>Ga0209091_10000014_pt1 | contig 182572 bp, 162 predicted proteins | sample ArcticOcean_MG_C_6_FD_187438 | JGI IMG/M metagenome (GOLD analysis project Ga0209091, IMG submission 187438) | Marine microbial communities from western Arctic Ocean - ArcticOcean_MG_CB8_128 (SPAdes) (version 2) | ecosystem: Environmental > Aquatic > Marine > Oceanic | place: Arctic Ocean...
GCCTCCCCATGTCTCTGCACAGACCTTGGTAATCGCCGCTGTCAGCGTCGTCTTACCATGGTCAACATGACCAATGGTTCCTACATTTACGTGCGGCTTTGTCCGCTCAAATTTTTCTTTGGACATTTTTACCTCTATCTCACTTGGAAAAGCAGCCTGTACGAATGTCGCAATGACCGCAAACCTTAAACATGAAGTTAGCGCTAGCTAACCCCTCCTACCGTTAAACTTCAGCCTGGTAATACGCCAATCATGAAGTTTGGTATCTCTTTCATCACCGCCAGTTAGCCATTTCGGCTGATTAACGATTCTGCAATACTGTCGGGAACTTCACTGTACTTTGAAAATTCCATGGAAAAATTCGCTCTACCCTGGGTTGCAGATCTCATGTCTGTCGCATAACCAAACATTTCCGCTAGCGGTACTTCAGCCCTCACAGCCTTACCCGCAGGTACATCTTCCATGCCCTGCACAATGCCGCGGCGACGGTTCAGGTCACCAACAACATCGCCGTAGTACTCTTCCGGCGTGACCACTTCAACATTCATTACCGGCTCAAGCAGAACAGGTCTCGCATCCAGTCCACCAGCTCGCATGGCCATGGAACCGGCAACTTTAAAAGCAACCTCACTGGAATCAACGTCATGATAAGAACCGTCGTACAAAGTCGCTCTTATTCCCTGAAGCGGATAACCAGCCAATACTCCATTCGACAACTGATCATGAATCCCTTTATCCACCGCGTTAATGTATTCCCGGGGCACCACGCCGCCGACAATCGCATCAACAAACTCATAGCCATCACCTTCGATCGGTTCGATCTTGATCCAGACATGACCGTACTGCCCCCGCCCCCCGGTTTGCCGAACGAACTTGCCTTCTGAGTTAACGGTCTCGCGAATTGTTTCCCGATAGGCTACCTGCGGCTTGCCAATGTTTGCCTCAACACCGAACTCGCGCTTCATTCGATCAACAATGATATCCAGGTGCAGTTCACCCATGCCGCCAATAATAGTCTGGCCACTTTCCTGGTCGGTGTGAACCCTGAAGGATGGGTCTTCGGCCGCGAGCTTACCCAGTGCGACGCCCATTTTTTCCTGGTCTGCCTGTGTCCTGGGCTCTACTGCTACATGAATCACCGGGTCAGGAAACTCCATCCGTTCCAGAGTAATCGCCTTACCCTCATCACAAAGGGTGTCGCCAGTAGTCGCCAGTTTAAGGCCGATGGCTGCAGCGATATCTCCAGCCCGGACTTCCTTTATCTCTTTCCTGTCATTGGAATGCATCTGGACCATTCGCCCGATACGCTCCTTCTTACCCTTGATCGGATTCCATACGGAATCCCCTGATTGCAGCACTCCTGAATAGACCCGAAAAAAGGTCAGCGCACCAACGAAGGGATCGGTGGCAATCTTGAAAGCCAATGCTGCAAATGGCTGATCGTCATCCGCATACCTTTCTGCCTCTTCTTCGGTATCTCCAAGAAAGCCTTTGATGGCCTTCACTTCATCCGGCGCTGGCAAATATTCAACGACTGCGTCCAGCATTGTCTGGACACCTTTGTTCTTAAAGGCTGAACCACAAAGTGCGGGGACAATATCGTTATCAATGGTACGTTGTCGGATACCCTGCTTGATTTCCTCATTAGTGAGCTCGCCACCTTCAAGGTATTTTTCCGTCAGCGCGTCACTGGATTCGGCCGCGGCCTCGATTAGTTTTTCACGATACTCTTCGGCCTGTGCGACCAGGTCTTCCGGAATATCAGCCTCTTCAAATGTCAGCCCCAGATCATCTTCATTCCAGTAGATGGCTTTCATTTTTACGAGATCGATGACCCCTTTAAAATGTTCTTCGGCACCAATGGCAAGTTGCAGACATACCGGCGTGGAACCCAGCCGCTGTTCAATCTGGTCTACAACCCTCAGGAAATCGGCTCCAGCACGATCCATTTTATTGACGAATACAAGTCGCGGCACTTCATATTTGTTAGCCTGACGCCAGACCGTCTCCGATTGAGGCTCTACCCCTGAGGTGCCACAAAACACAACGACCGCGCCATCAAGCACCCGCAATGATCGCTCCACCTCAATCGTGAAGTCGACGTGGCCCGGCGTGTCGATGATGTTAATTCTGTGCTGATCGAACTGACCTTTTGTTCCCTGCCAGAATGTCGTGGTTGCAGCAGACGTGATCGTAATGCCACGCTCCTGCTCCTGCTCCATCCAGTCCATTGTTGCTGCGCCGTCGTGGACTTCCCCTATTTTGTGGGAAAGCCCGGTATAGAACAGTACGCGTTCTGTCGTCGTTGTTTTACCAGCGTCAACGTGCGCAACAATGCCGATATTGCGATATCGGTTGATGGGTGTTTCTCTAGGCACGGTAACTCCGCTAAGAGGTAGTCGCTAGAATCGATAGTGAGCGAAAGCCCTGTTCGCTTCTGCCATTCTATGCGTATCTTCACGCTTTCGAACAGCGGAGCCACGGCCTTCAGCAGCTTCCATCAGTTCACCAGCCAGGCGCTGAGACATGGATTTTTCGCCACGCTTTCGGGCTGAATCAACGAGCCATCTCATGGCAAGCGCATTACGACGGGAAGGTCTCACTTCAACGGGAACCTGGTAGGTCGCACCACCAACTCGCCGAGATTTCACCTCAACAGATGGAGCGATCGCCTCCAATGCTGCGTCAAAAACCTCAATAGGGTCTCCTGCTCCACGCTCTTTAACGCGATCCAGCGCACCATAAACAATCTTTTCTGCAACAGATTTCTTGCCACTAACCATTACATGGTTCATAAATTTAGCAAGCGTAACGTTTCCGTACTTCGGATCAGGGAGAATGTCCCTTTTAGGCGTGACTCTTCTTCTAGGCATGGTTACTTCCTCTTCAGGTTAATCGGACACAACGTCCGGCCTTACTCTTAGAAGTTTCTTGGAATTTGCAGTGCAAATTACGTAAAACTTCTTAGACCCCGAGCGTTAGCCGAGGGGTCCCTGTCTCTGTTTGTTGAACCACCAGCATTAGCTGGAGGTTCCGTACTTTCTATCTACCAAAATCGAGATCTCTCCACTCCAGCGCTTCGCGCTTCCGGTCGAGATGACGATGGTTTGCGAGCGCCTCCAGTCGAGGTGACGGTAGGTCTAGCTTTTAGGTTTCTTAGTGCCGTACTTGGACCGGCCTTGCATTCGGTCGCTTACGCCAGTGGTATCCAGCGTTCCACGAACCGTGTGATATCGAACACCCGGCAGGTCTTTGACCCGACCACCCCTGATCAAAACAACTGAATGTTCCTGCAGGTTGTGACCTTCACCACCGATATACGAGGTCACCTCAAAACCATTGGTCAACCTGACGCGGCAGACTTTACGCAGCGCCGAGTTCGGTTTTTTCGGTGTGGTCGTGTAAACACGTGTACAAACACCCCTTTTTTGGGGGCTAGCTTGCAGCGCGGGTACGTCGCTCTTAGCGATCTTGCGCTTTCTTGGCTTTCGAACCAATTGGTTGATTCTGGCCATAACTCTGTATTCTCCTGTAAATTTTCCGAAAACCAGCGATTGGGCTGATTCCGCGAGGGGCGCATTCTAGGCGTAACGGGAGTCGGAGTAAAGTGTTACTCCAACCCCGAACCTGGCTTTAGCTAACCTCACTGGAGTTCAATGCTTCTGCAAGCGCCTGTTCTACTTCACTGGCACTAACTGTGCCGCCATCGTCACCGGATTCACGCTTCTTCTTGCGATCCGCATGGTATTTCAGACCCGTACCAGCCGGTATCAAACGTCCAACAATCACGTTTTCCTTCAATCCACGCAGATGGTCACGCTTGCCAGTAACGGCTGCTTCCGTGAGTACCCTTGTGGTTTCCTGGAACGAAGCTGCTGAGATAAAGGATTCTGTTGCCAGAGCCGCCTTGGTGATACCAAGCAGCACTCGCTGACCCTTAACCTCTACCTTACTGTCCGCACGGAGGCCATCGTTCGCTTCAAGGAAGCGGTTATATTCAACCTGCTCACCCTTGATCATGACCGAATCACCAGGCATCGAGATTTCTACCTTCCTGAGCATCTGACAAACAATCACTTCAATATGCTTATCGTTGATACCTACACCCTGCAGACGGTAAACGTCCTGGATCTCCTTAACGATGTAGTTAGCAAGCGCCGCAACACCTTTGAGCCTGAGAATGTCGTGTGGATTCTCGGGTCCGTCAGATACAACTTCGCCTTTCTCTACATTCTCACCCTCAAATACCGTCATGTGACGCCACTTGGGAATCAACACCTCGTAGTGATCTGAACCTTCCGGCAATTCACTCGTGTCCTGCGGTGTAATCACGAGCCTGCGCTTACCTTTGGTTTCCTTACCGAAGCTAACCGTACCGGTTATTTCTGCAAGTACCGCAGCCTCTTTCGGCTTTCGTGCCTCGAAGAGATCGGCAACCCGAGGTAAACCACCCGTGATATCACGAGTTTTTGAGCTTTCCTGAGGAATACGGGCAATAACGTCACCCGCCTCGATATGCGCCCCATCTTCCAGGCTAAGGATAGCGTTTGCTTCCATAAAGTAATGAGCCGGCACATCTGTGCCTGCGAGGTTCAATGCTTCACCCTTGTCGTCCACCAAGCGAACTGCTGGCCTGATATCCTTACCTGCACTCGGTCGATCTTTGGGATCGATAGTCGAGATGCTGGTCAGTCCAGTCAATTCATCGGCCTGTCTTCGAATCGTGATGCCTTCTTCCATACCCTCAAACACAACATTACCCTGAACTTCAGAGACAATCGGGTGAGTGTGCGGATCCCAGTTTGCAATGATTTCGCCTGATTCAACGTGCTCACCTTCGCCTTTCTTCAAAACAGCACCGTAAGGCAGCTTGTATCTTTCTCGCTCCCTACCGCTTTCGTCATCAGCTACTGCAATCTCACCAGAACGGGATACCGCAACCAACTCACCGTTAGTCTTGGTGATCGTCTTAAGGTTATGAAGGTGGACGCTACCGGCGTGTTTCACCTGAACGTTGTCGATCGCGGTTGCCCTGGACGCCGCACCACCAATGTGGAACGTACGCATAGTGAGCTGTGTTCCTGGCTCACCAATTGACTGTGCAGCGATAACACCAATGGCCTCACCGATGTTAATAATGTGGCCACGACCCAGATCACGTCCATAGCAATTACTACATATGCCGTATCGTGTTTCACAGGTGATCGGACTACGCACGATCATTTCATCGATACCGGAGTCCTCGATGACGTCTGCAAGTTTCTCATCTATAAATGAGCCTCTAGGTAACAGCACGTCTTTGCCGTCGGAGGTCATGACATCTTCTGCCACAACACGGCCGAGAACCCTGTGACCGAGCGCTACGACCACGTCACCGCCCTCAATCACAGCACTTATCAGCATGCCTCTGTCGGTACCACAATCAACTTCTGTGACAACCAAATCCTGAGCAACGTCAACAAGTCGGCGAGTCAGGTATCCGGAGTTAGCGGTTTTAAGCGCTGTATCCGCAAGACCTTTTCGAGCGCCGTGGGTGGAGATGAAGTACTGCATTACATTCAACCCCTCACGGAAATTTGCAGTAATAGGCGTCTCAATAATCGAACCGTCCGGCTTGGTCATGAGGCCTCGCATACCAGAAAGTTGCCTGATCTGTGCGGGGCTGCCCCGTGCTCCGGAGTCAGCGTACATCCATACACTGTTGAAAGAACTCTGTTCTTCTTCTTCGCCTTCGCGGTTTTTAACGGTTTCTTTGGACAGGTTATCCATCATGGCCGCACCAACCATATCGTTAGCACGCGTCCAGATATCAATTACCTTGTTGTACTTTTCACCCTGGGTCACAAGACCTGAAGCAAACTGGGACTCAATTTCCCGGATTTCCGCCTCAGCTTCTGCAATGATTTCGGCTTTTTCATCAGGAATAACAAAATCATCTACACCGATGGACGCACCGGAGCGAGTTGAATACTCGTACCCGAGGTACATTAGCTGGTCAGCAAAAATAACGGTCTCTTTCAAACCAACAGATCGGTAACAAAGGTTAATGAGGCGAGAAATATCCTTGTTGCTCATAGTGTTGTTTACGTGGCTATACGGCATCCCGTCAGGCACGATTTCATAAACCAACGTTCGACCAACTGTTGTATCAATAATTTCAGTAGACTCAATCAGTTCGCGATTTTCGTTAAACAGCTTCTGCGTAACTCGCACCTTGACCCGAGCCTGCAAACCGACCTGACCAGATCGATAGGCTCGTGAAACTTCCTGAATATCCGCAAAGACCATGCCTTCGCCTTTGTCGTTAACGCGTTCCCGGGTCATCCAGTAGACACCAAGGACGACGTCCTGGGACGGAACAATAATTGGCTCGCCGTCTGCAGGTAGCAATACATTATTCGTAGACATCATGAGCGCGCGCGCTTCCAGCTGTGCTTCGATCGTCAGCGGAACGTGAACGGCCATTTGGTCGCCATCAAAGTCAGCGTTGTAGGCAGTACAGACCAAAGGATGAAGTTGGATCGCTTTACCTTCAATCAACACAGGCTCAAACGCCTGAATACCTAAACGGTGAAGAGTCGGTGCACGGTTCAGAAGTACCGGGTGCTCACGAATAACATCAGCGAGAATATCCCAGACTTCAGCCGTTTCCCGCTCGACCATTTTCTTGGCCGCCTTAATCGTTGTAGCAAGCCCTCTTGCCTCAAGCTTGCCAAAAATGAACGGCTTGAACAGCTCAAGTGCCATTTTCTTGGGCAGACCACACTGGTGGAGTCGTAGCGTTGGCCCAACAACAATGACCGAACGACCAGAATAGTCCACTCGCTTACCAAGCAGATTCTGACGGAATCGACCTTGCTTACCCTTGATCATGTCTGCCAGCGACTTAAGTGGGCGCTTGTTAGTACCCGTAATGGCCCGACCACGTCGTCCATTATCCAGCAGCGCATCTACAGCTTCCTGCAGCATTCTCTTCTCATTACGCACGATAATGTCAGGTGCGGAAAGGTCCAGCAGCCGCTTCAGCCGGTTGTTCCTGTTGATAACCCGGCGGTACAGGTCGTTCAGGTCGGAAGTCGCAAAGCGTCCACCTTCAAGTGGCACCAAAGGGCGGAGATCAGGCGGAAGAACCGGCAGAACAGTGAGGATCATCCATTCAGGTTCGTTACCCGATTTATCAAACGCCTCCATCAACTTCAGGCGTTTGGTCAGCTTCTTGATTTTGGTTTCAGAGTTTGTCTGTGGAAGCTCTTCTCGAATCGTCTGGACCTCTTCGTTCAGGTCCATATCTTCCATCAGCCCCTGGATCGCTTCGGCGCCCATCTTGGCGTCGAACTCATCACCGAATTCTTCAAGCGCTTCGTAGTACTGCTCATCAGTCAGTAGCTGGCGTTTTTCCAGTGTTGTCAGACCCGGGTCAATCACAACGAATGATTCGAAATACAACACTCGCTCGATATCGCGCAGCGTCATATCCATCAGCAGTCCAATTCTGGACGGCAGTGACTTCAGGAACCAGATATGCGCGACAGGACTAGCAAGCTCGATGTGGCCCATACGCTCACGACGTACTTTCGCGAGCGCCACTTCGACGCCACATTTTTCGCAGATAACACCACGATGCTTGAGTCGCTTGTACTTACCGCAAAGACATTCATAGTCCTTGTTCGGGCCAAAAATCTTGGCGCAGAAAAGACCATCACGTTCCGGCTTGAACGTACGATAGTTGATCGTTTCAGGCTTTTTAACTTCGCCGTAAGACCAGCTCCTGATCAAATCAGGCGAAGCGAGTCCGATTCGAAGCGAATCAAACTCTTCTGACTGTCCTTGTGCTTTCAGTATGTTCAGCAAATCTTTCAAGGCTTTTCTCCACGTCAGGTCGAAACCTGACCTTTATTTCAATTCTATATCGTCAGTCAATATTGGGTGAGAACGACGCTAATCGTTCTCTAGCTCAATATCGATGCCCAGTGAACGTATCTCTTTCACCAACACATTGAATGATTCAGGCATACCCGGCTCCATTCTATGATCACCGTCCACAATGTTTTTATACATCCTGGTTCGACCATGAACGTCATCCGACTTAACCGTCAGCATTTCCTGAAGCGTATAAGCCGCTCCATAGGCTTCAAGTGCCCAAACTTCCATTTCCCCGAATCGCTGACCGCCAAACTGGGCTTTACCACCTAGCGGTTGTTGCGTTACGAGGCTATAGGAACCTGTCGATCGCGCATGCATCTTATCGTCAACAAGGTGGTTCAACTTCAGCATGTACATGTAACCAACCGTGACTGGCCGATCAAACTGCTCACCAGTACAGCCGTCATACAACACGCACTGACCGTCAGTTGGCAAGTCAGCAAGCTCAAGCATCGTCTTGATCTCGGCCTCATTGGCGCCATCAAAGACACCCGTCGCCATCGGCACACCGCTACGCAGGTTACCTGCCATTTCAAGGATCTCATCATCTGAAAACTCGTCAAGATTCTCGATCCGGCCGCTCTGGTTGTAGATCTTTTCCAGGAAGTCCTTGATGTCGGCAGCTTGACGCTGGGCGTCCAGCATTTCACCGATCTTGATACCAAGACCGTGGGCAGCCCACCCTAGATGGGTCTCAAGAATCTGTCCAACGTTCATTCGCTTCGGGACACCAAGCGGATTCAACACGATATCAATCGGCTCTCCGTTCTCGTCGTACGGCATATCTTCAACAGGCTTAATAACTGAGATCACGCCCTTGTTTCCGTGACGCCCTGCCATCTTATCGCCAGGCTGAATTCGCCTCTTGATCGCAAGGTAGACCTTGGTGATTTTCAGTACACCGGGCGCGAGGTCGTCGCCTGATTCAAGCTTGCCTTTGCTTTCTTCAAAACTTTCATCCAGATTATTGCGACGCTCCTTGAGCCTTAAGTCGGCCTGCTCAAGCAGATCGTTAAGGCTGTCCTTCTCCATGCGCAGCTTGAAGAAACTCTCTGACTCAAGATTTGCCAGGTAGTCCCGGGTTATCTTGTCGCCTTTCTTCAACTCAGGACCGGCAATAACTTTCTGGTTCGCCAATGACTCGGTCAATCGTTCAAAAGTTGCGGTCTGGACAATCCGGAATTCTTCGTCGATGTTCTTGCGAACTTCGTCGAGTGCAGCGCGCTCGATATCAAGGGCACGCTTATCCTTGGGAAGACCGTCACGAGTGAACACCTGCACATCAATCACAGTGCCGGTGTAGCTGCTGGGTACTCGCAGCGAAGTGTCTTTCACATCCGACGCTTTTTCACCAAAGATCGCTCTCAAGAGCTTTTCTTCTGGCGTCAGCTGGGTTTCGCCTTTCGGCGTTACCTTGCCAACCAGAATGTCGCCCGGGTCTACTTCTGCACCGATGTAAACAATACCGGACTCATCGAGCTTGGATAGTGCACCTTCACCAACATTCGGGATATCACAGGTTATTTCCTCGGATCCCAACTTAGTATCACGAGCAATACAGGTCAGCTCCTGAATGTGAATCGTAGTGAACCGATCTTCTTTCACGACCTTTTCAGAGATCAGGATCGAGTCCTCGAAGTTGTAGCCATTCCAGGTCATAAACGCGATGCGGATATTCTGGCCAAGAGCCAACTCACCGATATCAATGGAAGGGCCGTCCGCAAGGATATCCTGTTTAGCGACTACGTCGCCTTCCTTGACCAGCGGTTTCTGGTTAATACAGGTGTTCTGGTTAGAGCGCTGGTACTTCGTGAGGTTATAAATATCAACGCCAGCCTCACCACTTTCGGTTTCAGCGTTGTTGACTCGAATGACAATCCTGCCGGCATCGACGGTTTCGACAACACCACCACGCCTGGCAACAACACAAACACCGGAATCCCTTGCAACCGTTCGCTCCATGCCTGTTCCAACCAGCGGCTTTTCGCTACGCAGTGTTGGTACAGCCTGGCGCTGCATGTTGGAACCCATCAACGCCCGGTTCGCGTCGTCGTGCTCCAGGAACGGAATCAGGGACGCTGCAACAGATACAACCTGCTGCGGCGATACATCCATAAAGTTGACAGATTCACGAGGCATCTTGGTAAATTCACCAAGGTGACGAACTTCTACCATATCTTCCGTCAATCGACTCTTCTCATCCATGGTCGCGCTCGCTTGCGCGATAACGTAATCACTCTCGACAATGGCTGACAGGTACTCGATCTCATCAGTTACGTTTCCGTTGGCAACCTTTCTATACGGGCTTTCAAGGAATCCATACTCATTGGTACGCGCATAAGTCGCCAGTGAATTGATCAGGCCAATGTTCGGGCCTTCAGGTGTCTCGATCGGACACACCCGCCCGTAGTGAGTTGGATGAACATCACGAACCTCAAAACCTGCACGTTCCCGCGTCAGGCCACCTGGACCGAGCGCTGAAACACGACGCTTATGCGTTACCTCAGATAGAGGATTATTCTGATCCATAAACTGCGACAACTGCGCAGAACCAAAATATTCTTTTACTGCTGCTGCAACGGGCTTCGCATTAATCAGGTCCTGCGGCATCAGACCTTCGCTTTCTGCCAGTGACAATCGCTCTTTCACGGCGCGCTCTACCCTGATCAAACCAAGGCGGAAGGCATTTTCTGCCATTTCCCCAACAGAACGAACCCGCCTGTTACCCAGGTGATCAATATCATCCACAGTATCTTTACCGTTTCTGATGTCAATCAGGCACTTCATCACATCAATAATGTCATTTTTTGACAGCGTACCTTCGCCGACTTCTTCTTCGCGGCCAAGACGTCGATTGAACTTCATTCGACCAACTGCAGTCAGGTCATAACGTTCAGAAGAGAAAAACAAGTTAGTGAACAGGTTCTCAGCGGCTTCTTTAGTTGGCGGCTCGCCGGGACGCATCATCCTGTAGATCTCAACCAGCGCTTCAAGTCGATTGGTTGTACTGTCGACATTCAGCGTGTCTGAGACAAATGGACCACAATCCAGGTCGTTTGTATAAATGGTATTGAAAGCTGTAATACCAGCCTCAGCCAGTTGATCCAGAACTTCTTCGGTGATCGCCGTATTACACGGAATAACAACTTCACCGGTTTCAGTATCCACGATGTCTTTTGAAAGCACATGACCACAGACATAATCGGATGGGCAGTTCAGCCTTTTAAGACCGGCTTCTTCCATCTCTCTAATATGCCGGGCAGTGATCCTGCTGCTTTCTTCGACAATGACGTTGCCTTTCTTATCAACGATGTCGAATTTAGCTGTCTCACCGCGGAGACGGCCCGCAATAAGCTCTAGCGTATAGGTTTCTTTTGTTACCTCAAAACTGTCCGTTTCAAAGAACATGTCCAGAATCTGTTCTGACGTGAAATCCAGCGCGCGCAGTAATATCGACGCGGGCAGCTTTCTTCGTCTGTCGATTCGTACGAATACGCAGTCTTTAGGGTCAAACTCGAAATCCAGCCATGATCCTCGCATTGGGATTACCCGCGCGGAATACAGCAACTTGCCTGACGAGTGAGTCTTGCCTTTGTCGTGATCGAAAAACACGCCCGGTGATCGGTGTAGCTGGGAAACGACAACTCGCTCGATACCGTTGATCACGAAGGTACCATTATCGGTCATGAGCGGAATCTCGCCCATGTACACTTCCTGTTCCTTGATGTCCTTGATAGCTTTGTTCGATGAATCTTTATCGTAGATCACCAATCGAACTTTTACTCGGAGCGGAACCGCGTAGGTCACACTGCGAAGTTGGCATTCCTTGACGTTAAACGACGGCTTTCCGAGTCGGTAGCTAACGTATTCAAGTGACGCGTTACCCGAATAACTTGTGATCGGGAAAACTGACTGGAACGCGGTATGCAGACCCTTATTAATTCGTTCAGCAGGATCAACTTTGTCTTGCATAAACTTCTTGTAGGACTCCACCTGGGTTGCAAGCAGGTAGGGGATATCCATCACACGGTGCAACTTGCCAAAGTCTTTCCGGATACGTTTCTTCTCAGTGTACGAATAGGCCATTCATGCCTCCCAGCGGGTCATAGGGTCACAATATTTTTTTAGGCACAAAAAGGCCGGGCAACATCACTGTTGCCAGCCTTCTTGAACCTAATTCCAGGATATACAATTCCTGGGTTACTTGAGCTCAACAGATGCGCCTGCTTCCTCTAGTTGCTTCTTGATATCTTCCGCTTCGTCCTTCGTAACACCTTCTTTAACACTAGAAGGTGCCTCATCGACAAGGGCTTTGGCTTCTTTCAGGCCCAGGCCAGTGATCGCACGAACAACTTTGATAGCGCTTACTTTCTTTTCGCCCGGAGAAGTGATGATGACGTCGAATTCGTCCTTCACTTCTTCAGCGCCAGCGTCACCAGCAGCAGCAGCAGGTGCTGCTGCAACTGCGGCGGCGGCGGATACGCCAAACTTTTCTTCCATTGCTTCGACCAGCTCGACAACGTCCATGACGCTCATCTCGGCGATCGCATTTAAAATATCATCTTTAGATAATGACATTAGTCCTATCTCCAATTAGTAGTAATAAAATTCAAGCAGCTGCTTCTTGTTTCTGATCTCGTACTGCCGCAACACCGCGTGTTACCTTTGCCGGCACGTCGTTAAACGTTCTTACCAGCTTGGTAATCGGCGCCTGCATAACACCCATCAACATTGCGAGCGCTTGATCACGTGTAGGTAGCTTGGCCAGGGCATCAATCTGATCAGCAGGAAGTAACTTCCCACCCACAGAAAGGGCTTTGATTTCAAAGTCCCCGTTTTCCTTGGCAAAGTCCTTGAAAATCCTGGCGCCAGCACCTGGATCCTCCAGTGAAAAAGCAACAATGTTTGGACCAAGTAGCGCTTCTTTCATGCACTCAAAATCAGTACCCTCAAAAGCTCTCTTTGCCAGCGTGTTACGAATAACGCGCACTTGTACGCCAACGTCGCGCGCCTTCTTTCTTAAGCTAGTCATGTTGTCTACCGAAACTCCTCGGTAGTCAGCTATAACAGCAGAAAGGGCTTTGCTCGCTGTATCGTTCACCTCAGCAACAATCGCCTGCTTTTCTTTAAGTCCTATTGGCACAGTTACGTACTCCCGACTTGTTTAAAATTGCTACAACCCGTCTGTCACACAGCTTGCAACGCTACTCACGGCGATGGATTCAATTCCTGAATCGGGCTCACCGTCTGCGCAGGCTTCTCGTTTTAACCATCAACTCATTCGAGCATCCGGGCCTGCGGTCTTTGACGAGTCAAGTGACCAAGGTCACTCGAACCCTTCAAAAGCTTAGAATTTCTTGAATTTTTCGTCGAAAAAATTCCTAGAAATTCTTTGCCCCCGAGCGTTAGCCGAGGGGTCCTTATTCTTTTCGAAGCGGGCCTTTCGGCTTCGCTTCGCTTACATTTCCAGTGAAGCCTGATCAATAGGGATACCAGCACCCATCGTCGTCGACAGCACGACTTTCTTAACATAAGTACCTTTAGCGCTGGTCGGCTTCGCCTTTTTCAGATCGGCAATCAACGCCTCTATGTTTTCCTTGATGGCAGCAGGTTCAAATCCAACTTTCCCTATACCACCGTGAACGATACCGTTCTTGTCCGTTCTGTAGCGCACCTGGCCTGCTTTCGCATTCCTGACCGCTTCGCCTACATCCATGGTGACCGTCCCAAGTCTTGGGTTTGGCATTAAACCACGCGGGCCAAGGACCTGACCCAATTGACCAACGACTCTCATGCTATCTGGGGTGGCAATTGCCACGTCAAAATTGAGTTCACCGCCTTTTACTGCCTCGGCGAGGTCATCCATACCAACGATGTCAGCACCAGCTGCACTTGCTTCATCGGCTTTCTCACCCTGTGCAAAAACAGCTACGCGTACATCTTTACCGGTTCCATTAGGAAGGACAGTTGCGCCTCGCACAACCTGGTCAGATTTCTTTGGGTCAACCCCAAGGTTAATACTGATGTCGATTGATTCCTCGAACTTCACCGTTGACAGCTCAGTCAGCAGGGTAACCGCCTCATCAATCGCATAAAGCCTGCCTTCCTCAACCTTTTCCTTGAAAGCCTTTGCTCTTTTCGTCAGCTTAGCCATTACACAACTCCCTCGGTCTCAATACCTGATGCGCGAGCGGTACCGGCAATCGTCCTGACCGCAGCATCCATATCTTTAGCCGTAAGGTCCGGCTGCTTGGTGGTCGCGATCTCCTCGAGTTGCGCCCGGGTAACCTTGCCAACCTTATTTGCATGAGGCTCTGGACTACCCTTAAGAATACCAGCGGCCTTCTTCAGCAGGACAGATGCCGGCGGCGTTTTCTTAATGAAAGTAAAACTCTTGTCTGCATAGACTGTAATCACGACGGGAACAGGCATACCTTGTTCCAGTGATTGAGTCTCGGCATTGAATGCCTTACAGAATTCCATGATGTTCACACCATGCTGTCCCAGCGCCGGGCCAACGGGTGGACTTGGATTTGCCTGCCCTGCAGGAACTTGCAGTTTTATATAGGCGCTAACCTTCTTAGCCATTAGTTTTCTCCTCGGGTGCTGTCGCATGACTCATTTCATGCTCCCCATAAATGACAGTTCCCGACTAAAGTCCCTGCCAGATTAAAATTCAATAATAGATCTAGCCTTTCTCTACCTGCCCGAAATCAAGCTCGACAGGCGTGGATCGACCGAAAATAGTTACCGCAACGTGCAGGCGGTTCTTCTCGTAATTAACCTCTTCAACCACTCCGCTAAAGTCGTTAAATGGGCCGTCTACCACTCGAACCAGTTCGCCCGGTTCAAATACAGTCTTCGGCGTGGCATGCTCTGTGCCGGCCTGCACTCGCTGAAGAATTGCAGCAGCTTCTGCATCGCTAATTGGTGCAGGTTTATCCGTTTTGCCACCAATGAAACCCATTACACGCGGTGTTTCTTTCACCAGGTGCCACGTGTCGTCACCAAGTTCCATCTCAATAAGCACATAACCGGGGAAAAACTTTCGCTCGCTGCGGCGCTTCTTTCCGGCCCTCATCTCGACTACTTCTTCTGCCGGCACGATCACTTCACCGAATTTTTCAGCGAATCCGGAAAGCTCAATCCGCTCTCTCAACACACGCATCACCTGCTTCTCGTATCCCGAGTAAGCGTGCACCACATACCAGCGTTTACTCAACTTCTACTCCCTAACCAATTACGCCCCGGACGCCCCAACTTAAACTTGAGTCCAGCCCCCAGAGGATCAACGCCACAAGAATGACTACACCCACCACAATCAACGTGGTCTGAGTTGTTTCCTGCGTCGTAGGCCAAACAACTTTCCTGACTTCTACTCGCGCTTCCTTGGCGAGGTTCCATGCCCAGGCACCTTTCTCGGTCTGCAACGCGACACCTATGGCAATCGCAGCCACCAGAACGCCCGCGAGTGCGCGGAACAAAGGCTCAATCGCAGCATAGTAAGAGTTGGCATATATGCCTCCTCCTACTATAGCCAGCGCCACCAGCCATTTCAGGCTGTCCAGTTGATACTCACCCGCTTCAGCTTTGCTACTCATCTATCAGACTTTTCTCGAATTCCTGCCCCCTTGCGGGAACCGAAGCATGTGGCAGGCCAGGAGGGAATCGAACCCCCAACCTGCGGTTTTGGAGACCGCTGCTCTGCCAATTGAGCTACTGGCCTAGTGCTTCGTTTATATTTCGGTTGGGATTAGCGAATAGCTATGCTATTCACTAATCTTCGTTACAACACCTGCACCAACTGTCCGACCACCTTCTCGAATAGCAAAACGCTGGCCTTCTTCCATCGCGATCGGGGCAATCAGCTCAACTGCCATCGTCACGTTATCACCAGGCATCACCATCTCGGTACCTTCAGGTAACTCACAAGATCCTGTGACATCTGTCGTCTCAAAGAAGAACTGTGGCTTGTAGCCTTTGAAGAATGGCGTATGACGACCACCTTCATCTTTCGACAAGACGTAAACCTCACCTTCAAAATGCGTATGCGGGGTGATTGACCCCGGCGCCGCCAGTACCTGACCGCGCTCTACTTCTTCTCGCTTGGTACCACGAAGCAGAACACCAACGTTCTCGCCTGCACGACCTTCGTCAAGCAGCTTGCGGAACATCTCCACACCCGTACAAGTCGTCTTCTGCGTATCCTGGATACCAACGATCTCAAGCTCCGCGCCCACCTTTACAATACCGCGACCAATTCGACCAGTGACAACGGTACCTCGACCCGAGATCGAAAATACGTCTTCAATCGGCATCAAAAATGGTCGGTCAACGTCTCGCGTAGGCTCCGGAATATAAGAATCCAAAGTCTCTACCAGCTTAATAATCGCCGGCGCACCAATCTCTGAATCGTCACCTTCCAGCGCTTTCAGCGCACTACCGATAACGATCGGCGTGTCGTCGCCCGGAAAATCGTACTGGTCAAGTAACTCTCGTACTTCCATTTCAACCAGCTCTACCAGCTCTTCGTCATCAACCATGTCCGCTTTGTTCAGGAACACAATAATGTAAGGAACACCCACCTGCTTCGACAGCAGAATGTGCTCTCGTGTCTGGGGCATCGGACCATCAGCTGCTGAACAGACCAGGATCGCTCCGTCCATCTGCGCCGCACCCGTGATCATGTTCTTCACATAATCAGCGTGACCAGGACAATCTACATGTGCGTAGTGCCGGTTCGGCGAATCATACTCAACGTGTGAAGTCGAAATCGTGATACCACGCTCTCTTTCTTCCGGCGCATTATCAATTGCGTCAAACGCCTGGAACTCGCCTCCCCATGTCTCTGCACAGACCTTGGTAATCGCCGCTGTCAGCGTCGTCTTACCATGGTCAACATGACCAATGGTTCCTACATTTACGTGCGGCTTTGTCCGCTCAAATTTTTCTTTGGACATTCCAGCCCTCTCCTTGCTATGACACCTGAATTGATATGAAAACCCAGTATTCGCCGGTTATTAGTGGAGCTCATAACCGGATTTGAACCGGTGACCTCTTCCTTACCAAGGAAGTGCTCTACCGACTGAGCTATATGAGCGTGTAAATATTTCTCCTTCGCTATGGAGCGGGTAGCGAGGATCGAACTCGCATCATCAGCTTGGAAGGCTGAGGTTCTACCATTAAACAATACCCGCCAATCCTGCTGTTAATAACGTTCCTAGATCCATCCCACCTTGGTGGAGGGGGGTGGATTCGAACCACCGAAGCTTACGCGTCAGATTTACAGTCTGATCCCTTTGGCCACTCGGGAACCCCTCCAAAAAGAGGCGCTAGATTCTGCCTTCGAGTCTAGTGCTTGTCAAATCTAATTTTCCGAAAAGTCTGATTAATATACGTTTTTCGTCAAACTGCTCATAATATTCCTGAGCTGATATCTCTTATTGTTGTTTTGCCGGTTTAATCGACAAAAAAAGCACCACCGGGTGCCTTTTGAAAATATATTTCGCTAAACCTAGGGCAGTAACACTGCTACAAAATCTGGTGCCGCCACCAAGAGTCGAACTCGGGACCTACTGATTACAAATCAGTTGCTCTACCAACTGAGCTATAGCGGCGCAAAACTTTTAAAAACAATAAGTTAAGGCAGGTTTTGTCAATGGCTAAATAAGCCAGCCTCAGGAGCGAAGCGGATTGTATGCGATTGTGGCGCCGCTATCAATTACAATGGCACTAAATGTGAGACTGCTACTCATTCATACAGCCAGTTTCTGTCACTTCAACCTCAATAAATTCGGCAACGATCTCTGAAAGCAGTACTTCAGGGAATATTTCCTGACTAATCTGAACCCAGTAGCCCCGGTTGACTCTCGGTATAACTTTCACAAGTACGTCGTAACCCTGATCGATAAGTGTCTGTCGATAATTCTCAGCTGTACCATCGGAGGAGAAGACTCCCAATGATATTCCCTGAGCATCCACACCCTTGGTAATGACGAAGCTATCGATATCTCGCGATTTAAGCTCACGATGCCTGCGAAATACTTCTTGCCGAGAACTCAGGGGAGGCATCACAACCCTGTAATCAGATTCTCCGGTGGGCTTATCAACAGCGGTCATCTCTACGATGTACCCAATAGCCTTTAACCGTTCAGCGACATCCCGTGCCGAGACGATATTTTCGAAAGGTCCCAAACCCATGCAGGACTTAAGTTCATCCGCCGCAGCCACCAGCGTGGGCTGTTCCATCACCGCCACCAAAGTCGATTTATTGCCAGGCTGACTGTCTTCCAATAGAAACAGCGCCCTGGTGCCTTTTTGCTCAAAGCCAGAACCCCAGGGAGCCGTGTTTTTAAACACATTTTCGCCAGTATTGCCGGACGCGCCCACCCGGGATGTCACGGCGCCACTTAGGTTCAGTGCCATATAAGCGAGGTTAGCGAGCAACAAGGAGTAAAAAATCCATTTCATGTTCTGGCGACCGGCCTCACACTGACTTCTCCCGAATTGTATACCTCCAGGCCCGTCCCGGTTCGCAACAACAAATTACCCTGCTGATCAACGCCGCTATCGATTCCAGATATTGTCTCGCTGCCGCGAATAACGTTGACCTGCTGTCCCGTATAGAGATTATATTCACTCCACTTCTCCGCAAAGGAATCAAACCCTACATCCTCGAAAGTCTGGATTGCATTCACTATCCTCCCGCCAAGCGCCCCAAGCAAAATGTTGCGCGGCATCTCCAGCTGAGAGCTGATAGCACTCCAGGGCTGATCAATGCTCAAGGATTCCTCCAGGTTGAGCGCAAGATTTAGGCCCACGCCTGCAACCAAACCGATACCACCAGTATCAGAAGCGCGGAGTTCCAGGAGTATTCCTCCAAGCTTTCCTCCGCCTAACAGAATGTCATTTGGCCATTTTAGGCCAACCCGCTCCAAGCCCATGGCACGAAGAACGTCCACCACCACCATGCCGACAACCAGCGATAGCCCACCCAGTTCCGACAACTGGCGGCCGATGAAACGACCGTATGTCAGGTAAACATTCCTGCCGAAGGGTGAGATCCATCGCCTGCCACGCCTACCTTTGCCCGCGGTCTGCATCTCTGCGGCACATAAAATCGCGGTGCTTTGGCTTTCAACGAGCCTTTGCATCACTACATCATTTGTTGATTGCGTCACCCGGTGGATCTCCAGATCCAATGTCGACATCTGCAACTCCGAAACCAAATGCTGCAATTCGGTGCGAATGGCGCCTTCGTCCAGAAGCTCCATCCCATGATTTAGCGTTAAAACTGAACCCTGCCTGGTATAAGGAACACCAATACCGTCGAGGAAACCCAGCAATTCAAGCGTTGAATTCACCGGGTTACCAGCGATCAATTTCTCAAATTCAGGATGTGTGCTTTTAATCATTAAGGTCGTTTGTAAAAAGTAACGCTCTGCGTATAATACGCGCCCTCAACCGGATGCAAAGCATCAGGTTAGAAACTTACCCGGGTCTGTAGCTCAGTTGGTTAGAGCGCACCCCTGATAAGGGTGAGGTCGGAAGTTCAAATCTTCCCAGACCCACCAGGTAAGGACCCAGATCTTGTGCGAGTTTAATGAAACTCGCCAAGTGACCTTTGGGGCCATAGCTCAGCTGGGAGAGCGCCTGCCTTGCACGCAGGAGGTCGGCGGTTCGATCCCGCCTGGCTCCACCAACAAAAAAAAGGGATGCAAATGCATCCCTTTTTTTTGCTCGTAGCAAGCCGCTAGCGGCCAAGGACCAGAAGATGGTGATGCTTTTTGCCTTTTTGAATGACAAAAAAACGACCGAATAGCGCGCCTTCGTTAGTTAGCGTCAAATCAACATCAACCTGCTTCTCTCCATTGACTGAGACGCTGTTTCCCTGAATCAGCTTTCTGGCCTGACCGGCGGTAACTTCTCCTTTTGGCGTCACAGCAAGACCAGACGACACCAGCACATCAACCAACGCGACGTTACCGGACGCTGTTGAGGATGGCATACCATCCTGCGCAAGTTGCTCTAGATCTTCTTTCGCAAGCTCGTTTAGACTGTTGCTAAATAGCGCAGCGGTAATCCTCTCTGCAGCGTTCAACCCTGTTTCACCATGTACAAGCCTCGTGATTTCCCTTGCAAGTGCTACCTGTGCTGTTCTTTGGCCCGGGTCTGAATCATGCGATTTCGCCAACACACCTAATTCAATCTCCGATAAAAAGGTGAATATCTTGAGGTAGTTGATCACTTCTGAATCTGCTGCATTAATCCAAAACTGGTAGAAACTAAACGGCGATGTCATTTCCGGGTTCAGCCAGATGGCCCCGCCGGAACTCTTCCCAAACTTTGTGCCGTCTGATTTTGTAACCAGAGGATAGGTTATTGCGTACGCTTGCTTGCTCTCCATCCTGCGAACAAGATCGATACCCGCCGTAATATTACCCCACTGATCACTACCGCCCATTTGAATGGTGCAATCATATTGACGATTCAACACAACAAAATCGTAGGACTGAAGAATCATGTAGCTGAATTCGGTATAACTGATACCCTGCGAGTCATCCTCGATTCGGCGTCGCACGGATTCCTTCTGTATCATCGCATTCACAGAAAAATATTTACCAATATCGCGCAGATAATCAATAACCGACAAACTCTTGGTCCAGTCAGCATTATTGACCACCACCGCTGAAGTTTCTCCACAATCGAAGTCAAGAAAGCGACTCGCCTGTGCTCGAATTTTCGCCAGTTTTCGTTCAACAACTTCAGCAGACTGTAGCTCTCTCTCACTATCACGACCGCCGGGGTCTCCTATCATCCCTGTAGCGCCACCAACCAGGAGCAAAGGTCTATGACCAGCCAACTGAAACCGTCTAAGTGCCAAGAGAGGCACCAAGTTGCCAACCTGCAGACTGTCTGCGGTCGGATCGAACCCGCAATAAACCGTTCTGATCGCAGAATCCAGATGGTTTTTCAACTCCTCGTTCGCACTAAGTTGCGCGACAAGCCCTAATGCCTGCAACTGTTCAATAATGTTCATTTAATAACCACTAGTTCTAACAAACTCCATCTGTATGGACACCTGGGAATCGGTGCCAGTCCTTAATACGCGCGCAACATACCGTATATCACAGCAAATTCAAGCAAGCCTCAATCGGCGAAGCGACCATTTGGCTCATTTTCGACTGATCTCGCCCTCATCCAACAGCGAAAGCTTCCATTATTTCTATATATTTTATATGGTTAGCGTTAGCTTCTCAGACTTAACCGTAGAAAAACACTCTACATTCGGCTTTTATGCATCGTTATCCTAAATCACATGTGAAAGTCGCCCTGTTATTCACCGCAATCTTGGCGATCTTGATTACTGCATTGCCTGCCGACCAGAGCGAATCGCCCTCTGATGCACCGGTTTCCCTGCAACTGGAAGTAACTGAAACCGCAGATTTTGTCAGCGTTGACAAACTGCCGGTAAAACAGGCGCAGATGGAGGCCAGCAACAGTCGCTGGATCAACATGACCATCCAACCAGGCGATAACCTCGCGCGTATTTTTAAGCGAAACAAGCTGCCTGCGGCAGACCTGCAAAATATCGTCAATTTGGGAAAACCAGTTTCGTCACTCAGGAAAATACTCCCCGGACAGAAACTTGGTTTCAAGATCACACCCAGCGGTGAGCTTCTTGCCATCCGATACAAAAAGAATGCTCTCGATACGCTGTTGATTCAAAGGCAAGACCAGAGCTTCGTTGCCAACTGGCAGTCTGCGACGCCAGAAACGATAGTCGCCTTTGAGTCAGCGAAAATCACAAAAGAAAAACCTTCCCTCTATCATGCCGGAAAGGGCGCAGGGCTATCCGACAATATCATCATGAAGCTCAGCCACATCTATCAGTGGGACATCAGTTTTGCACTGGACCTTAGGGCCGGGGATTCGTTTAGCCTGATGTTCGAAGAGATCTATGTTGACGGCGAACTCGTCAAGGAAGGCAATATCATCGCCGCTGTTTTTACCAATATGGGTAAACGTCACGAAGCAGTAAAGTACACCGATATAGAGGGTCACACCGACTACTACACCCCTGAAGGTCTTAGTATGCGTAAGGCTTTTCTAAGAGACCCGGTGCATTTCTCCTATGTGAGCTCCTCATTCAACCTGCGCCGCTTGCATCCAATTCACAAGAAGGTCATGCCTCACCGCGGAATTGATTACGCTGCGAAACGAGGTACACCTGTGTTGGCTTCCGGTGATGGTAAAGTCACTATCCGAAGACAAAACAACGCATCAGGTAAGTACATCGTTATTCAGCACGGAGAGCAATACACAACTAAATACCTACACCTGTCGGCGTTTGGCAAGGGCATCAAGCCTGGCAAGTCGGTCAAACAAGGGCAGACAATTGGCTACGTCGGTGCTACCGGGTGGGCGACTGCGCCACACCTGCACTACGAGTTCCTGGTCACCGGCGTGCATCGCAACCCCAAGACCGTATCATTGCCAAAAGCATTGCCCATCGCCAAGGACGAGCTGGAAAGGTTCAGAAATAGTGTGTCGCCAATACTGGCTCGACTCGAATCTATTTCAGGCAAGGGGTACGCGTCGCTAGCCCCAGGTGATCGCTCAAGTGGCGGCTAGATAGCAAAAGAATTCCCACAACCACAGGTTGTCGCGGCATTCGGGTTTGTCACCACAAACCGTGAACCCTGTAAATCTTCCTGGTAGTCAATGACTGAGCCAACCAGATACTGGTAGCTCAAAGGGTCAATCAGTAGCGCCACACCCGCTTTACTGACCTGGGTATCATCTTCTTCGACATCTTCATCGAAAGTAAAACCATACTCGAAACCAGAACAGCCTCCACCCGTGACGAATACTCGCAGCTTAAGATGCTCGTTTTCCTCTTCTTCTATGAGCGCCTTTACCTTACCGGCGGCGGCATCTGAAAAGGTCATTGAGATTGGGTCAAATGTTGTTGCTTCCATAATCTATTAGATTGCGCCTTTGCTGTTAAGTTTCAAGATAAGTTTACTCCAATACTAGTCTACAAGAGTTAGGCGGTCTGGTTCTTAACCGCTGTTACAAGTGCCGAGACGTCTCCATCGGCTTTCTCTGCAGCCTTCGCAGGTTTCGACTCTGCCACTTCCTGCTTACCATCTTGCAGATGAACTAGCTGCCCATCAATCCTCGAGCCTTGTACCATTTCAATCAAATGGTAGTAGACATTACCTTTCACTTCGGCTTTTGCTGCAAGTTCAATGTGCTTGTCCGACCAAATGTCACCGAACACTTCGCCATTTACAATTATTCTGGGAACTCGAATTTCACCCTGGACGCGACCCTTCTCACTGATCCTAACAACGGCTTTAGATCCGGATTGGGCATAAATATTCCCCTTTACAATCCCGTTCACCAACAGTTCGTCACTAAAATGCACGTCACCTACCAGCTCACAGTTGGCTGCAACCAAAGTTGTCCCTGATTCACTTCGTCCTTCTTTCTTAAACATGCCTACTCTCCTTTATAACGACCAGTCGAACGTTTTCTCCAATCGCTGAGCATTTAATCCTGATGTTTGCACCACAACCATAACCTCTCGAGGTACAAAGCCATTGGGAAGCTCCTGTTCAACCATGATGTTCTGGAAATAGCGAAACCGAAATCTAATGGCCTCAGCTTCATCACGGCCCGAATCACTGATCTGAATAGTCTCTTCCTGACCATCATTTTGACCAAGCAGGGATATCCGTACCCCACCTTGCACATAATCATGCTTGTCCACTACCTGGGTAAGTAATAGCGAGTACCTCACCCTGCCTGGCACGTTTGAGCTTACATCCAACCGCTCAATCCGAAGCCCCTTGTTCGCGACATTTGGCAGCATGACCCCTTTGTAAAAGCTGATTTCTTCATTCTGCGCTGCCAGCAGATTCTGCTGGTTTTCAATCGTATGCCTAACTTCTTCATTAGCTTGGTTATCAATCTCACCTCCCACCGTGAGATCCGCAATTTCCTGCCTCATTTCGTTAATCAGGCCCCGGGCCTCTCCCAACTCCTTGCTGATCAGGTCCTTTTCCCGGACCACTTCGACTTTCAGTTCGAGACCCTGATTATTCCCAAATTCGTAGGTCAACCAGCCAAATATGGCCATCGCGAATATAAAAACTATAAAGATCATAGCCTTATATAAAGGTCGGTAGGGTACTACGACCATGTGATGTAGCTTGCTGCCTTTTACTGCTGCCATAGCTGCCGCGAGGTAAGTGACAAAATGGGCCATACAGCTTAGCACAATTCGTTAAAGTTCAGCCCTGATTGCGTTTCATCAATACTTTTCAGTTCCCGTATGCTGTACTTCAATCAACCGTTTTTGCTCACTTTTATGAAACGCCGATTTGTAGACTGGTTATGAAAATGTTCAAACTTTCCATCAGGACGTTCCGTCAACGGCTCGCGTCCATCGATTCAGCGCCTCAATTCGCCATTCTGGGCATCGCTTCAGGGTTTCTGACAGGCCTGGTTATTATCGCCTTTCGCCTCGCTATTGAGTGGCCGCTGGACCAATTGCTTGAAGACGGCCCGGAAAGCTTTGAAACCCTGGATCCACTAGCAGCCTTTTCGCTGCCGGTTGCCGGAGCAATACTCCTGGTGCTTATTTTTAGCGTGCTATCCAAAACAAATCGGCGTGTCGGGGTCGTTCACGTCATTGAACGACTTGCTAGGCACCAGGGCCACATGCCACTCAGGAATGCGGTAGCCCAATTCATCGCCGGCGTTGTCGCTCTGGCGTCGGGACAGCCTGGCGGCCGGGAAGGTCCCGCCATTCATCTGGGTGCAGCAGGTAGCAGCCTGATCGGGCAATACCTTCAGCTGCCTAACAACAGTGTACGGGTGCTAGTGGGGTGTGGGGCCGCTGCCGCAATTTCTGCCTCTTTTAATACACCAGTAGCCGGAGTCATATTTTCAATGGAGGTCATCGTCATGGAATACACGATCGCTGGCTTCATACCAGTGATCCTGGCTTCAGTCGTCGCCGCAGTAATGACGCAAATTGTATTCGGGTCGCTGACTGCATTTGATGTACCGACAGTAGCAATGTCTTCCTTCATAGATATCCCTATCCTGGTAATGGAAGGGGCATTTATCGGTGTCATCGCCGCTGCTTATGTTCGATGCATGCTCCTGTTCTACAAGATATCACCGGATTCCATGTGGCAACGTCTTATGATCGCCGGGTTACTTACCGGAACCGCTGCACTGATCCTTCCCGAGGTTCTGGGTATCGGTTACGACACGGTCAACCTGGCGCTTATAGGAGAACTCTCACTGGCATTACTGCTGACCGCGTTCACTCTGAAGCTTGTGCTTTCCTCTGCAATTATTGCCCTTGGAGTGCCCGTAGGGTTTATTGGTCCAACACTGTTTATAGGTGCGATGGCGGGCGGTATGTTCGCCTTTTTTGCCCGATTCATTGATGCCGACCTGTCTGAGGATGCACTGTATGTAATGCTCGGCATGGGTGCCATGATGGGAGCAGTGCTTCAAGCGCCGCTAGCGGCATTGATGGCAGTTCTCGAACTCACTAATAGTCCAGGCATTATCCTGCCTGCCATGCTTGTCATCATTATCGCGAACATGACTGCCAGCCAGGTCTTTGGGGTTCGCTCACTGTTCGTCCTGCAAATGGAAATACTCGGAATTGAATTTCGACAGAACCCACTATCGATGACGCTAAACAGAGCATCGGTTGCGAGCATTATGACCAAAAGCTTCAAACGAGTAGCGCCTGTGATTGAACTGGAAGCTGCCCGCTTGCTGGTCGTACAGAAACCTTACTGGCTGCTGGTCAATGGAGAAGAAAGACCGGCTTTTATCTTGAGGACTGAAGACCTCGCCCAGTATCTTTCCTCCGAATCCGTGGAACAGATTGACCTGACAGCCATTCCGGCGACTCGAAAAGATGTCACAGGCATTCTCCTCCAGGCAACGCTAAGTGAAGCACTGGATTCATTGAATCAATCCGGCGTGCAGGCACTCTTTGTCAACCGCATCAGCGCGCCCCTGCTGGATTCTCCAGTCGGCATCTTGACCCGAGAAGACATAGAAAGCTTCTATCAATCGTAAGGTAGCTTCGGTATTTCATTTGAATCAACTCACAAGTAATGCTTGAATGCCGGCGGCAGAACCCAGGAGCAAGTCATGACAAGATCGCAGCGTTTCTTTGAGGACGCCAAAAAATACATTCCCGGCGGAGTCAATTCTCCCGTTCGGGCTTTTGCTCGGGTAGGCGGGCAACCAGTCTTTTTCAAAAGTGGCAGCGGTGCATACCTTACTGACGAAGACGGCAAAAAATACATTGACTACATAGGCTCCTGGGGGCCGATGATCGTTGGGCATGCCCACCCCCGGGTCGTCGAATCAGTCCAGGAAGCAATGGGCCATGGACTCAGCTTTGGTGCGCCCACTGAAATAGAAACCAAGGTCGCCAAGAAACTCACTTCGCTAGTCCCTTCCATGGACCTGGTTCGAATGGTGAATTCAGGCACCGAGGCAACCATGTCAGCCATCAGAGTTGCCCGCGGATATACCGGCAGAGACACCATCATCAAATTCGAAGGCTGCTACCACGGTCATTCAGATGCCTTACTGGTCAAAGCCGGATCAGGCGCGCTGACTCTGGGCGAGCCAGACTCACTCGGCGTTCCGGAAAGTTTTGCACGTCACACTCTCACTCTCGAATTTAATAACCTTGAACAGATCAACAAGGTCTTCCGGGAAAAAGGAAACGAAATCGCCGCCGTAATTGTTGAGCCTATCGCTGGAAACATGGGTTGTGTACCGCCGGTATCAGGCTTCCTTCAGGGGCTTCGAGACGCATGCGACAGTCACGGCTCGCTACTGATTTTTGATGAAGTCATGACGGGCTTCCGGGTTGCAAAGGGCGGCGCGCAATCTGTTTACAACATCGACCCAGATCTCACTACGCTTGGAAAGGTCATCGGCGGGGGTATGCCCGTAGGGGCATTCGGCGGCAAGCGTGAAGTAATGGAAGTCGTCGCGCCTCTTGGCGGCGTATACCAGGCGGGAACCCTGTCCGGCAATCCGATCGCGATGCAGGCAGGTTTAACAACTCTGGAACTCATTGACGAACCTGGATTCTATGAGCGCCTGGAGCAGCAATCCGGCAAACTCATCGACGGTCTTCAGTTGCTTGCCGATGCAGCTGGAATACCTTTTACGACCAATCGAGTCGGCAGCATGTTTGGTTTCTTCTTCACTAACGCGACGCCTGTGACAGGTTTTTCCCAGGTCATGAACGCTGACAGCAAAATGTTTAATGACTTTTTCCACGCGATGTTGCGCCAGGGAGTGAATCTTGCACCCTCTCCCTTTGAATCTGGGTTTATTTCAGCGGCCCACGGCGACAAGGAAATCAAAGACACGCTAGACGCCGCAGAAAATGCTTTTAAGGATCTAAATATATGAATCAGTACGACGTCTATGGAATCGGAAACGCTCTCGTTGACACAGAGTATGAGGTGGATGACACCTTTCTAGATCATGCGAAACTGCCTAAAGGCATCATGACCCTAATAGAAGAAGAAGACCGGAAAAGAATAACTCGACTGCTCGAACAGGAGTATACGCAGGGCGCCGTCAAACAGTCCGGTGGCGGATCAGCTGCAAACACCATGGTCATCGTTTCCCAGCTTGGCAGCCAGGCATTCTACAGCTGCAAAGTCGCTGCCGATTCCACTGGGGATTTTTTTGTCAAAGATCTCAGCGATGCAGGGGTTGATACCAACCTGAGCGATGACCGTGAACAGGGCGCCACTGGCCAGTGCATCGCGATGATCACCCCCGACGCAGAACGAACAATGACCACCTGCCTTGGCATTACAAACTTCCTTTCCCCAAGGGAGTTGAACCCACAGGCTCTCAAAAACTCCTCTTACCTGTATATCGAAGGTTACCTCGTCAGTTCCTCAACAGGGTTTCAGGCGGCCCTTGAAGCCCAGGAGATAGCGCTCACCTCAGGCGTCCCAGTTTCCCTAACCCTTTCAGACCCTGCGATGGTTGAAAACTTCAAATCTAACTACGACCAACTGTTAAACAAGGGCGTTGACCTTCTTTTTTGCAATCATGACGAAGCCCGGTTATTAACCGGAGCGGATTCCGTCGAGGACTGCGTTACAGCGCTAAAAGAAACCTGCAAGACCTTTATCATCACCTGTGGGAAGGATGGCTCGGTGGCGTTTGATGGCCAGGATCTGACGACAGGAGCAGGTGTCCCGGCCAAGGCTGTTGATACAACAGGAGCGGGTGATATTTTCGCCGGCGCCTTTCTGCATTGTCTGTGTCAAGGGCTTGGATTTAGTGAAGCTAACCAACTGGCGAACAAATTTGCCTCTAAACTGGTTACACGTTTCGGTGCACGACTTACACAGGAAGAGGTCGAGGCCCTATTAAAATAAGCCTATCTGCTTATCCATAAGCAGGGCCAAAGAGCTTCCCTCAAGACTAAGAATTGCATCGGCGATAGGGGCTAGTTGTCGGTCCATATAGAAATGATAGTCGATCGCTGAATTAACATAGGGCAAAGGTTCAGGACCATTCAGAGTCATCTGGTATTCAATCCACCCACCATGCTCATAGGTCGGCTTTAAACCCCGCTTGAGTCGCTCGGTATCTGCAAGCCTCGCGGCCCTGACATGCGGCGGAACGTTCTTTGTGTAATCGTTGAGCTTTCGCCGAAGCCTCCTTCGAAGTGAGAGCTTCTCGTCCAACTCACCTTCCAAAAGTCGCTCAGCGGTCTCCCTGATATAAGTCAAATGGGGTTCGTCCGTAAATACTCGACGATATAACTCTATTTGGAACTCCCGCGCCAGCGGTGACCAATCACTTCGAACACTTTCCAGTCCCTTAAAGATTAGCTGTGATTTTCCACCGCTGTCCCTCACCAAACCCGCATACCGTTTCTTGCTTCCTTTTTCGGAACCCCTGATTGTTGGCATAAAAAACTTTTCAAAATGAGTCTCGAACTCGACCTCCAGATAACAGGGAATGTCATACCGGTTCTTGAGTTCGCTGGCCCACCAATCGTTGAGATATTCTGCAAGCCGCGAACCTGCGGTTTTCACCCCACCTTCGACCTGATCCAGTAAAACGAATACTGAATCAGTATCACCATAGATAACCGGGTAACCCTGATCCTCAATCAAATCCCTCGTTTTCTGGAGGATTTCGTGTCCGCGCATAGTGATAGAACTCGCTAACCTTGAATCAAAGAAACGACAACCCGGTGTACCTAAAACGCCATAGAACGAGTTCATGATGATCTTAATCGCTTGGGAACCTGCGGCATCACTGCCCTTTTTTGCCTCGTCACGAGCCTGCCACAGCTCTTTAATAATACCTGGAAGAATGTGATGGTTCTTCGAAAAGCTCGCCTCAAGAAACCCGGGGATGCGATCTCCACCTGCCTTAATCATGGCAAGCGGGTCGACATGAAATGTTCGAATGATACTGGGATACAGGCTCTTGAAGTCGAGCACGATGACGTCCCGATACAAACCGGGCAAAGAATCAAGCACATAACCACCAGGGCTATGCACGATGGTTTCCTGATCGACTACAGGCGCGACAAACCCCGCTCGGTGCAGTTTAGGTAGGTAAAGAAAATCAAAGGCGGCAACCGACCCGCCCTGTCGGTCCATTTCCAATCCAGTCAGGCACGACCGCCTTATCGCGAAATCGATAAGCCGCGTGTGCTTGAAAATATCCAAAACAAGCGTGCAGTCTTCAAGGTTATATCTGGCAAGGCTCTCCTGGTCAGTGCGATGCATGTCTTCAATTTCAACAGCACGCGAATCGACATCGTGTACTAGTTTTCCCCTTCCGAGCAGTTCCCGTGAAACATTCTCAAGAGAGAAGCTTTCGAAACTGTAAGTCGCGGTACGAAGGAGTTCTATCCCGTCGAGGACCACTCTGCCAGGAACCACAGCGTAAACTCGCTGTTGGCCTCGATCCAGAAAGCGCCAGCTGACCGGAGACCTGCCACGACCAATATCGAATTCCAAACCCAGGGTGTCTGCCCGATCCTGGAGAAACTTAAGGTCAAAGGCAACGATACTCCAGCCAATAATTACGTCGGGATCCAACTCTGCAAACCAAGCCATAAACCTTCGAAGTAGGGTGGCCTCGTCATCAATGAATTCGAGATAAGGAAGCGACGATGGTCGCGTCCTGCCCAGCATGAAAACTTTTCTAACGTCGTCACTATCAATCGCAATACTAAGAATGTTGCCATTCGAGATTGACGTTTCAATATCCAGGGAAACTACCGACAGCCTGGGCTCATACGAAGCCTTCCGAATCTTTGGGTTTTCAGCCGTCAGGTAACCTTCTGCAAAATTGAATTCTCCTGAGACTTCCACTGTTCCCTGCACGAAGCGCTCCATCAGATATCTATCCGTAGGCCGGATATCTGCTTCATACGTGGGAATATGGTGGTTTTGTAAAAGCGCTCTTGCCAGCCCCAGATCACGCTGATTTCTGAAATAGCAAGCAATTGCAGGCTCATCTGTCTCGCTGAAACAGCGAAGCTCTACCGCTGAGCTTCGCCACTTGAGTTGGGCCGCCAGAACCGGCTCAGCTCTGGGAATACTGGACGCAGGGATAAAGAACACCGATTCCTGGCCAGGAAACTCAATTCTTACGGGACCCTCGTTAGTTGCTAACCAATAAACAAGCGATTGCCCACTAACAGAGTCGCGCCATTGCCTGGTAAGAATCAACCCCTGGAGTGTTGTGCTCTCACTTTTCAAGTTCTGCTCGAAAGTAGCGTTCGCTACCCCCGCCTAGCTGGTTGATGACAGTATCAAAAGTGCGCTCAAGGTTATCAACCTTAAGTGCTTCTTCAGCGGACCCTTTTGCTACCACCTTGCCATGCGACATGAGTACGATTTCATCCGCCAGTTCAGCAGCAAGATTAATATCATGCATCACAACTAGCTGACCCAGTCCCTGCAATGACAATTTCTTTAAGGTTGAAGCAATCTTTGACTGGTATCGGAGGTCAAGAGCCGTCATGGGCTCATCGAGCAGGAGAAAAGCCTCAGAACCGCGACCCCACACCTGCGCAAATACACGGCAAAGCTGAACCAGCTGCTGCTCACCCCCAGACATGGTGAGGTACGATTGATCTGCCGAGACACCAAACATGCTGAGCAGTTCCTGCGTCACTTCATCGAAGCCCTCGCTCACGCCAAATGGCATCCTCCCCATTGCGATGACTTCTCGGGCAGTAAACGGAAATTCCAGCGAGCTCCTTTGCGTCAAAACACCAAGCATCCTGGCCCGAGCCTCTAGAGATATCTTTTCCGGATCACAACCGGCAATCATAACTTCTCCACCCGTAGCCTTCAGGTAGCCACTCAAAATCTTCATGAGGGTTGATTTACCAGCCCCATTCGGGCCCAGCAGTACTGTGGTCTTGCCCCCCTGGATCTCAAGGTCTATGTCACGAAGGATAGTCAGGTCTTTTATTGCGAACGAGATATTGCGTGCAGAGAGGTTCATAGCACTAACCTTCCCTTTTGCTCAACCATAATCAGATATATAAAGAATGGGCCTCCAACCAGCGCCGTCAAAATACCCACGGGGAGTTCAGTTGGCGCAAGAATAGTTCTGCTTATCACATCAGCCACCAGCAGTAGCATCCCTCCCAACAGAGCAGAGGCAGGAACCACCGTCCTGTGATTGGAGCCGAGCGTCATTCTAACCAGATGTGGTACGACCAAACCGAGAAACGCGATGACGCCAGTTAGCGCAACTCCAATACCTACCGCGACTGCACACAAAGATACTATCCGGACTCTGAGCTTTTGATGGGATACACCAAGATGCTCCGCCTCCTCGTCGCCCAGGGTGATCACATTCAGGTTTCTAGATTCAAGAAAGATCAGGAATACTACGACTGGAATGGCAAGCGCCAGAAGCACCGAGACCCAGGTCGCTCCGTTCAGGCTACCCAACGCCCAGAACGAAATAGAGCGAAGCTGCATGTCCGTCGAGAGGTACGACAGCATTCCCACGCCAGACAGTGCTATCGCATTGATCGCGATGCCAGCCAACAAAATCGTTGATAGCCCACCACCACGGCCGCCCACAACGAGGACTATCCAGGTGGTAAGAAGCCCGCCTACAAAAGCGCTACCGGTCATGCCTATCAGAGACAATCCCTGGCTACCGTCCAGCACAACATAGATAGCAGCAAACAACGCCGCACCCGCAGACACCCCGATTAGCGCGGGATCAGCCAGCGGATTACGAAACATTCCTTGAATTGCCGCGCCAGATGCCGACACACCCGCACCCACAAGCAGCGCCAGGAGCGTCCTAGGCAGTCGAATATCAAGCACAATCGTGCTCAGCCCTGGGTCGTCATTGTGGCTAAGCAAACGAAACAGATCTTTGAGACTAACATCGGCGCTGCCGAAAAGCAGAGATGCAACGGCAAGAACACACACCACCAGCACAAGAGCTGCTATCTTCATACGATGACCGGGAGATCTCTCCACAACCGAAACCCCTTGTTCGATTTCCTAACCTTATACGCCAACACTTCAACCCCACTATCCAGCGCTTCTCGAAGCAGCTTACCGTATTCACGGTCAATATGGTCGGCGGGCCTGACTTCCTGTATGCCCGTGTGCTGCACACAAAAAAACAAAACTGATCTCGCGTCCGACTGCGACATTTTAATGAGCTCCCTCAAATGCTTGGCCCCTCTTTCACTCACCGCATCCGGAAAATATCCAATACCGCTTGATGGCGGATCCTCAAGCAATGTCACGCTTTTAACTTCGACATAACAGTCCTGTTTTTTACTGTCCTGCAGCAGCAGGTCGATTCGACTGTTTTCATCTCCATACTTCACCTCAGGCCGGATCGTGTCATACCCCGCCAACGGCTCAACCAGGTCATCCCGTATCGCGGATTGAACCAGTTGATTGGCTTTCCCCGCATTGACTCCGATGTGATGACCACGCGATGTCCTCAGGTACTCCCAAGTATATCGGTACTTTCTTTTTGGGTTATTCGAATCTGACAGCCAGATTTCTGCATTCTCTTCGACACAGTTCTTCATCGAACCGGTATTGGGACAATGAACAGTTATCATCTCATCATTGTCCAGCCTTACATCTGCCAGGAAACGTTTATATCTTTTGATCAATCGAGCATGAACCAAACCCTTCATCCGAGCATTTTCCTAATACGACAAACAGCCTCTTTCAGCTGCGATAAGTCTCTTGCATAGCTAATTCGAATCGATCTATCGGCGTTGTGAAAACCAAAGTCAGTTCCCGGCGTCACAGCAACGAAATGGTTTTCGAGCAGGCGGTGACAGAATTGTTCACTGTCCTGCACCTTGTCTGGTAAACCCGCATAGACATAAAACGCTCCTGCTGGCATTAGCGGAATCTCGAACCCGAGTTCCTTTAGCGCTGGCACAAGGTAGTTTCTGCGAACTGCAAGCTCGGCTTTTTGAGCCTCCATTGTCGCAATCGACTCGGGATCGAAGGCCGAAAGCGCGGCTTCCTGCGCGATAGCCGAGGGACAAATAAAGAGGTTCTGAGCGAGCTTTTCAAGATCAGTGGCAATTTCTTCGGGTACAACCACCCAGCCAAGGCGCCACCCAGTCATCCCGAAATACTTTGAAAAGCTGTTAATAATAATCGCTTCGGGCACCTGTGCCAGAGCAGACCCCGAGGCGTGGTTTTCATAGACCAACCCCTGATAGATTTCATCCACGATCATAATGCCATCCTTTTTTCGCACGACTTCACCCAGTTCCCTGATAGCCTTTTGGCTCAAGATTGAGCCTGTAGGGTTAGCCGGAGATGCAACCAGAATCCCCCGAGTGGTCCTGGTCCAGTATTCCTCAACCAATGAAGGCGTTAGCTGATAATTTTGGTCAGCATCAACGGGCACCAACAATCCCTCGGCATTGAAGCTGGATAGAAAGTGGCGATTACAAGGATAACCTGGATCAGGCATCAACAGATTTTCGCCCGGATCCAGCAACAAAGCACTCAGCATCAGCAAACCGCCCGAGGAACCTGCAGTAACAAATATCCGCTCTGCCTTCACTTCAACGCCAAGGCTAAACTTATAGAAGCCTGAAATTGCCTGTCTGAGTTCAGGAGTACCCCTGGCGTCCGTATACCTTGTTTTACCCTCTGAAATAGCTCGCACACCGGCCGCACGGATCGGGGCCGGCGTATCAAAGTCCGGCTCCCCTACCTCAAGGTGAATAACATCATGACCTAGTGACGCGAGTTCATTGGCGCGAGCGAGCAATTCCATCACTCGAAATGGAGCTATTTTGCTAAGCCTTTTTGCTACTTTCAAAACCCTACCCAGAGGACATCAAGAAAAGGATATTACCCTAAAAAAACAAGGGTCAGGGTCGCCGGAAATAGGCTTGGCGAATGGATTTCTATCTGGTAAGGTTCGCCGCTCGTTTTAGAACCCACTTTGTTGAAACGGACAGATCAATGGCAGCGAAGCGTAAAGCAACCGCAAAGGCGAAACCAAAAAACAAGGCAAAGGCAAAGGCCCAGACAAAAACCAAGTCTAAGGCCAAGAATGCACCTGCCAAGAAAGCACCTGCAAAAAAGAAAATCAGCGTGAAATCTAAAGTCAAGCCAACAGCAAAAGCCAAACCGAAGGCAAAAGCCAAACCAAAAGCTAAAGCGAAGCCACAGGCAAAAGCCAAGCCAAAGGCAAAAGCCAAGCCAAAGGCAAAAGCCAAGCCACAGGCAAAAACCAAACCAAAGGCAAAAGCCAAACCACAGACAAAAGCCAAGCCAAAGACAAAAGCCAAGCCACAGACAAAAGCCAAGCCACAGACAAAAGCCAAGCCGAAGGCAAAACAGACAGCCAAGACAGCGGCAAAACCCAAGGTCAAGGTCAAGACAAAAGTTACAACCAAGGCTAAGGCAGTAACGAAAAAGGCAGCGGTAAAGAAATCGCCAGCCAAGACGAAGCCAAAAGCCACCAAAAAAACTTCAACCAGCATTAAAAAGGTCACGAAAAAGTTGAGTTCGACAGCAAAAACAGCAGGGAAACCCGCCGCGAAGGCGAAGGCTGCAATCAAGAAAGCTGCAGCCTCAAAAAAAGCAGTAGAAGTAAAGCAGAAAGCACCACGGCCACCACCTAGCGCAGCAAGGCCAAGGACCCTTCCTAATGAACCTACCGTTACTCCTTATAGAACAAGAATCAATGAGGAGTATATGAACGCAGAGCAGAAAGCTCATTTCAGCGATATCCTACTGGATTGGAAATTCCAGCTGATGGAAGAAGTGGACAGAACTGTAAGCCATATGAAAGATGAGGCAGCTAACCATCCTGACCCAGCCGACAGAGCAAGCCAGGAAGAAGAGTTCAGCCTCGAACTAAAAACCCGCGACCGCGAACGAAAACTGATTCGAAAAATCGACAAAACTCTCGAGTTGATCGATCAGGATGATTACGGTTACTGCGAGTCCTGTGGTATTGAGATCGGTGTGCAAAGGCTGGAAGCGCGCCCAACCGCAACCCAGTGCATTGACTGTAAAACGCTTGATGAAATCAAGGAGCGTCAAATCCACGGGTAAAATAGTGATCACCCTATAATGCCAAACATACCTCTCTAAGATGGATTACGTCGGTCGATTCGCCCCCTCTCCGACCGGCCCGTTACACTATGGATCGTTCGTTGCTGCCATGGCAAGTTTTCTTGATGCCCGACACGCAGGAGGAAAATGGCTACTCCGGATTGAGGACCTTGACCCACCCCGAGAATCCATAGACGCGCCTCGGGAAATCATCAGACAGCTACTCGCACTTGGCCTGCACTGGGACCTTGAGGTCCTCTACCAGAGCAGCAGACTGCAATCCTACGACGCCGCCCTTGAATCCATTCAAGCATTTACCTTTCCATGCACGTGTTCCCGAAAAACGGTTCCTGACATTTATCAAGGCACCTGCCGTCTCAGGAAGCATCTCGTGCCCGGTGGACCATATGCAGTTCGACTCCAGGTGCCCAGGCACAGCGTATCAATCAATGATCGTTGCCTTGGTTTAAAGACCTGGGATCTGGAAAAGGAAGTTGGCGACTTCATCATCAAGCGCAAAGATGGACTTCACGCATACCAGCTCGCCGTTGTCGTTGATGACATCCACTATTCCGTCAACCATATTGTCCGCGGGAATGACCTCCTTGATTCGACACCACGCCAACTAGCGCTTTACGAACAGTTAGAGGTTTCACCACCCGAGTATCTGCATATCCCAGTATTGGTGGACGAGTCGGGAAATAAACTCAGTAAACAGGCTCATGCAAAACCAGTGGATACCAGTGATGCTTTAACCACTATCCGTAGCGCGCTATCAGACCTGGGCCAGAATACACACGAGTACTCCTTAAGCATCAAAGAACTCCTGGAGAAGGCCGCCTCCTCCTGGAATCCAGCTACTATTCCCAATGTTCATGACATCTACCACAGAAATTAGGCATCTCCCGCAAGGCCCTCTGGCAGAAGCGACAAAAGCTCGGCATTCCCCGTGAAAAGAGCCGCTTACGTTAGTGTTACCTTTTTACCCATCAACGCGGAATTGAGTAACAATCTACCTGGCGATATGGGGATAAAATTTTACATGTTATTGATTTTTATGAAGTTGTTTATTCTCCCACAAATCCGGGATAGTGGTACCTGCCAGTCAACATAGAACAAACAGGAAGATTCTAGCAATGACCTTCACTTTCGGGTGGCAAGTTGAAAAATAATAGTAAACATAATAAGAAGAATGTTCTGGCTCGCTAAATGGGAAAAGTTCGCTTTTGCCATTTTCTTTTCCCCCGCCGCAAAAACGTTACCGTAAGAATCAGTTCGCTCTGTTAAACTATCTCCGATTATAAATACGTACCCCTTTAAACTTGTTTTTTAAGACTAGTGTTTTCAACTTTACTCCCACCAATACGCTGGGACTTCCAGGCCAACTCTTGTCAAATGACTGATTTACAGCATCAAAGATGAACTCTTTAAGTTCTATTGAAGAAAGTGCCATCAGTATCAATGCCAGCAAGGTAATCAGTCGCCTGCAGGACCATGGCTTCCAGGCATACCTCGTCGGCGGCTGTATTCGTGATCTGTTGCTGCGCAAAACCCCAAAAGATTTTGACATCGCAACAGATGCTCACCCGGAAGAAGTCCGTGAGTTGTTTCGCAACTCTCGCATCATTGGGAAACGATTTCGGATTGTTCATGTCCGGTTTGGACGCGAAATAATAGAAGTTACAACCTTTCGCGGACCTCACGCGGATGAGTACGATGAGAATCACTCTGATTCCGGTATGACCCTGAACGACAATGTCTATGGCACCTTCGAAGAGGATGTGTTCCGGCGGGACTTCACGATGAATGCCATCTATTACGAGCCCCAGGGAAAGGAAATCATCGATCTCGCAGATGGTACTGCCGATATTGAAAGCCAGATTATCAGGACAATCGGTGACCCAGCAAGCCGACTAAGGGAAGACCCGGTCAGGATGCTTCGTGCCATCAGGTTTCAGGCGAAACTGGAATTTGGTTTGGAGTCGGACCTCCAGAGCTCAATAAGATCGCTGGGCTACCTTATACAGGATGTTCCCCCGGCCAGGTTATTCGAAGAAGTACTCAAGCTTTTCCTGTCTGGTTATGGCACTGCTGCTTTCGATGCCATGCTGGAGAATGAGATCTATGGGTGGTTGTTCCCGGATTCCAAGCGGTCGATGGAGAACAATGCGACTGAAAAACTTGTACGGCTGGCACTAACCAGCACAGACCAAAGAATCGCAAAAAAAATGCCCGTCACACCAGCTTTTATATATGCAGCAATACTCTGGTATCCATTTGTTGACGAAAAACAACGGCTAGAACAAGAGGGTGAGATCACATACGCTGCCGCACATGAAGCGGCTAACAATGTAATATCGAAACAGCAGCTTTTCACCTCTATCCCAAAACGGTTCTCCGGACCGATGAGAGACATCTGGTTCCTTCAATCGCGACTACCTTCCCGGTTTGGCCAGAAACCCGACAGAACGATGGAGCATAAGCGCTTCAGGGCTGCTTATGATTTTCTTCTACTGCGAGAACAGGCTGGCGAGAAAACAGAACAACTCGGGGAGTGGTGGACGGAATACCAGGAAGCCACCGAAGAACGAAAGCTTGCCATGAAACAATCGACCAGCAACGGTCGCCAGCGTAAACGTAAGCGAAAACCTCGCCCGAAAGCCAGTCCCAGCGATCAAACATCCTTGAACTAACCCCGGGATCCAGAATACCCGTTACAACTCCTGTCTGATCCTAGTTTTAAGCCGAGCCACATTGTGGCACCCTGTCTATCCCATCACATCTGGTTTGAAGGAGCCGTAATGGCGGAACAAAAAGTTTATCCGGTCCCCAAGGAATTCGAGAACCACACACATATACGCAACGATCAATACCTTGCGATGTATGACGCCTCGATTAATCGATCGGATGAGTTCTGGTCCCAGAAAGCAGATGAATTCATCACCTGGTTTAAACCCTGGGACAAACTGACCGAGTCTGACTTTGATAAAGGCGAGGCAAAATGGTTCTTAGGTGCAGAGCTAAACGCAAGCTACAACTGCATCGATCGACATCTTGAGCTGAAGGCTGACCACACCGCCATCATCTGGGAAGGCGATGATCCCGATGATGACCTCCGTGTCACTTATCGTGAACTTCACGATCACGTCTGTCGACTTTCCAACGTACTGCTGGATCGCGGAGTGAACAAGGGCGACCGAGTCTGCATCTATATGCCAATGATCCCGGAAGCAGCCTACGCGATGTTGGCCTGCGCACGGATAGGCGCAGTGCACTCGGTTGTGTTTGGCGGTTTCTCTCCGCATGCGTTGAAGGACCGGATCCTGGATTCAGATTGCAGAACGGTGATCACCGCTGATGAAGGAGTACGCGGCGGCAGACCGGTCCCCCTTAAAGAAAACACCGACAAAGCTCTCGAAGAATGTCCCGATGTTTCTACTGTACTGGTCGTTAAACGAACAGGCGGAAAAATCGACTGGTTCGACGATCGTGATGTCTGGTATGAGGAGGCAACCAGCCAGGTCTCACCGGAGTGCGAAGCCATCCCTATGGGAAGCGAAGACCCTTTGTTCATTCTGTATACTTCCGGCTCAACGGGAAAACCAAAAGGGGTCCTTCACACTACCGGCGGATACCTGTTACAGGCCGCAATGACCCATAAGTATGTATTTGATTATCACGAAGGTGATGTCTACTGGTGCACTGCCGACGTTGGCTGGGTGACAGGACATTCCTACATTGTCTACGGCCCTCTCGCCAACGGCGCGATCACCTTGATGTTCGAAGGTATTCCCACCTACCCTGATTCTTCGAGGTGCTGGCAGGTCGTCGACAAGCACAAGGTCAATATTTTCTACACCGCTCCGACTGCCCTGCGTGCACTCATGAGTCAGGGAGACGACTTCGTAAAATCGACCTCCCGCGAGAGTCTTCGATTATTAGGCAGTGTTGGTGAGCCCATCAATCCGGAAGCATGGGAATGGTATTACCATGTAGTGGGTGACGCGCGATGCCCGATCGTAGATACATGGTGGCAAACTGAAACTGGCGGCATCATGATCACCCCCCTGCCGGGAGCAACAGATTTAAAACCAGGCTCAGCTACCACACCTTTTTTTGGCGTCAAACCCGTCCTACTGGATGAAAATGGCAAAGAGTTAGAAGGTGCTGCGTCAGGTAACCTGGCGATTTGCGGTTCATGGCCAGGCCAAATCAGGACTATTTTTGGAGATCGCCAAAGGTGTATAGACACCTACTACTCGACCTATCCAGGTTATTATTTCACCGGTGATGGTGCCCGGCGAGACGAAGATGGTTATTTCTGGATCACTGGCAGGGTTGACGATGTCTTGAATGTTTCAGGGCATCGCCTGGGTACCGCAGAGATCGAAAACGCACTGGTCGAACACAGCCTTGTTGCTGAAGCCGCAGTTGTCGGTTATCCCCACGACATTAAGGGCCAGGGAATCTACGCGTTCGTCACCTTGATGCAGGGAACCGAAGGCACTGATGAACTTTTGAGTGAACTTAACAACCTGGTGCGATCGGAGATTGGCGCAATCGCAAAACCCGATATCCTCCAATGGGCCCCTGGCTTACCGAAGACCCGGTCCGGCAAGATCATGCGGCGCATTCTCCGTAAGATTGCAGAGAACGAACTGGACAACCTGGGAGATATCACGACGCTGGCCGACCCTTCAGTAGTGAATGACCTGATCAGGAACAGCCCAGTGACCTCATAAAGGGTCGTTTTCTAAAAGCGAGGGATACAGCTGACAGAAACAAAAACGCCGTCAGAAGACGGCGTTTTGTAACACTCAAGGTTAGTGATTAACTTGCGCTTTCATCACTATTATCTGTCGCAACATTGCCGTTTGGCCCGTCTGCGTCATCATCGGCTTCTTCTGCCGCTACCTCCTCAACCAGTTCTTTCATTGAAAGCTTGATTCGACCTCGATCCACATCAAGAACCAACACCTTAACTTCCTGCCCTTCGGTCAGGTAGTCGGTGACTTTCTCAACACGTTCCTTGGCAATCTGGGAAATATGAACCAGACCATCCTTGCCAGGAAGAATATTAACAAAGGCACCAAAGTCTGCGATCTTAACGACCTTGCCCGTGTAGATCTGCCCAACTTCGGCTTCCTTGGTAATAGCCTCGATCATCGCAACTGCAGCATCACGAGAGTCGGCATCTTCACCAAAGATAGTGATTGAGCCATCGTCTTCTATATCAACAGAAGCACCGGTTTGTTCTGTAATTCCACGAATAGTAGAACCACCCTTACCGATAACATCCCGAACCTTGTCTGCTTCAACCTTGATCGTCACCATTGCAGGTGCATTCTCAGACACACCTTCACGGGACTGGCCAATGACCTTGTTCATCTCGACCAGGATATGAAGCCTTGCATCTTTAGCCTGGTCAAGAGCAGTTTCCATAATCTGTTCGGTAATGCCCTGGATCTTGATGTCCATTTGAAGCGCAGTAATACCAGTTTCAGTACCCGCCACTTTAAAGTCCATATCACCGAGATGATCTTCGTCACCCAGGATGTCGGTCAATACAGCAAAGCCGTCTTCTTCAAGAACAAGACCCATAGCAATACCGGCAACAGGTGCTTTAAGTGGAACACCTGCATCCATCAATGCAAGGCTCGCACCACACACAGATGCCATAGAAGAAGAACCGTTTGATTCTGTAATCTCAGATACAACTCGAGTCGTATACGGCCAGTCTTCACTCTTCGGCAACATCGCAGCAATACCGCGGCGTGCTAATCGACCGTGGCCAATTTCTCGTCGCTTGGGTCCGCCAGAGAAGCCTGTCTCACCAACACTGTAATGTGGGAAGTTATAGTGCAGAAGGAAGTTATCCCGGTATGAGCCTTGCAGCGCATCAATGATCGCAGCATCTCTCATAGAGCCCAGAGTGGTTGAAACCAGCGCCTGAGTCTCACCCCGTGTAAACAATGCTGAACCGTGTGCCTTCGCCAACACACCAACTTCAACATCGATCTGGCGTACCGTTGTAGTATCACGGCCATCAATTCGAGGATTGCCCGCAACGATAGAGCGACGAACGATAGACTTAGCGATGCTGTCAAAGACGGCTTTAATCTCGTCTTTAACCGTTTCTTCAGTCTCATTTGCCGCAACCGCTGCAGATTTAAGCTCAGAAAGTTTGTCCTGACGAGCCATCTTTTCAGTGATCTGGTAAGCAGTGGTGATCTCTTCACCGAACTGAGTGGTAATTGCTTCAATCAGCGCAGCATTCGGTGTAGCTGGAACCCAAACCCAGGCTTCTTTGCCTGCTTCTGCTTGAAGTTCTTTACAGGCAGCGACAACTGATTGCATCTCCTGGTGAGCGAAAAGTACCGCACCCAGCATCTGGTCTTCAGTTAACTCATTCGCCTCAGACTCAACCATCAATACAGCAGATTCAGTTCCGGCCACAACCATGTCCAGCTCTGAAGTCTTGAGTGCTTCATAACCAGGATTCAGCAGGTAACCTTCAGGTGTAAAACCAACTCGCGCAGCACCGATTGGGCCTGCGAATGGTAAACCCGAAATAGCCAGTGCCGCTGAGACACCGATCATTGCAACGATATCTGGATCTACGTCCTTCGCTGCTGAAACTACCTGACAGGTCACCTGAACTTCGTTCATGAAACCTTTAGGGAAGAGTGGGCGGATAGGACGGTCGATCAAACGACACGTCAGTGTTTCCTTCTCGGAAGGTCGACCTTCTCGCTTGAAGAAACCACCGGGAATCTTACCCGCTGCATATGTTTTTTCTTCGTAGTTCACTGTTAAGGGGAAGAAGGCCTGACCTGGTTTCATGTCAGGGCGTGCAACCACTGCAACTAGAACTGTTGTTTCCGCCATGGTTACCATGACAGATGCTGTTGCTTGTCTCGCAACCTTTCCAGTTTCCAGAAGTACTTCCTGGTCACCGAACATAAATTTCTTACTTATATAACTCACATTATTCTCCATAGTCGGTGCCAATCACCGACACTAACACTACCGACGCAAACCTAACCTCTTAATAGTAGATGTATAACGATCGGGGTTTTTGTTGCGCAGATAGTTCAATAATTTTCTTCGTTGACTAACCATACGTAGAAGTCCTACCCGTGAATGATGATCATGGGCATGCTCCTTGAAATGCGATTGAAGTTGTTCAATATTCGCAGTTAACAGGGCTACCTGTACTTCAGGTGATCCTGTGTCGTTCTCTGATGTGCCGAAATCTTTAACGATTTCAGCCTTTCTTTCGACTGATAAAGCCACTAGTTTCTCTCCAGTTTAATATGCCCTGGCCCTAACCCAATCACTGGATATTCGGCCGTTAAACAATCAGGTATATCCACGCATATTTATAGATGACCTGCTTTTCTTATTTCGCCAATATGCTTTCCTGCATATTGGCGAGTAGTCACGGGCCTTGGCCCGCTCGCGCCAGAACAAATCGCGTCGCAATTTGTTCTGCGGGTTCTACCATCTCTGGCGGAACTCTCTCCATCGAGAATCTTGGTTATCCAAATCTCTCGGTAGAAAAATATGTTGTTCGGCTAGCCTAATTAGTAACGACTAATCGCCTGGGTGCTATCCGTCCATCATCCGTAACCTCACCAACACCAATGAACTCTTCATTGGGATCGTCAGACTCTGAAAAAATGCTTACCCATCCTGTGGTCGGTGCATTCGCAATCTGAACTGGCTGTCCCTGCCTAATATAGGAAGCCGTAACTTCTGTCAGCTCAACCTGAGGCCAATCCTGAACAGCTGAACTCACTGGCTGTAATTTTGCATCCAGCTGAGCTTTGTCTTCGGCCAATGCTTCAAGCTGTTCCATAGAGACAGCCTCATCTATCGTGTATGGTCCAGCTGCCAGTCGACGGAGTTCTACCACGTGAGCGCCACAACCGAGCTCAAGCCCTATATCTTCTGCCAACGTTCTGACATATGTACCTTTAGTACAATGCACATCAACCGTTACTTTATCCTGATGGCGTTCCAGTACAGCCAGTTCGTGAATCGTCACCTGGCGCGATTTGCGTTCGATCTCTATTCCCTGACGAGCAAGCTTGTAAAGTGGTTGTCCATTTACCTTCAATGCCGAGAACATCGATGGAATCTGACTGATCTCTCCTCGATACTTTTCAAGAACACTTTCAAGTTTGGAGTCGCTGATCTCAGGAACAGCCCTCGTTTCAAGGACCTTACCGTCTGCATCTCCAGAGTCCGTGATGACTCCCAGTTTGAACGTAGCCTGATAGCGTTTATCAGCGTCGAGCAAGAATTGGGAGAACTTGGTGGCTTCACCGAAACAAAGAGGAAGAACGCCAGTCGCAAGCGGGTCCAGAGACCCCGTATGCCCAGCCTTACAGGCGTCAAATAGCCGCTTCACAATCTGCAGCGCGGTATTAGACGTTATCCCCGCAGGTTTGTCCAGCAACAATATCCCACTGATATTCCTGCCTTTTCTTCCTCGTCTACTCATCCGTATGGCTCGGATCACGCTGACTTTCATCCTGCGAGAGCGCCTTATTTATCGCTTTATTCATGCGAGCGCCACTTTCGATCGTATTATCGTAATGAAAACGTAGCTTGGGAGTCGTACGGGTACTCAGCACTTTCGCTAGCTGTGAGCGCAGGAAGCCACTTGCTTCGTTGAGTACTTCCTCGACTATCTCGGTGTTTTCAGATGGCAGTACTGTGAAATAGATGTCAGAGAAGGCTAAATCACGGCTAACCGTCGCCTCATTGATGGTAACCATTCCAATCCGTGGGTCTTTGATCTCACGCTGAACAAGCACCGCTACTTCGCGCTGAATGAGGTCGCCAATCTTACGACCTCGGCTGGATTCTTTTGGCATCGCTATCGACCCTTAAAGTTCCCGGGCAACTTCTCGAGTATCGAAAACTTCGATCTGGTCACCTTTTTTCACGTCATTGTAGTTTTTGACGCCAATACCACACTCAGTTCCACTCGAAACGCTCTGTACTTCGTCTTTAAATCGCCTCAGTGATTCGAGCTCACCCTCGTAAATCACCACATTGTCCCGTAAAACACGAATCTGCTTGGACCTGGAAATAGTTCCTTCGATGACCATGGAGCCAGCAATCTGGCCCATTTTCTTGGACTCGAACACGTCCCGAACCTCTGCTATTCCAACAATATCTTCTCTTACTTCCGGTGAAAGCATACCTGACAACGCATCTCTAACATCGTCTACAAGGTCATAAATAACCTTGTAGTAGCGAAGATCCAGGCCTTCCGTCTCGACCACTCGCTTCGCAGCGTTATCGGCCCGAACATTAAAACCAAACACGACGGCCCCTGCTGTTACAGCGTAGGACACATCTGATTCCGTTATTCCACCAACACCGGACATCACGACGTTAACCTGTACTTCTTCGTTACCGACGGCATTCAGGGCAGTCACAATCGCCTCGAGTGAACCTCTGACATCCGCCTTCACAATAACATTGAGCCGTTTAACTTCATCAGCGCCAAAGTTTTCCAACAGACTATCGAGAGACGCACCGGCACCGGTATTCAGTCGCGCATTAGTGGCACGCTGTGCCCTGAACTCTGCAACTTCTCGAGCGCGCTTCTCATCTTTGGCGACAATAAAAGAATCGCCAGCATTAGGGGTGCCATTAAGCCCAAGCGCGGCAACCGGAGTTGCTGGACCCGCTAACTTAACTTGCTTACCCGATTCATCATTCAGCGCACGAGCCCGCCCAAAATACTGCCCGGCAACTATAAGATCACCCTGCTTCAGCGTACCGTTTTGCACCAATAAGGTCACAACCGGACCCTTACCCTTGTTCAGTTCCGACTCAATAACAACACCTTGGGCCGGTCCGTCTATCACTGCTTTGAGCTCCAGCAGTTCTGCCTGCAGCAGCACGGCTTCAAGGAGTTCTTCAATTCCTGCGCCCGTAATCGCACTACAGGGAATAAACTGAGTGTCTCCACCCCAGTCTTCCGGCACTACCTCACGCGCTACCAGTTCGTTTTTGACGCGATCCAGATCTGCGCCTTCTTTGTCAATCTTGTTAATCGCGACCACCATTGGTGCACCGGCGCTTTTTGCATGTTTGATGGCTTCTTCTGTCTGCGGCATCACACCATCGTCTGCAGCAACAACCAGAATGACGATATCTGTAGAATTAGCTCCCCTTTCGCGCATCGCAGTGAAAGCTGCGTGCCCCGGGGTGTCGATGAAACAGATCTCTCCCTGATTGGTCTCCACGCGATATGCCCCAATGTGCTGTGTAATACCACCAGCTTCGCCACTCGCGACACGTGAACTTCGGATATAGTCGAGCAGAGACGTTTTACCGTGGTCAACATGTCCCATCACAGTAACAACCGGAGCCCGGTGCTGTTCTTCAGCCTCGTAAACCAGCTCATCTTCAAGTGTCTTCTCTACTGCATCGACATCAAGCAGCTTGACTGAAAGACCAAACTCTTCGGCTACGAGTGTCGCTGTTTCCTGGTCGATTGACTCATTGATTGTCTTCATAATACCGAGGCCAAACAATGTCTTGATAACTGCCGATGCCTTTACGGACATTTTTTGGGAAAGCTGTTGAATCGTTACACTTTCAGCCAATTCAACCTCACGTTTGATTTCTTCTGTTGGCGCATTGAACTTATGCCGTTTCGCGGGTTTTCCACCGGATGTCCGTCGGGTTCGAGGTGAACTCAAGCCCAGCGGCGTGGCTTCTTCTACCTTTCCTTCAGCAACTACAACATCGTCTTCCAGATCCTTCACTGCCGCCAGATCAACTTCGAGCAAATCATCACCCGCCAACTCTTCCACACGACGCTTACGGCTACCCTGCTTGGATTTCTTGGCTTGAACTTCTTCTTCGTCAAGGTCGTGACGATCTCTCTTGTCTTTCCGATTGGAAATACTGGTTTCTTCAACCACTTCTTCAATAGTTGGCTCTTTCTTCTTTTCAGAAGAAGCCGCAGCTTCTTCTGAAAGACGTTTCTTCTCTTCTTCCTCTTTCGCCTTCTGCTCTCGCTCTTCCTGTTCAGCTAGCAGTTCAACAGCAACCTCCTGCCTTTTACGTTCTGCTTCAGCATCGATATCCTTGCCTGCAACTTCCGGCGCTTCGGCAAGCTTCGCTTCTTCAGCCTCTGACGCTTCTTCAACTTCAGGTGTTCCACGACGAACGTAAGTTCTTTTCTTTCGGACTTCTACATTGACGGTACGACCACGTCCCGCAGACCCCCCTGTTTTCAAAGTAGAGAGCGTCCTGCGCTTCAATGTTATCTTTCTGGGCGCTCCCTCGTCTTCACCATGGCTCTTCTTCAGGAACGCGAGCAGTATCTCTTTCTCGTCTTCCAATATGACATCATCAGACACACGCTGGGGCAGGCCTGCTTCCTCCATCTGAAGCAACAGACGTTCCACCGGCGTGCCGACTGTCTCCGCGAGTTGTCCTACTGATTCTTCTGCCATAAAAATACCTCTAATTACGCCTCAGTTTCGGCTTCTGACGTTGTGCCTTCAGACTCTTCGTCTTCAAACCAGGGCGCTCGTGCGGTCATTATCAACTCACCGGCACGTTCCTCAGTCATTTCTTCAATATCTATTAAATCGTCAATCGCCTGCTCTGCCAGATCTTCCATCGTGATGATGTCCATTCCTGCAAGTATATAGGCCAGGCGTCTATCCATACCTTCCATGTTAAGCAGGTCTTCCGCAGGCTCTGCACTACCAAGCTCTTCTTCAGTCGCAAGTTCTTGCGTGGTTATCGCGTTCTTGGCTCGTGACCGAAGCTCCTCGACGATGTCCTCGTCAAACCCATTGATAGCAATCATTTCTTCAATGGGCACATAGGCTACTTCTTCAAGGCTTGTGAATCCCTCTTCAACAAGAACGACCGCAACGTCTTCATCAACATCCAACTGTTGCATGAAGTTCTCCATGACCGAACCGGCTTCAGCTTCGTGCTTCTCCGCAGCCTCTTCCTCGGTCATGATATTCAGTTCCCAGCCTGTCAACTCACTCGCGAGCTTCACATTCTGGCCGCCTCGGCCAATCGCCTGGGCAAGGTTCTCTTCCGACACAGCGATATCCATACTTCGGGTTTCTTCATCGACTACGATAGAGACAACTTCAGCAGGTGACATTGCATTAATAGCAAGCTGGGCGACGTTGTCGTCCCAAGGAACAATGTCAATTCTTTCATTGCCGAGTTCATTGGACACCGCCTGAACCCGCGAACCTCGCATGCCAACACAGGCTCCAACCGGATCAATTCTTCCGTCGTTCGTCTTTACCGCGATCTTGGCCCGCGAGCCCGGATCACGGGCGCAGCCAAGAATTTCAATGATGCCGTCAGAAATCTCTGGAACCTCAATTTTGAACAGCTCAATCAGTACCAAAGGTGAGGTTCGCGTCAACGCCAACTGCGGGCCTCTTGCCTCGGGCCGAACTTCTTCGAGCAAGCCCCGGAGCCGATCGCCAACTCTGAAAGTTTCACGAGGAATCCATTCTTCCCGCGGTAGTATCGCCTCCGCATTACTACCCAGATCCACAATGACCGCTTCGCGAGTCACCTTCTTAACCTGACCGCTCACCAGTTCACCGACTTTGCTTCTATAGGCTTCAACAACCTGCGCGCGCTCTGCTTCCCGAACTTTCTGAACAATGACCTGCTTTGCAGTTTGTGCTGCGATACGACCAAACTCTACAGACTCAACAGGAATCTCGTAACGACCCTCAACCTCTAGAGAGGCATCTTTTTCTTTTGCTTCAGTTAAGGTCAGTTGTGCTCCGGGAAATTCAATTTCCGCATCATCCTCGACAACATTCCAGAACCGGAAAGTTTCATACTCTCCTGACTCCTTATCAATAGACACACGAAGCTCGACGTCCTCGTCGTAACCCTTCTTTGTTGCAGTCGCAAGCGCTAACTCCAACGCCTCAATGATGACGTCTTCCGACACACCCTTTTCGTTGGATACTGCTTCAACAACCAACAATATTTCTTTGCCCATCGCTTCTACCTCACCTTGCCCTATACAGAGGGGACGACATTTGCTCTCTCAATTTCTTCGAATGGAAACAAAATCTCTTCGTCCTGGTAACCCAGAATAATTTCGTCTCCCTCGACACCTCTCAACTGGCCCGAGTACTTACGCTGGCCTTCATAAGGCCGCTTAAGTCGGATCCGGACCTCCGAACCTTTGAACGCTGCGTAGTGATCAAGTTTGAACAATCTTCTGTTCAAGCCTGGCGACGAGACCTCAAGGGTATACTCACCGTTCACCGGGTCCTCGACGTCAAGCAAACTGCTCACCTGACGACTCACCTTCGCGCAATCTTCAATGTCGACTCCCTTTTTGGAATCGATGTATATCTTTACCGTTGAATACCGCCCCATGGAGAGTTGCTCAATTCCCCATAGTTCGCATCCCATTGCCTCCACAACCGGCTGGATTAGCTCGCTCAGCTGATCACTCATACCCCCCTCGCCTATTTCCCGATTTTCGGATTGCGAAAACAAAAAATGGGCATAAAGCCCATTTCGTAAACGATGGGCCTGTCGCCCCACCTGTACTCCGACGTCTGAAACCGAAGTTAATAAAAAGCCCCAATAAGGGGCTTGTATAAAGTGGTAGCGGGGGCAGGATTTGAACCTACGACCTACGGGTTATGAGCCCGTCGAGCTACCAGACTGCTCCACCCCGCAACAACAAGGGGCGGGATTATAGGGGTGTCGCTTAACAGCGTCAACCACACATACCCCCGAAAGCGTCTTTAAATGAGAATGTAATTTGTTGATTTTTCTGAAAAAAAGGATTGAGGCGCAGTTCAAGGGCCCGAATGGTTACATTCTGGCCTTGATTTGGGGATAAAGTCAGTAAAAATACTCGAATATAGACTCGCGAAAAATCAGCAAGATCGACAGTCGAACGCGAGCCCTGGAGGCCCTGGAAACTGTAAAACCCACTTGTAGTGTGTTTTTATGGTTGGTGCCGAAGAGAGGACTTGAACCTCCACGGGGTTTCCCCCACTACCCCCTCAAGGTAGCGTGTCTACCAATTTCACCACTTCGGCAATATTTTGACCCCAAACTCCAACGAGTATCGCTCACGGAGCCTGTTTCTTAACCTTCCGGTATCTCTGAGTCTTGCTCAAGAGACTCAAACGCTGGAAGTTCGCCCTCCTCGTCTCCCTGAACCCCTACAACAGGCGCCTCAACGACAACGGGTATACCTACTCCGCTTGCCGCTTGAGATCTTTCCTTTGCATAGAAGGCCAGCCCAAAACTCGTGAGAAAGAACGCGATGGCTATGCCTGTCGTCATCCGTTGTAGAAAATTACCTGCACCACCAGACCCGAACACAGTCGAGCTTGCACCGCCTCCAAATCCAGCGCCGGCATCCGCACCCTTACCATGTTGAATCAGCACCAGGCCGATAACCGCTAACGCTGCCAACACGTGGAATACAAGTACTAAGGTTTCAATCGTTTCCATAACTCACTATGACTCTTCCGCTGCTTTGCAAATCTCAGCAAAGCTATTAGCTTTTAAAGATGCCCCGCCAACAAGCGCGCCATCCACATTTTTCATTCCAAACAATGCCACTGCGTTATCTTCGGTCACACTGCCACCGTAAAGTATTCTCGTTCTGTTGGAGAGGTCTTCATCCAACTCCGCCAAGCACTGCCGCAGCCCAGCATGCACCTCCTCCGCTTGCTCAGGAGTCGCACTTTCACCTGTGCTTATAGCCCATACTGGTTCATAGGCAATCATGGCGCCGTCAAACCCTGCGAGTCCAACTCGTGAAGTCACCGCTCTTAACTGACGGGTCACTACCTCTATCGTTCGGCCCCGCTGACGCTCTTCCAGCGTCTCACCCACACACACTATCGGAACAAGCCCGTGAGACCCACATTGTTCAAACTTGTCGGTAACCAACTCATCGGTTTCCGCAAACAATGTCCTGCGCTCTGAATGCCCAACAAGGACAAACCCGCATCCCGCATCTTTCACCATCGCCGCAGAGACGCCTCCTGTAACAGCGCCTTGCGCTCGCTGATCTACATCCTGAGAACCTACCCCAACAATGGATCCTCGCAGCTTTTGAGCTACTTGACCCAAATAAACATAGGGCGGAAAAACCAGAACACTACATCGTCTGAGCGCTAACACTGAGAGCTCACTGAGCACTCCATCCAGCAGCAAATCCAGACTGCCGGCATCACCATTCATTTTCCAATTACCCGCGACCAGCGGATCTCGCTCGCTCATCAATAGGTCCCGGGAAAAAGGCGGCAGATGTTAACGGCTTTGTCCGTAAGATTCAAACCAGATCACCTATCCAAGTTCCCCTGATACAACTCTGGCCAGTTCCTCCGTGAGACTGGCCACTATAGTTGCATCTTCACCTTCAACCATCACCCTGACCACTGGTTCGGTTCCTGAGGGTCGCAGCAGCACACGCCCGCGTCCTCCTAATTTTTTTTCAGTCTGCGCTACTGCTTCTGTGACGACCACATGGCTGCCGAGGTCGATTTTTTTCTGGCAAGCAACATTTACCATATGCTGCGGGTATTTTTTCATCCCGGCTTTTAGTTCACCGAGTGAACTGTCGAATTCGAGCATTGCAGCAAGTACCTGCAGAGCCGATATAATCCCATCACCCGTTGTAGTCACATTCAGGCACAGAAGGTGTCCTGAGCTTTCTCCGCCAAGCACCCAGTTTCGGCTATCTAGTTCCGCCAGCACATAACGATCACCAACGGCAGCGCGAACAAACGGAATGTCTTTTTCACCCAGGGCTTCTTCAAGCCCGAAGTTGCTCATCTGGGTGCCAACGACTCCGCCCCTGAGTCTCTTTGATCGATGCTCCGCGTTCGCAATAATAAAAAGCAATTCATCGCCATCAACAACTTCGCCCTCGCTGTCGACCATGATCAGCCTGTCTCCATCCCCGTCGAGGGCGATCCCAAGATCAGCACCCTCTGCCAGCACCAGCTTCTGCAGCAATTCGGGTTTAGTAGAACCTCCTTCGGCATTGATGTTGAACCCATCCGGTTCGGTGCCCCGCTCAATGACTGATGCGCCCAGTTCCCGCAACACATTGGGTGCTATGTGATAGGTCGCACCGTGAGCGCAATCAAGGGCAATCTTCATACCCCGGAGGTTTCCTTGAGAAGGAAAGCAGCTCTTACAAAACTCTATGTACCGGCCGGCCGCATCGTTGATACGGGATACCTTGCCGATTTGATCTGAAGCAACCATCTGCATGTCTGATTCAAGTTCGTTCTCTATCGCCAACTCAACATCATCGTCCAGCTTCGCACCCGCGCCTGAGAAAAACTTAATGCCATTGTCATGATAAGCGTTATGCGAAGCGCTGATCACGATCCCCGCACTGGCATTGAAGGTCCTTGTGAGATAAGCGATAGCTGGCGTCGGCATTGGTCCTAGCAGCGCCACGTCGACACCGGCTGACGCAAGCCCCGCCTCAAGAGCAGACTCAAACATGTAACCTGAAACCCGGGTGTCTTTACCGATAAGAATAAGACCTCGACCTTCCTTGGAGAAGACTTTTCCAGTAGCCCATCCAAGTTTAAGCATGAACTCAGCTGTAATCGGTGCATCTCCGACGCGGCCGCGTATCCCATCGGTTCCGAAGAATTTTTTTATCATGTGTAATCAGATAGTAAAATTAACAACGTGTTCTCCGGCAAAAGATTGCCATACTTTGATCGCAGTAATAGTTTGTGCAACGTCGTGCACTCGAAGAATTCGCGCGCCTTTGCTTAGTGCGAAAAGTGCGCCGCTTACGCTACCGATCAGCGGATCATCTACGATCCTGCCAATAGTACTCTTTCTGGAGAGGCCCACCAACATCGGCAATCCGAGTTCCAAAAATCTCGGGAGCTGGTTAATCAGCCTCAAGTTATCTTGCGGGGATTTTCCAAAACCGAACCCGATGTCTAGGACCAGTCGACTTTGCGGGATACCGGCAGTCTCACAGGCGCTCACCCGATCGACTAGAAAGTCAAACACCTCACTGACGACATCTCCGTAATCTGGGTTCTGCTGCATTGTTCGCGGCTCCCCCAGCATGTGCATAAGGCAAACTGGTATCCCGGATTGACTAGCGGCATCCATAGCGCCTTCACGTCGAAGTGCGCAAACGTCATTGATAAGATCAATATCTTCCGACTGAACGGCATGAATCACTTGCGCCTTACTGGTGTCTACCGAAATAGCAACGTCCGACTCACGTCTTATCGCCTGGATGACCGGAAGAACTCTTTCAATTTCCTCGGAGGCGGAAACTGGATCAGCGCCGGGTCGCGTGGACTCACCTCCAACGTCGATGATATCTGCTCCGCCTGAGGCCATTTCTCGGGCGTGAGTGAGTGCGCTGTCTATTGTTGAAAATCGACCACCATCTGAAAACGAATCCGGAGTGACATTCAGGATTCCCATGACCAGGGGTCGATCACGGGAAAGCAACTCCCGCAGGCGAGACATCTCCCTGTCAGTTAGTGATCAGGCGCCGGGTCGCCGACAGGCCCCGTGCCCAGGTTGTCATTGCCGGTATCGGATTCATCGACTTTTGGCGAAGCGTCGGAGTCTTTGTCATCCCAGCTTTCAGGCGGGCTTGGTTTTCGTCCGGCCATGATCTCATCAATCTGAGCTTTGTCGATGGTTTCGTACTCGAGAAGGGCATCCTTCATTACCTCAAGCTTTTCCCTATTCTCTTCAAGTATTTGTTTGGCCGTCGCGTAACAGCCATCGATGATCGATCTTACTTCAAGATCGATCTTCATCGCTGTCTCATTAGATACCTGGGGTCTGGCTGCGCCAGCAGACATACCAAGAAACACTTCTTCATCATCTTCAGCGTACATCAATGGCCCAAGCTTCTCCGACAACCCCCACTTGGTGACCATCGCTTTCGCCATCTTTGTTGCCCGCTCAATATCGTTGGAAGCACCCGTTGTGATTCCATCCGGGCCTAGCGTCATCTCTTCAGCAATACGACCACCAAACAACGAACATATCTGGCTAACGATCATTCTTTTACTCAGTGAGTATCGGTCTTCCTCAGGCAGGAACATTGTTACACCCAGCGCCCTTCCCCTTGGAATGATGGACACTTTGTAGCTGGGGTCATGCTCCGGCACCAGGTAACCCACAATACAGTGGCCAGCTTCGTGGTACGCGGTGTTTTGACGTTCCTTTTCTGACATGACCATAGACTTCCTTTCGGCGCCCATCATGATCTTGTCTTTCGCCTGCTCGAACTCGCCCATTGTGACCGTTCGTTTGTCCTGTCTCGCTGCAAAAAGCGCGGCCTCATTAACGAGGTTAGCCAGGTCAGCACCAGAGAATCCTGGTGTGCCTCGCGCAATCACACTGGCATCAACGTCTGCGTCAAGCGGAACCTTACGCATATGTACTTTAAGAATCTGTTCACGACCACGAATATCCGGCAAGGACACAACCACTTGCCGATCAAATCGTCCCGGCCTGAGTAGCGCTGGATCCAGAACATCCGGCCGGTTGGTCGAGGCGATAACAATAATGCCCTCGTTACCTTCGAATCCGTCCATCTCGACCAGTAACTGGTTCAGGGTCTGTTCCCGTTCGTCATGACCGCCACCCACGCCTGCGCCCCTGTGCCTGCCTACCGCATCTATCTCGTCGATAAAAATAATGCAAGGAGTTTGCTTCTTGGCCTGTTCAAACATGTCCCTCACTCGGGAAGCACCCACACCAACAAACATTTCCACAAAATCAGAACCCGAAATACTGAAGAACGGGACCTTGGCTTCACCGGCAATCGCTTTCGCAAGGAGAGTTTTACCAGTACCAGGCTGGCCAACCATGAGGATGCCACGCGGAATCCTGCCACCTAACTTCTGGAACCTGCTGGGGTCCTCGAGAAACTCGACGAGTTCCTGAACATCTTCTTTCGCTTCATCAACACCTGCAACATCAGCGAAAGTCGTTTTGATTTGGTCCTCGCCGAGCAATTTTGCCTTGCTCTTTCCAAAAGTTAGCGGTCCACCCTTGCCACCAGCACCACCTTGCATCTGACGCATAAAAAACATGAACACAGCAATAATGACGAGAATCGGAAAACTGGCCACCAGTAATTGAGTCCAGATACTTTGCTGTTCAGGACGCTTGCCTTTGAAATCAACATTTCGATCGATCATATCCCCGATCAGAGCACTATCGGTGATCTGCGGCTGGATGGTTTCAAAGGCCCGCCCATCGGAACGTTCGCCGCGAATGGTCAGGCCATCCACTTCGACTGTTCGCACCTGATTTTGGTCCACCATTTCCAGGAAGGCAGAGTAATCAATCTCTTCATTTTCTGGACGAACATTGAAATTCTGGAACACCGTCAGCAGTACAGCTGCGATAATCAACCAAAGTAGTAGATTTTTACCCATATCATTCAATGCTCTATCCTCAATCCCGGACTGGTATCAGCCCAAGGTGCCGTTAATTATACTTGTACGGCGTTATTAGTTCATCCGACCACAATTCTGGCGATAAGTTATATCGAGCTGCCCTTGAACTTGCGGCCCAGCACATAGATTTCGCGAGACTTCCCTCTTGAAGCTTTTGGCTTAAAGTTATTTAACTGTTTGAAATTATTACGAATTATCTCTCTAATCTCATCGATCCCTGAACCTTCAAAGCATTTCATCACCAGCGCACCACCCGGTCTTAAGGTCGAACAGGCTAACTCCAGCGCCAGTTCGGTCAGGTAAATCGCAAGAGGTTGATCAATTTCTCTCATACCACTTAAGTTGGGGGCCATATCCGAGATTACAAGGTCTACGGGACGATCTTGCAGCACTGCCATCAACTCGGCCAGAACCTTTTCGTCCGTGAAATCGCCCTTAATGAGCATGGCACCCTCGATTGGCTCGATATCCAGCAGATCAAGGCCAACCACGAACCCTTTGGGTCCGCACTTGTTTACCGCAATCTGCGTCCAGCCACCGGGCGCAGCACCCAGATCCACAACAACAGTCCCTGGACGAAGGAGGCCGAATTTTTCATCGATCTCAAACAACTTGTAGCTCGCCCGGGATCTATAACCCTCCCGCCTGGCGCGAAGTACGTATTCATCCTTTTCGTGATCATTTAGCCACTGGGCACTGGATTTCGATTTTTTCGTCATTTAATTCCCTTCCGAAATGAAGTATCGCAAACCTGGGGTAACGTGGGTACAATCGCCGCCCACAAATTTGGGTAAATTATGAACGGTAAGCTAAAAAAGAAACTGAGAACCATCGGACACGGACTCAAGGCAGTCGTCACCGTCGCCGGTAATGGTCTTTCAGAAAATGTGATTGCTGAACTGAACCGCGCCCTCGATGATCATGAGCTGATCAAGGTGAAAATGTTTGGCGACAAGGCGGAACGAGCTGAAGTTGTTGCTTCGTTAAAGGACATCCCGGACACGGCAATTGTTCAGGTAGTCGGAGGCATGGCGCTTGTCTATCGTGCTTCGCGCGAACCCAACCCGCTGCTGTCAAACATTGCCAGGGCCAACGTCCTTTAAACGGCGTAGCTGAACTATGCGTGCCTGACGGCACATATTTCAAACTCCGCTTCTCCTGCTGGTGTCTTGACGAACGCCACATCGCCAACTTCTTTTCCGATCAACGCTCGAGCGATCGGTGAATAGACGGACAACTTGTTCAGCTTAATGTCTGACTCATCATCACCTACGATCTGATAGGTCAGCTTCTCATCGTTACCCAGATTTAACAGTTCAACAGTTGTGCCAAAAATGATTCTGCCCGACTCGGGTATCAGCGTCACATCAATAATCTGAGCGTTAGACAGCTTGCCTTCAATCTCAATAATCCGACCCTCTATAAAACCCTGCTCTTCCTTGGCATATTGGTACTCGGCATTTTCGCGAAGGTCACCCTGAGCGCGTGCTTCTGCAATCGCCTGCACAATCCTAGGCCTTTCCTGCAGTTTTAGTTTGTCGAACTCCTGGCGCAGTTGATTCTCGCCATTCACTGTCATTGGAACCTTGTCCATCTTGTTATCTCTTACGTTAACTATCCCAGAACCGGGATAGTGCCGCATTGGGTGTGGCTAGTGTCGAGAAGATTTAGTGCTTTGTCCAGCTATCTGCGTTGTAAATCTTGCAGGCTGTGGACTGTTCTATCTTCTCCGTGGCGAAGCGCTGCAACGCTCGCGCGTCCACCAGCCATGGTGGTGGTGTAGCACACCTTGTTTTGTAAAGCAGTTCGCCTGATCAAGTATGAGTCTGCGATGGCCTGCTTGCCCTCTGTTGTATTGACGATAAAGTCGACATCATGGTTCTTCAACATATCTACAATATGTGGCCGGCCTTCCTGGACCTTGTTCACAAGCTGAACTTCCATTCCTGCTTCGCTGATAATCTTTGCACTTCCCTGCGTGGCAACCAGCGCAAAACCCAGCTCAACCAATCCTTTGGCAATCTCCGGCAACTGGTCTTTATCGGCGTCACGGACACTCAGAAAAACCCTGCCTTTGTTCGGGATTGTGTCGCTCGCCGCAGTCTGCGCCTTGCCGTAAGCCTCGGCAAAGCTTGCACCTGCACCCATAACTTCTCCGGTGGATTTCATCTCCGGCCCGAGAATCGGGTCGACACCCGGAAACTTCCCGAATGGAAATACCGCTTCTTTTACACTGAAAAAGTTTGGAATGATTTCTTCAGTAAATCCCTGTTTCTCGAGTGAGATACCGACCATACATCGTGCAGCCACTTTGGCGAGGCTTACCCCAATACACTTGGAAACAAATGGAACGGTTCTTGAGGCACGCGGATTCACTTCCAGCACAAAAATTTGGTTGTTTTGAACCGCAAGTTGCACGTTCATCAAACCAATGACGCCAAGTTCCAACGCCATGCGTTTTACCTGGTCTCTCATCTCCGCCTGCAATTCATCAGAAAGGCTATATGGCGGCAAGGAACAAGCCGAATCGCCGGAATGAATGCCTGCCTGCTCTATATGCTGCATGACAGACCCGATGACGACCTGAGTTCCATCTGAGACTGCATCAATATCAACTTCAATGGCCTGATCAAGAAAACGATCAAGCAAAATCGGCGAGTCCTCTGAAACTTCGACCGCTTCTCTCATATAGGATTTCAGCTCGTCCTGGTCATAGACGATTTCCATTGCCCGTCCACCCAAAACATATGACGGCCGCACTACCAGGGGGAAACCTATGTTGTCAGCCGCTACCACAGCTTGCTCCTGCGTTCTGACAGTTTTGTTAGGGGGCTGAATCAACGAAAGCTTATCGATCAGTTTCTGGAACCTTTCACGGTCTTCGGCCTCATCTATCGCATCAGGCGATGTACCAATGATCGGTACTCCCGCCGCTTCCAACTGGTTAGCCAGTTTTAGCGGTGTCTGCCCACCGAACTGAACTATGACCCCCTTGGGTTTCTCAATATCTACTACAGCCATAACGTCTTCAAACGTTAACGGTTCGAAGTACAACCTGTCGGAAGTGTCATAGTCGGTAGATACGGTTTCAGGATTGCAGTTGATCATGATCGACTCGAAACCATCTTCACGCATTGCAAATGCAGCATGAACACAGCAGTAGTCAAACTCTATACCCTGACCAATCCTGTTAGGACCGCCGCCCAATACAATAATCTTGTCACGATCCGTTGGGTTGGATTCACATTCATCTTCGTAGGTGGAATACATATAGGCGGTTGACGACTGAAACTCTGCCGCACAGGTATCTACGCGACGATAAACAGGACGAATATTCAAATCGAGCCTGTACTGACGAATGAGCTCTTCTTCGCATCCCAAAACGGATGCAAGCCTGGAGTCAGAAAACCCTTTTTGCTTCAAACGAAACAGCTCGGCTCGTTCTATACTCTTTAGCGGCCTACCCTCTAGGGATTGCTCGCTCAGAACAAGGTCCTGTAGCTGCACCAGAAACCATGGATCTATGCCAGTTAACTCATAGATCTCTGAAATCTCAAAGCCATGCCGCATCGCATCAGCGACGTAGCGCAAACGGTCTTCGGTAGGTGTCCTTATTTGCTGGCGAAGCCGGCTCTGGGCATCTTTTTGCTCCAGCGGAACAATCGGCGTTAAACCATCAATACCAATTTCCAGACCCCGTAAGGCTTTTTGTAGCGACTCCTGAAAAGTCCTGCCGATTGCCATTACCTCACCCACGGACTTCATCTGTGTGGTTAGCGTGTTGTCTGCCTGGGGGAACTTTTCAAACGTGAACCGCGGAATCTTTGTCACGATATAGTCGATCGACGGCTCAAAAGAGGCCGGTGTTACACCTCCCGTGATTTCATTAGACAGCTCATCCAGTGTGTAACCGATTGCAAGCTTCGCTGCGACCTTCGCAATCGGGAACCCGGTTGCCTTGGATGCGAGAGCAGAGGACCGGGAAACCCTCGGGTTCATCTCAATCACGATCAGGCGGCCGGTATTTGGCTCAACGGCAAACTGGACGTTTGAACCACCAGTCTCAACGCCAATGACCCGCAACACATCGAGAGACGCGTTGCGCATTATCTGATATTCCTTGTCGGTTAACGTCTGGGCCGGAGCGACGGTAATCGAGTCGCCCGTGTGAACACCCATTGGGTCAAGGTTTTCAATCGAACAAATAATGATGCAATTGTCATTTTTATCCCGGACAACTTCCATTTCATATTCTTTCCAGCCAATCAGCGACTCATCAATCAACAATTCGTTGGTTGGTGACAGGTCGAGGCCCCTGAGACAAATCTCTTCGAAGTCCTCCAGGTTGTAGGCAACGCCGCCGCCTGAACCACCCATCGTAAATGAAGGGCGAATGACACAGGGGAAACCCAACATTGGCTGGACCTGTTTGGCCTCTTCTAACGAATGGGCAATGGCGTTTTTCGCGGTCTCTAAGCCGATTGACTTCATGGCGACATCAAACTGCTGGCGGTCTTCAGCCTTGTCGATCGCCTCTTTCGTTGCTCCAATCAATTCGACATCATATTTTTCAAGGACGCCTTCCCGTGCCAAATCTAACGCGCAGTTCAATGCTGTCTGTCCGCCCATGGTTGCTAGAATCGCATCGGGGCGCTCCAGCGCGATGATGTTCTCAACATGTTGCCAGATAACCGGCTCGATGTAGGTGGCATCAGCCATGTCCGGATCTGTCATTATCGTGGCCGGGTTAGAGTTCACTAGAATGACCCGGTAACCTTCTTCACGCAGCGCTTTACACGCCTGCGCCCCGGAGTAATCAAACTCACAGGCCTGCCCGATGACAATGGGACCCGCACCAATGAGCAAAATACTTTCTATGTCAGTTCTCTTTGGCATTTATTGGTTATGCTCCCTCATCAACTCAATGAAATGATCAAACAAGGGGCCAGCATCATGAGGGCCAGGGCTTGCTTCCGGGTGTCCCTGGAAGCCAAACGCGGGGCGATCCAATAATTGGATACCCTGGATTGTGTCATCGAACAGCGAACGGTGAGTCACTCTCACGGTATCCGGCAGCGCGACTTCATCGATGCAGAATCCATGATTCTGGCTAGTTATCAGCACCGTACCGTCTTCCAGGTTTTTTACTGGATGGTTGGCACCGTGGTGACCATGACCCATCTTCTTCGTTTTCATTCCAGAGGCGAGCCCGAGGAGCTGTAAGCCGAGGCAAATACCAAATACCGGAATCTTCGTCTTCAATATTGCCGTTATCGCCTGGATCGCATAGTCACAGGGCCCGGGATCCCCTGGGCCGTTAGATAAAAATACGCCATCCGGGTTCAGTGCCAAAACTTCGGCCGCAGAGGTCTGAGCGGGCACTACGGTAAGCCTGCAGCCCCGGTCTGCCATTAACCTGAGTATGTTTTTCTTAACACCAAAGTCGTATGCAACCACATGGAATTCGGACTCGGTAACGACTGAGTATCCCTGCCCGATCTTCCAGCTTCCTTCCTGCCACTCATAGGGCACAGGCGATGTGACAACTTTCGCCAGGTCCATACCCTCAAGCCCGGCAAAGCCTTTCGCCGCCTCGAGTGCTCCTGAGATTACACTTTCCGACAGGTCTGGCCCTGCCACTATGGCACCATTCTGGGAGCCCTGATCACGAAGGACCCGGGTTAGTTTTCTGGTATCTATTTCAGCTATCGCTACGACATTTCGGGCAACAAGGTAATCACTAAGAGACATCTCGCTGCGCCAGTTGCTGGCCATCAGAGGCAAATCACGAATCACCAGGCCCGTCGCCCAGATTTCCCGGGATTCCTCATCTTCAAGCGTAACGCCAGTATTGCCAATATGCGGATGGGTCAGCGTAATAATCTGCCTGGCATAAGAGGGGTCGGTGAGTATCTCCTGGTAGCCCGTCATCGACGTATTGAAGACGACTTCTCCGACGACAAGACCATCTACGCCAATAGCAGTACCCTCGAACAGCATACCGTTTTCGAGTGCAAGTACTGCTCTACTATCCAAGCGCGAGTCTCCAAGAAAAATTAAAATGAACGTGCCGATCAAAAAAAAGCGAGACGGAAATTGCTTCCATCTCGCCTTTCAATTCTGTTTACGCGGGTGTGTCATCCTAAGCGCAGCATTCTAGTCGAGGTGCACTTTTGTTTCCAGTCATTCGACTGACTTTAACCCATCAGCCAGTATCTTTATTGAGGGGTATTAGTGAGCCTTCAGCGTTACCAGGCGCATTCGAATTTAGGCCTGATCATGTCCAGAGATTTACACCTTCCTGGTAGTCCACCATAAAAGAGCCTCCAGCGTTACCTGGCAAGCCCAAGTACGTCCAGCATGTCATAGCGACCCGGAACCTGGTTTACAATCCAACCGGCCGCACGGAGAGCCCCTTCTGCAAAGTTGGCCCGGCTCTGTGCCCTATGAGTGATTTCCAGACGTTCGCCACCAGCAATAAACATAACCGTATGCTCACCGACTATCTCACCACCGCGAACCGCATGAAACCCAATGGTTTCACGATCACGGGCACCGGTCAGCCCATGCCTTCCGTGCCGGGAGACAGAAGCCAGGTCTCGCCCGAGCCCTTTCGCGACATGTTCACCCAGACTGAGAGCCGTACCTGATGGCGCATCTACTTTATGACGATGATGCGATTCAATAATCTCAACATCCACCGTGTCGCCGAAAATGCCCGCCGCCATCTCAACTAATTGAAAAGTTGCGTTAACCCCAATGCTGTAATTACTGGCGAAGACCACGGGGACAGAGCTGCTGATTTCGTCCATCCTGGCTGTTTGACTTTCAGACAAACCGGTTGTGCCGATCACCATGCGAGTACCTGCCTTATGGCAGATTTCCAGATTCTTTTCGGTTGCAACAGCAATGGTGAAATCAATCAGTACATCGATATCGGCTACCACCTGTGCCAGGTCATCAGCAATGGAAACACCGACCTCACCAATACCCGCAACGATCCCAGCGTCCTGGCCAATAACCCGCAGGCCCGGCAGATCAACAGCCGCCGCTAGGTCCAAGTCCGGTGATTCCTGAATCATCTTGACCAGGGTTTTCCCCATTTTTCCGGCAGCGCCGACTACACCTACTCTGGGCACGAGCTTTCCTGAAGTTAATGAACGTTAAGGGAGGATAGCGAATTGAGACCGGTAGTGTCTAATCGGTCAGGGCGTCAACGAAGCGTTTGACCCGGCTGAACCAGCCAGATTGCTGAGGTCTTTGTTTCTCACTGGTATGCTCGGCAAATTCCTTCAGCAATTCTCTTTGCTTACCGGAGAGGTTCACCGGAGTTTCAACAATCACCCGGCAGAACAAGTCCCCAATGCCACCGCCTCTTACCTGGGTGACGTTGACACCTTTACCTCGCAAGCGGAACTGCTTGCCTGTCTGGGTTTCTGACGGGATCTTGAGATTCACACGACCATCAAGAGTCGGCACTTCGAGCTCTCCACCCAAAGCCGCGTCAACAAAGCTCACAGGTACATCACAGTAAAGATGTTCGCCGTGCCGGGTGAATATGTCGTGATCACGAACCTCCATTTGCACATACAGATCACCGGCCGGCCCACCCATCGCGCCTGCTTCACCCTGCGCACTGAGCCGAATTCGGTCGCCCGTATCTACGCCAGGAGGTACTTTCACAGACAGTGTCTTGGTTTCCTGGGTTCGACCCTGACCGTTACATTTGACGCAGGGTTCCCTAATGATTTTGCCCTGACCACGACATCTGGGACAGGCCTGCTGTATCGAAAAAATTCCCTGTCGGGCCGATACCTGGCCCATGCCACCACATTGGATACAGTCAGTAGCAGAAGTACCTTTTGCTGCACCCGAGCCATGGCATTCAACACATTCAACCAGCGTTGGCACCTTGATTGTTGGATTCCAGCCCTTGAAGGCCTGTTCAAGGCTTAGGTTAAGGACGTATCGAAGATCTGCGCCACGACTGGGCCCACCTCGGCGGCCACCGCCACCTGCGCCCCCGAAAATATCACCAAAGACATCTTCGAAGATCGAGCCAAACCCGCCACCACCACCAGCGCCAGCGCCAGAACCGTCGACCGCAGCATGACCAAACTGGTCATAAGCCTGCCTTTTTTCAGCGTCCATCAATACTTCTGCCGCCTCACTGGCCTCTTTGAACTTCTCTTCTGAACTCGCATCGTCCGGATTACGATCAGGATGGTGCTTCATGGCAAGACGACGATAGGCTTTTTTAATCACCTGCTCAGAAGCATTCCGCTCTACGCCGAGGACTTCATAGTAATCTCGTTTTGCCATAACTATTCTTCTTTACCTTTCAATACAAAACAACGCGGCTTGACCCGCGTTGCTTACTTGCTACCTTGAAGTAAACCAGACGATTACTTCTCGTCTTTAACTTCCTCGAACTCAGCGTCCACTGCGTCCGGATCACCTCCGGATTCTGCAGGACCCGCTTCAGCTTCCTGTTCAGCTTCTTCCTGCGCCTCAGCATACATGCGCTGCGCCAGAGAGGAAGAGGCTTCCGTCAGTTTCTGCGTTTTGGCCTCAATGTCGTCCTTGTCATCTAACTTAAGCGCCTCTTCAAGCGCTGAGATTGCGCCTTCAATGTCGGTCTTTTCTGATTCCTCAACCTTGTCGCCCGCTTCTTCCAATGTCTTCCTGGTCGCATGAATCATGCCGTCAGCCATATTACGCGCGCCAACCAGCTCTTCAAACTTAAGGTCTTCATCAGCATGTGACTCAGCATCACGAACCATTTGCTCGACTTCTTCATCAGACAAACCGCTTGAAGCCTTAATCACAATGGACTGTTCCTTGCCGGTAGCCTTGTCCTTCGCTGACACGTTCAGGATTCCGTTGGCGTCCAGGTCAAAACTGACTTCAATCTGTGGCGTACCTCGAGGAGCCGGGGGAATATCGGACAAATCAAATTGACCAAGAGATTTGTTCTGGCCCGCCTGCTTTCGCTCACCCTGCAAAACATGAATAGTCACGGCCGGCTGGCTATCGTCAGCCGTAGAGAAGACCTGTGATTTCTGGGTAGGAATCGTCGTGTTCTTCTCTATCAGCGCACTCATCACGCCGCCCATAGTTTCAATACCCAACGACAGTGGCGTCACGTCAAGTAGAAGCACATCTGTAACTTCACCCGCTAAAACAGCAGCCTGGATAGAGGCACCCAAGGCAACAGCTTCATCAGGGTTTACATCTTTTCGAGCATCCTTGCCGAAAAATTCCTTTACTTTTTTCTGCACCAGAGGCATACGCGTCTGGCCACCCACGAGGATAATGTCATCAATCTTGGAAACGCTGACGTCAGCGTCCTTCAGGGCAATGCGAAGTGGTTCAAGCGTCCGCTCAACCAGCTCTTCAACGAGAGACTCCAGCTTGGCCTGGGTTACCTTTATAACAAGGTGCTTGGGCCCAGTGTTATCCGCCGTGATGTATGGAAGGTTAACCTCAGTCTGGCCACTGGTTGACAGCTCGATCTTGGCTTTTTCCGCGGCTTCCTTCAGACGCTGCAACGCCAGCGGGTCGTTATGCAAATCCATAGCGTGTTCTTTTTTGAACTCGTCAGCCAAGTATTCAATCAGGCGAAGGTCAAAATCCTCGCCCCCGAGAAAGGTATCGCCGTTAGTTGACAGCACTTCGAACTGTTTCTCGCCATCGACATCTGCAATTTCAATGATCGAGATATCAAAAGTACCACCGCCAAGGTCATAAACTGCGATAGTTGAATCGCCAACCGACTTATCCATGCCATAGGCAAGCGCCGCCGCTGTGGGCTCGTTGATAATTCGTTTGACTTCAAGGCCCGCGATTTTACCGGCATCTTTAGTGGCCTGGCGCTGCGAATCATTGAAGTAAGCCGGAACAGTGATAACAGCTTCAGTCACTGTTTCACCAAGATAGTCTTCGGCCGTTTTCTTCATCTTACCCAACACCTGGGCGGAAACCTGTGGCGGCGCCATTTTTTGGCCTTTGACCTCTACCCACGCATCGCCGTTGTCGGCTTTCACAATCTTGTAAGGCACCATCTTAATGTCACGCTGAACGACGTCGTCGCCAAATTGCCGACCGATAAGTCGTTTTACTGCGAACAGGGTGTTTCCAGGGTTGGTAACTGCCTGACGTTTCGCAGACTGACCGACCAATATCTCGTCGTCATCGCTGTAGCCAACAACGGATGGAGTCGTTCGATCCCCTTCCGAGTTTTCAATAATTCTCGGCTCCTTACCCTCAAGGACGGCAACACAAGAATTGGTTGTTCCGAGGTCAATACCAATGATCTTACCCATTTCGTTTCTCCATTCTCACCACAGCTCTTGGTGGCGTAATCAATTATTAGTAACCGCTATATTGTTACGATGCCCGGTAATTCAAGGTCCGGACCAGTAAATTTATTCTGTCGTTTCTGGAGCCGGGTCTACAGGCGCTTGATCCGCCGGCGCCTTGCTAACCATCACCATAGCCGGCCGCACCAGCCGGCCATTTAACTTGCAGCCTTTTTGCACCACTGCGAGTACTGAGTTTGGTTCCATATCAGGATTCTCAACCATCGACATCGCCTGGTGCTCATTAGGATCAAATGGCTCACCAACCGGATCGATAATCTCCACCCCTTCCTTATTGAGCGTATCCACCATCAATTTGTGACAAAGTCGCACCCCTTGCGCAATCGCGTCTGCGTTGTCACCGGTTGACTCGATGGCTTTCTCTAGGCTGTCGACCACGGGAAGCATGTTCTGGACAAACTTTTCCACGCCAAACTTGTGGGCATTCTCGACGTCCCTTGCCGTCCGCCGTTGCAAATTCTGCATCTCAGCTTCTGCACGCAGCGCCAGATCCCTAAATTTCTCAACTTCTAACAGCGCAGTCGCCAAGGCCTCGTCGCCCAGGAGCTCCAGCTCATCGTCAATACCCTGATGGCCCGGGGAACCATCCCCGTTATCAGCTTCTATTTGTTCCGACGCCTCTTGTTCCAGCACCTCTTGTTCCGGGGCCTCTTGCTCCGAGGCCTCTTGTTTCAGGGCCTCGTTTTCAAGGGTTTCTTCTCCAGATTCAGGCGTTTGCTTCGCCTCATCTTCGGGCAATGCCATATAAAACTCCCGCGTAACGGTTCACAGAAATAAACGTACAGGCTATATGGGGATTAGAGCCCCACCATTCAAGGGGACTAGGGAAAAGCTTAGGAGAAATTATCGACGATTTGTCTCGAGGGCAGCGCTAAGGAGCCTCGCAGTAGCATCAACAATAGGGATAACACGGTCGTAGGCCATCCTGGTCGGCCCAATAACGCCCAATACACCGACAAGATCACCATCAACATGGTATGGAGAGGTCACCACAGAGCACTCATCTAGGACACTGTAGCCAGACTCGTTGCCGATAAAAAGTTGTACCCCTTCTGAATCCATACAACGATCAAGCAGATGCAGAATGTCACCTTTCATCGAAATAGCCTGGAACAACTGTCGAATATCATCGAGAGCCTGATCGGTTGCGAGGAGATTCTCCTGGCCTTTTACAACAAAATCACTGATTTCCTCTCGATCGAAAGCCTGGTCTGCCACTTCCAGCGTGGTCTGCATCAGCGAGTTCATGTTTTCACGATCCGAACGCATCAACGTTACCAGTCGTTCATGAACATTACCGAGCACCTCACCCATAAAATGCTGGTTGATGAAATTAGACGCCTCTTTGAGTTGGATCTCTGTGTAGGTTTGTTTTGTATAGATCACCCTGTTTTGGACCTCATGATCATCGAGGACCAGGATAACCAGCACGCGATTACCCTCGAGACTTAGAAAATCAACGTGCCGAAGGGTCACCTGGTCACGCTTGGGGATAGTGACAAGACCTGCCATACGAGTGAATTCCGAGAGAATCCCCGACGCAGACTCCACCAGCTCCTTTGAAGACATATCCGGGTCCAGGTTTCGATTCAGGCTGGCAAGGTCGTAAGTGTCAATCTGGTTGACCTTGATCAAGGTATCCACAAAGAACCGATATCCAAGTGCAGTCGGGACACGACCCGCAGAGGTGTGCGGTGAACTCACGTAACCCAGCTCTTCAAGATCCGACATGATATTACGGACCGTTGCAGGACTCACCGAAACGCTCGCAGAATCTGCCAGTGTTCTGGATGCGACAGGCTGGCCATCTGTTATATATTGCTCGACCAGGGTCTTGAGCAATATCCGAGACTTTTGGTTCAGTGAACCTGGGTTGGACATTAGATCTGCCTCATTGAAGATTAGATACTAACCAAGGACCGGCAAGGAGACAATTGCCTGTTGAGCTACAAATTCACAAAAAGCGCACTTAGATCAGCTCCGGATTGCTTTTCAATTGCCAGGCTTAGTGACATCAGGGTTAAATAGGCACGTGCTAAGTCATCTATCTATTAAATCATTAACCCTGGTTGACCAGCTGGAACTGGAATTCAATACAGGTATGAGCGTCATTACAGGCGAAACCGGTGCAGGTAAGTCCATTTTGCTTGGGGCGCTTGGCCTGGCCCTGGGTGATCGGGCAGACAGCTCACTGATTGCAACCGGAGCCGCAAAAACTGAGGTCAACGCTATCTTCGACCTGCAGGACCACACCGAAGCATTAGCCTGGCTAACTGAACGTGAGCTCATCGATGGAGATCAGTGCATTCTTCGCCGCGTTGTGTCACGGGACGGCCGATCGCGGGCTTTTGTTAATGGCAGCTCCACGACCCTGCAGGAACTCAAGACGCTGAGTGAGATGCTACTTGATATCCACTCCCAGCACGAACACCAGTCCCTGTTAAAGAAAGAAACCCACGAGAGAATGCTCGATGAGTTCGGCGGACTCACTCCGTTGGTGTCAGAAGTGAGGACGTTATTTAAATCCCTGAGCGCGGCCAGGCATAAGCTCTTGAAAACCCGCACTGACGCCGAAGAGCAGTCTGCCCGGGTTCAACTACTCAGTTACCAGGCCGAAGAACTAGCGACTCTGGCGATCCAGCCGGATGAAACCGCGCAACTTGAGAACGAACTAAAACGGCTCAGTTCAGCGGGTGAAATACAGGAGAAACTCACTGAGGCACTAGCGCTTTGTAACAGGGAAACTGACAGCAGCGCATCAACTCAACTGACCCGCACGCTAAGACTACTCTCAGACATCGAGGACAACGCCATCAGGCCGATCGTTGAGATGCTCGCCAGTGCCTTGATCCAGCTTGACGAGGCTACTTCAGACCTCTTGTCGGTGAGCGAGAAGTTTGAATCAAACCCCATAAAACAACGGGAAGTTGAAGGTCGACTAAGCGATATCTATGAGATCGCCAGGAAACACAAAATACAGCCTGATGAGCTGGCTACCCTGACCAACCGCATTCAGGACGAACTTGACCAGATACTCAATGCCGAAACAATTATCAAAGAACTCGAGCAACAGGTAGCCACCGCGGAAACCGAATACCAGGTTCTCGCAGAAAAACTTACCAAATCCAGGTTAGGTAAGGCGAAACGATTGCAGCCAGAAGTCACAAAAGGTTTACAGGGCCTTGGGATGGATGGCGCAAAGTTCGAAGTGTCACTCGGCGAGTCACCTAGCTGGTCACAAACAGGCATGGATGATATCGAGTTCAGGATATCTACTATTCCAGGCTCCAAACCAGGCGCTCTGGCAAAGATAGCCTCAGGCGGTGAACTGTCTAGAATCAGCCTGGCGATCCAGGTCATCACCGCCAGGACATCGCGAACGCCAACGCTTATCTTCGATGAAGTTGATGTGGGCGTCGGTGGCGCCACTGCGGAAGTTGTTGGTTCACTGCTCCGCAAACTAGGAGAACACGCCCAGATTATTTGCGTAACTCATCTGCCCCAGGTTGCTGCACAGGGCCACCAACATTACGTGGTCGCTAAATCGACAACTAAAAAAAGCGCGACAACGACTGTCGTCCAGCTAGGTGAAGAAGAGAAAGTTGACGAGATTGCCAGAATGCTCGGTGGCGTAGAGAAAACTGACCTTTCGCTTGCCCACGCCGAAGCTATGCTTTCGCGGGTAGAGAGCCCTCAGCATAAAGAGCCCTCAGCGATATAGAGAGCCCTCGACTTCTTATTGCCGACACTCCGGGCACAACCCATACATATTGAGGTTGTGATCCGTCAGTTCAAACCCGAGTTTATCCGCAACTTTCTTCTGGAGATTTTCAATTTCGTCGTCCGCAAACTCTTCTACACGACCACACCTTACACAAACAATATGGTCATGATGTTTATCTGAGGACAGCTCAAAGACAGAATGACCGCCTTCAAAATTGTGCCGAACGACTAATCCGGCCTGTTCAAACTGCGTAAGTACCCGATAAACAGTCGCCAGACCGACCTCTTCGCCATTTTGTAGTAACAATTTGTAGACATCTTCAGCGCTGACGTGATGTACTTCCGAGCTTTCAAGGATCTGTAATATCTTGACTCTTGGTAAAGTAATCTTCAGTCCGGCGTCTTTGAGTTCTTGGGATTCAGGAGGCATCGTCGTTAGCTAAGTTTTAGTCCGTGGTTAACTATAGGTGAGTTAAGTATAGGTGAGTTAAGATCTTGAGAATAGAACTCCCTCGCGGGGTAAAATAAAGTATGGTTAATTTCATAACCAATTGAAATAGAAAAAGCGTAGATAGTCCATTGATTCGAATAACTGTAGTCCTCCTTCTTGTTGCTGCCCTAACAGCCTGCTCTACATTCAGGTTTCCTGGTGTACACCGAATTACCATTCAACAGGGAAACGTCGTCACCCAGCAGATGGTTGACAGACTAAAACCCGGTATGACCGAAAGCCAGGTGAAGTTTGTCTTGGGTAATGCCGTCATTGACGATCCGCTTGAAGCTGATCGATGGGACTACGTGTACGCTATTCAACTTCCAAACGGGAGCGTTATCCGCAAAGTACTTTCCGTATTCTTTGTTGATGAACGCCTGTCGCATTTCATGGGCGATTTCATCCCTACCGACGAATACGACGCCTTAGCCATCACAGCCAGCAAAGACTAGGCCTTTTTGTTTGCCTGAGTCTCTTTGCTTGTCTGGGTCTCCGCCCGTCGTCGCCTCGCATCCTTTGCATTTGTAATCAACGAACGATAAATCTGTACCCTGTCTCCTGACTGAACCACATAGGCTTCAGGTTTCACTTCCATCCACACGCCCACTGGCAACACCGACAGGTCATAACTCGGGAAATGTGACTCAATACAGGACCGTCGAACCGCATCACGGATCAAGGTGCCTAACGGGACTTCGAGTTGAATCACTTGCTGCTTTTCTGGCACTGCAAATGCGACTTCGATCGCCACGGTTTCTTCAATCATTACTGTACAGAACCTTTGCCCGGTCAGAGAATGCCTCAACAAGACTATCTGCCACCTGCTCAAACACCTTCCCAAAAGTTGCATTTAGCATTCTTGAATTGAAATCAAACGTTAAGTTCATTTCCGTCTTACAGCCATCATTACCTAATTGACTGAATAACCAGTAACCATTAAGTGAGGTGAACGGGCCCTCGACTAACTGAAGGTCAATTCTTTGGGGCCCTACCAGCTTATTCCGGGTGGTGAACTGCTGACTAACACCAGCTTTCGTTAAAGTCAGTCTCGCGACCATAAATTCCGACGAAGATTCGATCACTTCGCTCCTTGAACAGGACGGAAGATAGTCCTGATACAACGCTACATCATTGACCACATCAAACATCTGTTTGGCTGAAAACGGTAACAGGGCGGATCTGGAAATTTCTTTCACAGGAACCCGTTAAATCACAAAAGTCATAACGAACACTACAAAAATACAAACAGGAGCGATAATGCGCATCAACACCCTGGGCAGCTTGATCACAATTTCAGATGTCCCTTCGAGTTGTTCCGTTAAGATTTTCTGGTCAAGAAACCAGCCTGCAAACAAGCCAATTAGAAATCCACCAAGCGGCAAAATGACGTTGTTGGATACAAAGCCCATAGTGTCGAAGAAGCTTCTGCCTGGCAAGAGTGTGACATCGGACCAGATGTTGAATGAAAAGGCGCCACCACCATTTTCCCCCGAGACATAAGGGAATCGCCAGATGTTACCCAAACCGACCGCAGATCCCGCTGCCGCGAGAATAAACATTAATCGCGAGGACCACATACCGTGTGGAGATTCAAACATCACTGCTACCTCTCACTCTTATAACCATCCATTGTTAATTATTTTTTTGCCCACAAGCGCTACTATGAAAGCCTTGTTAACATCGCGCCTTCTGGCGGCATTCCGAGCAAGACTCGGCCCCCATCTTCCATGTGCAGGCCAGCTACTGTTAGGTGTTGCCTCACCACCCGTACATCCCGACCGATTCTCTCCAGCGGGTGGCTCTGGAAATTCGCAGACGTGCCCGCAGCATCGCTCACCAAGTCCACGGCTTCCACACAACCTCGCACAGCATCGGAACAGGCTATCTGGAATATCGCACGCTCTCGGGTGGTAATGTGCTCTTCGTTTAACACTTGTCGCCAAAGTTCAGCTACAAGTTCCATGAGTAACGCGCGGGAGGCAAGCACTCGAACTTCGGCTTCTGCCATCGCAAGATGGGCGCTTGGCCTGTCACGCAAACTTTTACTGGAGAACCTGGGTATCTTGCCTGTCGCCAATTCAACGAAGGCGTCCAGGCCAGCGCGAGCCAAGCCTAGACTGACTGCCACTTTGTTGTAGGCGAGTCTTGCCCCCGTCGGAAAACGCATCAGTGGCTGGTCAGACCGTGCCGACCCAATGGCCGGCAGTATATGGTTATCTGGTACGAAGGCATCTTTGACGTGGACATCATGGGAACCAGACCCTCTCATGCCGCCGACATACCAGGTATCCTGGATCTCAAAATCAGGTAACTGAACAATCGCGGCAAAACGTTGCGTTCCTCGCTCACTGCCCTCTACAAGATTGACGGTCGCACTAAACAGAGAGGCATTATGGCAACCGGAAACAAACTGCCACTGTCCATTAACCCTATAGCCACCATCCACTTTCTCTGCCGTGCCGACCGCAGCTGTAGATCCGCAAAGAACGACCATAGGATCTTTAATGAGGTATTCGCATTCACCGAAACTTGACGCCATCAACCCGAAGGTTTCAACGCCTATCATCAGATTCCATCCTGCAGACCCATCAAAACGGGAAATCGTCTCGATGGTTTCAATCTGGGCCATTGGGTCTGACTCTTCACCGGAATAAGCCCTCGGGGCGCCAATTCGATAAAGTCCGTTTTCCGCAAAGGCCACGGCGACTTCTTTTGAAAGACGACGATTACCATCCGCATCATCGGCGTGCTTTCGTACCAGGGCTTCCAGGGCCTGGGCTCTCTGGACAGGAGATATCGCTGGGGAATTCATCGACAGATCATACACTTCTCCCTGTGTTCTTAACTACTCCTAGCTGGACAAATGTATATAATGACGCCCCCGCAGGAATGAGTAGCAGATTGTGACTGGCAAGAAAAAGCCGAAGGTCCAATCCAACACTATCGCCCGGAACAAGAAGGCCAAGTTCGACTATTACTTGCATGATCGGTTCGAAGCTGGTGTCGCTCTTGAAGGGTGGGAAGTGAAATCGCTTAGGGCTGGTAAATGCCAGCTCGGGGATACCTATATCCTGCTTAAGAGCGGCGAAGCCTTTCTTCTTGGCTGCAATATAACGCCCATGGCCGCTGCTGCAGCCCATGTTGACGCGGATCCCACAAGAACCCGGAAGCTACTCCTGCACAAAAGAGAAATAGCCCGGCTGATCGGCGCAACACAGCAAAAGGGCCAAACCTGCATTCCTGTCTCGCTCTACTGGAAGTCAAACAAAGTGAAATGTGAAATCGCACTGGCTTCCGGCAAGAAGGAACACGACAAGCGGGCAACCCTGAAGGAACGCGACTGGGGGCGGGATAAATCCCGGATTATGAAAGAGAACCAGACCTAACCTCTAAAGAATCAGCCACCCTATAGAAACAGAACCTCTAGTCGCAAAGCGAAAACCAACCCACGGAGTCATTCCGAGCAAAGCCAAAGGACCTTTGCTTGAATTCTCTTTAAAACCCCGCCCCAGAGAAGTGTTACAATATTGATTATGGGGGCGACTTGGCTTCGACGCCGGTTGCGAAACCTGAAGTGCATGTCGAGAGGGTAGTGACTCTCGTAAATCAATCGCTGTAACTTCTTATAGTTGCCAATGACGAAAACTACGCACTAGCTGCCTAAAAACTCTTTTTAAGAACTTTTTAGATTAGCTTGACCCGGGGCGAATGTGCCCATGTATTCAAACCGGGTGCGCGACTCATGGGACCGCTGCCAGACCCCGCTTGTGGTTAAAGCAGTTAAACTTAAAGCAAGCTCGCCTTTCAATCCCTGTTTGTCGGGCCAGTGGAAGGTTAAACAGTAGACAAAATAAACATGTAGACCTGAAGGCAGAGAACTGACGGACGCGGGTTCGATTCCCGCCGCCTCCACCAAATACTACGAACAAGTCCTACGGTTTTACCGTAGGTAGCTTACCGTGCGCACGCAATCACCATATCCTGGAGTGACAACGCAGGGAGATTGGTAGCCCAGGTACCCCGGTGAACTTCTCCTTCTAGTTTCAAACCGTTTTTCTCATAGGCCGATCTAATAAAGCCTTCATCAATCGCAATCACATTCTCGGGATCAATCTCTGTCGCCGAGAGTGAATGCTCATCAACTGGAAACCTGAAGGCGACTGCACTTTCACCACTACTGATTGCCGCCCGGGAATCCTTACCAATCAAGAAGAACGAAGCAAGGCAATGTCCACCTGGTTTCAGGCACCGAGAAATTTCCTTCAGGTAGTGTGCAATATCAGCTGGTCGCATATGCGTAAAAACCGACGCGAGAAAAATGACATCGAATTCGTCGTCCGGAAAGGGGAACGGGTAGTCTGAGCTTTGGTATTATCCTTCGGGATTGTAATAACTGTTAAAGACATCCGCATGATGGAATGTAAAGTTCTCGTGGGCAACGTACACTTGCTCGCACCAGTCAACGCTACTCTTCACAATTTCCAGACCTGTGTAGTTACCCTCTGCTGATAGGAACCCGGTGAGAGGGAGAGCCATGCGACCCTGGACACTGCTAATATCCAGGACCTGCCCTCCCGGGGGTGAGCCCGGTGAACTGAACCAGCGTTTCAAGAAACGCACGACCATCTGCGATGAAATCGCCGCGCCCAATAAAAGTGTGTCTGCGCGCAGGAACCATTGGGTGCCGGCGACCCAACACAAAGTCCGCAAAGTCAAACCAGGCATCGTAGCTGTATTGAAGAATATGTTTGATGGGTTTTGGTACGTACTGCTTTATCTGCAAACCTACTCCGAATCGCGAATTTATAGCCTGAGCATGGATGAATACCAAAACCGCCTGCGGGTTCAGGCCAAGCCGATAGAAAGTGGTGACCCGAAGACCGAGACCTTAGGTTGGTGAAAACACTTCAGGTGTATAGAAACCATGAAACTGGTGAGGCAAATGATGCTTTAACTTCAACGAACACACCTGGTCATTCACATCATCGGCACGATAGATCTGCAACTCACTCTTGTGCTCGAATCCGTTATAGACAACTTCCATCAGATAGCCGTCATCTTCTTTCGTTGCATTTATCTTTGGCACAAATACGGGCTCTGAGCCATAACACCCGGGCGGTAATGCAACCACAGTCGCATCCCCATCGTGGGTTACCCGGGATATACCATTAAAGAAACTGTTCGCGCCGTTATCTACTGAACAGGCTGTGTACGTGACTTCGTTCCTCGATCCTGTCAGAGAAGTGTTGAAAGTCGGGAATTCACATTCCGTATCCATCACTTGTTCGCTTTTTAATTCACCGGTCTTCATATTGAGGTGGTAACGCCGATACCAGCCACCCCCAAACCTACCATCAGGATTAAACACATCACCTAAGGTTTCATTTGCACCAAAGTTGTCCTGGAACATTCCATCGATTATCAGTTCGTCACCTTCTTCAAAGGCATTACCGAAGTGGATGATCGCACCCGGATCTGTTTCGAAGCGCTTCACTTCTGTCAGTGTGTCCAGATCGACGACAACGATTTGCATCGGGATTGATTCATCAAAAGTCACCTGATCGGAAATCGTTTTGGTGCCTATGATAACGGGCATCATGTTACCGAACACGATAGAACCCAGGAAGAAAACCGCGTATTTGTCCGAGAGCGCAAAATCGTGACAGAAAGGGAAGGTATCCAGCGGAATCTGCGCTTTCTTAAATAGAGTTCCCTCAGGACTAATACGATACATGTTGATGCAAGGCTTCGGCCCCTTCAGTCCAAAACCTGAAACACCTGCACCATAGTTTATATAGTCGCCCGATCCAGGATGCACCTTGCCATGTGCGCTAAATACCATGGATGGTTCCAACTCACCTTCATAAGTGAACTCACCGATCGTGTCGAGTGACCCTGGTTGAAGCTCCCAAGGCTTACCGCCTTCGTTAAGCGCCAGCAAATGACCACCGTGATAAACCGTATTTGTGTTAGCCGGGTTGGCTGGCATTTTCAGAAAGTTTGATAAAAGACCACCAGGCACCTGTGTACCGAATCCGCGATACAGCACTTTTTGAGCAGCTGTCTCTTCGATGTATTTGGGTGTTCGCACATAACGATTCCGGAAATGCGCCTTGCCTTCGTTAAAGGTGAACTGGCACAGCATGCCGTCACCATCGAACCAGTGGCCGTATTTTGAATCACCAATACGCTGCCTGCCAGGACCATTCCTGTAGAAAGTACCTCTAATATCAGTGGGTAGTTCGCCCTCGACATCTTCAAGGTCGTAGTCATACTCCACGTCCAGGTTTTCCAATCCACCGTGGCAACTTGGGACTTCATTGGTACCTAATGCTTGTACACTCATTGGTTTATCTCTTTGGTTTGTAATTTGTCTGAAATCGCGCGAGCGCGATAAAGTCTTCGCTTATACACCACTAGCATCCCGATGAGCAGTGTCGACATACCCGAAGGGTTCGATTGAAAGGATAATCGAGAATTCAATGCTGCGCTGCCTCTGGCGGCTTACCATCCAAAATTGAAACGCGCTCACCGTATCTAGCGAACCCCGCATAATCCCTGATCGCCTGGTGTTGAACACAACGGTTATCCCACATAACCAGTGTATTCGGGGCCCACTTTACCCGACACTGAAGTCGAGCATTCGTGGCAACGAAGTCATACAGGCCCGATAGCAACATATCACTCTCCCAACCGGGTATGTTCTCAATATGAGAGGTGAAACTGCCGTTCACGAAGAGCAGCGGTCTGCCGGTTTCCGGATGCCTGGCAATAATCGGATGACTCGCCTGTGGGTATTGTTGGCCGGCAGGCAGCGTGATCCCGTAATTTCGAAGGTCAATTTCGCCATCGTGAAACGCAGTTTTGCCCATCAGTAGAGTCTTCAGGTCATTCGAGAGCTCACTAAACGCCTCGTACATGTTGGCAAACATGGTATCACCACCACCATTATCCGGAACCTTCGTCACATACAGCAGTGAAGCCATTGGCGGCACCGCCTCGCAGCTGACATCCGAGTGCCAGGCCTCACCGTTACTTTGTTTAGCATCGGCAGGGGTGTCGATGACGAAAATTTCGGGATCGCCCCCCTTATTTAACCCACTCCGGTGGGATGGGTGGACATGCAGTTCGGCAAAATGACGAGCGAACTGCTTGTGGTCTTCGCGGGAAAGCACCTGGTCTCTGAATACCAGCACAAGATGCCGGAGAAAGAGTTCCCGAAGTCTTGCGATCGTATCTTTGTCCAGGGGCTGCGATATATCCAGCCCGGTGATTTCGGCACCAATACCTGGGGTAATGGCGGAAACTTCAATAATCATAGGTAGTTAGCGTAAACAATAGGTGCTGAATTAAAGCACAAATATAAGCATCAACTGTAAACAGGCTCCAAAAAGTGATATTAATACCTTACTTTTAAGCTTGCCAGGAATCCGCTATGTCAGAAGCAGTAGACATCACACCCGAAATCAAAATGGACTTCAGCTATCCGCCGGTGTTCGCAACGCCCGCCGAAGAACGCAAGGAACGAAAACGCAAGCTAACGGTCGCGCTACGAGTGTTTGGCAAGTTCGGATTTGATGAAGGTGTGGCTGGGCATTTCACCGTCCGGGACCCTGAACGAACCGATCATTTCTGGGTTAATCCATTTGGTCGCTCGTTCAAACAGATGCGGGTCTCTGACCTGATCCTTGTCAATCACAGTGGCGATATAGTCGAAGGTAGCGGACTATTGAATCAGGCAGCTTTCGCTATTCACTCCCAGATTCACAAGAACTTACCTCACGTCACTGCGGCGGCGCACACCCATTCTCTGTATGGAAAGGCATGGGCATCTTTGGGGCGCTTGCTTGACCCACTGACTCAGGACTCCTGCGCTTTCTATGGGGATCATGTGCTATTCAATGATTTTACAGGGGTGGTACTAGAGACATCAGAAGGCGAGAAAATTTCCAAGGCCCTCGGCACAAAAAAGGCCGCCATTCTCCAAAATCACGGTCTGTTAACGGTAGGCCAGACAGTTGATGAAGTTGCCTGGTGGTATATCAGCATGGAACGAACCTGCCAGGCACAGTTACTGGCAGAAGCTGCCGGGACACCGGTAAAAATACGGCCTGATATCGCAGCGCTGACCCAAAAACAGGTAGGCCAGCCGGGGGGCGGTTACTTCAGTTTTAAGCCGATCCATGATGTGATCGTGGCAGAACAGCCGGATATGTTTGACGACGAGTAACCTCGAAAACGACAGATGATTACTGTGGCTCATCGTTAGAGCACGGTAACACCGACCATTACCGCTTCGATGATCTATCGGCTCTGTAGGCGCAAGACAAAAAGTGCAAGAAAAAACAGCAATTGTGTTGGTTAATCTGGGAACCCCGGATGCTCCTGACGAAGGTTCTATCCGACGCTACCTGAAGCAGTTCCTGTCTGATCCAAGGGTCGTCAACCTGCCCCGCTGGCTGTGGCTGTCTATCCTAAATCTTATTATCCTGCGGGTGCGTCCACCAAAACTGGTCGCGAAGTACAAGCTTGTTTGGGGCACGAAGGACGGTCCAATTCGTAACATTACCAATGCCCTCGCGAAACGTGTCAGCTCCCTGATACCGGGGGTGCCCGTCGTGACAGCGATGACTTACGGCAATCCCTCGATGAGTAATGCCCTTCGTCAGGTTTCAGACGCAGAACGAATCATCGTCCTGCCGCTGTTTCCCCAGTACGCGGGTGCAACCACCGGTGCTGTCCAGGATGCCCTTGAGCAGGCACTGGCCAATTCAACAGCTCGATACATAATTGATTTTGTTGACGAGTATCACACCCACCCAGGGTATATCGATGCGCTCGCGGTATCTGTTGAAAAGTCTAAGGCTTATCGGGATGGGACGCCGCGACTCGTGTTTTCATTTCACGGAATACCAAAAGCCCAGGCAGATAGCGGCGACCCCTACCAGCTTCAATGCCAGACCACCGCATCCCTGGTCGCGACTCGTCTGAACCTGCCAAAAGACCGGTGGATGTTGACCTTCCAATCCCGCTTCGGACCAGCCGAATGGTTGACGCCTTATACTGATATCACTATGGGGGCACTCCCTGGTCATGGAATCCATGACGTGCTTGTGGTTTGCCCTGGATTTTCTGTTGACTGTCTGGAAACCATAGAAGAAATCAAAATTCTTAACAGGGACATCTTCCTCGCGGCCGGAGGAAAGCGTTTCACCTACGTCAAAGCGCTGAACGCGTCCTGGGACCACACGAACGTCATCCTGGATATCATCAACAAGTACCAGAAATGACCAGCCTGGTTGCAATAGGCGAGTGCATGGTCGAGCTTGCGCACCTGGATGGACAAACGCTGACGATTGGCTTCGCCGGTGACAGTTCAAACGCCATGGTTTACCTGCGCAGGTGCGCACCGGAGCTTGAGGTTTCGTTCCTGAGCGCACTTGGTGATGACCCTTACAGCAAGCAGATTCTAGCGTTCTGGAAAGAATCAGGCATTCGGACGAACCACGTAAAAATTCTACCTGGTGAGTTACCAGGCCTGTCTATTATTCAGAACGAAACAAATGGCGAGCGCACCTTTTATTACTGGCGCGGCCAATCAGCCTATCAAAAACTCGTCTCTGCCGTTGGCGACGAATTGAATTTCAAAGAATTCAACTTCCTGTATCTTAGCGGTATCACTGTTGCCGCAACACCCAGCGAGCACCGAACGACATTGCTCAACTGGGTAGAGCAAGCAAAAAGAATCGGTATCACGATTGTGTTTGACCCTAATTACAGAGACAGGCTTTGGAAGGATTCTCATGAAGCACGGGTAGTACTTGAGCCTTTCATTGACCTGACTGATCTGTTCCTGGCTTCGGACGACGACCTGAAAAGCTTATTACCAGATCAGGCTGACACCTCGTTTATTTTGGAATTGATGGCAAGAGGCTGTTCTGAGGCAGTAATTCGCCGCGGGCCAAAACCCTGCGATATCTTTTACAACGGAAGGCATCTGCAGGTAGATGCCGTGAACGCTACCCCAATCGACACTACCGGTGCGGGCGATTCATTTAATGGCACCTATCTCGCCTGTCGCATACAGGGCGTTACACCCGAGAACGCAGCCAAACAAGCCCACACTATTGCCGCCCAGGTGGCGGCGCACAAAGGCGCAGTCATTCCAGCCTAGTAACGAAGCGAGTTACTTTTGTCTAGATTTAGTAGACAGGTTCGATTCACCATCAGAGATAGCGGGACAGTCATAGATGCGTGATAATAATGGCATCAGGGATAAGCCATAAAGCTCCCTTATACATAAAGGGTCTATAGAAATGAGCACTGTTTTCCTCCTACTCTCCATCCTTTACGTCTGGATGGCCTGGAATCTTTATCACCCTAATTTCCATCATCCAAAAGGATCTATCTTAAGTTTCGCTGTCGGCTTGCTTGCCGGTGAACTCGGCCTGCATGTTATCTTCTGGCAGGCAATGACCGTTGCATTTTTCGTCCTTTTTGGTGCTGTATCGGGGGTTTTCGGTGCAATCGGCTTCCTGCTCTGCGCTGCCTCATGGGGCGCGATAGCGTTTTACTACTACGAGTCCGCGAACGCCCAGAAAGAGGTCATTTCTGGTCTGGAAAAAGGCCTGGGAAAGCGGTTTCAAACCCAGGTTAATGAAGAATTACGACAACAGTTCGCCGAGGAGCCAGACAGGGAATTAATCCGGCACCCGTTTCAACATCGAGATCCCAATGTCGAGCTGATCCGGAATGTGCACTTTGGTGATTTTGGTCAACAGCTGGATATCAGGCGGCCACGCGCCGGTGCACCGGACTCCCCAATGCCTGTCTTGTTACACATCCACGGAGGCGCCTGGACCTATGGCAAAAAAGACGACGGCCAGGGTATTCCCCTAATGAACCACATGGCGAAAAGAGGCTGGATATGCATCTCTAGCTCCTACCGCCTAAGCCCAAGTGCCACTTTCCCGGACCACATCATCGACTGCAAGCAAGCGTTGGTATGGATAAAAGAAGAAATACGAGAGTATGGTGGAAACCCCGAATTTATCATCGTAACGGGTGGATCAGCAGGCGGACACCTGTCCTCGTTATTGGCACTCAGTGCTGGTCATGAAGCATTCCAGCCTGGCTTCGAGGACAAAGACACAACCGTTCAGGGGGCTGTACCGTTTTATGGCGTCTATGACTTTACGGATGAAGAAAATCATTTCCCCCAGGACGGCCTGGGAGAAATGCTCGAAAACTCAATATTCAAACTGGAGATGAGCGGGAACGAACAAGTGTTCAAAGAAGCTTCACCACTCTTTCATATCAGCGACAAAGCGCCACCGTTCCTAGTGATTCAGGGTACCCATGACACACTGGTACCGGTTGCGTCATCGCGCGCATTCAGCAAAATGCTCCGCGAAAAATCAAAAAACAAAGTCGCTTACGTGGAACTCGCGGGGGCCCAACACGCCTTTGACGTATTCCCTTCTCTGCGAAGTGAATACGTCAAATTCGGTGTCGAAAAATTTCTCGCCTGGACCTATTCTCAGTATTTGAAATCTGTCTGAGGTGTGCTGACTGACAGCTCTTTGTCAGTAATAAACTCAAGCAATGCTGCCTGCCCATTTTTTGTGGCATCAATGCCACGGGCAATGGCGGCAACGATATCGTTCGGGTCAGTCACCCTTTCGCCATACCCACCGAATGCCTTCGCCATATCTGCGTAGTTTCCTGAGATATCCGTGCTTCGATATTTCTCTGTTGCTACCCGCATGATAGGCAGTTCGATCGCCATCGAAAAATTATTGAACAGGATCGACAGGATCGGCAGATTCTCACGGACCGCAGTTTCAAAATCCATACCCGTGAAACCAATAGCCGCGTCCCCCCAGACATTAATACAAAGCGCTTCCGGGCGCGCAAGCTTGGCACCCATCGCGAGACCCAACCCATAACCAAGCTGCGTTGTCTTTCCCCAGCCAATATAACTAAGGGGCTTCGTGCTCACCCAGAATGGCGTTATCTGATCTCTTGGGCTTCCTGCATCGTGAGTGATGACGGTATTATCAGGGTCAACCACCTTCATCAGCTCCCATATCACGCGATAGGGACTAATCGGCGCGTCGTTGTTGGTCAGCTTCGGCATCCAGTCGGAAAGCCAAGCTGTCCTGATACTTTCTATTCGTTCGGGTACAGATTCCCGCGCCTTTGCCTGAGTTTTATCCAGTGTTTCCATCGCTTCACTGAGCAGTTGCAACGTGAGTTTCGCATCCCCTGTCAATGTGTACTCGGCAGGTACGTCTTTGTTCAGGTCCATGGGGTCAAGTGTTGCATGGATAATCCGTTTGCCTCGTGGCATCTGGACACCAAAGCCAGTCAACGCGAAGCTACAACCTATACCGAAAATGATATCTGCTTCCTGCAAGTAGGTATGGACTGCTCTCGGAATAGAGCGGCCACCGGACCCGAGTGACAACGGGTGATCTTCCGGAAAGGCGCTCTTCCCTTCAAGGCTTGTAGTAACCGGGATATTCCATGTCTCGGCAAACGCTTTTAGCTCGTCCCAGGCCTTCGCATAATGAACTCCCTGGCCTGCATAAATGACCGGATTTTCTGCCTCCGCGAGCACTTTCGCCACGCTCGCAAGGTCTGCCGGGTCTGGCGCGGTTCGAGATTTAAAACTTGGCACGTAGACAAAATCATCTGGCACCTCTTCCCGGAACACATCCAGCGGCACTTCAATGAGGACCGGACCGCCCCGGCCATTCCTTAACTGCGAGAATGCCCTACGCATAACTTCCGGCAGCGCCTTCCCCATGGTGAGCGGTTCGGCCCACTTAGTCACATGTTGCATATTCAGGGTTGAATTGAAATTCGGAAAATAATTCGCCAGCCTTCTCTGGTAACCGGCAGGCATCACAAGAATTGGCACAGATTCACTGTATGCCTGGGCGATGCCGCCAAAGGCATTTTCCGCGCCAGGACCGTGTTGCATAACGAATACCCCGATGTCATCGCCGGAGCTAAGGCGACTTACTGCATCCGCCATGTGCAGGCCAACCCGTTCCTGACGAACGATAATGGTTCGAATGTCAGCTTCCGCCGCAGCCTCGATAATCGGGTTCACCGGATAGCCGATGATAAATTTTACGTTTTCCCGTTTTAGTACTTCCGCAATGGCCTTTGCAACCAGCATTCAAACTCCTCGCTATCTATTGGGATTGGTTATCTATTAGGGCTTATCTATTAGGGCCGCGACTCATGGGATACGGCTGCCACCGCTCCAGGTCAACGTTAGGTAGCACAGCCGGGTTCACACAACTCATTGGCCATTTACCCTCCAGCACAAGCCGGACTTCTCGAGCAGCTCGCCTCCGGGTTTCCGGGCGCATCCTGTCTGTCGCTGAAGCGGCATGTGGTGACAGTACAACATTATCCATATGGAGTAACGGGTTATCAGGCTCCGGCGGTTCCTTCTCAAGCACATCCAATCCTGCTGCAGCAACCTGCCCTGACTGAAGCGCCCTGATCAGCGCAGCCTCATCAATGGTTGGACCACGGCCACAGTTAATGATGCTGACAGTGTTTTTCATGGCCGCAAACGCGTCATCGTTCAACATGGCTCGTGAAGTATCATTAAGACCAGGGTGGATGGAAATGTAATCACTTTTCTCATAGAGCTCCGGCAGGTTGACCGGCTGCACGCCCTCTGCGGTCATCTTAAGTTCCGTCACATAGGGGTCGTAGGCAATGACATTCAACCCAAATGGTTTGGCCCTTCGCGCCACCGCGGTGGCAACGTTTCCAAAAGAAATCAGACCGAGCGTCTGCCCCCAGAGCCTGGGTATCTGTTCAAGGATGGGCCGGCCCTTATACCATTTGCCGTCATTGACCATCTTATCCATCAGCTTACTTCGCCGAGCGCAGGCAAGTAGTAACATCAAGGTGTGATCGGCCACTTCCTCAATAAAGACATCAGGGACATTGGTGACGACAATACCGGCTGCAGTAGCCGCATCAACGTCAACCATATCAACCCCGACACTACCGACACCGATCACTGCGCATTTCTCCAGACCGGAAATAATCTGTTGATCAATCTTGATACCCCACGAAGTCAGCAATGCATCAGCATCTCTAGCGCCTGCCAGGAAACTGTCCGGGCTTGATCCATCAACTTCTACCAGTTCGGCCACATCATCGAGCGACTCAAGCTCAAGCGAGTAGCGTTCCTCAAGTGCAACCCGTTTCGCCACAGCGGGTAACTGAACAGCGACCTTTTTCTTGCCCACAATTTTTTTCGACATCTTTTACTCCTGACAACAAATTCAGATCCTCTATACTGGATCTAAGTCCCCCAACATACCGTAATTCAGGCAGAGGTGCACAGTCATGCAATGGCAAATCGGAAATGTGAAAATCACCAGGATAGAGGAGTTAATTGGCCCCTTGTTTGACCCGGCTAGTTTCTTTCCTGACCTTGACCCCAATCACTTTGAAGAGCACCGCGATTGGCTGTTCCCTGATCACGTTGATGCAAAAACCGGAAGAATTATCGCTAGCATGCATTCCTGGCTGATTGAGACTACCCACCACAAAATTCTTGTCGACACCTGTATCGGCAACAATAAGCAGCGTATGCCCTATCGCGATTGGCATGAAATGAATACGCCCTGGTTACAGAACCTTGCTCAGGCGGGGGTCAGCCCGGACAAAATAGACTTCGTCATGTGCACCCATCTTCACGTTGACCATGTTGGCTGGAACACTCAACTAAAAGACGGTCAATGGGTCCCTACCTTTCCTAATGCCAAATACATTTTCTCAAAGGTCGAGCATGACTTCTGGCTGGAACAGAGGCACAAAAATAGCAGCGAGTCATTCGCTGCCGTAAACAATCAGACATTTGACGATAGTGTCACCCCAATCATGCACCTTGCAGAATTGATTGAAGGAGACACGGAGCTGATTGCCGACCTGCTGAACATCAAACCAGCACCAGGCCATACGCCGGGCAGCATCACCATCGAGGTTCAAGACAAAGGTGAACTAGGTATCTTCACGGGTGACATCTGCCATCATCCAATTCAGGTTGCTCAGCCGGAATTAAACAGCGCCTATTGCGAACTACCCGACGCAGCAAGGAAAACAAGACGAAATGTCCTGGAACGCTGTTGCGGCGAGGGTGCGCTGATGCTGCCTGCTCACTTTGGACCCGGCTTTGCAGGCCATATCCGCGCCAGCGGCAAAGGATTTCGAATAGATTTCTAGACAAACACCCTGGCAACCAGATATCCCTAGCGTTCCACCCAGCCGGGGTCCAGCGCTGTGAAGAACAGATCTATCATCCGGTAGGTGAGACCCCAGACAATCTCATCATCAACAGCGTAACCCGGGTAATTCACGGTTTGGCCTCCGACAACAAACTCACCCATGGTATGCGAGCTACCCTCGTGCATTTCCCTGAGCGAACCCCAAAGCACATCTGCAACCTCATAATTTGGGTTGAAGGAGACCTCCGGAACCGTAAGCTCATACACGAACGGCGTGACGATCATATCGAGGTTGCGACCTCGCGGATTTGCCCGAACAGGATCAATCTGACCAATGTATTGCGCGGTCGCTGTCAAATCCAGCCCGATCTCCTCCCAGGTCTCTCTTTCTGCAGTGTGCCGCAGAGAATCATCGGAAACTTCATAGTGCCCGCCTGGAAATGCCATATGACCGGACCAGGGATCACCGTCTTTTGTCGCGCGCAGGATGAACAACGCATCCGTATCTTTCTTCCCTGGACGGAGCACAATAGATACTGCCGCCTGCGTCGTCTTTTTGCGCACAGGATATTGGGTCGGCGAATATGTACTGATTAAGCGCCGGATCTGTTCTATTTTTAATAAAGCCATTCAGAGGATTTTCTAACATTCAGGCACAATTGCAACCAACCCAATCAGACGATAGGTTTGTAACTAGATTACTATTCACACAAAGGCAAAAAATCAATGACCACACACCTCGCTCTCGCATTTATTGTCCTGCTAACGCTTGGTGGCTGCGCAACCAATCCTGTGACAGGTAAGAGTGAGATAGCGCTGGTCAGCCGACAAAGCGAGATTGACATCGGCACTGAACAATACCTGCCTGCACAACAGTCCCAGGGCGGCCTGTACCAAGTCGATGCCGAACTGACCGCTTATGTCCAACAGGTCGGAGATCGCCTGGCTGCCGTAAGTGACACTGAACTACCTTATGAGTTCGTCGTCCTGAACAACTCTACTCCGAACGCCTGGGCACTTCCCGGTGGAAAAATAGCAATCAATCGTGGATTGCTTGTAACCCTGGACAGTGAGGCAGAGCTGGCTGCAGTACTCGGACACGAGATCGTCCATGCAGCTGCCCGCCACGGGGCAAAATCAATGGAACGGAACATATTGTTACAGGGAGTCGCCCTTGTAACAGCTATCAGTACAAGCGACTCCGAGTATTCCAACTACATAATGGGCGCCGCCATGCTGGGATCCCAACTGATCTCACAACGATACGGACGTCAGGCAGAGCTTGAATCTGATTATTACGGTATGAAGTACATGGCGCGCGCCGGGTACGATCCTGCAGCGGCGATCTCACTGCAGGAAAAATTCGTCGAACTGAGTAAGGAACACGAAACGTCCTGGATCAGCGGTTTATTTGCCAGCCACCCTCCGTCGGAGCAAAGGGTCGCCACGAACATTGAGTCGAATAGGACAATTAAGTCGACGCAACCCAAAGCCTGGGAAACCGGCGAAAGCAGGTTCTTTAAGAAATTGGCATATCTGAGCAGTAAATCCGACGCTTACGCAGCTTACGACCAGGCGACTACCCTGGCATCCAAGAAGGAAACAACCGTTGCCCTGAAACGCGTCGATCGAGCCATCGCACTTGAACCCAATGAACCGAGGTTTTATGGCCTAAAAGCCGACATGCAGCACAGCAACAAAGCCTACCGAGGCGCTCTTAAATCGTATGATTCTGCACTCAGTCGCGACGACAACTATTACCAGTACTATCTGGGCAGAGGCCTGACCTACTCAAAACTTGGGAACGGGGGTAAGGCCAGAGCTGACCTCGAGCGAAGCAATCAACTGTTACCTACCTCCGTTGCAACCAACGAACTGGGAACACTCTCGCTGCAGGAGGGTGACCGGGATTCCGCTAAAAAATATTTCGCCGCTGTCGCCAGAGGCGAGGGACCGCTTAGCGAATCTGCGACAGACAATTACATCCGGCTGGATATAGCGGACAACCCATCGAATTACATTCAGGCCCAGCCTGCAGACCGCAACGGCACACTTGTCGCGACCATCACTAATACCACGAGGGTCCCGATACAGTCCGCTGTGGTGCAGTTTACTGCCGTCATCAATGGTCAGTGGGCCGAAAAAAACAGCTACGTCGGCACAGTTCAAGCGAATTCTAGAATCGGTATTTCTTCAGGATGGCGTTTCAGGTCTGATGATGTCGTCGAAAGCGTCTCTGCGCGCGTGATCAGTATCCAGCTATAAGCACTCACTATAAGCACTCACTGCCCGCGGCAAGGTAAAGTCGTCGGCTCATCACCGGATTGGAAAGCATGTTACTCTCCGATCGATGAGCAATCCTTCCCTGCGATCCCGAAGCCGCTTTCATAGCACCTTTAAGGCTTTCGAGATCAGAAACTATCGCTGGTTCTTCGTCAGCATGTTCGGAAATTTCGCGTCAATGAACATTCAAATGTTCGTCCGCGGCTGGCTCGTGTTTGAGATAACCGGCAGCTATGAAAAACTCGGATGGATGACCGCAGCCGGCGGATTAGTGGGGCTGATAGCTGCCCCCCTGGGCGGCGTTGTGGCAGATAGGGTGAGGCAAAAAACGCAGGTCATCCAGGTCTCGGGTGTCTGCAACATGTTCGTTACCCTTTGGGTCGCCTGGCTTATTGCTGAGGGCTCTCTGTTATTCGAGCACCTCCTGATCGCCTCAATTCTCCAGGGTATTATCATGAACGCCATGATGCCTTCGAGGCAGGCGCTGACAAAGGATGTGGTGGGCCTGGACCTGATGACCAACGCCATTGCCCTCAGTACATCCGGCATGAACACTGCCCGGCTGCTGCTTCCGGGCCTGGCAGGCGGCCTGGTTGCCGCGCTCGGCGGGGGTGACGGCAATATCGATCCGGCCAAATGGATCTATTTATTGATGTCGGTACTGTATCTTTTCGCCACCCTGACAATGTTCAAAGTCAGGGTGGCTGACAACGAGGGAGCCGGCGGACCCAACTTCCCATTTTTATTAGAGTTAAAGCACGGATTCGACTATGTGTTCCGGACACCCGTTATCTTTATGTTGCTTGGCACGAACTTTCTGATGGTGTTCTTCAGCCTGACTTATTTCATGTTACTGCCGGGTTTCGTCAAGGATGTTCTGGATGCCGGCCCGGACAAGCTGGGAATGCTCATCTCTATCTCGGGTACGGGTTCCCTTATCGGTTCCCTGCTGGTGGCCTCACTTTCGAATAAGAGGCGCGCCCGCATCCTTCTTTATGGCGCGTTAATGATGGGTATTGCACTGCTCGGGTTCGCCGCCTCGACTCACTACTGGCTTTCCGTTTTCTTGCTGACATTCGTCGGGTTCGGCCAGGCTGCACGCATGTCTCTGTCTAATGTGTTGATACAGGCCTATGTCGCAGACGAATTCAGGGGACGGGTCATGAGTATCTACATGCTGGAAATGTCGATCCTTAGCATCGCACTGTACCCAATCAGTGTCGCGGCTGACATCTTTGGCCCCCAGTGGGCAGTCGGCATTTCTGCCGCATGCCTGATCGTATTGGTTGTCGCATTGTTCAATGTGCCAGCCTATAGACGACTGGATTAGCCGCCCGCACTATAGGCATACTAATTGGCTTTCCGAACGGACGCTTACATTGACTGAATCTATGCCCCCTAAACAGCGAGTTTGGGATCTGCCTCTGCGGCTGTTCCACTGGTCCCTTGCCCTGCTGGTCATCTTTTCGCTTTATACGGGGCTCAACGGCGGGTTCAGGGAAATGGATTATCATATGATGTCCGGTTACGGGATTCTGACTCTGGTGATCTTTCGAGTGATCTGGGGGATTATCGGATCGACCCATTCCAGATTCCGGTCCTTCATTAACCTCTCCGAACTGATTCCCTATACAAGAGGGCTAGCGAATAGGGACCAGGCCAGCATCGCGGGGCACAACCCGCTTGGCGCGCTCAGTATTGTTGCGATGTTATTGGTACTCGGGACCCAGGCTACGACCGGACTGTTTGCTAACGACGATATTTTCCTCGAAGGCCCGCTGGTGCACTTGGTCGATGACGCCACCAGCGACAGGCTAACTACGGTTCATCACTTTTGTGCCAAGGCACTCTATGTACTCATAGGGCTGCATCTTGCCGCGATTATCTTCCATGAACTTTACCAAAAGGACCGACTTGTACTGCCGATGATCTCGGGATACAAAAAAGGCCTGCCTACATCTGCAGACAAGCCTTCTTTTATGCGGGAATCCGTCAACGCCTCAATACTACTCGCCGCCTGTGCCGGATTTATTTACTGGCTGATCAAATACGTATAGCGCCCCCAACGCCTCATGTGAGAGTGTCATTCAGCCTTAAAGTCGTCATGACAACCTTTGCAGGAACCACCAAGGGCCTGAATGGCCGGGCCAATTTCTGACATATCCTCAGTGCCTGCCGCCGACGCCATGCCCTCTGCTGCCTCTATAAACCGGTTCATCGCCTTGCTGAACTCCACCGGGTTTTCCCAGATGGCAGATAACGCTTTCGATTTCTCAATATTACTGCCTTCGGGAAATACTTCCGGCGCAATATCTGCCAGACCGGCAAGACCTCTGGCATGCATGACCAGGTCCTCCACATGCACCTGATTTTTCAAAATAGTTGCCATTGAAGACATGTGACCGCCAATCGATTTCATCACCGATGCCCTGTATTTAGCTTCTGCCTCTCCATCTGCCAGAGCAAACTGCCCAAAGCTGAGACACGCCAAAAACAACACACCATTAACAAACTGCTTCATCTAAAACTCCTACGATTCAATACAGGCCGAGAAGCATAACCCACAGTTCACCCCAGTCACAATTGACCTTCGGCCAGCCGAAACGTAAGGTGCCGAAGTTAATCTACCGAGCGCGCATCATGGCAGCAAAGAAAAGTTACCCCTTTGAACAATCGCTTGAAAAACTAGAACAGCTAGTCGAACGGATGGAAGAAGGAGACCTGTCACTGGAAGAGTCTCTAAAGACCTTCGAGGAAGGGATTAAACTCACGAGGCAATGCCAGCAGGCGTTAGTGAAAGCTGAGCAAAAGGTGAAATTACTCATCGAAGAAAATGGCCAGATATCCGAAGAGGATTTCGAAGATCTCGACAATCCTTCGCTGGATACCTAGGTCGAACTCCTAACTAAACTCGTGCCTATTCCAACCAATGTTTAACAAGATCCCTACTTCAAGGCCTAACACCCCTTTACTCGATACCATCGAAGACCCATCTGACCTTCGAAAGCTGGCACCAGAACAGCTGACTGACCTTGCCAGGGAGCTCCGTCATTTCCTGTTGTATTCGGTTGGTCAAACCGGTGGACACTTCGGTGCAGGTCTTGGCGTCATTGAGCTCACGATTGCACTCCACTACTCGTACAACACACCCATCGACCAGCTCATCTGGGATGTCGGTCACCAGACTTACCCCCATAAAATCCTGACAGGTCGGAGAGAGCGCATGCACTCTCTGCGCCAGCCCGACGGCCTGGCACCTTTCCCAAGCCAATCCGAGAGCATCTTTGATGTGTTTGGCACCGGACATTCTTCGACTTCGATCAGCGCAGCGCTTGGCATTGAACTCGCCAACAAAAATGCAGGGCGGGAATCACATACCGTTGTGGTGATAGGCGATGGCGCGATGACAGCGGGTATGGCTTTTGAAGCACTGAACCATGTGGCTGCCTGTCAAGCAAATCTGACGGTCGTACTCAATGACAACGCAATGTCGATTTCAGAGAATGTCGGTGGCCTGGCAAACTATTTCGCCCGTAATATTTCAGCTTACGAATTGGATAACACTGGTCCGGTAAACGGTGAAGAGCAAGATCGCGATACTACCCCCGGTAGTATCTTTACAGATCTGGGTTTTCGCTACACCGGACCCATAGACGGTCATGACATCAATGTCCTGCTTGAAAATCTGGATGCACTAAAAGCGCACTCCGGCCCTAAACTACTGCACCTGATCACGAAGAAGGGCAAAGGTTATGCGCCTGCTGAGACTTCACCGGTATCCAGTCATTCACTGACCAAGCTTGAGAAGCAAAGTGAAAACCGGGAGACCACTTACTCCACGGTATTTGGAGAATGGATCACCAAGAAAGCAGCTGCGGACAACCGTTTGTTCGCGATCACGCCAGCAATGAAGGAAGGGTCAGGGTTAACCCAGTTTTCTGAGCAGTTCCCGAACCGATTTCATGATGTTGCCATCGCCGAACAACACGCGGTCACCCTGGCTGCAGGTCTCGCAACGGGCGGCGCCAAGCCAGTCGTTGCTATCTACTCGACTTTTCTGCAACGCGCCTTTGATCAGCTCATCCATGATGTCGCAATACAGAACCTGGATGTCCTGTTTGCAGTCGATCGAGCATCTCTGCTGGAAGACGGTCCTACGCACTCCGGAGTCTTCGATTACTCTTTTGTGCGAGCGATTCCAAATATGGTCATCATGAGCCCATCAAACCGAGTTGTGATGGAACAGATGCTGGACTTCGGCTTTGAGTATAAAGGCCCATGCCTGGTCAGGTATCCCCGGGGAACTGCTACGGCTGGCGGGCAGGAACCACCAATGCAGCTTGGCAAGGCGCACATCTGCCGCAACGGAAAACGCGCTGCTATCCTCGCTTTTGGCACCACTCGAAATATCAGCGAATCGGTCGCAGAGAACCTCGATTTGACGCTCATCGACATGCGCTTCGTAAAACCTCTGGACACCGAACTGATTACTGAACTTACCACCCGGCACGAACTGTTGGTTACCATCGAAGAAAACGCCATTGCAGGCGGTGCTGGGTCGGCAGTTAATGAGTATGTCGTAAGCCAGGAACTGGAATGTCAACTGCTTAACCTGGGTGTTCCCGACCTATTTATCGATCAGGACGAACCAGCAAACATGCGAAAAGTGGCAGGATTAACAGCCGCGAGCCTTGAGTCACAGATCAACTCACGACTTTAGTTCTGACGGTCACCGAACAAATGGCCAAGCTTGCCCGCCTTGGTCGCCAGATATCTTGCATTGTGATCATTTTGCCCGGTTTCGATTGGCACGCGCTCAAAAATTTCAATACCAAGCTTGTTTAGTGCCTGCACCTTCACTGGGTTGTTTGTCATCAGCCGGACCTTGTCGACCTGCAAGTGGAGAAACATAGACTTACAAATTGTGTAGTCACGTAGATCTGCATCAAACCCGAGTTTTTCATTCGCCTCTACAGTGTCTGCACCTTTGTCCTGCAGTTCGTAAGCACGGATCTTGTTAATCAGGCCAATACCACGACCTTCCTGTCGCAGGTAAAGAATCACACCAGAACCATTTTCAGAAATTGCGCGCATCGCAAACTCGAGTTGTGACCCACAATCGCAACGCATACTAAACAGGCAGTCCCCCGTGAGGCACTCCGAATGCACGCGGCACAGCACCGCATCACCATTTGCGACATCGCCCAGCACCAGCGCAATGTGCTCCTGGCCGGTATCCGCATCTTCAAAGCCGTGCATCCAGAACTCCCCAAATGGCGTGGGTAAGCGGCAAGATGCAACAAAAGTAGCAGGCAACGAAGCCTCCGGTTCAAAAATGGCAGATCAGTGTAGCAGTTGATCCGGGAATAGAAAACGACTCATAGTTTACTCGTTAGCACCATCAACCCGGCCTTCTCACTGATATCAACATGCTGAAGAAAGGACATGCCAAGAAGGATGTCTTTCGGGTTCTCTCCATCGATGATGATTGCCTGTACGTTGTTCCGCTTAATTTCGCCTACGGTCATCTCTTTGAGCATCACCCTCGTGACCTCGAGGTCGTCGCTGGCAGTAGACGCATACACCTTGACGCCTTCTTCGACACTAAGGCCCAACGTTTTCGCGGTATTCGCGTTGATAGCAACAACATTAGCGCCAGTATCTACAAGATATCGAACAGAACGACCATTGATACTCCCCGTAGTGATGTATTGACGGTTCTCAGCCACATTAATGAGAACCCGGCTTTTCTCTGGTTTTTCGAACGTCGAAGAGATTCTACCGCTTAGCTGCAACGTCCGAGTTTGGCCATTTATTCGAACTATAGCCTCACTGGGATTTGCCTCGACTAACTCAACACCTGACCTGGAAACCTGTCCCGTTTTCAGCAGTTGATCCTGCCCATCAATCACGAACATCGCTGCACCACTGAACAATGCTCGTACTTCGATTTCAATTGCCTGCGATGAAAGAGGAAGCAGCAAGAGCAGAACCAGAGATAGCTTCATTCTACGTGTCATATCTATGATATCAGTCACCATACCTCTTCTACGGTTGGTATCTAGATCACTATACAATGGCGTAACTTTCGTCCATACCCACATCAATACCTATCGTCTGATAAGTGGCTACTAAAAGTCCTTACTTTTGTAATAAATTGTCCGGGTAATAAATTGCTCAGCTAATAAATTGCTGCAAGCCAAAGTTTAGTATCTGCACAGCAACCAGGGCATAAAACCCTGCAAAGACATCATCCAGCATAATGCCAAGCCCACCCGCTAGTTTTTCATCGGCGACACGAACCGGCCAGGGCTTCCAGATATCGAACAAACGAAACAACAGAAAAGCGGGAAGTAACCAGATTTCGGATGGTAACCACAGGAGCGTAATCCACATACCAACGAATTCATCCCAGACGATACCGCCGGGGTCTTTGACTTCCATGTGTTTGGCGACGCGATCGGAAACCCAGACACCCAGAGCGAAACCGATAACGATTATAATCACCTGCACAGGGAACGGCGCGTAAAGTGCGGGTATGAAGAGGAGAAGCCCCAGAGCAGAACCTGCGGTACCCGGTGCGACAGGTGCGAGCCCACTTCCCAACCCAAAGGCGAGGAAGTAATCCAGTCTTGTAAAAACGATTTTCCAGTCGTCAGGCATTGTTAATCACTCTCTTTAAAAGTGCTCGTAACCGGCATCACCAAAGTCCATGAGTTCACCTTTGCTATCCCTGATGACTATTTCGCCACCGTCAGTTACCACACCAATTCGCGTCATGGGCACGTCAATCGAGTCTGATACTGCTTTAATTTCACCAGAATCTGCCGGGTCTGCTGTGAAACATAGCTCATAGTCATCCCCGGAAAAAAGCGCCATACTTATTGCAATATCCTCACCCGCACTCTTTACCAGCTCTTTCGATAATGGAAGTTCCCAAGCTGCGATCTCTGCGCCCAATGAATCTGTCTCCGCAAGATGGCCAATCTCTGCGACCAGACCATCGGATATATCAATCAGTGAATTTGCGAGACCTCGCAGTCGTCTTCCCGCTGCTATCCTCGCAGTGGGAAACTGGTACCGACTTACAAGATACCCATCTGCCGCCCCCTTTCGAGAAAGCGCAAGCCCCTGGGCTGCATCACCGAGCGTACCGGTAACATAGATATCATCACCGACCGACGCCCCGCTTCTTTTGATGGCACTGCCTGCCGGCAGGGTCCCCATAATCGTTACGGTTAAACTGAGCGGGCCTTTTGATAAGTTACCACCGACCAGCGGCACCTGATATTGCTCGATAATTTCTGCCAGGGTTGTTGAAAACTCTTCAAGCCAGTCTTCCCTGGCTTCGGGAAACGTCATCGCAAGCAAAAAAGCATAGGGGGTTGCCCCCATTGCAGCCAGGTCACTCAGGTTCGCCGCCATGGTTCTGGAAGCTACGACCTTTGCTCGGGAATTCGGCAGGAAATGAACACCTTCAAGCAGCGTGTCAGTCGAAACACACAGCTCCATATCATCAGGGACCCGAAGAACTGCGCAGTCGTCCCCCGGACCGATAATGACCGTGTTTTCGTGTTGTGACAGATTAGATATTGACTTGAAATAACGCTCGATGATCGAAAATTCCCGTGTACTCATCGCTACTCCGACTGTCTTAGCTCTTTCGCCAGGGAATCCAGGATCGAATTAACGTATTTATAGCTGTCAGTCCCGCCAAACGACTTAGCCAGCTCAACACCTTCGTTAATAACAACGCGATAGGGAACATCAATCCTCGAGCAAAGCTCAAAGACCCCCATCATCAAAATACCTTTCTCAATAGGGTCAAGTTCATCGAGGGGCCGGTCCGCCTTAGCCGCAATCAGCCCCTCCAGCTTTTGTTGGTCGTTCGCTATACCTCGAAGTACGTCTCTGAAATACTCGACGTCGGCGCGCTTCATGTTGTTTTCTTTTGTGAAAGAGTCAATCACCAGCGCGAATTCAGTGCCGGTCAATTGAGCCTGATAAAGTGCCTGCACAAGGAACTGTCTTGATCTGCTTCTCGCAGCTGCGCTGGGTTTCATCCAATGTTGCGCAGCAGACTGACCATCTCCAGCGCGGTCATAGCAACATCCGCACCTTTGTTGCCTGCCTTGGTCCCGGACCTCTCAACCGCCTGCTCAATGGTATCCGTCGTGAGCACACCAAAAGCAATCGGGATGTCGTGATCCAGGGAGACCCGGGCCAACCCGCTTGAACATTCGCCAGCGACAAAGTCGAAATGAGGTGTACCCCCTCGAATCACTGCACCCAGAGCTATTATTGCGTCAGTACCGCCCTTGGCCGCAACCCTCTGAGCTGCCAGCGGCATCTCATACGCTCCAGGTACCCTGACCACGGTAATATTAGCTTCTGGCACACCCTGCCTTCGAAGCGTATCAATCGCCCCTGCACATAGATTATCTACGATTGCACTGTTGAAGCGTCCAACCACTAGTGTGAATTTGGCGGTGTTCGCGGAAAAATCACCTTCGATGACCTTTGTCATTTTTTTGTTCCTGAAAAGTTAATTCACGGTTGCGGTGACTTTGATATCAGGGCCGATGACCCGGATATCCTCTATGCTCAGCTCCGCAAGGTCGGACATTCTACCAACTTCTGCAAGGTTCAGTAACGACCTTCCCGAATTACCGATTAGACGTGGCGCGACATAAATAACAATCTCATCTGCCAGCCGCTGATTTATCAGGGAGCCTGCCAGCGTAGGACCGCACTCAAAGAGCACCTCACTGTGTTCTCTCGCTGCCAACTCTTTCAGCAGAGCCTTAATATCAACCCTGTTTTCCCGTGCTGAAATCCGTAAAACTTCAACGGGTAAATGCGCGTCCTTGTCACTGGTTGTCACCACCACTGTCGACGGTACCGACATCAACTGAACCGTTTCGGGGACACGCAGACCGGAATCCAGGATATAGACAGGCCGTCCAACGCCTGCGCACAGTTCCGCATGTTCAACCTTCAGTTCATCACTTCGAACAGAGAGTCTGGGGTCATCATCGATCACGGTTTGTACACCCGTCACAATTGCCGCGCTGCTGGCACGGAGCTTTTGGACATCCGCACGGGATTCGGGGGAAGTAATCCACCTGCTTTCTCCGTTTGAAAGCGCTGTCTTGCCATCTAACGTCATCGCCAGTTTAAGCCGCACAAATGGTCTCTTTTTTGTATGTCGACTCACATGGCCTTCAACGAGGCCCTGCGCAGCTTCCTGCATAAAAGGAGTAACAACCTCAATCCCCGCTTCCTTGAGTATCTGAACCCCCTTTCCCGCGTTTCGCACATCCGGGTCCAGCATTGCCACCACAACTTTACTGACGCCGGCATCAATCAACGCGCGCGCACATGAAGGTGTTCTACCATGAAAGCTACACGGTTCTAGTGTGACATAGGCAATCGACCCTCGGGCATCGGTTCCCGCATCAGCCAGTGCATTCGCTTCCGCATGGCCCTGGCCGGCTAACAAATGAAAACCTTCGCCGACGACATTTCCCTGCCGCACAAGTACACACCCGACGCATGGATTTGGATGAGCCGAGTACCTCCCGTTTTCGGCCAGCCTTAGCGCTCTTACCATAAAACCTTGGTCTTCCAGCGACATTAACTTTCCTTTTCAGCCTTATGTTTGTCCATGGCCTCAATCTCGCGCCTGAACTCATTCACATCCTGAAAACTTCGATAGACAGAGGCAAAGCGCACGTAAGCTACGTCATCGAGTTCGCGAAGCTCGTCCATTACCAGTTCCCCCACTGCCCTGGTGCCAACTTCACGCTCGCCGGTTTCCCGAAGCCTGTGTTTGATTCTGTCGAGGGTCGCGTCGATTCTTTCGAGATCAACCGGCCTTTTCTCCAGCGCTCTAAGGAGCCCACTTCGCAGTTTTTCTTCGTCGAATGGCTGCCTGGAACCGTTGTTCTTGATCACCCTGGGAAGCACCAGCTCAGCCGTTTCAAAGGTGGTATATCGTTCCCCACAACTCAGGCACTCACGACGACGACGAACCTGGTTTCCGTCTCCCACCAAACGGGAATCAATAACCTTCGTTTCACTATCCGAACAAAATGGGCAATACACGGTCACTTCCAACCAACAAAGCCGATATTCTACTCCATTTTGATCGCGAGCCAGATTTACCCTTCACCAACGTGAGGCATGCAGTAGAATATCTGTTTCGTCTTTGAGAACTACCATGGCCCAGTATGTATACACCATGTCCCAGGTCGGCAAAGTTGTGCCACCTAACAGGACTATCCTCAAGGATATTTCGCTATCGTTTTTCCCGGGAGCCAAGATCGGGGTACTCGGGTTAAACGGTGCAGGTAAATCAACATTGCTTCGAATCATGGCTGGCATAGATACGGAGTATCTCGGCGAAGCTCGCCCGCAAGCGAATCTGAATGTTGGTTATCTGCCCCAGGAACCCGCACTAGATAACAGCAAAGACGTACGCGGGAATGTCGAAGACGGACTGGGAGAGATCAATGAACTGCTGAAAGAGTTCAACGCCATCAGTGACAGGTTTGCTGAACCCATGTCCGAAGACGAGATGACTCAATTACTGGATAAACAGGGAGACCTGCAATTAAAAATTGATTCGTCGGATGGCTGGAACCTTGAACGCAAGATGGACATCGCGAGCGATGCGCTTCGTTTGCCACCCTGGGATGCGGAAGTTGAACACCTATCCGGCGGCGAGAAAAGGCGCGTCGCTTTATGCCGATTGTTGATGTCAAATCCGGACATGTTGCTGCTTGATGAGCCTACAAACCACCTTGACGCAGAGAGTGTCGCCTGGCTGGAGCGTTACCTGAAAGAGTTCCCTGGCACCGTCGTTGCGATTACACACGATCGATACTTTCTTGATAATGCAGCAGGCTGGATTTTGGAACTGGATAGAGGCTATGGCATTCCGTACGAGGGCAACTACAGCGATTGGCTTAGTGCAAAGGAAAAACGGTTACAGGTAGATGCAAGCAAAGAAGTAGCCCGGCAAAAATCTATCAGAGCAGAACTGGAGTGGGTGCGCACTCAACCAAAGGCAAGGCAGGCAAAAAGCAAGGCTAGGCTTGCACGTTTCGAGGAACTGAATTCACAGGACTTCCAGGCTCGTAACGAAACACAGGAGCTCTATATACCACCTGGACCAAGGCTGGGGGACACCGTGCTTGAGGTCTCTGACATCAGCAAAAAGTTTGGCGAGACAGTGCTGATCGACCATCTGAGCTTTACCGTACCAAGAGGAGCCATCATAGGAATTGTCGGCGGCAATGGTGCGGGTAAATCAACGCTGTTCAGGATGATTGCTGGAACGCAACAACCCGATTCAGGCGCGGTGAAAGTAGGAGAAACCGTTACCCTGGGATATGTCGATCAATCCCGGGATAGCCTGGAAGGCGATAAAACCGTCTGGCAGGAAATTTCCGAGGGCAATGAGATTATCAAGATAGGTAAGTATGAAACCCAGTCACGGGGTTATGTCAGCCGATTCAACTTCAAGGGCTCTGATCAGCAAAAATTTGTGAAAGACCTCTCCGGTGGTGAACGAAATCGAGTACATCTGGCGAAGCTATTGAAGACTGGCGCCAACCTGCTGCTGCTGGACGAACCAACCAATGACCTGGATGTAGAAACGCTCAGGGCTCTTGAAGGTGCAATCGAAACTTTCCCGGGCAGCATGATGATTATCTCCCACGATCGCTGGTTCCTGGACAGGCTGGCGACTCATATTCTTGCCTTCGAAGGGGATAGTCACGTGGAGTTCTTCCCTGGTAACTACAGTGAATACGAGGAAGACCGCCTGAAGCGTCTGGGAACCAAAGAGGTCGTTCCAACCCGGTTAAAATACAAAAAACTGGCTTGAGAAACCGCCGTCTATCCGGACATTTTCTGGGCCGGTAATCCGCGGTTTATCCAGGTGTCGGAACAAGGGCACCCTCAACTGACCTTACCGCCGTTGATCGTGTCGCCCGGATATATCGGATCGCCCAAGGATAGGAATGATAACAGGGCTTTTCGATCGAAAGTCTGAGTATCGAATCAGATCGGTTACCTGCTTGTTTTATGAAGTTGAAATCTCTAAAAACGACTTGTCGACAATTTGTTTCTACAGAATCACAAACACGCGTCTCTATACAAACCGCGTTTCTATTAGCTTATACGTTGCCAAGATAAATACTCAGGGGTTAGAGCTCCTCGAGCGCGGCGAGCACATCGCCCAGCTTTCTCACCAGAATCACCTTCATGCCTGACACTTGCTGCCTGGGCTTGTTACCTTCCGGCACAATGGCGATCCTGAATCCATGTTTTGCTGCTTCACGTATTCTTTCCTGACCGTTCGGTACCGGTCTGATTTCGCCGGATAGCCCAACCTCACCAAAACATACCAGGTCCAGAGGTAGAGCCCTGTTTCTAAATGACGAGACCACTGCAAGGATTAATGCCAGGTCACTACTGGTTTCATCAATACGAATACCTCCGACTGCATTGACGAACACATCCTGATCGCCAACCTGTAGCCCACCATGCCGATGAAGAATGGCAAGTAACATCGATAAACGGTTGTGCTCAAAACCGACTGCTACACGCCTCGGATTCCCAAGCGCACTCGTATCGACCAGCGCCTGAGCCTCTAGCAGGAGTGGTCGAGTACCTTCCCATACGACCATAACAACGCTACCTGGTGTGGCTTCCTCAGATTTCGACAGAAAAATGGCAGATGGATTAGAGACTTCCTGCATGCCTTTATCTGTCATCGCAAAAACGCCCAATTCGTTGACCGCGCCAAATCGGTTCTTGGAACTTCTGAGCGTTCTAAAGCGGGAGTCGCCATCCCCTTCGAGCATCACAAAGGTATCAATCATATGCTCCAGAACGCGAGGGCCAGCAAGAGAACCTTCTTTTGTCACATGACCCACCAGGAACAATACTGCGCCAGTCTGTTTAGCCTGACGAATTAACAGGGCGGCGGATTCCCTGACCTGGGCAACGCCGCCCGGTGACGATTCGTTAACCGAGGTATGCATCACCTGAATTGAGTCGACCACCACAAGCTCCGGCTTCATTTCATTCCACTGCATGATAAGGCGCTCGCAGCTGGTTTCAGACATGACTTCAAGGCTTTCCATTGGCAAACCCAGTCTGCGCGCGCGCATCGCCACCTGGGACAGGCTTTCCTCACCTGTAACGTAAAGTGCCTTTCGCTGCGCGGCCAGCTGACACATGACCTGGATGAGCAGGGTACTCTTTCCCGCACCCGGATTACCACTAATCAGGATCACCGAGCCATGAACTAGTCCTCCGCCCAGGACGCGGTCCAGTTCGCCGATTCCGGTCTGAATCCGGGGAAGTTCTTCTGCTGAAACATCAATGAGTTTCCTGGGAGGTTCCAGCTGACCGCTGAACCCGCTGCGAGTTGGCGAACCACCGTCAATAGATAACCTGGACAGCGTGTTCCATTCCTGGCAATCATTGCACTGGCCCTGCCATTTCACATATTCGCTACCGCAATCATTACAAACAAAAACAGTCTTTGATTTAGCCACGACTATTTCCCCGGTGCTGTCGATGGACCCTTGCTGTTACGCCGCAAAGAAGGGTGTAAGGAATGGTTCCGGCTTTATCGGCGATCTCTTCAACGGGTAAATCGTCTCCCCAGAGGACAGCGCGGTCACCCACTTTTACCGAATGAGCCTTCTTTGAATCAGAATCGTCCAGCTGAACACATATCATGTCCATAGAAACACGTCCCACCAGGGGATATCGCACTCCATTGACAAGAACCGGTGCACCCTGGGCAATCTCCCGCGGATAACCATCTGCATAACCAACGGCGATCACTGCAATGGTTGAGTCTTTATCTGCCGTCCAAATACCTCCATAACCCACCGATTCTCCCTGCCGGATAGTCCGAACAGCAATCACCGGTGCACCAAACGACATCGCAGCATGCAGAGAGGGGATGGGGGCAAGGTCATCAAAGGGCGATGCACCATAAAGCATGAGACCGGGTCGTACCCAGTCTCCGGGAGGATTATGAAGCGCCAGAACACCGCCAGAATTAGCAATACTAAGAACTTCACTGCCTGGAACATCCAAGCTGTTCGCCAGAGATGTGATCCTGGCAATTTGGTGGCCTGTCGTGGTCGATCTTTTGTCGCCGGTGTCGGCAAGGTGGGTCATCAAACCCAGCAGACCCTGGTGACCTAGTTTTTGTAACACCAAAGGTGTTTCCTCTACAGAGAACCCAAGTCGCCCCATGCCTGTATCGACCTTAACCCACACGTGACGGCGGGCACCGCGAGCGGCCAACAGTTCCAGTTGTTCCCAGTTGTGCAGCACCACCTGAAGCTCGTAGACACTGGCTAGATTAAGTTCTTCCGGATCATTCACACCTTCCAGCAGGCATATCGGCTGTCCAATACCAGATTCACGCAGTTTGACGGCTTCACTTACCCGGGCAACACCAAAGGCATCGGCACCGACCAGCGCCTGCGCTACCTTACTGGCGCCATGGCCATAAGCATCCGCCTTAACAACAGCCATCACCTTGCTGGCGGGCGCTCTTTGTTTTGCCTGGTCAAAATTGTGCCGGATGGCATCAAGGTCAATAATTGCTGTGGCTTGTCTGCTACTCATATCTACATTTAGTAATAATCGTCGTAACCAACGGCCAGGTCTTCGAACTTCGTATACTGCCCGACAAATGCCAGTTTCTTTCTGCCAATTGGCCCGTTCCGCTGTTTCAGAATAATGATCTCGGCGATACCCTTCTCTGCATCCTCGTGATACACCTCGTCCCTGTATATGGCCATAATCACGTCAGCATCCTGCTCAATCGCACCGGATTCACGAAGATCAGACATGATAGGTCGTTTGTCAGGTCGCTGTTCCAGACTCCGGTTGAGCTGGGAGCCTGCAATCACCGGACAATCAAATTCCTTGGCTATACTTTTGAGCGAACGCGAGATCTCGGATATTTCACCGGCCCTGTTTTCCGATGTACCAGACACCTGCATCAACTGTATGTAGTCCAGGAGGATCACGCCCAGTTTGCCGTGCTCCCTCGCCACCCGGCGGGCACGTGACCTGATCTCATTGGGCGAAAGTGCAGGAGTATCATCAATAAACAGCGGTTTATCATTCAACAAGGTGACAGCGGAGGTCAACCGTGGCCAGTCATCATCACCCAGCTGGCCTGTACGTATCTTGGTCTGGTCGATACGACCAAGAGATGAGAGCATCCTGAGAACCAGCGAATCAGATGGCATTTCCATACTGAAAACAAGCACAGGACTTTCGCCAGAGATAACGGCGCTCTCTGCGATATTCATCATAAAGGCTGTCTTGCCCATCGATGGGCGGCCAGCGACGATGATCAGGTCTGCCGGTTGCAGACCGGAGGTCATCTCATCGATATCTCTGAAACCACTACTGATACCGGTTAGCGCGCCTTTGGTCTGGAACAACACATCGATGCGCTCAACGGCCCTGGTCAGTAGCGGTCGCACAGATTCAGGGCCACCATTGCTGGGGCGATCATCAGATATCTTGAAAACCTTGGATTCGGCTTCATCAATGAGCGTTGCGCTATTACGGCCATCAGGATTGAAGCCGCTATCCGCGATTTCGTGGGCAACAGATATCAGGCTTCGAACCGTCGACCTTTCCCGCACAATTTGCGCATAAGCGTGAATATTAGATGCTGTAGGGGTGCTACTAGCCAAGTCTGAAATGTACGCAAGGCCGCCAACGTTCTCTAGTTCGCCAATACCTTCCAGCGCTTCTGAGATTGTAATGATGTCGAGCGGATTATTTCGTTCGACCAGGTCCGCCATCACCCGATAGATGATCCGATGATCCGATCTATAGAAGTCTTCTGCTGCAAGAGCGCCTGAGATATTATCCCAGGCATTATCATCGAGCATCAAGCCACCAAGCACTGATCGCTCAGCCTCGATGGAATGAGGAGGTACTTTTAGAGGGCTAAGGTCATCCAATCGACATCTCGAGACTTAACTGCAGCGGGAGAACAAGAGTAAATAAATTACGCCTCGGCTACCACTGCCAATTTCAATATTGCGTCAACTTCAGGGTGAAGATGGATATTGATCTCGAATTCTCCAAGCTCACGAATGGGGCCTTCGGGCAACCTCACCTCACTCTTCTCCAGCTTGACGCCGGCCGCCTCACAAGCATCAGCAACATCTCGCACCGTAATCGATCCGAACAGCTTGCCTTCTTCCCCGGCCTTGGTGGTAATCGTAATTGACAATTCGTCCACCTTCTTGGCTCGGTTTTTCGCGATGCTCAGCTTATCGCCGGCCGCTGCTTCGAGGTCTGCCCGTCGCTCTTCGAATTGCTGCAGGTTTTCAGCTGTAGCAGGTACCGCTTTTTTTTGTGGAATAAGAAAATTCCGACCGTAGCCCGACTTTACAGTGACCTTGTCACCCAATTCGCCCAGCTTCTGGACACTCTCTAGTAATATCACTTCCATGACTTAATCCTTCTGAATCGTTTCTATTCTGTTTCTAATGTCGAACCAGCTATCCATGAGCGCAAGAGACGCCAAAACCGGATATACAATCTGGAACAGCAACGTCAGGCTCCCATAGAACCCGACTACCCAATTTTTCGATAATTCCCTGTTTGCCATCAACCAATGTGCCAGCCCAATTGAGGCAAACACCAGCGGTACCGTTAATAACGGTAACCAACGACCCAACTGGTCGCCAAACATGTAACAAACGGCCATTGCCAGTACGATAGCGCCACTAACCGCTGGTGAAAGCCGCAACTGGTGAAATTCCTTTCTGAATCCCCCCAGGTTATACAAAGTGCTCTGGCACCATCTGGCGATCATCAACATCACTACCATGGAAAACGCCTGACCCACTGCGAAAAAACCCATCAGCAACTTCCTAGCTTGAACCGGGTCAATCACGACTGAAGCATCAACCTGTGCCAAGTAGTCGATGTAAAACTGCACAAACCTGTCCAGAAGCCCTGCCGCACTGAATTCAAATATCAATGCACCCGCCGCAGAAAACACCACTGATGCAATCAGTACTAGCTCCCAGGATAGGGTCTGTCGCAATAGCATCGCCATCATGAAAGTCCCAACCAACGCAATCATCGGCGAGGGATCACCTACGAAATAGAAGGCAACACCTACTGGCAACAAGGTCCACAGGAATATAAGTGAACCCGCAGCGACGCCAGACCTCAAACAAACAAGAGCAACAATCACGGTACTCAACCAGCCCAGCAAGGGCAGTGCTGCTGCCACCATACTGATGGCTGTCGCGTAGGCTCTACCACGCATTGCAAACTCTGCAATTGCTCGCATGATTTTATCGGCTGGTTACTTGTGAGCGTCCGTGTAAGGAATCAATGCTAGATACCGAGCTCTCTTTACAGCTTTCGCAAGCTGACGCTGGTACCTGGCCTTGGTCCCGGTAATTCTGGAAGGTACAATCTTTCCAGTTTCCGAAATATAAGCCTTTAGCGTTTCGATATCCTTGTAATCGATCTCCGTTACACCTTCAGCGGTGAAGCGGCAGTATTTTCGTCTTCTGTAGAATCTAGACATCTCTTTACTCCTCTACCGCTGCAGTTGTGTCTGTGTCTGTATCTGCTGTATCTGCTGTATCTGTATCTGCTGTTTCTGTATCTGCTGCTTCAGCTTCGCTTTTAGCCTTAGCTTCTTCTGCACTTCTCACAGCAGCAGCAGCAGCCGCCGCCTCTGCTCTCTGCGCAGAAACATCGTCGCGTGCTTTCTTTTCCTTGCTCTCGCGCTCAATCTTCATGAGCGGAGACTCTTCTGTATCAGGATTCTTACGTTTCATGATCAGGTTTCTGAGAACGGCATCGTTAAATTTAAATGCAGTTTCAATTTCCTCGAGCGTCTCTAAGGCACATTCAACGTTCAGGAGAATGTAATGGGCTTTGTGAATTTTATTGATCGGGTACGCCAGCTGACGACGACCCCAGTCCTCAGTTCGATGGATGACACCACCGCCCTGGGAGATCATGCTTGAATAACGTTCTATCATTCCTGGCACCTGTTCACTTTGATCAGGGTGCACCAGAAACACTATTTCATAATGTCTCATCGAGGCTCCTCTCGGGTTTATGCTTCCTGTCAGGCCGTATTCCGTACCAGCAGTGAAACAAGGAGAAATTTAAGGACGCGCATTGTATGTAAAGGGCTGGCGGGTTGCAAGCCATCCTGTAAAACCAGCGAATTCACCGCTGGCGGTTGATCTCGTAGAGGCAGATACCGGTCGCCACCGAGACATTCAGGCTAAGATCCGGGTACGGACAGGGGATTGCGGCCAAAAAATCACACCTTTCGCGGGTTTTTTGCCTGATCCCAGACTCTTCAGCACCGATAACCAACGCAATGTTCCCTTTCAAATCAATCTCGGTAAGCGGTTGAGAATCCTCCAACACTGTTCCTACCACCCAGACCCCATGTTTTTTCAGAGTATCAAGGCAGCGTGCGAGATTCACCACCTGGTAAATCTTCACCAGACTCGCCGCGCCACTGGCCGTTTTGATCGCGGCTTCATTAAGCGGTGCTGAGTGATCCTTGGCAACAATAACGCCGTCGACACCAAAACTAGCCGCGGATCGCAAGCATGCTCCAAAATTACGCGGATCGGTCACACCATCCAGCACAAGGAACAGCAGGCTGGCAAACTCACCGACTAATTGTGCTTCGAGTTCTTTCTCTGAGCGAACCGCCGGGGGCTTGATTTCTAGCGAAACACCCTGGCTGGCCAATTCATCCCGGTCGACCCGACCAAACTCGATACGACAACCGACGCTTCGAGCCAACTCTACCAGCGACTGCTGTCGCGCATTCAGTTTCCCCTCTCGCACCGTGAGGCAGATGCCTGCCCTGGCTTCCAGGGCAAGTTGCACCGCATGGATTCCTACAACTGTACTCACCCTTTTCGTCTCTGTGTTTTAGCGCTGTGCTTTTTAGGGCTGTGTTTTTTAGGGCTATTGTTTTTAACAGCCTTATTTTTAAGACCCCTATCTTTACGGGCCTTATCTTTAGCGCTATTGCCCTTGGTCCCAGAAGCTTGCCGTTTCTTGTTGTTTGAAGCTGGTTTCTTTTGATCTTTTGGTTTGCGCTTTTTCGATTTCTTCCCGGGAATAGGGGAATGGCTAAGCAGTTCCAGATCAACCTTGCGCTCATCCACATCTACCCCTGCGACCTGCACGGTGACCACATCCCCCAACCCAAAAGATTCGTTGCCTCGCTCCCCAAAGAGGCACTGCTCACCCCTGTCAAACTGGTAGTAATCACCCACCAGTGTGCTGACATGCACGAGCCCCTCAACCAGGACTCCCTCCAGCTGAACAAAGAAACCGAACTTAGCGACAGCGGAAATAGTTCCATCGAAATCGTCGCCGACGTGATCACTGAGGTAATCACATTTAACCCAATCGAGCACTTCATAAACAGCATCATCCGCTCGCCGCTCAGCAAACGACGTATGTTCACCCTGTAAAATGACGGCCTCCTCTTCATAGGGATAGAAGTTGATTTTACTGGGCTTTCCGAATCGTCGAACCTCATCACAGTCGAACGTTGAATGAATAGCGGACTTGATCAAACGATGAACCAACAGATCCGGATAACGCCTGATGGGCGAGGTGAAGTGGGTATAGTGTGAATAGCCTAGCCCAAAATGACCCTTGTTCTCTGGGTGGTAAACGGCCTGTTGCATCGACCTGAGCAGAGCAATTTGCAGCACCTGCCCGTTTTTTTTCTCGCGTAATTGCCTAATGGCATTTTGATAATCCCGCGGTGTGCCTGCCCCGAGTTCAATCCCAAAGCTTTCAAGAAACTCCGCCAGGTACTCAATTTTCTCTTCTTCGGGCTTTTCATGAACCCGAAAAAGCCCAGGTGATTCAAGCTTTGACACTAACTTCGCCGCACAGACATTTGCACACAACATGCATTCTTCGATCAATCGGTGTGCAAAATTCCGGGTTATCAGATTCACATCTGAGACTCTTCCCTCTGCATTGAAGGTAAAACTGACTTCCCGAGTGTCAAAATCCAAGGCGCCACGTTCGGTTCTTGTACCGATCAGAATTCTAGCGAGGTCAAGCATATTCCCCAGGCTGTCTTTGTGACGCGGGAACTCTTCGCGTTCAACCCACTCACCCACTGTCGTGTAGGTCAGCCGCTCTTTGGAATGAATCAGACCCTCGAAGAACTGATAACTGCCGATACGCCCCTGGTCAGATATGGTCATTTCGCAAACCATCACCAAACGGTCGACTTCCGGGTTCAACGAACATAACCCATTGCTAAGTTTCTCGGGCAACATTGGCACTACATATTGCGGAAAGTACACTGATGTACCACGCTTATAGGCTTCCTTATCCAGCGGTAAACCTGGGAGAACATAATTGGCAACATCTGCAATGGCGACAAACAGCCGATATCCACCTCGACGCTTCTCACAGTAAACAGCATCGTCGAAATCTCGTGCGTCCTCACCATCAATGGTAACAAAATCCAGGTGCCTCAGGTCCTCACGTTGCTTTTTCTGTGCACGCGTTACTTCAAACGGTAGCTGGTCAACATCCGTCAGCACTTCATCAGGGAATTCGACCGGTATGTCGTTGTTTCGCAGCGCGACTTCCACCTCCATATCAGGCGTCAGATGTTCACCAAGTACTGCCACTATCTCTACGGAAGCCAGCCCATGGAGGGTCGGCTGTTGCGTGACCCTAGCCACAACAATTCTGCCTTCCTTGATTTCTTCGCCGGGGTCATCGATTAAAATCTCATGATCGATCCTCCGATTTAGCGATTCCAGCAATGCGATACGGTTATCAAAATGAACCCGGCCAACCAGTTCCAGCGTGTTGCGGGCGAGTACCTCCACGATCTCCCCTTCATCCCTGCCCCTACGATCCCTGCCGCGGACACGGACCATCGCCTTGTCCCCATGGAAGACAGCGCGCATCTGCCGATGGGAAAGAAATATGTCGTCCCGCTCATCATCGCAAATCAGGAAGCCGAATCCATCAGAATGGGCCGATACTCTCCCGGCAAACAGTTCCAGTTTATTCGCAATGGCATAGACGTTCCTTCTATCAACGACTACCTGACCATCGCGCACCATCGCTCGCAGCCTGAGAGTGAGCGCGTCTCGATCTCGCGCGTTTTCAATACCGAGTTCTTTGGCAAGCCGCTTGAACGAAAGAGGTTCGCCGGCCTTCTCCATATGGCTGAGTATGGCTTCCCGACTGGCAATGGGATGCTCGTACCTTCCTTTCTCGCGCCTGGAGTGCGGATCTTTCATTGGCTGACCTCCTTTTCGTTAGATGTACTTTGTAATTGACAGATCCTGTCTGGTAATTGTACCCTGCGCGTCCTCATGCCGAGGTGGTGAAATTGGTAGACACGCTAGCTTCAGGTGCTAGTGGGGGCAACCCCGTGGAGGTTCAAGTCCTCTCCTCGGCACCAACAACCTACATTAACGTCAGTTAATACCTTGTTGTTGGTTAAGTAAGAGCGCTACTCAGCCTAGTGATCTCTGTATTTTACTTACAAAACAAATACAATTTCCCTTGCTGTTTTTGGTTAAATGGCGATGAACTTCCATAGGGATGCTCTGTGTCTGCCCAAAAACAGTGTGGCTTTACGCTCCTCGAACTAATGATCGTCGTCGCCATCATTGACATCCTCGCGGCGGTAGCCTTGCCCTCGTACCAAAACTACATCCAGACAGCGAACATCAGCAAGATCCGGACTCAGTTTGATGAAGCCCAGCGTGCAACAAATGCTACATATGTCCGTAGCATGGTTCAGTTGCAGCTCAACCAGACAATCACTGTTCCAGCGACCGCGACGGTTGGATATCACTTTACAATCCACGGGGTAGCAAAGCAGCAGGCGGTGGCAACGCGTTCACCTACGGCGCAGCAAACGCAACGACAGGTCAAATTGGTGTGACATCCAGTGGCGTGTTTCCAACCACATCGCAAGTGATTCTTGAGCTTCCAGCCTATGCTCCCCTTACTTCGGAATCAGTAACCATCTCCGTAACACAAAACCTTTAACGGAAGGTTGCATTGCCCACCTGACGTTAACCAAAAGGCTCATTCAGAATAATCGTGTCCTCACGGTCGGGGCCGGTAGAAACAAAATCCACCTTCACTTCGCAGGTCTCTTCAATTCTCTCGAGATAGGCGCGAGCATTCGCAGGAAGACCCTCCATTGTTTTCACTTTCGCCGTATTATCTTGCCAGCCCGGCATTTCTTCATAAATCGGTTTTGGCGAATCGCTGTCCGGATTCTCATAACCAACGCAGATAGAAAGTTTTTCCAGCCCATCCAATACATCGAGCTTGGTGATACACAAGCCAGACACACTGTTTATACTAATCACTCTACGCAGGGCATGCGCATCAAACCAGCCACATCGTCTTGGTCGGCCGGTCGTTGATCCAAATTCTTTTCCGACGTTAGCAAGATGACTACCGACAGAATCGAATAGCTCTGTTGGAAAAGGACCCGAGCCAACCCGCGTGGTATAAGCCTTAGTAATTCCCAGGATGTAGTCCAGGTCCAGCGGACCAACACCACAGCCGCTGCCTATCGCACCAGCTGTTGTATTGGAGGATGTGACATACGGATAGGTTCCCTGGTCGATGTCCAGCAACGAACCCTGCGCACCCTCAAACAGTATGTTCTGGTCGGACTTTCTGCGCTGACTCAACTCTTCGACAACATCTTTCACCATGGGTCGCAATTGGTCTACGTACGAAAGAGAAGCTTCAAGGTTTTCTTCCAGACTAACGGCATCTGTATGAAAGTAGTTCTTGAGAACAAAGTTATGGTAATCCATAACTTCCGCCAGCTTTTCCCTGAACCCCTTTTCATCAAACAGATCAACAACCCTTAGGCCGCGGCGTGCAACCTTGTCCTCATAGGCCGGGCCAATCCCGCGCCCTGTGGTCCCGATTTTCTGGTTCCCGCGAACATTTTCGCGCATCTTATCCAGCGCAATATGATGCGGCAGGATCAATGGGCAACCACTTGAAATATACAGCCGATCCCTGACATTGACGCCTGCTTCTTCAAGCTCAACGATCTCCTTGAACAGATCAGGCACTGACAGGACGACACCATTACCGATCATGCAGGTAACGTGCGGATGTAAAATACCTGATGGAATCAGGTGAAGTACTGTTTTTTCACCTCCGACAACCAGCGTGTGTCCAGCGTTGTGTCCTCCCTGGAAGCGAACGACAGCAGAAGCTTTCTCGGTCAGAAGATCGACTACCTTTCCTTTGCCCTCGTCACCCCAATGTGTACCGATGATGACTACATTCTTACCCATGGCTATTTATCTCCTGATACCAGCTGCCATTGCCCATTTAGAAAGTCGAGATGATGGTCAAATCCATCAGGCTGTCCCGACTCTACAACGATATAACCTTCAGCACGCAACTGTTGTATCTGCTGCCAAAGTGAACCCTCTTCGCCTGGTGGAACGTCAGCGATCCAAACACACTTTCTTGACTCTTCCGGGAGCATGACCTTTTCCGCAAGGCTCCTGACATCGATAGAAAAACCCGTGGCTCCACGTGCTTCCCGACCGAAGACTTCCCCGATGTGGTCATAACGGCCGCCTTTGGCGACCACGGAACGACTGGCATCCACGTAAGCCGCGAAAACCATCCCTGTATGATAGGCGTAACCACGGAGTTCACTTAGGTCAAAGTAGACATCTAGGTCGGTGAATCGACCTGCAATCGTGTCCGATACCTGTTGCAGGTTATCGATAGAAGCCAGAATGACTTCGTGTTCTTTAAAAAGTGATCGAGCTCGCTCCAGCACCGAATCATTGCCGGTCAGCCCCGGAAGCTGCGTCAACAACAACGAGTCCGAGTCGGACAAGTCAAAAGCCTTACAGTGCGCACTGATTTCTGCGACCGACTTCCTCTGTACCGCCTCGAAAAGTAACTCTTGCTGGTCTGTGTTGAGCGCAAAACCGGACATTAGCTGACGGAAAATATCGACATTACCAAGATCCACATGGACTGCATCAAAGCCAAGAGACTTTAATGACTCGACCATCAGGCTTACGATTTCGGTGTCCGCCTTGCTGGTTGAGTCACCAAACAGTTCAGCGCCAACGCTAAGCGGTGTTCGGTTGGCCAACATGCTGTCAGCTTGCGCATGGACAACAGTCCCTGCGTAGCAAAGTCTGGCCACGCCATCGCTATTGAGACTGTGGGCATCTATCCGGGCCACCTGCGGGGTAATGTCCGCCCGAACACCCATGGTTCTGCCGGTCAAAAAATCAACTACCTTAAAGGTTTTAAGGTCGAGGTCGCGCCCGGTTCCGGTCAGCAAAGATTCCAGGTACTCGATCATCGGAGGAATAACGTAGTCATAGCCCCAGGTGGAAAAGAGGTCCAGCAGCCTGCGTCGAACTTCCTCCAGCCTTTTCGCCTGTGAAGGAAGCATGTCTTCTACACCATCAGGCAAAAGCCATCGGTCCACAATGCCCATCTCAGTTTTCCAAAATCTAGTTAATTAAATACAACAACCCTGTACCCAGCAGCATACTAGCCAAACCTGCAATCCGCATGGTCTTATCATCTATTTCAGACAACATCATCACCATCTCCCGCCATCGTCTTGGGTAGAGAAAAGGAAGAATTCCTTCAATTACCAGCACGAGACAGAGTGCAATTCCAACGTCATGCCACATGTTGTCTTATGGACGTCTACTGAACGCCTTACCCCTCTTACCTATTTTAGGTCCCACTAAACTGAACCAGGTGACGCTGAAGGAGCTCCCCGAAGGAGCATTCCAAGATACTCTACTGGTCAAAAAAAACGGGTAGCTTGTGACAGCTACCCGATCTTGAAACGCGCAAACTAACTTGTTCGTGGTCTGGGGTCAACGAGGCGCGCCAGAGGGGGTATTCAGATACTTGAAAAACACGCTATCTGGTTGAATCAGCAAGATATCTCCCTTGTTGGAAAATGTTCGCTGATACGCTGACATGCTGCGCGAAAATTCATAGAAGTCCTTATCCTTGGTGTAAGCAGCCGCATAGATTCGGGCGGCTAATGCATCACCCTCACCACGAACTTCTTCAGCCTTGCCGTACGCTTCCGCCAGTATCACCTCACGTTGCTTGTCTGCGTCAGCCCGAATACCAACGGCCAGCTCCTGTCCTTTCGCGCGATGTTCACGAGCTTCAATGTCACGCTCCGTGTTCATCCGGTTATAAACCGACTGACTTACTTCGGGCGGAAGGTCAATTCGCTTAACCCGAACGTCAACCACTGAAACACCCAACTCTTCCTGTGCGACCTTATTGAGCCGTTCAGTCAGAACATACATCAGCTCATCACGCTCACCGGACACAACCTCATGCAGGGTTCGCTTACTGATTTCATTTCGCAGACCGTTATTGATTCGCTCCTTCAGCAGTTCCTCAGCTCGCCGCTCATCACCTGATGTTGCAGTATAGTAGGTCTGCACATTATCAACTTTGAATTTTGCGAACGAATCCACAATGACCGCTTTCTTTTCAAGCGTCAAAAAACGTTCCGAAGGTGCATCAGAAGTTCGCACCCGTCCATCAAACTTCCGGACTTGATTAATAATCGGCAGTTTTACGTGCAGCCCCGGCTTGATGTCATCGTCAACGACCCGCCCAAATTCCAGCAAAATAGCTCGCTCCAGCTCGGTCACCACATATAGTGAGTTCATCCCCAAAAGCCCCAGTAGCACCAGGACGAACCCGACAACAAAAGATCGGTTACCCATTAGCGTCTCTCCCTTCTGCTGCCAGATTCAGTATTATTGCCATAGTTCGCCCCACTCTCGTTCTCAGACGAACGGCCGCCTGACACGTTGTTTGCTTGATTTTGCTCCAGAATCTTATCCAGCGGCAGGTACAAAATATTGTTGCCACCCTCCACGTCAATCATCACCTTGGTAGAATTCGACATGACGCTTTCCAGCGTATCAATATACATCCGGGTTTTAGTCACTTCCGGCGCCAGCTTGTATTCCGCATATAGCTTGTTAAAGCGTTCCGCTTCACCACGTGATTGAGCTGTCACTCTTTCTTTGTAACCCTGAGCTTCTTCGGTATATCTCTGCCCTTGACCTCGAGCTTCCGGCACGACCTGGTTCGCGTAGGCATCAGCTTCATTTCTGAGCCGCACTTCGTCCTCACGCGCCTTGATCACATCATCGAAGGCAGCACGTACTGCATCCGGCGGCGCTGTCTCTTCAATATTGACCTGCGTGACACTAATGCCAGTTCCATAGTTAACCATGTAGGTCTGGATTCGATCCTTAACCGCAATCGCCACTTCCGCTCGACCTTCAGTCAACACTTCATGCATTTCGGTAGAACCAACCACATGTCGCAGTGCACTTTCTGTCGCCTGATAAAGACTCTTGTCCGGCTCTCGAACATTCAGCAGATAAGCCGTGATGTCACTGATGACATACTGAACTGTCATCTTCACTTTGACGATATTTTCGTCTTCCGTCAGCATCTCTGAATCATGGGAACTTGATCGAACCCCAGTGACATTCTCGACCATCACCTGATCAACAAGCGGCGGATTCCAGTGCAATCCGGGGAGCACAACCTCATCCAGCTTCTTCCCAAAACGCAGTACAACGCCACGCTCCTGCTGGTCGACGGTATAAACGCCCATCACGCCATAGATCGCAACAAGTACCAGTAGAATCAGCCCGATCATCCCTATACTGATCGGCCGCGAGCCACCGCCTCCTGACGGATTCGAGCGAGAACCACCGCCAAACATCTGCGACAGATTCGCCTGTAACTTGCGGAACGCCTCGTCTAGATCTGGCGGTCCGTCTTTATCTCGATTTCCCCAGGGATCTTTATCGCCCTGATCTCCACCGCCTGGTTCATTCCAAGCCATATTCATCTCCTAATAAAAGCGCGTGGGAAACCCATTCTCCCACTACATTTGTGTAAGTACTAACGGTTCTACGTCTGCATACCTTGTTGTACGCATTATCTAGGGAACGGATTGTCCCGCTAGCTTGTTACGGGTAATTTTCCGCAAACTACTCTCCTGAATCCTGAGATGCATCTCTACAGACCCATCTTCACAGGGTATTTCCTCTACAACGGCGCCAAGCTCAAAAAACTGGGCCCTGATTCGGCCATCCTGTGGCTGAACTTTAACATTAGTTTCTATAACTGCCTCACCTATTCGTTCTGCAATTGCCTCAAGCAACAACTCTTTCCCGGCGCCATCAATACTGGACACCCAGACTTTAGTTACAACACCATGGGCATTTCGTTCAATTCTTGGCTCTTCATCAAGCAGGTCTACCTTGTTGTAAACCATCAACTGGGGTGTCGCTTCGGCACCAATCTCTTCCAGCACCAGGTTCACTTCGCTGATTTGTTCGCCGCGCAACGGTGACGCCGCATCTACTACATGCAATATTAAATCAGCCTGGCTGACTTCTTCTAAAGTTGCCCTGAATGCATCGACCAACGAATGTGGAAGCTGACGGATAAAACCCACCGTGTCTGCCAGAACAGCGTTACCGATTACCGGTAATTCGAGCTTTCTAAGTGTTGGGTCCAGAGTCGCGAACAATTGGTTTTCCACCAGAACATCAGCAGTGCATAGCTGGTTGAACAGCGTTGACTTACCGGCATTAGTATAACCGGCGAGCGAAATTGTTTTTACATCCGACCGGGTCCTTCCTCGTCTATTGTGCTCACGTTGAGACTGAACCTTCGACAGGCGACCGTTAATTCGCTTAATTCGATCAGAGACCATACGCTGGTCTGCCTCAAGCTGGGTTTCACCCGCACCGCCCAAACCGGACGACGCTCCAGCACCACGACCCGAACCACCCCTCTGACGATCAAGGTGAGACCAGCCACGAACCAGCCGTGAAGATGCATGGTCCAGTTGTGCAAGCTCCACTTGAAGCTTACCTTCGTGAGTTCTTGCCCTTCTCGCAAAAATTTCGAGAATCAAACCCGTACGACCAAGTACACGTTTGTCGAGGGCCTGTTCCAGATTCCTTTCCTGAGTAGGCGATAGGTCGTCACCAAATACAACAAGGTCACAAGCCTGATCAGCCAGAAACTCTGCGATTTCATCGACCTTACCACCGCCGATAAAGGTGCCAGGATGCGGGTACCTTCGGTTGCTGGAGAGACATCCCACGGGAACCAGACCAGCCGAGCGCGCGAGTTCTTTTAACTCATCAGTGGTCGCAAGTTCTGAGTTGTGCTTCTGTATATGGACCAGCAGTGCTTTGCTGCCGGATTTTGGTCGGTCTAAAAACAAGCTTCTTCGGTTCCTTCAGTCGGCATCTTCACTGCTCGTGAAGGCACTACTGTTGATATCGATGATTTGTAGATCATCTGGTTTACTGTGTTTCGTAAAAGAATCACAAACTGGTCAAACGATTCTATTCGTCCCTGCAACTTGATCCCGCCAACCAAGTAGATTGATACCGGGACGCGATCTTTTCGCAGCGCATTTAGAAAAGGGTCTAGTAGAAGTTGCCCTTTTGACATGTTGCTCTCCTGGGATCCCTGTATTCCAGCCGCAATCGAGATGGAGGAATCATTAAATAAATAATGCCAAGCAAACGTCCGCAGCTATTTGGGTCAACCGGGCTCAGAGTCGACACTCGCTTCATGGGCGTCTATTCTAATATGGTGCTGTTAATCACGAATTTCAAGGCCTGCTGGGTATTTGGCTCCGCCAGAAGATTGAGGTTTTTCCAACTCCTTAACCAGGTATGCTGCCGCTTCGCTAGTTGCCGGGTCGCGGCCAAAGCAGACTTGATCATGGTTTGCTCATCTATTTCACCCTCAAGAAACGACCAGATCTGGCGATACCCTACCGCCTTTATCGCCGGAAGGTGGGCATGAATGCGAGGTTTTTCGCGCAGCATCTGAACTTCCTCTACAAACCCAGCTTTCAACATTTCTCTGAAACGGGCCTCTATAGTCTGATGCAGTGCCAAACGGTCATCGGGAATGATCGCCATTTCAAGTAGCGGAAAGGGGCATGCTTCAACCGATTGACGATGCAGCCTTGATAATGGGACACCAGTCAGCCGAAAGACCTCTATTGCACGCTGAAGCCTCTGGGGATCTGTCGGCCTGATCCGTTTCGACGATTCAGGGTCAACCCTGGCCAGCTCTTGATGCACATGCGCCCAGCCATGTTCTTCTGCCTGTCGCAGTATTTCAGCTCTAATGTCGGGGTCGGCTGCGGGAAGTTCCGCCAGGCCTTCCTTTAGACCTTTGAGGTACAGCATAGTGCCACCCGAAATGATCGCTAACTTGCCTTCACTTTGTATCCGGGAGACCAGGGCAATACAGTCTTTACGAAATTCAGCAGCAGAATACGGATCATCCGGGTCCCGGATATCGATCAGGTGATGCTTTACCTCTGCCAGAGTAGCAACGTCAGGCTTGGCTGAACCGATATCCATGCCCCTGTATACCTGTGCAGAATCTGCACTGATGATCTCTGCTCCGAGATGCCTGGCCAATTCCAGGGTAAGTTGCGATTTCCCACTGGCAGTTGGGCCAGTGATCACGAGTACACCCTTCAAGCTTACCGGCCTCTCAGGAATAAACTATCAAGCTCTGCCAGACTCATTTCGCACCAGGTTGGTCGTCCATGATTGCATTGGCCGGATCGTTCGGTTTCTTCCATGTCGCGCAGCAAGGCATTCATTTCCGGAAGGGTTAATCGCCTGTTTGCTCGAACGGAACCATGGCAGGCCATCGTTGAAAGGATTTCGTCCCGGTGTTGCTCAATCCGCGCGCTCTGGCCATATTCAGAGAGATCAGAAAGGACATCACGCACCAATTGTTCTACATCGCTCTTCGCGAGCAGTGTTGGCACCGCGCGCACAATGATGGATTCCTCACTCGCCCGCTCGAGCTCAAGGCCCAACGCAGAAAACTCGGCGCCGTGCTCATCAACCAGATCAGTTTCTTTTTCACTTACAACAATAGAAAGGGGCACCAACATTGGTTGACTACGGATTCCTTCAGCATCGCATGCAGTCTTCATGTGTTCGTACGTAATTCGCTCGTGCGCCGCGTGCATATCAACAAGAATAAGTCCGGCCTTATTTTCCGAAAGGATATAGATGCCGTGAAGCTGGGCAACGGCATAGCCAAGCGGTGGCATCGTGATGTCGTCGGATTCAGGAAACCCCGCAACAGGATCTTTTGCGAACATTTCGCGGTATACAGACATTTGTGGGTCCCGGACCCCTTGCGACCCCGATCGCCCCCCGAAGGATATCGGCGCCTGCAAGGGGACCGCTCCTCCCGGGACTCCTGCGGAACGCGGATCCGCTTCACCGACTACCGGCTCTTCCGGGCGTACATCTGCCAAAACATGGTGGATTGTCCGGAAGATAAAATCATGGACATCACGGCTTTCACGGAACCGAACCTCACATTTAGTTGGATGCACGTTCACATCAACCAGCCGGGGGTTAACCGAGAGAAACAGGCAATAAACAGGGTTTCGACCGTGATACAGGACATCTGCATAGCCCTGCTTAACCGCGTGGGTAACCACCCTGTCCCTAATGATGCGCCCGTTAACAAAAAAGAACTGTTGATCCGCCTGACTGCGTGAGTAGGTTGGCAACCCAATCCAGCCCCGGAGCTCCATACCCCCCCTTTCCTGAGAGAAGAAGACTGAACTCTCGAGAAATGCACTACCAAACACACTGGCAACGCGGTGCTCCTCATCGTCACCAATATATTGCTTCGTTGTTTTTCCATTGTGACTCAGGACAAAACTGACCCCAGGATGGCTAAGGCTGACTTTACGAACAACCTCTTCCACTTTCAGGAACTCAGTTCTCTCGGTTCTAAGGAATTTCCTTCTGGCGGGGGTGTTGAAGAACAGCTCTCGTATTTCAACAGTCGTTCCGCGGGGATGAGGCGCCGGTGCAATTTCCATCCGCATGTCTGCGCCGGATGCCTGAACACTCCACCCGGATGAGGTGTCTTCCTGCGTGTTAGCCGTTAGTTTTAGCCGGGATATTGACGCCACGCTGGCCAGCGCCTCACCACGGAAACCGAGCGTCTTAATGGCCTCAAGGTCACCCTGATCCTTAATCTTGCTGGTGGCATGCCGCGCCAGCGCGAGGTTCAGGTCGTCTTTGTGAATTCCTCTGCCATCATCGCGAACACGAATGAGTTTCACACCCCCGGCCTCAACATCGACCTCTATCCTGGTCGCACCGGCATCCAGTGAATTCTCAAGCATCTCTTTGACGACGGAAGCCGGCCGTTCCACGACTTCACCTGCAGCAATCTGGTTTGAGAGACGCGTATCGAGTTGTGTGATTCTTTGATGCATTAACCCCTCTTTCGCGAAGTTATCCCGGAGGAATCTTCAGTTTTTGACCAAGATGAATAGTATCATTGCGCAGACCATTAAAGTCCTTCAATTTCCTAAAGGGTACCCGATAACGTTCGGCGATTTCGGACAGCGTATCGCCTCTTTCAATGACGTGGGTTTTCACCTCGTCACTCTTACCTTGCTTAACCCACGCAAGGTAAGAACCATAGGGTGGGCTCGATTGCATGGAGGCCTTTACACCCTCAAATATTGCATTCGCTAGTTTGGTCTGGTGACTTCGGGTGGCCAGCTTTCTCGCTTCCTCGGGGTTTGATATATACCCAGTCTCAATGAGCAGTGATGGAATATCTGGCGACTTAAGGACAGCAAAGGCTGCCTGTTCAACCGTGTTCTTGTGCAGTTTGTTCACTTTTTTCAGGTTACTGAGCACCGAACTGCCCATTTCCAGACTGAACGAGAGGCTTGCTGTCATTGACAGATCCATCAGCACACCAGCCAACAGATCATCTTTATCTTCCAGGGCGCTCCCCACGCCACCTATCAGGTCAGCCCTGTTCTCTTTCTCTGCAAGCCATCTGGCGGCTTCACTGGTGGCTCCTTTTTGGGAAATAGCATAAACCGAAGCGCCACTCACCTTTGATGTCTTGAAGGCATCGGCGTGAATCGATAAAAAAACGTCTGCCTGACTGCTACGAGCTATCTCTGTTCGTTTACGCAGTGCAACATAGTAATCACCCTCGCGAATCAGTTTCGACCTGAACCCAGGCTCCTGCTCAAACAGGCCATGAAGCTTCTTGGCGATTCCAAGTACAACATCCTTCTCGAATAGCTTGCCAGGTCCTACGGCACCCGGATCATCACCACCATGACCCGCGTCGATAGCAATGATCACATCCCTCATTTTCGCTAAGGTCCGCGCAGATTTAGGGGCGACTGTCAGGCTCCGCTGATCCTTTCCGTGGAGATCAATCACCAGGCGATGGCCGTACTGCATGACTGGTTGCAACACAAAGGAGTTTGGTCGAACTTCCTCATTCAGGTCCAGGACAACCCTAATATCTTCGCCGTTGTTTCTGCTTGCGGTCCGGACTTGACGGATGGAGGTCTGCTCCAGAACAAGATTACTCACATCCGAACTGAACCGCGCGGAGGAAATGTCGATCACAAGCCGAAGAGGGTCTCGCAGAGGGAATATTTTATGCTCAACGGGTTGACCGAGGTCAAACACAATTCGAGTTTTTCCCGGTGATGGATGAACCCTAAGACCATCGATGTCGGTCTGCGCGGCTGAAGCTCCTGTTTGCGAGGCTGAAGCTCCTGTCTGCTCGGCTGAAGTTCCTGACGGACAAACCAGCATGACCATTGCCGCTGCCCACAGCAATCGCCCTAGGCTGATTCGTCTACCTCGATTAGCTGGGTACAAATTTTATCGCCGCTCTGTGAGTTCGACCTGACGCCTATGATCCGCTTTTCGTCCAATACATCAATGGTAATCTCCAGATCATGCTGCGGCAGATAGCCTATGGCTTTCTCAGGCCATTCAATCAGACATAGTTTGTTGTTGCCGAAGTATTCATCAATACCGATATATTCCAGCTCCCCTGGATCGGCCAGGCGGTAGAGGTCAAAGTGATAAACCTCTGAGTCTGAAATCTGGTAAGGCTCAACGAGGGTGAACGTTGGACTTTTAACTGCTCCTGAATGACCCATGGCTCGCAGTATGCCCCTGCATAAAGTCGTTTTCCCCGCACCAAGGCCCCCGCTGAGGTGAACCACGCCTTCGCCACACAACAGCCTCGCCAGCCTTGCGCCCAGCCCAAGCATCTCTTTTTCACTCGTGAGTTCAAATTTTATCATCTGGTTTAGTTAACCCGGCATGCGATTAAGGAGCTTTCTTATTTCAGGCAAAAGCTGGGTAGCGAGCAAACCACGCTCACCTTGCCTTGCAGTAATGTTGTCTGCTGCGAGCGAATGCACAGTAACGCCAAGACAGGCAGCGTCGTTCATATCCAGCCCCTGGGCAACCAGGCCTCCAATAATCCCGGACAGGATATCCCCCATCCCGGCAACCGACATGCCTGGATTCCCATAGGGACAAAGCCATACACCATGGCGACTGGCTATTAACGTGCCCGCGCCTTTGAGCAGGCAAACCCCGCCGTACTTTTCCTGCAATTGTTTAACTGAGGCTAATCGGTTCACCTGAACGTTCTTCCCCAAGAGGCTACGGGCTTCTCCAGGGTGCGGTGTCAAAATCCAGTTATCTCTTCCTGGTGACTGTTGTGGCAAGCGGCTCAATCGATTCAAGCCATCCGCATCAATAATCATGGGAAGTTCAGACTCGAGCACGATATCAAACAGTTCAGAACCCCAGGCACTATCACCACCAAGACTCTCATTACCAAGACTCTCATTACCAAGACTCTCATTACCAAGACTCTCATTACCAAGACCGGGCCCCACGACAATAACCGTTGCCCGGTTAATCAGCGCTTTCAGTTCATCAGGTGTCGTCACACTTTTGGTCATCACCTCCGGTCGCCTCGCCACCAGCGAGTTGACGCTTGTTGGATGTGTTGCCACAGAAACAAGACCCGCACCGGAATACATAGCGGCCTCGGCAGCCATAGCGACAGCACCTGCCATACCCTGGTCGCCACCGACAACCAGCACATGGCCATGGTTCATTTTGTGCGCGTTCCTGTTTCTAACAGGCAGCTTTCGGATCTGGTCTTCATAACTCAACATCCGCACACTGGGTTCGATTGCATCAAAGACACTACTCGGTACCGAAAGATCAGCGAAATTAAGCTCCCCCACCACCTCCGGGCCATCATTGGTTAGCAACCCAAGCTTCCGCCCAATGAAAGTGACTGTCATGTCGGCCTTTATACACGCACCCAGAATGTTACCCGTATCGGCGCACAACCCAGAAGGAAGGTCTACCGCAAGCACGGTACAGTCGTGCAAGTTAACCGCTGAAATGACCTGTTGATACTCAGGTCTCACAGGACCAATTAATCCAGTGCCCAGTAACGCATCCACGACGAATGCTGAATTTTGCAGCGAAAGTTCAGCGGTAAGTATTTCGACGCCCGCCTCACGGCAGTATCCGTAAGCCTTCCCGGCATCTGTTTCCCCCGAAGGGACTTTGCCAACCAGGCCGACGGTCACTTCAATTCCCCTGTTCGCCAGCAATCCGGCGATGATGAAACCATCCCCAGCATTGTTACCTGAACCACACAAAACACTGACTTTCCCAGGAGAGGATGCCTGCTCCAGCAGAACATCCACACAGGCTTGCGCCGCGCTACGCATCAATTTGATGCCTGGGACACCCTTTTCCTCGATGGTTATCCGATCGAGTTCACGAACCTGCTGCGCCAGATAGATTGAAGTCACGCTCTTGTTCACCTACATTCAAACCCTGATTATAGGACAATGCCCACCTTTATCTGAGATTAACCCTGAGATTCCTCGAAAAATGACACTGAATCACCACCAAAAAGTTGACTGGGAAGAACTCAAAGGCCTGCTGCCTGGTTGGGGACGGGAACTCGGCTTCTCTGGAGTCGGCGTTGCAGATATCAATCTCGAAGACCATAGGAACCGACTGCAGCGTTGGCTGGATGATGAATACCACGGCGAGATGGAGTACATGGCCCGGCACGGAAGCATGCGTTGGCAACCCAAACTTCTACACCCGGGCACTCATTCGATCATTACCGTTAGAATTGATTATCTGCAAAAGCAGCCAGCACCTGAAGAAATTCTGGCGCGGGCAGACAAGGCATACATCTCGAGGTATGCACTTGGGAGGGATTACCACAAAGTAATCCGCAACAAACTAAAACGCCTGGTCAAAAAGATCAGTGATCATTGCGAGAACCTGGGTTTCCATGACTTTGATTCACGCGTTTTTACCGACAGTGCACCGATCCTTGAAAAGGCGCTTGCAGAGAAGTCAGGGCTGGGGTGGATCGGAAAACATACTTTACTAATCAACGAAAAGGAGGGGTCCTGGTTTTTCCTGGGCGAAATCCTCACCAACCTCCCACTTACCCAAAGCCCCAGCACACAAACCAATCGCTGTGGTTCATGTACGGCCTGTATTGATATATGCCCGACAAAAGCAATCGTTGCGCCTTACACGCTGGACGCAAGACGATGTATTTCTTATCTAACAATTGAACACAGGGGCGTTATACCCCTGGAGCTTCGAAAACCAATGGGTAACAGGGTCTTTGGTTGCGATGATTGCCAGCTGACATGCCCATGGAATCGATACGCAAAGCAGTCCTCCGAACCAGACTTCAAGCCGCGACACGGACTTGATGCAGCTGACCTTCTTAATCTTTTTAGCTGGAGCGAGCAGGAGTTTCTAAAGAATACGGAAGGCTCTGCCATAAGGCGTACGGGCTATGAAGGATGGCTTCGAAACCTTGCCATTGGTTTGGGAAATATTGATTTTAAAGCAAGCGCTACTGGAGAGACTTCGTCCCGCGGGGTTGTGGTAGCAGCACTGGAGAGCCGGATAGGGTACTCAACACTGGTAGATCATCACATTGAATGGGCAATCAGCCAGCATCAGCGCCTTATCAGCTCATCTTGAAGAAATGTGCCCGATAATGCTTTAACTCTTCAATCGATTCCACGATGTCATCCAGCGCCCGGTGAGCACCTTTTTTTTGATGACTGGCCGCGATATCGGGTCGCCATCGCACTGCCAGCTCCTTCACGGTGCTGACATCCAGATTACGGTAATGCAGGAAATTCTCTAACTCGGGCATGTACTTCACCAGGAATCTTCGATCCTGACCGATGCTGTTTCCACATAAGGGCGATACCCCTGCAGTGGTGTGTTCCTTCAGGAACGCAAGTGTTGAGTGCTCCGCCTCACGCTCACTAATCCCTTTCTCACGAACCAGATCAATCAACCCGGACTCATTGTGATGCTTGGTGTTCCACTCGTCCATCCCGGCAATCAGGCCTTCACTTTGCCGGACATAAATCACGGGCCCCTGCGCAATAAGATTGAGCTCCGAGTCTGTTACAAGAGTGGCGAGCTCCAATATACGTTCCGCTTCCGGATCCAGCCCGGTCATCTCCAGATCCATCCAAACGAGGTTCTGGTTCGTGCTATTAGTCATGTTCTTCCCGAAAAGAGTCGCTGCCAGGACAGCCAAAGGCAATATGGTACCTGAAAAACACCTTTCTTCTCCAAGAAGATTTGTAAGTCAGTGTAGAATGGGCGGCGGTCAGAATCGGAACACCCCATGATACCTCTTGTAATAGAACCAAACGCGCTTGCGGAATTGCTCGACGATGTGCCTGAAGGCGCCGAATACCTCATCGTTGACCTCTGTCGGGACGAGAACTACCAGCGCCACCACATACCTGGCGCAGTCCACATCTCACCGTCCGAACTGGTCTCAGGCGCACAGCCTGCGGTCGGCAAACTCCCACCTATAGACAGACTGGAAAACCTATTCTCGCGTATCGGTTACGATCCTGGAAAACACATCATCGCCTACGACGACGAAGGCGGCGGTTGGGCAGGACGTTTTATATGGACCCTGGATGTTGTCGGACATAAAAAGAGCTCCTACCTGAACGGGGGCCTTATTGCTTGGGCTGACGACCAGCTTCCATTGACAGCAAGCGCAACGGAAACCAAAGAAACAAGCGTCTCTCTGAATATTCACCCTGAATTTATCGCCGAGAAAGAAGAGGTGTTGGCCTCGCTTAATGACGCCAACACCCAAATCTGGGACGCTAGATCACCTGAAGAGTACATGGGGGAAAAAGTCTTTGCCGCGCGCGGTGGACACATCCCTGGCGCGATTAATTTTGACTGGTTGGAGCTGATGGACAGGCAAAAAGGACTGCGACTTCGGCAAGACATCGCCAATTTAGTCAGCGCAAAAGGGTTTGAGTCCTCAAGTAAAATTATTACCCATTGTCAGACACATCATCGATCAGGGCTCACCTACCTAGTCGGAAAGGCTCTTGATCTCAATATTAAGGCTTATCATGGATCCTGGGCAGAATGGGGAAACGATTCAGATACGCCAATAGATAACCCGGCAGCCTGACCCCGTGTTTGCTTTTCTTCAACGACTCATCCCCAAACATTTCCTTAGCAGGGTCGTAGGATCTGTTGCCAAAAGCGAGTTGCCTTTGATAAAAGGTTTATTCATTAACATTTTTTGTATGCTCTACAGGATTGACCTGGGTGAAGCACAGCGAGAAAAGGCATCCGATTACCGATCCTTCAACGACTTTTTTACCAGATCCCTGAAGCCCGGAAGGCGAACTATCCAAGGCACCGTCAGCAGCCCAGCAGACGGGACCGTCGCAGCACTGGGTAATATTGATGGTGATACCCTTATCCAGTCAAAAAATCATTCTTACTCACTGGCGAAACTCCTCGCCAGCAACGACATTGACGATTTTTCAGCCGGCTCCTTCATCACGATCTACCTTGCCCCTCACAACTACCACCGGGTGCATGTGCCATGGACAGGAGAACTTCATCACGCAACCTATGTTCCCGGAGACCTTTTTTCGGTCAACCAGTCAACAGCTTTGCACCTACCCGACCTTTTCGCGAGAAATGAGCGATTAGTCTGCAGGTTCCAGACCGACACTGGCCCCACAGCTGCTGTGTTGGTGGGCGCTATGCTGGTTGCGGGTATCAAACCTGCCTGGCTTGACGAGGCCTACAAGCCAAGGTTACAGATCACCACCAAAATGAAACGTGTCTTTCACCAAGGCGATGAACTCGGACAGTTTGAAATGGGTTCCACAGTAATTCTGATCTTCAGGGAAAGAATGGCTTTCTCTGTGAAAGAAGGCGAGCAGGTGGAATACGGCCAATCGATCGTTTCTTAGTCAAATATTACACGCCAGCGATGTCTTCAAGGCCTCTTAACGCCATCGTTAACCGATCAATCCCCAGCGCCACACCTGCACATCTCGGGAGATCATCAATGACGGCGAGCAACTCCGTGTCATCTTCGATTATCGGCTTGCCGATTAATTGTCGTTGCTTGTTGTTCTCTGCAAATCGTCGAGTTAGCTCTTGCCCATCACACAGTTCCTGATAGGCATTAGCGATTTCAACACCACCCACATAGAGTTCAAAACGATCGCTAACCAGATCACCCGTCGGCAGTTGTTTTGTTTCCGCGAGCGCGGCCTGACATGCAGGAAAATCATAAACGATCGTAGGCGCCAATAGCTGTGGTTCGATAGCATCCGAAAACACCGCGTCCAGATAGTCACCCAGCGTAGAGCGCTCATCCAGGTGCGCTGTGATTCCTGGAGCGACAAGCCCAGCCAGCCCCTCAGCCCCTAACGTGTGGGGGTTTACCTCTAGATATTTTTCGAATAACTCACGGTATGAATAGCGATCATTGATCCGAGTAATTGGTTGAATGCTGTACTTCCCCATCTGCTTGCTGACATAGTTCAGCATAGCCTGAAGGTCATCCATCAGTTCAGCCAGCGAATGATCGCATCGATACCATTCCAGCATTTGGAATTCCACACGATGACGTCGACCTATTTCTCCACCACGGTAAGCGGGACAAATTTGGAAGATGCTGAGTCGATGCTCGGCAAGAAGGCATTTCATTGCATATTCGGGCGAGGTCTGGAGATACCCTTGACGCCCCACCTGAATGTTCTCCAAGTGGGTTTCGCTTGATCCAGTTAACCTCAGCGTGGCGGTTGTCACCTCAAGGACTTCCTCAGAATCAAAGTAATCTCTGATTGAGCGCAGTAGCCTGCTTCTGAACTCGAGGCGAGATGGACCTCTATGTTCATCGTGGTGGCTGATTACTGTTTTACCCGGTTCTGGTATTCAGCTGTACGGGTATCGACTCGAACCACTTCCCCAATATTAATAAAGAGCGGCACTTTTACGACTGCACCCGTACTTAATGTCGCCGGCTTAGTGCCACCCTGAGCAGTATCACCTTTTAAGCCAGGGTCAGTGTCTGCGACTTCCAGTTCCACAAAATTAGCCGGTGCCACCGCAATAGGAACCTCGTCCCAAAGAGTCACGGTAACCTTATCCGTCTCTTTCAACCATCGAATGCTGTCTTCAACTGCCGCTTGGTCGGCGGCGAGCTGCTCATAGCTGCCATCAGTTTTCATAAAATGCCAGTACTGGCCATCCGCATAGAGATACTCCATGTCATGCTCCATCACATCGGCACCTTCAAGCGATTCTCCGGACTTGAATGTCCTTTCCCAGACCCGTCCTGTTTTGAGGTTTTTAAGCCTGACGCGATTAAACGCCTGGCCTTTCCCCGGTTTAACGAATTCATTTTCAACAATGTTGCACGGATCTCCTTCTAGCATGACCTTAAGACCCGACTTGAATTCGTTGGTAGAATAACTTGCCATTAATCCTCTTCCCTAGATTTGCATATGACAATGATAACCCTAAGCGATGCCGGTTCCCACGACCAGAGTTGGCAATGGCACCTGCAACATGCGATCAGGAGTATCCCTGCGTTGGCATCTCACCTGGGTACCCAACTGGATGATATAGACCAGGATTTCCCCCTGCTAGCACCGAGGCCCTATCTGGATCGCATCGTGAGCGGCGATGCGTCTGATCCACTCCTGCTACAGATACTTCCAAGGTCACAGGAAAACGAATCCGGACCACAGTACTTAAGGGATCCTCTGCAGGAAGGAAACTTGATCACCCGGACCCGCGGGCTAATTCAAAAATACAATGGCCGTGCGCTTGTGATCACCACCGGCGCTTGTGCTATTAATTGTCGCTACTGTTTCCGCCGCCATTTCCCCTATGGAGAGAACAACCCCTCGAGCTCTGACTGGACCGGAATCTATCAACACCTCGCCAGCGACACATCACTCTCGGAGGTGATCCTGAGTGGCGGGGACCCATTGATCCTTGGTGATCGCCAGTTAAGCGACATCATCACTAAACTCGATTCCATCAAGACTATCGATACAATCCGACTGCACACCCGGCTACCGATAGTCATCCCCCAGCGAATTTGTCCGGAGTTGCTTGATTGGGTAAATCGATGTCACAAAAAAGTTGTCTTTGTGTTGCACAGTAACCACCCCAACGAAATCGATGACCACGTCGTTGATTCAATTAGCGCACTTCGAAATGCTGGAGCTACCTTACTCAACCAGAGTGTTTTGCTGCGCGACGTTAATGACTCGCCAGAGGTACTCGTTAAGCTGTCGAGACAATTGTTTGACGCGGGTGTGCTGCCTTATTATCTGCATCTTCTTGACCCCGTAGCAGGCGCGCAGCATTTCGATGTAACGGAAGTCGAGGGAGTCAACTTAATACGACAAATATCCGGCCAGTTACCAGGATACCTTGTCCCTAGGCTTGCAAGAGAAATACCTGGCGCTGACGCTAAACAGGTTATCGCAGGGCAATGATTTGCGGAGGACTCACCTTTCTCGGACATGCCAATGGTATAGTTTACGCTTGATGCAAGGGACGTAAATGAGCGACAAAGAACCCATTCGACTGCTGATTCTGGAACAATCCCTAAATCGCGCAGAGGAGCTTATTGTCTTGCTAAGGTCGGCAGGACGCGCAACTCGAGCCCACCAGATCGAATCCGATGCAGATTTCTCAGCAAAAATTTCCGAACAGCCTTGGGACTTGATCCTGGCGGCCAACGAAGCCAACGGATTTACGATACAGTCAGTGATTTCCCAGCTTCAAATGCTGGATAAAGATATACCCGTTATCATGCTCGCCGATAACCGCGATCCTGGATCAATCACCCAAGGCCTGAAAATGGGTGCCGTCGATGTGGCACTCGACGATGACGATGAACGACTGCTACTGCTAATCCAGCGCGAGCTGAAGAATCTTGAGACCAGGCGCCAGAAACGAAGGGCCGAGGTCGAGCTGAAAGAAACAGACAGAAGAAACAACCTGCTCCTCGATTCATCCACAACTGCGATAGCCTATGTTCATGAAGGCATGCATATCTACACTAACCAGGCCTATGCGGACCTGTTTGGATATGAAGACCCGGATGAGTATGCCGGCATTCCCATCATTGACCTGATCGCCAAAGAGGATCAGGGAAAGTTTAAAACTTTTCTAAAATCCTTTGATAGGGATGAAACCCAGGAAGCAGAATTTGGTTGCATCGATAACGAGGGGGCAACCATTCTGACGAAACTCACCATGTCACCAGCCACCTACGATAGCGAGCCCTGCACGCAGGCCATCTTTCAACCACTTGTAGATTCGTCCGATCTCGAGGACAGGATTAAGGAAATATCCAGCCAGGATCTTTTGACCGGCCTGTTCAACAGGCAGTACTTCATTGAAGTACTCGACCAAGCTGTTGACAACGCAAACCAGGGAAAACAATCTTCCATTATCTTCTACATGGTCATAGACCATTTCCCTCGCATTCGTTCTGATGCAGGTATTTCAAACGCCGATCTCATATTGGGAGAGCTGGCCACTGTGATACGCGATAAAGTCCCGGATGATCACTTGATAGCACGTTTCGGGGATGATGTTTTTACGTTGCTGATTGAGGGCAACGATAAAGCTGCGGCTGAAGAGTTGGCCGAAACCATTCGGACCACGGCTGATGAGCACATGTTCGAGGCATCCGGTAAAAACTACCAGATTACGCTCAGTATCGGACTTTCAATGATTGCCGAGAACACCTCTACGGTTGAACAAGCAATATCACGCGCATACCAGGCATCTGACTCAATCGAGGAGGGGAATGCCATTGCTTTCTATGAGCCGAAAAATCCTACGGTCGGAGAAGGCGGCCAGTCTATATCTTCAGATACGATGAAGGCTCTTGTAAACCATGCCCTTGACGAGGACCAGTTCAAACTCAATTTCCAGCCTATTATTTCACTACACGCGGAAGACGAAGAACAGTTCGAAGTGTTACTCAGGCTGCCGGATGCAGAGGGCAACGATCTTAGGCCAGCCGAGTTTATGGGGCCAGCAGAGGATGCAGGATTACTTCAAAAGATTGACAGGTGGGTCATTTTTAATGCCATCAAACAACTGGCAAAGCAGAGAGAAGGCGGCGGGAAGGCGCGCCTGTTCATTAATGTCAGTCACAAAATACTGACCGATGAAGAATTCCTGCCTTGGATGAGTGTCTCCCTGAAGGCTTCCAGGCTTGCAAGCGATAGCATCGTCTTCCAGTTGCACGAGAATGATGCGACTTCCTATATCAAGCAGGCAGCCAAGTTCACGAAGGGTTTACAGGAACTGCATATCAAATCTTCCATCAACCATTTCGGTTGTTCTCTTAACCCGTTCAATCTGCTCAAACACCTGACCCCGGATATTGTAAAACTGGATGGTTCTTTCGCAAACGAGATTGAAAAAAACGAAGAAAAGCGGGAAGAACTCATCGAAATAGTTCGGTCCCTTCAGGCATCCGGCGTTCTGACTGCGATTTCCGGCGTGGAAGACCCTTCGACCCTCCCAGCGCTCTTTATGACCGGTATTAATTACATTCAGGGCAACTATATTTCTGAACCACTTGATGACATAGACTACGATTTTTCTTCAGAAGGTCTCTAGAAAGCCAAAGCGGTCTCCTCTAGATATGATGTAATTCCTTGTCCCTGATTCCCATCAGGTAAAGAAGACTATCCAGGCCTAGGGTAGAGATAGCGTGGCCTGCACTTTCTCTGACAAGGGGTTTGGCATGAAAGGCAATCCCTAGCCCTGCGATGTCCAACATCGCTAGATCGTTTGCGCCATCACCTACCGCAATCGTTTGTTGAAGCGATATTCCTTCCTTATCAGCTAATTGCTTCAAAAGGTCTGCTTTACGGTCTGCATCCACGATTGGGTTGAGAACACGTCCGGTGAGAACCCCGTCTGCTATTTCCAACTCGTTAGCATAGACATAATCAACGCCTAGCTTTTCCTGTAACAACTTGCCGAAGTAGCTGAATCCGCCGGATAGTATCGCTGTTTTGTATCCAAGGTGATTCAGCGTCTTGAAAAGGTGCTCAGCACCTTCCATCAACGGTAATCGATCTGCGACTTTCGCAAGGGCACTAACGGGAAGCCCCTTGAGAAGCCCCACGCGTTTTGCAAGGCTCATCGAAAAGTCCAACTCCCCAGCCATTGCCCTTGATGTGATATCAGCAACCTCGGCACCAACGCCAGCTTCAACCGCGAGCTCATCGATAACTTCTGTCTTGATAAGCGTCGAATCCATATCAAAAGCTATGAGCCTTCGGTTCCTTCTATAGATCCCATCTTCCTGGACGGCCACGTCGATATCCAGATCCGCGCAAACTGCCAACAGTTGTTCCCGGAAGGATTCATCAGGTTCCCCGCGTAAGGAAAACTCTACACAGGCCTTTGAGATCTCTCCTGATTCATGCAATGGCACCCGGCCAGAGAGCCGAATAATGTTGTCAATATTGAGACCACTTGATGCGATGATTTCACACACTGTCGCTATATGTGAAGCTTTGATACGCCGTGCCAGCAGCGTCAGAATATAACGGGATGCGCCCTGGAGTCCGACCCATTGCTCATAACTTTCTTCAGAAACAGGGGTGAACCTGGCCAGGACACCCAATCGCTCAGATTGCTCACGCAATGCTTCCAGAACGTCTTCAAGAATACCCGGCACATTGACCAGAATCCCCAGAGACAAGTGATTGTGGATAACAGATTGGCCGACGTCGAGAATATCGACGTCAAGACTACCTAATAATTTTGAAATCGTTGCGGTGATACCGGGTTTGTCTTCGCCCGACACACTGATCAACACCAGTTCGTTCATGGAGGCTCCTTTGAGAGTCCGTATTATGCGGCATACGTTAGCAGTAGCAATGTTGCGGGGTTCGTTATCGGCTATACTCTGCAGCGATTTTACTACCTACCGCGAGATTCATGACTGACGGGAAACGCCCCAGAAAGCGTCGGCTCATAGCCCTCCTCGTTGTACTTCCACTTCTCGCTGGGGCGCTCGTATTCTTCACTATTACCCAATATCAGGCGAGAGTAGTCGAATTGGAGCAATCCCGATTTGGCCAGTCATCAGCACGGCAGTTGGCCGCACAGGTGGCAAGCTACGTAGTAGAAGACAACCTACTTTCACTTAACGTCATCGTCGCACAACTCACCCGCAATGAACCCCTTCAGTTCGTTGCCATCTACGATGAGAGTAACCAGCTGATCGTACAGAGCGGCAAAGAAGAACGAACAAACACATCCTATACCGCAGAAGTGACTTTTCAGGATTCTCTGGTCGGCCGGGTTCGGATGACAGTTTCACACGCCGAAACATCCAACCAGTTATTAGGTTGGATGCTATTGATGCTTGCCGCGGGGTACAGCTTCCTGGTCGCGCGATTTGCAACATCAATAACCAGCTGGGTTAACCACGAGACTCAATCCGAACCTGTGGCCACCCAGGTACTTGAAACGCCACCGCAAACTGATCACGGCCCCACTGAAGAATGCATACTCGTCGTTAGAATCCGGCCCGCAAGACACCTGGAGCAACACTTCGACAAGTTTTTCAAGGCGGCAAACCTATACGGGGGTATCGTTGAGCAAACCACGCCCGAAGAACTGGTCATTCATTTTGACAACTCGGATGCCATGTACATGGCCACCTGCTCTGGTCTGTTAATCCAGAAGATAGCAGCTAAAGTGGACGGCAAGATCGCGTTTGGCGGTACCCTGGACCTGCTGAACGAAGAACCAGAAAAAATTCGCAAAGCTGCAAGCTATCTTGCGTCAATTGCAGAAGGCAACCTGATAGCTGCCCATGGGTATTCACCCTTGTCGGACCGAGTTGAATTACAATCCTTTCACCATGCGCTGGTGGACTCAAAGGGCCTGTTAAGAATCGCGGGACTAATCAATCCTGATCTGCTCAATAATCAGGCCAGCCAGCTTGCGACTCCTGGCTAGTCGCCCTTCTCCACCAGCACGCCATCAACCTTCTGGAAACCACGTGGTAGTTTCAGACCGCGGCGAGCCCTTTCCCCTCGATAATGCTCAAGATCATCTATCTTAAGATTCAGCGTTCGTTTACCGGATTGGACAACAAGCGTGTCTACCTCTGAAAACACCCGAACATACGCCATAAATTCCTCGCGGGATTCCACTCTCGCCTTGGGAATGTTCATGATCTTCACCCCTTTACCACGACCCAGGCTAGGGAGATCCGCCACTGGGAAGATTAGCAATCGACCCTCGTTGCTGAATGCAGCGATATAGTCATGTTTTTCATCAACAAGCAGCGCTGGCTGGTTAACAATCCCGCCTTTAGGCACCGACAGTACCGATTTCCCTGCCTTGTTCTTGGTCACCATATCTTCGAGCCTACCAATGAAACCATAACCAGCGTCACTGGAGAGGACAAACCGGGTATCCTTCTCTCCCAAAACTACGCCGGTGTAGAAAGCTCCATCTGGCGGGTTGAACCGTCCAGTCAAAGGCTCCCCCTGACCCCTTGCTGATGGCAAGGTGTGCATGGCCCCAGTATAGGCTCGCCCTGTTGAATCGAAGAATATGGCATCCTGGTTCGAGCGGCCGGGAAGTGCCTGTAGAAAGCCATCGCCGGACCGATAGCTTAGGTCTTCCGGATTTACCTCATGACCTTTTGCCGCCCGGATCCAGCCTTTCTGCGAGAGCACAACGGTAACTGATTCCGTGGATATCAGATCCTTTTCTGCAAAAGCCTGCGCATCGTCACGCACAACGATCTCGCAAACGCGATCATCACCGTAGGTTTCTGCATCTTCCATCAGCTCTTTCTTAATGAGTGTTTTCAGTCTGGCCTTGGATTTAATCGTTTTCTCCAGGTCGACTCTTTCTGCATTGAGTTCATCTTGTTCGCCCGCAATACGCGTTTCTTCAAGCCTGGCAAGTTGTCGTAAGCGCAGGTCAAGAATGGCGTCAGCCTGTAGATCTGACAAATTGAATTTCTTAATCAGCGCCTGCTTCGGCTTGTCCTCAGTCCGAACAATTTTGATAACCTCATCAATATTCAGGTAAGCGATCATCAGGCCATCCAGGATGTGCAGCCGACTAAGGATTTTGTCTAACCGAAATTGTAGCCGTCTGAGCACGGTATCTGTTCTGAACTTCAGCCATTCATTCAGCAACTCAAGGAGCGGTCGCACCCTCGGCTTGCCGTCAATACCAATCATATTGAAGTTGACCCGATGGGTTCTCTCAAGATCGGTAGTAGCGAAAAGATGCGCCATAAGCTGGTCAGCATCCACACGATTGGACTTTGGTACCACGACAATTCGAGTAGGGCATTCGTGATCGGACTCATCGCGCAGGTCTACTACCATCGGCAGTTTCTTAGCCTGCATTTGTCCTGCAATCTGCTCGAGGATTTTGGTTCCGGACACCTGGAACGGTAGCGCCGTTATTACAATATCGCCGTCCTCCCGCGAATAAACCGCTCGCGCTCGAACTGCACCACGGCCTGTTTCATAAAGCTGTCTGATGTCTTCACTACTGGATATTATCTCAGCACCCGTTGGGAAATCAGGACCCTGCACATGCTCCATGATGTCATTCAACGTAGATCGGGGGTTATCGAGTAATCGAATGCAGGCACTAACGACTTCGTTAAGGTTATGCGGCGGGATATCAGTTGCCATTCCAACGGCTATTCCACTTCCACCATTCAGCAGGATATTAGGCACCCGCGCAGGAAGATTAAGGGGTTCAGCAAGGGTACCGTCAAAGTTGGGTGTCCAGTCGACCGTTCCCTGTTTTAGCTCACCTAACAGGACTTCAGAATAACCGGTCAGTTTGGATTCTGTGTAACGCATGGCAGCGTACGACTTGGGGTCATCCGGAGATCCCCAGTTACCCTGCCCATCAACCAGCGGATAGCGATAGCTGAACGATTGCGCCATGAGCACCATCGCCTCGTAACATGCGGAATCACCGTGAGGGTGAAACTTGCCTAGGACGTCGCCAATGGTCCGCGCGGACTTGACATACTTTGCATCTGCGCCCAACCGCAGTTCACTCATCGCATAAACTATTCGCCTCTGCACCGGCTTTAGCCCGTCACCAATGTGAGGCAGCGCCCTGTCATTGATGACGTACATCGCATAGTTCAGGTATGCACTTTCTGTGTAGTCAGCGAGGGAAATTTTTTCAAAGTCGCCATCAATCATATTTTCAGTCATTGTGCCTTCTCTTTCGACAAGAGCTCTGGTGCCTCTTGATCAGCTTTACATTTTTGTATGTTCTTTCCTGGGACGTTAGGTAAGTGCACTTATGTCACCTTTCTTCTCAAGCCAGCTCTTTCGATCCGGCGCCCTCTTTTTCGAGAGCAGCATATCCAGCATTTCGTCAACCGACGTTGCCGTCCCTGGAGTCAGTTGCACGAGTCGTCGCGTATCCGGCGCCATTGCGGTCTCACGAAGCTGGAGCGGATTCATCTCACCCAAGCCCTTGAAACGTTGCACGACCACCTTTCCCGGGATCTTCTCTGCCGCGATCCTATCCAGGATACCCTGGCGCTCACCTTCATCCAGCGCGTAGAAAACTTCCTTGCCCGCGTCCACCCGATACAGTGGTGGCATCGCAACAAACACATGGCCTTCTTCAACCAGGGCACGAAAATGTCGCACAAACAAAGCAATCAACAAGCTCGCAATGTGCAAACCATCCGAATCCGCGTCCGCAAGAATGCAGACCTTGCCATAACGCAACTTGGCCAAGTCATCTGAGCCCGGGTCAATTCCCAGAGCCACTGAAATATCATGGACTTCCTGGGACCCAAGAATCTCAGACGAATCAACCTCCCAGGTGTTCAGAATTTTACCCCGCAGCGGCATGATCGCCTGGGTCTCACGATTCCTTGCCTGTTTTGCTGAACCGCCTGCCGAGTCTCCTTCTACGAGAAAGAGCTCACCCATCATGGCGTCACTGCAGGAGCAATCAGCCAATTTCCCGGGTAGCGCAGGGCCACTGGTCAGTTTCTTTCTTGCGACCTTTTTCCCCGCGCGGAGTCGAGCTTGAGCACTCGTGATCGCTAGTTCAGCGATCGCCTCACCCTCTGTAACATGCTGATTCAGCCAAAGTGAAAAACTATCTTTTACAACGCCTGAAATAAACGACACGGCCTGTCTCGAATTTAGACGTTCTTTAGTCTGACCGGCGAACTGCGGATCAATCATCTTGGCAGAGAGGACGTAGTTACACTTGTCCCATATGTCTTCGGCGGTAATCTTGATGCCTCGGGGCACGAGGTTGCGGAATTCACAGAATTCCCGGAGTGCTTCGAGCAGCCCAGCACGTAATCCATTGACATGAGTACCACCCTGGGTCGTTGGAATCAGGTTCACGTAACTTTCAGTGATTAACTCTCCGCTTTCCCCCTGCCATTGCACCGCCCAGTCTACTGCTTCGTCCCTGCCTGACATTGAGCCGGTAAAAGGCACTTCGGGAAGGAGTTCAAGACCCTCAAGTTCCGCACCGAGGTAATCCTCGAGCCCATATTCAAAGAACCATTCATAGAGTTTTTCTTCCTCTTTGCTGGCAGTGTCATCCTGAAATACAACCTTCAACCCCGGACACAATACTGCCTTCGCCCGAAGCAGATGCTTGAGTCTGGAAACAGAAAATTTTGGTGAATCAAAATAAGAGGGGTCAGGTTTGAAATGGATCATCGTACCCGTGTTCCGCTTACCTACCTTATCCTTGACGGTTAGCTTTCCCTGCTTTTCACCACCCTTGAAAGACATGTGATGCAGTTTCCCATCACGCTTAATGAACACTTCAAAGGTTTCCGACAGGGCATTGACCACCGACACGCCCACACCATGGAGACCACCGGAGAACTTGTAATTGTCACTATTGAATTTGGCGCCAGAATGAAGACGAGTGAGAATGAGCTCTACGCCAGACAACTTTTCTTTCTTGTGTATATCAACCGGCATGCCACGACCATCGTCGCTTACGGACATTGAGCCATCTTTTCGGAGCGTCACCCTGATTTCTGTCGCGTGGCCCTCGAGGGCTTCATCGACACTATTATCGATAACTTCCTGCGCAAGATGATTGGGTCTGGTTGTATCGGTGTACATTCCCGGTCGTTTCTTTACCGGCTCAAGCCCTTCAAGGACTTCGATGGAGTCTGCTTTATAACTGGATGACATTTGTGACCAAATTATTATGAGGCGAAAAGTCGCGGCTATCTATGGTGTTCGCCCGGTGATTCAACCTGACAGGAAATCAGGGAATGTCGCATGGCAAATTATAAGGATTTAGACAGGGATTTCTCGAAAAAAGATCAGGAAAATTCCAATGGCTCCAGAGAATAGCCATGTTCAATACAATACGTTAAGAGTTCACCAAGATACTTGTTGATCTGAGACTTCTCATCCGGCTGGAACATGTGCTCATTGGGCGTCGGGTATCGGAACCGGAAATTGCGATGCCGCTCGAATCGAACGACTTCAGCAGAATTAACGTCGTGATAAATCCTAAGCTCAAGGCTAGGCCATTTTATGATTGGTTCCTCGTTCTCTGAGCTTACGGTGACGGCAACCATTGTTGTAAACGGGCAGCGTTCCTTGATGTTGATAACAACTGTCGCGCCCTCCTCAGTTCGGGTTCGTATCCCGAACTCGATATCGTCCTCTGAATCCATGCCAGGGAACAGCTGGCGCAGCCGAATGTAGTTAGCATCACACTCGGCCATGTCGGCGACCAGATCAGGAATGTAGATATATCGGTTGGTCATTTCACTGTTTCATTGTGGGGAGATGCAAAAGTGCTAACGCCCCTAAGAGTTAGCAAAAAGGTTACCACAATCTTGTCAGAAGAAAGTTGCGATCTGCTCTTGAATTTTCGCAAAAATTATTCTCGAATTGGTTGAAAAAGAGTCTATAAACTCACCCATCAATACACAGATTTCATCGAGGGTAAGCGGGAACCCCTGATAAGTTTCATCCTCCGACTGACTATTCATGATTCATGACTTCGACGATCAACTTTTCTACCCTACCCATGGCTCCTTGATTCGACGCCATCACTTTGTTCGCAGCACTCACAAGCCGATTGGATTCATCGACATTTGCCATCAGGTTTATGACAACTTGCTGCAACTCCTGACCATCTCTCACAACCATGATCGCCTGGCTATCGATAAACTGTTGTGCAATATCCTCTATATTGTCCAGATGGCTTCCCATGACGGTTGGTGTACCCGCACGAACTGCCTCAAGCAGATTATGACCGCCAATCGGCACCAGACTCCCTCCTACAAAGGCCACCGATGCCAGCTCAAAAAGCGCATCAAGCTCACCCATCACATCAACCAAAAACACCTCATCGTGCAGCGCCACTGCCCTGCCATCACTAAAACTCACCACGGACTGCCCCGAGGATTCCAACTCACGCCTCAGTTGGTCGCACCGATGAGTATGGCGCGGTGCCAAAACCAGAAGAAAATCGGGTATCAGTTCCTGTAATGCCGGAAGCAGTGACAATAACGCTGCTTCTTCTCCGTTATGTGTGCTGGCCCCGAGCAGAATGGGTCTGCCTGCAACCAGCCGGCGGGAACGATTCAACCTATCGACGTACCCTCGCGCCATCACTGCGTCAAACTTGATGCTGCCGGTCACATGAACCTTCGATGCCTCAGCTCCAAGCGAAACAAACCTGTCTTTATGGTGCCGAGTTTGAACCGCCAACAGACTCAGTGATCGCAACATGGGCAAAATCAGCGGCGAAATTCGCCTGTAGCCTTTTGCTGACCGAGACGATAACCGGCCATTGACCAACAGGGTGGGAACTCCACTCCGCGCGCAACCTTCAATCATGTTCGGCCATAACTCTGTGTCGATAGTAATCAACATCCGGGGTTTGTTGTTTCGTAGGAATCGGTCTATCGAACCCGGTAGATCGTATGGGACATAACAGTTTTCCACCTCATCAGCCAGCAGGGCTTGTACACGCTCACGGCCAGTTGGCGTCATATTGGTTACCAGGCAAACATAACCTTGGCCGAGGAGGCTGCGAACCAGGGGCACCGCGGCAATCGTTTCACCTGCGGATACCGCATGTATCCAAACAACCTTCCCCGGCTGCTTCGACCGATAGAATCCAAAACGCTCTGAGATAGCCATGCGGTAGCCAGGCTCCTTCAGAGAACGCTTTAACAACCGCAGCAGCACAAACGGGATCAAAAGGTAAAAAATAGCGCTATAGAACAATCTAGCCAAAGTGAGATTGAAAACCTGGAGAAATGATATCGAAGAATAACCGTGTACTGGACCCGATGCTACTGAGTCAGTAAAACCGGTTACTAACACAAGCGTGTATAATTCCGGTTCTCCAGGGCCCGGGATTCATTCATTTTTTTATGAGCAACACGACGCATCAGTTCGACACCATCATTCTCGGTGGCGGTATCGCTGGACTATGGTTACTTAGCCTGCTTCGCAAGCACGGTTTTGAAGCCATCCTGCTCGAGAAAGAAGGCTTGGGATCAGGGCAGACTTTTGCATCCCAGGGAATGATTCACGGCGGAATCAAATATTCGCTCGCAGGCGCAATGACCGGCGCATCTGAATCTATTGCAGATATGCCCTTGCGCTGGCGTTCGTGCCTTGCAGGCACTGATAACGTTAATCTGAAGGGGGTCACTGTATTGAGCGATTCCTACTATATGTTTTCCGATGCTCGCCTCAGCTCAAAACTGACCGCGTTCTTTGGCAGTAAGACACTCCAAGGACGGGTTGCATCAGTTCCTGAGGCTAACTACCCAAAGGTTTTTCAGTCACCGTCATTTGGAGGATTGCTCTATAAACTCAATGACCTCGTCCTGGATACCCGCTCCCTGATTACCCATTTACACCATCAGCTTAAAGACTATATATTCGAAGGAAACGTGAGCTTCGAGCACACAAACGGGCGAATTACGCATCTCCAACTAGCTGATGGGCTTACCGTCAGTGCGGAGACCTATGTCCTTGCAGCAGGCAAGGGAAACGGAGAACTAATCGAGGATCTCGGGCTGGAAGTGCCAATGCAGCTTCGGCCACTTCACCAGGTTGTTGTTAAAGGGAAGACATTGCCTGATCTGTTCGCTCATGCCGTGACTTTAAGGTCTGCGGATAAGCCACGCATTACTTTCACCACCCACAGCACAGCTGACACCAAAGCCTGGTACCTCGGGGGTCAACTCGCTGAATCCGGTGTCGCTCGAAATGAAGCAGAACAGATTGAATTCGCGAAGACAGAACTGGCCGCCATCATGCCCTGGATGGACTACTCTGGCTGCGAGTTCTCAACTTTCCGAATAGACCGGGCGGAGGCCGGCGGCGAAACCCTGTTACGCCCGGACACGCCTTACGTGCGCAGGCATGGAAACGTAGTTGTATGCTGGCCCACCAAACTTACCCTGGCGCCCATGATGGGGGACATGTTCATGAAACTCATGGCAGAGCCGAAAGCGGCCCTAGCCGCGCCTCCCAATCTCCCACGAGCCTCAATCGGAAGATCTTCATGGGAGTGAAGCTGGGACGATGCAATCTTGAAACAGGCAGGATCTCACTAGGAACAGTGAAGTTTGGCCGCAATACTGACGTTAAGTACCCTACGAAATTTGAACTTCCCGAAGACAAGTTAATTGTGAACCTTTTATCAGAGGCGCAGGAACTGGGAGTCAGGTTACTTGATACTGCACCAGCCTACGGTAACAGCGAGCATCGAATTGGTCAGTTATTACCCGGACGCAGGGAGGATTGGATCCTCTGCACGAAAACCGGTGAACAGTATGCGGCCGGCAAGTCCAGCTATGACTTTTCCAGGCAGGCGGTTACCGCCAGTGTAGCGCAAAGCCTGAAGCACCTTAGAACAGATTACCTGGACATTGTCTTGATTCATTCCAACGGTGATGACCTTGGTATTCTTCACCAAACCGATGCGTTCGCCACCCTGGAACGGCTCAAGGAAAAGGGGGATATCAGGTACATCGGAATGTCTACCAAATCAGTAAAGGGGAGCATCGCCGCACTCGAGGTCAGTGATGTGCTCATGCTCACTTTAAACCTGGAAGATCAATCCAACATTAATGTCATAAAGGCAGCTGAAAAAAAGGATACGGGTATCCTATTGAAAAAAGTTTTTGCAAGCGGTCATCAAACAGCGGAGGAAAGCCTGGCGTTTGCCCTGGGGCAAAGAGGTGTTCATTCTGCCGTTGTCGGCACCATAGACTCAGGGCACCTTAAAGAAAATGTTTATCTCGCAGACAGCATTTAGGCCCTAAAGGTCCCTTATTTTCTCAACCAAAGCGCTGGTTGAACAGTCTTCTTCCAGACTGAGCACTTTCACTTCACCACCGGCAGAACGGACAATATCCGCGCCGACCACCTGGTCAATACTGTAATCGCCACCCTTCACGAGCACATCTGGCTTCAGCATATGCAATAGCGCTTCCGGCGTGTCACCGTCAAATGATACGACCCAGTCGACCGACGCAAGGCCCGCCAACATGGTCATCCGCCGGTCCAGCGGGTTGATGGGTCTTCCTTTACCTTTAAGTCGATGAACCGATTCATCAGAATTGATCGCGACAATCAGTCGATCACCTTCGCGTTTTGCATCACCCAGGTAATTAACATGCCCGGCATGAAGAATGTCAAAGCAGCCGTTAGTAAAGACCACTCTTTCGCCACGCCCCCTTGAAACCTGAACCGCGGCAACCAATTGTTCTGCAGACATCTTTCCTTTGCCAGCCGGCTCAGCAAGATCAACCTCTGCGCGCAACTCGGGGCCAGACACGCTGGTTACACCGAAATGGCTGACCACAATCCCTGCCGCAACATTGGCAAGAGCAACCGAATCCTTCAGTGTTTGTCCTGATGCCAGCGAGGCTGCGAGCACGGCAATAACGGTGTCCCCTGCACCTGACGTGTCATAAACCTCCCTCGTCCGGGCGGGAAAATGACTTTCTTCACGTCGTTCAATGAGCGTCATACCCTCGGATGCTCGTGTTACCAACATAGCTTCACAACCGATACCCTCCATCAGGCCCCGGCATTTTTTCAACATCTCGGCCTCACTGTTCCAATCGCCTACGGCATTCTTGAGCTCAAGGGTATTCGGTTTAATGACCGTCGCCCCCTGATAAGCCGAGAAAGGCTTGAACTTCGGGTCAACCAGCACTGGCTTACCTTTCTTTCTCGCATTCTCAATGATGCTCGAAGGGTCACTAAAGAGGCCCTTGTCGTAGTCAGAAAGAACCACGCTGTCGTACTCAGGGACTAAATCCATTCCTTTCAATACCTGGTCGGCATCAATATCAAACAGTGCTTCAAAATCAGCGCGAATCATTTGCTGACTTCGACTGACCAGGCGGACCTTGGTAATGGTGGACATGCCCTCAACCTTAATGAAATGGCAGTCGATGCCCGAGGAGCTGAGTTTGGATTCCAGGATATCGGACATTTCATCCTGGCCGGTTGCCGCAATAAGGGAAGATGCGGCACCAAGCGTCGCAACATTCAGTGCGACGTTAGCTGCACCACCGGGCCGGTCTTCGATACTGCTAACATCAATCACCGGAATCGGTGCTTCAGCCGACACTCGATGGGTGTCACCATGCCAGTATCTATCCAACATCGCATCACCAATGGTCAGGATATGTGCGTTATCAAACCTTGGAATTTTCATACTGTTATCGAGAGCGTATTCCCCGAGATTCTATCACAATCGATTAATTCAACACGCCCGCCGGCGGTGGCCCGGCATTGCTAAGCACCCAATAGTTAATAATGCGGCTTTTCGAAGCAACCGTCGTTGCTGCTCCACCGTGAGACAGGATTAGTAAGTAGCAGGCGCGTATTGCTCGATCTGCGGAAGGCTTCGGATTTTCTGGGTCATAGAGGAAACAGAAAATTTGGCACCGAGCCTGTCAAGTGCTCTTTGCGTCATCTCATCGGAATTGGGTTTTGTGAGTGCACGAACAGCTTCCAGTTGCGTGCTCAGATCACGGGCATTTCCGCACTCGAACAGTAGCCCGGTATCACCAATGACACTGGCCGGGCCAGGTGCATCTGAACAAACTATCGGTACCTGAGCCGCCATGGCCTCGAGCAACACAAGCCCGAAGGCTTCCTCGCTCGTTGATGGAAGCACGAAAGCATCAAATGCTTTCATCAACGTTCGCGCTTCATCCTTTGCGCCACAAAATACCACTTGGTCCTGTACGCCAAGCTTCTTTGCCAGCATCTTAAGCTCAGGCATTAGCTCACCGTCTCCTACGAACGCCAGCACCGAATTGTCATGCACACCCGCAAACGCTTCGATCAGCAATCTGTGATCTTTTTTCCGAACCAGTCGGCCCACCGTGCCGTAGCAATATGAACCGAGCGGAATACCCAACTCATGTCTCGCGGACACAGGATCGCGAAGCGTCACCGCTTCGATAGCATGGGGCAAAAGGTGAACTCGACTCTGCAGGTGCGGTGCCTGTTCAAGGAGTGCCTGACAAACTGGCTGGGAGACGCCGATTAGCTGAACGTTGTCTTTCCAGAACCTCGAAAAGAAAGACCGCAACACCCGGCCAAGAAAACCAAACTCATGCATGACACCAATGACGGCACCGATCTTTAGCTTGTAGTTCAGCAACAGCGCTATAAAGAAGGGTTTGTATCGATGCGCCAGGATAACGTCTGGTAGCTCATCGGCAATAATTTTCTTTACCCGTCGGTACGGTTCAAGTTTAAGCCCGCGAAGAGATCCAGGTGGCAAAGCGAGGAATTCGACATCACCATGGATAGTGGACGCCAGCTCTGAAGATGGTGGGCCGCGCAAGAAAACGGTCTTGACCTCACAGTCAGAGAAACTTCCTGCATACTGCCGGGCGACCGTTCGAAACGGTCCTTTGTAGTCATGACAGATCTGAAGGATTCTGGGTTTTTGGTCTGGCTGTTTCTCGGCCATCTATTATTTGCGTTTGGTAACCAGCAAATCTTCAAGCACCAAATACTCGAGGTCAGAACCAAAAAACATATTGAGGGCATCTGTTGGTGAACACACCATCGGTTCGCCGCGTCGATTCATCGAGGTATTGAGTACTGCTCCGTTACCGTTAAGCCGCTCCATCTCCTTTAGCAAGGCATGATATCTCGGATTGGTTGATTCTTCGACGATCTGAACGCGAGATGTGCCGTCTTCGTGCACAACTTCCGGGATTCGAGATTTCCACTCTTCTGAAACTTCAAATGTGATTGTCATGTAAGGAGCTGGATGGTCAGTCTGTATCATGTCCTTTGCGACAGTATCCAAAACACTTGGACAAAAAGGTCGCCATCTCTCTCGAAATTTAATCTGTTCGTTTATCTTGTTGGCAATTCCCCCGTAACTTGGGCTCCCCAGAATACTCCGCCCACCCAACGCTCTGGGTCCGAACTCCATACGCCCCTGGCACCAGGCGACCGGATTGCCCGCGTTAAGCAACTCGGCTGCTCGCTCTACAATGTTGCCGGTTTTTTCATACACCGGGTGTCCTGGATGTGATTCACAGGCGTCGATGCACTCTTCCGTTGAATACCTGGGACCGAGAAAAACATGTTCCATCTTTGCCGGAGTGACTCCACGTTTCCAGGATGCAAAAGAGGCGGCGCCAACAGCGGTACCCGCGTCACTCGCCGCAGGTTGCACGAAAAACTCTTTAACATAGGGCAGAGCCAGAATCTTCTGGTTGAGTTTCACGTTTAGCGCACCACCTCCAGCAAAAACAAGACGCCCTGTTTCACGCAAAATATCACCAAGGTAGGTATCTATCAGTTGCAGCGAAATATCCTCATACATTTTCTGCATCGCCGCTGCATAGTGAATATAAGGGTCGTCAGCAATATCGCCCTGTCTTCTTGGCCCGAGCCAATCAATCAGCTTCTGGCTAAAATAATATCCCTTGCGGCCTTCTTTGTATCTTCGAAGCCCAATGGTGTTCACAAGTTCAGTATTGACGGTGATTTCTTTGCCGTCAAAATGGACTAGTCGTGACAAGTCATATAAATCAGGATTGCCATAAGGCGCCATACCCATCACCTTGTACTCCCCATCCAGCATTTCGAATCCAAGGTATTCGGTAAAAGACGCATACAACTGTCCAAGGGAATCCGGGTCGTAGAATTCCTTGATCTTATGAATGTGCCCGTTCTCTCCATATCCGAAAAAGGTTGTCGCGTACTCCCCCTTACCGTCGATGCCCAGGATCGCAGTCTTTCCTTCAAAACCTGACAGGTGATACGAACTGCTGGCATGCGCTATATGATGTTCTACGGCATCGAATTCAATATCAGCCCAGTTGATACCTAGCGCTACCAGAAGTTCACGAACCTTCTTGACGTTTCTTCGGTAATGCCTGTTACCGTTAAATATCGCATCCAACGCCCTATCCGGCGCATACCAGTGCCGTTTCGCATAGTGCCACCTGGCTTTACCGAAAATGCTGACCTTCCCGAAAGGGAACGCGACAACATCCACGTCCCTGGCCTTGAGGTTAGCTTCCCGCAGAACATAACGCGCCGCGTGCAGCGGCATCGCGTTCTTTGCATGTTTTTGCCGGGTGAATCGCTCTTCTTCAGCGGCGGCAATAAGCTCACCATCAACATAAATGGCTGCAGAGGGATCATGGGTCAGCGCACCAGACAGACCAAGAACAACTAGGGACAAAGTGAATGCTCAATATGACGTAGGTCGCCTATTCTAGGGAAAGTCCGCGTAAAAGTCCGGTTAACTATCCACAGAAAAGATCGGGCTTTAGCCGAGAAGGTCAGTGAATCTTTGCTTAACCTGGGGAATAGATTCCCAGTTCCTCATAAAGCGAGCGATATCTTTCTTCTCTGCGCGGACTCTATCAACCGGATTCGTGTGTTCTTTCATTGAATCCAGATCAATGATCACCGGACCATCGCTACCGAGAAGAAAATTACTCGCCTTCAGGTCACCATGAGAAACGCCAGCGGCCGCCAGTTCTTTTAGAATATCAGCGATGGATGCCATCTCTGCCATCGGGTTTTCTTTCTCCGGCAATACCGTCGCATCTGGTCCATCGATGTACTCAGTGACGAAATAAGCTCTTCGTCTTAGGGGTCCAAAACGTTCCTCAACCAACGCCACCGGCTTCACTGTGCTGATACCAAGGAAATGCAGCCGATTGGCATTAGCCCAAGAAATCCAGGCCCTGCTCTTGCGAAAAGCACGGCTAATGCCATGGCCTAAGCCCTTGATGTTGTAACGTTTCACCACCAATGGGCCAGACGGCCCATCAACCAGAGCGACCGTCGCAGAGTTCCCAGCTTTTAACAGTTTGCCGGATTCCATTCGTTCATCAATTCGGCTTAATAGTTCCCTCATCGCCGGTGAATCGTACCCACGCTCACAGATTAAGAATCGGTTGAAGGAATGCTCACAAATGAATCGCGTACATTCACGAAACGCTTTGCCAATGTACTCTTTTTTACGCCGGGACCTTTTCGAATCAATGAGATCGATCAGCCGCAGGTACCTGCCTTCATCCACAGGCCACGCACGCAACTGTCGGTAATGCTCTAGCCATTCAGAGACAAGATGATCAAAGCGTGCATGAAATTGTGCAAAGAAAAGTGCGATGTTATCCATACTTTTTTCTGCGCCCAGGAAACCTCTCCCATGCCGGGTGACATCACCGCCATCTATCGTATAGATCAGGCCGGAACGAAACAGGAAGTTTTCAGGGTGGATATCATTTTGCACCACACCGCCTTCGTGCAGCGCAGCGAGTACAGGAATCACCTTGCCAATCAGCCGCAGTCGCTGCTCATCATTTTCAGACTCTTTCCATACATCAAGCAGGTTTTTTGCATCAGGAATATATTCAAAGCCAAGCACGTGCCCCTTGGCCGACTTCCTCGAAGCCTGCCATTCAAGCGATGCTGTCAGCACACCAGCATCTTCAATTGCGGCTGCCCCCGCAACTTCCCTTTTCGCGTATCGCCCGGAATAGCGACCAATAAAAACCTTGACCAGATAATGCTTGCCATCAACTTCCGCGACCGCAACGATTCTCTTCCCCGGTAACAGACGAAGAATTTTCTGCACTGTCATCTCTGTTTCTTCGCCGCCCGATCGAATGAGAGGAACAACAAACGGTTCTTGAAGGTCCCGATCAGACCGAATCAGTATATCTACATCAAAGTTGCTCATATCCCTATTCGCGCCCCTCAAAGAATTGAAGCACGCGATAAATCTCCTTCTTGTCTTTTACACTTAACCGGCTTTTACCCTTGTATGCCAGATAGAAGCGCAGCCGTTCCATTTTGCTTAACTGCTGCCTTGCTATTTTATCCAGGCAGGCCAGATCCTTGATTATACCTCGCGTCAGAAATGGACCCGGCATCTTTCGCCCAAGCGGGCAGTCTATAAGATAGACCGTGGGATTAACTGTTAGGTCGACCAAAATGTTACGCCATTTCAGATCGTTGTGGACAAAACCATGTCCGTGCATGTTCTGAACGGTCTCAGAGAGCCGACCAATAATCTGCAATCGCCACTGACGATCACCTAGCAACGAATGCCCGCTATCCGCCAGTGCCGCAAGGTCACTGGTTCCCCTCACCTCCCGGGTAATTAACGTGCCTCTGTAGGACCCGCTGGTACCCGATTCCCCATAGGCCACTAGATCGGCCGTAGGTATTCCCATCGCGACGAACGCCTGAAGGTTTTCCCACTCAGCACGGATTCTGCTGCGGCCCGTGAACCTTCTAAGCCAACGCCCCCGGCTCGTGTATGTCTTTATGTAGTAGTAGTCATCACCATCACGGTATCTCACCAATCGGCTCATCGGGTTGCCGTTAATTTCTTCTCCCGGCGCGCCGATGGCCGCAGCATGATCGGGAAACAGGTCCCTGACTTCCTCCTTGACAAGCCAGGCCGGCATCAACGGGCCAGTAACCTGGTGACGCCAACTGGAAGCGAATCATGATCCTGAAACCACAGCTTTATCGCGCGCTCAACAACTTCACCCCAGATCTCTGCATCCTTCACTAACACTTCTCGCAATGGTCGATCGCTATATATGCGTACAAAACGCAAGAGATCCCTTCTTGTAAGGTCTTTTTCAAATGCTGAAAACAGCAGACCGCCCAGATCCTTTACCAGCCATCGCCTGGGTACATTTTGCCGAATCTGTGCCCGGTGCAGGTCGATCAGATGAAGTACTGGTTCTTTATCTTCCTCTGTGGCCGCTTCCGGGTCCTCCTCGAGGGGGGCGTCCATTAAGAAATGACAGAGATAGAAATCCCTGTGATTGATACCAGCCTTGTGCATTTTCCTCGCCATGGAGGCAACCTCGGTGACAAGCTTTCTTTTTAAAACAGGCTCACCAGGTTCAAAATCTTCCAGTGTGACTTTAGATTCCAGTGATTCTGTCAGAATCGCGGACTTCCTCGTCGCGGGGTTCAACCCACGCTCACAAAACAGTACCGGTGTCATGGACTGGACCCCGGCGTTCCTGAGAGCGCATAGGGCCAGCCATTCATTACGTGCTCCAAGCACTGGCAGACGGCCCTGCATCAGGTTTTTCAGTATCTCAACCCAGCCCACGCCCTGATGAATCTTCGCAAAATAACCTGCAGTACCAATCCGAACCTTGATAGTCCGGCGATCATCTATCTTGCGGAACACCTCTCCGTGCAATCGATCAACAAGGACAAACAGGTCTTCACCTTCAAAATAGCCTTTGAGATGGTCTGCGAGGAAGTTCTTTAGCATGCTGATTGTTTCATTCCGAACAAATATAGTCTGCCGCATGCACCGGCATATCATAAATGTCGGCTACCGCCGCGAAAGCGATCCCGTTGGCTGACCAGTCAGACTCACCCAGTTTGTTAATCATACCCTCGAGCATTACATTGAATGTTTCCTGCTGAAAAGGAGACGGGATAAGCTGACCGGCATCCGCCTTTTCAATATACGGCGCATAACCGCAGATATCAGTTGCAATAACGGGTAACCCCGCAACGATCGCTTCAAGCAGAACCATACCCGCATTCTCTGCATAAGCCGGATGAACGAGGAGATCAGCCCCGATGAGAAAACGCGGTACATCATCCCTGCCTTTCAATATTGAAACCCGGTTAGAGATCCCCAACTTCTTTGCCATACGCCTGAAAGTATTCGGGTTATCCTGACCGATCACAATTAATCTAGTGCGATCACGCAGCGACTTCGGCAATGCCGCCATGGCGATCAAAACCCGATCCAATCCTTTTGTAATAAAACCCGAACCAATCATCAACAGCTGGATTTCATCATCCCCAAGCTTCATCTCGCCACGAAAGTCTGCGCGAATCTCATCACGGTTTGCCGGCGCTATCCGGTCACGAGCAATACCCGGAGACAGCAGATGGAATCTTTCTGGCAGAGTACTATAGTACTGCTCGAACAAAGGGATCTGAGCCGAAGAGATCATCAATATTTCAGTCTCCGAGTCCCTGCTAAAAACCGATTCTTCAAATTCAGAAAACAAACCATAGCGAGGCGTGCGTCGATAAGCCCAACTTCGCTGGTTCCGCGCCTTGTCCTCGTAGCAACTATCTGCAGCAAAATACACATCCAGACCAGGCATTTTGTTGAATCCTATCAATCTCTCAACAGGGTCTTTTTTCAGAGCAGAATCAACCCAGACGTAGTATTTGCGGTATCTGGTGTGGTTGGTCAGCGCAGAGACTGGAACGATAATGATCTCAAATCCGGCTGGTATGTCGCCCTCCCACTCCAGAGTATAGATTCTAATATTGAATCCACGAGCCTGTGTCTCAAGGGCGATCCTTAGAAAATCCCTTTGAAGCCCGCCATAAGGAAAATATTTGAACAGGCAGAAAGCGATGGTTTTTCCTTGAAGAGCTTCAATTTTCCCGCGTGCAACCTGTTCAATCTTCTCAGCAGCATTCTGGTGGAGCGAATAGATGTCCGCCGACCCGGCAAACTGCCTGCCTTTCTCAATCCAGGCGGGCCTGTTCTGGTCCCGTAACATTTTGCCAAGCTTTTCATTCAGGACTTTTTGCTCAAATGGCATGGGAACCAATTCGCCCATGTCTGCTTCTGTTACGTAGTGGGCATAACCGCAATTTTCCGTGGTAAGAACGGGTAAGCCGGCAACCACTGATTCAAGGAGTACGATGCCCGCTGCTTCATCCTGTGCGGGCAGGATCAACAGGTCCGCAGCAAACATAAAGTCCGGAATGTCATCCTGACCGGACAGAATCGTAACGTTCCCGGAGAGACCAAGCAGAAACATCAGGCGCTTGAACGGCGCAGGGTTATCTTCGCCAATCACGAAGAACCTGACTTTCCTGCGCTCAGAGCGCGGTAATGCCCGCACTGCATACAAAGCTCGATCAAGCCCTTTCTTCACGAACCCCGAACCAACCATCAGCAGCATCTTGTCGTCGTCATTCAACCCAAGATCCGCTCGTTTAGCTCGCCGGCGCTGCGCCACATCATCCGGTACCACGCGATCCCGCGAGATACCCGGAGGCAGGAACTGTATTCGATCCTCCTGCGTCTGGTAATGGTGGTCAAAGAAAGGCTTCTGGACTTTAGAGATCATAAGAATCTCGGTTTTGCTTTCTCTCCCGAATACCGCTCGTTCGTAAATGGAAAAATGTCGGTATCTGGGCAACAACCGATACACCCAGCCACGCTGGGAATTGGCTTTTTCTTCATAACATGAGTCGGCGGCATAATAGACATCCAAATGGGGCATCTTGTTAATGCCCACCACAGCATCTACAGGATCAAGGCGCAGTCTTTGCTGAACCCATTCGCTGAATCGTTTATACAGGGTGTGATTGGTGAACGCGCTAACGGGGACGATCGTCACCTCTATCCCCTCGGGAACATACCCCTGCCAGCTGAGGGTATACACCTCAATCTCATGACCCTGTTGCTGACAGCAGAGCGCAATCTTCAGGAAGTCTCTCTGCAAGCCCCCGTACGGGAAGTACTTGTACAAGCAAAACGCCAGCTTCAATTGAGTTTTGTGTCCTTGCTGCGTAACCGCAGCTGTAACGCTTGCCACACTGTCTCCGGCGAGGTTTGTTCAAAGCAGGGAGGATAAATATTACTTGAATCACTGGGCTTCTGGAACTGACATTCTCTTTTTCTACAGGGAATACATGGTAAGTGAGTGCTTGCTATTATTTGACTTTGTGGCCCAAGAATACCTGTCAACCCGGGACTGGTAGAACCAAACAGGCCAACGACTGGAACACCCAGCGCCGGGGCCAAATGACCCAGCCCCGTATCTACCGCCACCGCACCGGCGCACCGCTGCATCTCCGACATCAGGTCCCCAAGGGAAAGCTGATCGAGAAGCCCTGCCCGGCCCCCGAGAATTCTTGTCGCCCGCTCTCGCTCCTGCTTGTTTCCCGCCGGAGCCATCACTTCAAACCCATCCTGCCGAATCTGGTTAGCGAGCGCGGTCCAGGCCGATTCCGGCCACTCTTTGCTTGGCCATGTCGTTCCATGTAACAGCATTATTGTTTTATTTTTGGAGGTGGGTGCCGCAAGACCGCAGTCGATAACTTCATTCGACCGGTATCCGAGCGATGCCGCTAGCAGCTTTTTCTGTCGATAAATCGCGTGCTGGTTTTTGTCGACTGCATGCTTCTTGCCATAGAAGAGGCAGGCCACTGACTCCCTGATACTGTCGCGGTCATAACCATGGGTTTCCCCGTTTGCAAAACTCGTGATAAGAGCACTTTTTAGCAAACCCTGCGAATCTATAACCCGGTCGTAGTGCGCACTTCTCAATCGTTTGATGAGCGCTTTCACCTCCGGCCATGCGCCGACCCAGTCAGATCTCCAGCGACGGATCGCGACCGGTATCACCTCATGAACGCCCTCATGTTTATCTGGGATGTCGCGGAATTTTTCTTCAACAAGCCAATCAAGCTGCAAATCACTGGATTTATTGAGTGCTTCTGTGACAGCAGGCAGTGCGTGAATAACATCACCAAGAGATGAGGTTTTCACCAAGAGCACTTTCATAGCTGCTCCAGCACTTGTTCTGGCATCAGTTTGTTCAGGCAATCCTTGTGGCCCAGCGGACATGTCCTTTTAAAGCATGGGCTGCAATCAAGGGACCGACGAACAATGTGCGCTTCTTCACTGATGGGTGGGGTAAATCCAGGGGAAGTCGAACCATAGATCGCAACCACCCTGGTGCCGACCGCGGCTGCAATATGCATTAAGCCCGAATCATTGGAAACAACGGTCTGACAGATCGCGAGTAAATCTATCGCTTCCAGGATCGATGTCTCTCCCGCAAGGTTGATACAGTCATGGCCGGCGATGCTCACAATCGTCTCTCCAGTTACCTGATCAGCTGGTGACCCGAATATCCAGATTCTGTAACCCTGGTCAATCAACTGCTTTGCCAGTGCGCCATAGTGCGCCTCGGGCCATTTTTTAGCATCGCCAAATTCAGCGCCTGGACAAAACCCGATGACAGGTTTGTCAGTGGCCAGTTGGTGACGCGCAAGGAACGATGCCTGGCTCTGCTTATCGACACCAAGCCGTGGAGGGATCATTTCGGCAGAAGTCTTCCCAACCAGCGCAAGAAAGCGGTCGGTCATGAGTGGTAGCCGGGGTTTATCAAGCAACTTGATATCGTTTAACAGAAAATAACGGTACTCACCTAAAAAACCCGTCCTTAAGGGAACGTCCGCCGCGAAAGGGACTAACGCGGATTTGAAAGAGTTCGGCGTGATGATCGCCCAGTCGTAGTTGTTTTTTTCAAGCTCAGCTCCAAGACGAAAGCGATAACCAAGCCCAACCTGGCCATGAGCCTGGTCAATCAAAATACCACGATTAACCTCTGGCATGCGCGTTACCAGCGACAGAGTTGCGCTCGGCGCCAGCACGTCGATGTCGATATCCGGATATTCTTCGCGAAGCGCAGAATATATAACCTGCGACATGATCATGTCGCCTACCCAGGCAGGCGCGACTACAAGAACTCGTTGGGGTTGCCTGGACAATGGTCTCCCCTGGCCTATTTATTTAATTGTTTTTGTGATCACCGGCTTCCATGCGGGCAAGCCAAATGCGGTGTACTTCCTCACGATAACGCTGTAAGCGCTCAAAATCTGTATCAAGGCCAAGCCAACCATGATGAACGGCAGCTCGAAAAGCCAGATAAGCACGCTGGAGGGCTTCTACTTCAGACTCAGTCATCAGCCCCACCGACTCGAGTTCATCCAGGAGCCGCATCACATCTGTCCAGCTACCAAGTCCACCATGCCTTGACGCGCTTGCAAGGACGCCATATTGGACCATAAATTCTATATCAACAATAGCCCCGGTATCGTGCTTCAAGTCAAACTTACCCAGTATCTCGCTGCCGTTTTCTGGTGGGCCTGCGATCGGTGCTCCAAGGTGATCGCGCATTCTTTGCCGCATGGAACAAACATCCTGCAGTAACTGGTCAAGATCACGTTCCTGCTCAATCAGGTTTCGGCGAACGGTGTTAAAAGCCTCCCCAAGCGCAACGTCTCCCGCCACAAATCGCGCCCGAATCAGCGCCTGGTGCTCCCAGGTCCAGGCTTCGCTTTCCTGGTATCGCTCAAACGCACCAATGGTAGCAACAAGGGGGCCCTTGCTACCCTGGGGCCTAAGCCTCATATCTGCCGAGTAGAGAATACCAAATCGTGTGAAGCTGGTCAGAATGTGGATGATCCGTTGCCCAAATCGAACGTAGAAAACGTTGTTGTTGATGATCGACCTGCCATCTGTTTTGCCCTGAATATAGCTGGGACACAAAAACACCAGATCCAGATCACTGCCGTAGGCCAGCTCAAGCCCCCCGGCCTTCCCATAGGCGATAATCGCCAGCCTGGCATGCATCGGGTTACCAGACTCATCCGTTGGCCTGCCATGCCGGTTCTCCAAATAGCCCCAGGCGATGTCTAACGAGGTCTCAAGAATGGTTTCGGCGAGCGCAGTCAGGCCATCGGAAGCCTGCATGATTGAAAGCTTGTCCAACAGCTCCATGGCGGCAATTTTGACCGTCGCAGAAAGCTTGAACTGCCTGAGCGTGTCCATCTGACTTTCAAGGTCGCCCGCATCGACAATGCGCATAACTTCTCGCAGCTTACCTTCGAGCTCAAGCTTGGCTACAGCTACTTCTCTTAGAGCTCTGTCCGTTAGCTCATAAAGCAGGATGGGGTAGGCCTCGAGCTGGCCCGCAATCCAGGGGCTTAAGGTCACAAGTTGTACCGCTTTCAATAACGCATCTGGGTTTTCGTCCAGAAAGACGAGGTAAGTTGAGCGGCGCAGAACAGACCTGACAATGGGCAACATTCGAGTCATCGCGATCTCTGGCGCAGCAGACTCCCCAATTAACATCAGGAGCCGCGGCATCAACTCATCAAGGCAGGCGATAACACCATCGTCAAGTTGCAGCTTCCGGACTTCCAGCCTCAGCTCCTCAACATTCTGGTCGGCTGGGAATTTCCATCTATTAACCCACACTTCCTCAATATCCTGATGAGGAGACGTTCCCTTGGTCGATACCAATTGAGCGAATAATCGAGAGACTTTTGTACGATGCGCCTCAAGCGCTATCAGGTAGCGACCGTAGTCGTCATAGCCCATCGCGTCAGCAAGGCGACGTTGACTAACCTCGTCGCCAGGTAACAAGTGGGTCTGCCGATCAAATTCAGCCTGAATAGCATGCTCACTATTCCTCAGAAAAATGTAAGCCTCCTTGAGTACCGATACTTCTTCGACCGGGAGAAACTCTTTCTCGACAAGCGATTCCAGCACCTGGATCAGTTCCGGTTTTTGCAGCTCAGGGTGCTTTCCGCCCCAGATCAGCTGATGTGCCTGGGCGATAAACTCGATCTCCCTAATCCCCCCAGGACCAAGTTTCAGGTCATGACTCATTTCATTGAGTTCAATCTGCCTGGTAATCAGACCCTTCATTTCGCGCAAAGACTGGACCGCGCTATAGTCCTGATGCCGACGGTAGACAAAGGGCCTTAGCCAGCTGAGAAAATCACGCCCACCTTCGAGATCACCTGCAATCGCCCTAGCCTTGATAAATGCATATCGCTCCCAATCTCGTCCCTGTTCCAGATAGTATTTTTCCATAGCCGCCCGGTGGACGACAAGCGGGCCACTGTCACCATAAGGTCGCAGGCGCATATCGACTCGAAATACATTATCAATTGACCCCGCATCATCCAGGTGACTAATCAGCTGCCTGGCTAAGCGGATGAAAAATTCCTGAAAGCTAATCGTTTGATCACGCCCATTTTGTTCGAAACGAAGTGTGCCCTGGTGGGTGTAAAAAAAAATCAGGTCGATGTCGCTGGAAAGGTTGAGCTCATAGGCTCCCAACTTACCCATCCCAAGAACGATCAGTTGTTCAGGTATACCATCTGGAGACAGGGGCCGGCCATAGCGCCTAACGGCTGCCTGATAACAATCATCAAGGGCTGTTTGTACACAAAAATCCGCCAGCTGAGATAGCTCAGCCGTGGTTTGGAAAAGATCCGCTTTTCGGGTCAGGTCTCGAAAAATGATGCGGATCATTTCCCGGCGACGCAGCAACCTTAATGCAGAGCGCACATCTTCTGCACCTACTGAAAAAAAGCGCCGGTAGCGATCATTGAGTTCGGCTTGCGAAAGCGCATCATCGCACGAGCAAAGCGTCGCCAGGTAATCGGGCGTCTGTTCCAGTAGCTCTCCGAAAAAGGGACTTAGGCCTACAATGCGCGATACTTCCGTTTTTAGCACATCGTCTTCTATTGCGTTCAACACTGGTTTCAACATTCATTTCAACATTCATTTCAACATTCATGTCAACAAGGCAGACTCCACCGCCCACAAATTACTCTGTGCCAGAGAAAGGAGCGACCCTCAGGACCTCTGCGATCGTTGTTTCCCCGGCAGCGACTTTCATCGCACCGCTCAGCCTGAGTGTTTTCATGCCTTCTTTCATAGCGGCCATACGCAACTTGCCAATGTTTACATTTTCCCCAACGATGGCCTTAATGGTATCCGTCATTGGAAGTAATTCATAAATGCCCTGCCGTCCCATGTACCCGGTATCGCGACAATCGAGACATCCCACCGGATGATACATCCGAACCGGCATCTTCATTTTCCAGGGGGTCGTCAATACCTTCCAGCCATCAGGGTCAGGATCACCCTCGTTCTTGCAGTTGTTACAGAGAGTACGAACCAGCCTTTGCGCCATAACGCCCAGGACTGTTGCCTTGATCAGGTACGGCGCGACACCAAGCTCCAATAGCCTGGTCACCGCGGATGGTGCGTCGTTAGTATGAAGCGTTGAAATCACCAGGTGGCCAGTCAACGCGGCCTGAATCGCCATCTCAGCGGTCTCGAGATCGCGGATCTCGCCAACCATGATGATGTCCGGGTCCTGCCTCAGCAATGCTCGCACACCATCGGCAAAACTCAGGTCGATATTGTGGTGGACCTGCATCTGGTTGAAGCTCGGTTCCACCATTTCAATCGGGTCTTCAATAGTGCAAACATTAACCTCCGGCGTCGCCAGGTGCTTCAAGCTGGTATACAGGGTGGTTGTTTTGCCCGACCCCGTCGGTCCGGTAACGAGCACAATTCCGTTCGGGTTATCACACATCTGTTCCCATCGACCAAAATCGTCATTGGCCAAACCCAGCTGCCCAAACGATTTGAGCAATATGTCCGGGTCAAAAATTCGCATAACCATCTTTTCGCCATGCGCCGTCGGCAAGGTCGAGAGACGAAGTTCCACTTCATGCTGGTCAACAGTTTTTGTTTTCAACCGTCCATCCTGAGGCCTTCGCTTCTCAGCCACATCCATTCGTCCCAACGTTTTAAGTCGGCTGACGACCGCCGTCATCACAGGCGCCGGTAACTCATAAACAAGATGAAGAACACCGTCGATCCGAAACCTGACGCGTCCTTTGTCCCGTCTTGGTTCCAGGTGAATATCACTGGCGCGCTGGGTAAACGCATAGTTCAGCAACCAATCCACGATGTTGACGATGTGCGCATCGTTCGCCTCCATCTGTTCGATCTGACCGAGCTCAAGCATCTGTTCCAAATTGGACAGCGAGCTCGTATTTAGTCCTGAGGCATTAGCTTTATTGACCGACCTAGCCATGGTGTAAAATTCAGTCGTACAGCGCCTGATATCTGCCGGGTTAGCAATAACCCGGGTCAGTATTTTACCGGATAGCGACTGCTCAATAGTTTCTTCCCAGCCGTGTAGATATGGCTGCGCACTGGCGATTACAACCTCGTCTTCCTTTACATCAAGGGCCAGGATCTGATGTCTTTGTGCGAATTCGTAAGACATTATCCTGGTGACGACAATTGAATCGATTTTCAGTGGATCGATCCTGACGTATTGCTGCTTTGCTTTTTCAGCCAGCCATATTGTCAGGGATTCAAGGTCAAGGGAGCGACCTGGCTTGTTTTGATCGTCAAGCATCTCCTCTGCGATCAGCTCCACAGGATTCCAGTTTAACTGTTCCTTACGGCGCGTCTTTAGACTGAGTTGCTCAGAATCACCCGGGCTGAGTCGCCCATCCGCAACCAGATCGTCCGCTACGGTTCGAAGACTCAGTGATATGTCAGGCTTCCTGGTATTTGATTCCTGAAGACTCACGGCAGGCCTCACTCAATATTGATGCCGCTACTTTACACCTTTTCTATAGCCTTTTCCCGAGATCGCCACGTGCTACACTCCTTACATGACGAGATCTGTACCACTTTTAAAAGACATGGTGCGTCACTTGGTCGGCACTCCGTCTGTCAGCTCAACGCAACAAGAGTTTGATCAATCCAACATCGACGTTATTCACCTACTGGCTAACTGGCTGGAACCGCTTGGCTTCCAGGTTGAGATCATTCCAATCAAGGGTAAAGCCGGAAAATCAAACCTGATCGCACGATTAGGTAAGGGAAGAAATGGTCTCGTACTCAGCGGACATTCAGATACCGTACCGTTCGACGAACACCTCTGGCAATCAGATCCCTTTTCCATCACTGAGCAGGATGATAAATGGCACGGACTGGGTAGCTGCGATATGAAAAGCTTCTTCGCGATTGCGATAGAGGCTGCGATACCCTTTTTGCAGGGATCACTCGCTCGACCGCTCATCATTATGGCAACCGCCGATGAAGAATCATCGATGTCTGGCGCAAAACAGCTGATTAGAGAGAACGTAACAGATGCCGGTTTCGCCATTATTGGCGAACCTACCGATTTGAAACCCATCATTCAACACAAGGGCATTATGATGCTCAACCTGCGAGTTGAAGGTAAATCAGGACATTCTTCTGATCCAGCACTGGGCAACAACGCTATTGAAGGCATGCATCGCGCGATTACTGAGCTAATGACATATCGCGATGAGCTCGAGAAAACACACCAGGATCCCCGCTTTGCTGTTTCAGTTCCAACCATGAACTTTGGCTGTATTCACGGTGGCGACAACCCTAACCGTATCTGTGACCATGCAGAGCTCGCTTTCGACCTGAGAAGTCTGCCTTCCATGGATATGGCAGATTTTTCAGGCGCGCTCGAAGATCGGGTTTCACGAGTGCTGAGTGATCAGGGTTTTACCTGCCAGCTCGAACCCCTTTTCTCGCCGGTTCCAGCCTTCGACAATGGTGATTCTGAGCTGGCGAAAGAGGTGTCAGGAATCACAGGCTGTGAGCCCAGCTCAGTCGCGTTCGGTACCGAGGCCCCGTTTTTAATGGGTCTTGAGCTTGACACGGTCGTCATCGGACCCGGGTCTATCAATCAGGCCCACCAGCCAAATGAATACTTGCCCCTGGCGCAAATCGACCCTGCTATCGATCTTCTCAGAAACCTGATCGGCGCTCACTGCACCTGATGCCGGGCACTTGGCATGACGCTTTTACAACACCAATTAGCTGCTATAATCCGCGCCCGCGCCAGCAACCGTACACACAAAATGGCATTAAACACAGACCACATCAAATGGTTCAGGGATTCTTCACCCTACATTGATGCGCACAGAGATAAAACTTTTGTAGTCTGTATCGCCAGCGATGCGTTGCAGTCTGAGAACTTTCCCAAGGTAATTTCTGACATTGCACTGCTGAATTCCCTGGGCGCAAAGGTCGTGGTTGTATTTGGCGGTGATCACCAGGTCAAGGCGGTACTAGAAGCAACCGGATCGAGCTGGCTCCAGGATGGTGACCAGAGAATCACAACCGCCGCGCAGATAGAGGCGGTAACCTCAGTGCTGGGTCAAATGTATGCGGACCTGTCAGCCAGGTTTTCAGCCAGTACGCCCGAGTCTCCAGCGAAACGCCGGGCGATCACGACCAGCACAGGAAATTTTATCAGGGCACAACCTGTGGGAATTAAAGATGGCGTTGATCACCAGCTGTCAGGTTTGGTTAGAAGTATCAACGAGGGCGCAATCAGGCACCAGCTTTCCGGCGGATCAATCGTTCTGATACCTTCCATGGGCTATTCGCCTTCGGGGGAAACGTTTCACCTGGATGTAGATGTCGTCGCGCGTGAAGTCGCCTGTGCGTTGTCCGCCGATAAACTTATTTTCATGACAGAACAAACCGGCCTGAAAGATATCACCGGAAATCTGATCAGCGAGATCGATTTAAGCGACACGAGAACCGGAGATGTCTCACTCGAGCCACTGACGGAAAAACTTCTCAGCCATTGCGACCAGGCCTGCCGACAAGGTGTCGCAAGATGCCACATCATCAGTTTCGCAACCGATGGCGCCTTGCTGGAAGAGCTGTTTACACGAGATGGCTGTGGAACCCAGGTTATCGGTAACAGCTACGAACAAATCCGAACTGCTTCAATAGAAGATGTACCTGGAATTTTGAAGCTAATCGCCCCACTCGAAGAATCGGGCGCTCTGGTCAAAAGGTCCAGGGAGCTCCTGGAATCAGAGATTCAACAATTTGTTGTGATTGAACGAGACGGATTGCTTATCAGCTGTGCGGCCCTCTACGACTACGATACATCTGGTGAACTGGCCTGCCTGGTTACCCATCCCGATTACAGAAACAGCGACCGTGGAGACAGATTACTCGATGCCATTGAGAAGGCGGCCCGTGCCAATGACATTGTCGAACTGTTTGTATTAACGACCCAGAGCGCGCATTGGTTCACAGAAAGAGGTTTTAGCGAATCCAACAGGGAAGCGCTTCCTGCCGGGAAAAAGGAATTCTATAACGATCAGAGAAGCTCCACTGTCCTTCGAAAGGTGCTACGCGATTAACTTGTTTGGTAGCCCTGCACGAACTCAACCAGCGCTTTGACGTTCTCAACAGGGGTCTCTGGCAGAATGCCATGACCAAGGTTGAATATGTGACCGGGGCGACCACCCACCTCTTCAAGAATTAATCTCGCCGCTTGTCTGACAGAATCAACACTGCCAAACAAGGCTATCGGATCCATGTTCCCCTGAACAGCCTTACACCCCAGTAACTCCCAGCTTTCTTTCAGCGGAGCACGCCAATCGAGCGCCATCACATCCCCACCAGCCTCCTTCATCAATGGCAACAGCGATGGGTTTCCGGTACCGAAATGAATAACAGGCACCTTTCCTGAAATACTATCAAGCAACTTTTTACTGTGCGCAAAGACATGATTCCGGTAATCACTAACCGACAGGCAACCCACCCAGCTGTCAAATATCTGTATCGCCTGAACGCCTTCGTCAATCTGGTAATTCAAATAGTCAATGGCACTCGCGGTCATCTTCTCCATGATTGCATGAAATGCACCAGGGTCAGTCGCCATCATACGTTTGACGTTGATGTAGTTTTTCGACCCCTGTCCTTCAATCGCATAAGAGGCCAAGGTAAAGGGGGCACCCCCAAAACCAATCAGCGGGATATCGGCCGGTAGCTCTTTTCTGATCAACGAGATGGCTTCGCCTATATAAGGCATGGATCCTGATGAGGGAACAACCCGCAAACGATCAATATCTTCATTTGAACGCACCGGGTTGGCGATGTTCGGCCCAACGCCAACCAAATAGTCGAGCTCCAGTCCCATAGGTTCCAGAATAGGCAATAGGTCAGCGAACAGGATCGCCGCATCTACTCCAAGTATCCGCTGTGCATCACAGGTTACCTGCGCGGAAAGGTGCGGTGTTTTGAAAAAGTCCAGGCTCGGGGTATCACCCTTCACCTTGTGGTACTCCTTCATGTAGCGGCCAGCCTGTCGATTCAGCCATATCGGCGTATGATCAGTGGCTTCACCACGGCAAGCTTTCAGAAAAACACTTTGTTCCAGCTGAACAGACACGATTAAGCTACCAGAAAAATTGAGCGCGCATTGTATCTGTCTTCATTCAACTCAACAATCGAACTTCTGGGGAATCATCCGTATTCCCTGACAGCCCATCAACACTGAAGGTGGAAATAGGTGCGGAGAACCCCTTAACGGCCATCCGGCCACGATCGGTGCAATCAATGAAAGGGGCAACCAGGCGCCGCGTATCAGCGGAGATCAGGATTTCACCCCGCCTGGCCAGTCCTTCTAACCGGCTTGCCAGATTAACCACGCTGCCAAGCGCGGTATAGTCTCTTCTTGCCGCACAACCAAAATTCCCGAGCAGACAATACCCAGTGTGAATACCCATCCTCAGATACAGGGGAGCACCCCCTGCACCCTGCCACTGCCGGGACAATAGTTTGAATCTCGCCCTCATTTCCACCGTTGCTTCGACACCCGCCTTAGCATCCATCACCACCCCTTTGGACCCTGCGTCACCAAAGAACACCATCACGCCATCGCCGATGAACTTGTTGATGGTTCCGCCGTATTCCGTGGCGACTTCCGTCATCACTTCAAAATAGCGGTTCAACATTCCCGCAACAAGAAACTCATCCGCGGTGTCCATCAAGCGAGTAAAGCCTTCCAGGTCAACAAAAAGCACGGTCAACCGCTTGCGAGTGTAACCGGCAAGGTCTCCTTCGCTGGAGATGAATTCGGGGGATACAAAGGGCGTTACGAGGGCTCGGAATTTTTCCAACCTGTTTTGTATCGTCTGCAGGTGTTTCTGCTCCATATTCAGTCGATGGGTCTCCTGATAAACCAGAACCCCAACAAAACACAGGTAGGCCACCAGACTGAAGAAACAGATGAAATAGAAACTGGAATTACCGACAAAACCTGCAGGGTGGAGGATCGTTCCCAGCAACATACCCACGGCACAAACAGGTACCAACAGGATCCACAACTGCAACCCTCCGATGATAATGATGCTGACACTCAGTACCGAAACAAGAACAGCCCCAGCTTCAAAATTAAAATCTGCAAGACTGATCAGCAGGCCAGTGACAATGGCATCTACTGACATCACCAGCCTCGTCACATCCCGCCGCCCTATCCTCAAAAGAAATCTGTTGAGCATCTGGGGGTAAAGCAACAGCACCATCATCCACCCGGAGATATAGCTGCCGGCGCTCTCCAGCTGAGTCAGGATCAGGATCGCGAGAAGGTAGCCAAATACGCGAGGTGGGTAAGTCACGGTAGCAAGATGTGCGGACGTCATCTGCGCATCTTGCAAATAACCCGTCTAACCAATCTGTAGTCAATAGATGTTGCTTAAGTGGGAGAACGCTCTTAACCGACAGTCAATGAACCCTGCCGCTAACCTCAGGCTTCCCCGACCTGCAACTCAATCGGGATTTCGGGATCAACCTCTGCTTCGTAGTCCATCCCCGCCACTTCGAAACCATGCATTTCGAGATAGGCCTGTTTATAACCGTCAAAGTCAGTCATATCGTCGAGCGTTTCGGCGCTGACAAGGGACCAGTTATCGGCTACAAACTGCTGGATATCGTCCCTCAGCTCCAGTTCGTCCATCCGGATTCGACCACCTTCATCTGTCCGGTGCTCTCCGCTTCCAAACAGCTGAGTGTTAAAGAACCGGGTCGTCTGTTCGATACATCCCTCATGGGTCCCTGCTTTCTTCATCGCCCTGAACAACAGCGACAGGTAAATCGACATCCCGGGAATAGCCGACGCAGCCTGGGTAACGAGACCCTTCATCACAACAACGTGAGCTTTACCGTTAACTGACTCCATTGGTTCAACCAGAGCAGCCTGGGCTCTATCAAGGTCTTCCTTCGCCTTACCAATAGTTCCGTGATGGTAGATCGGCCAGGTCACCTCACTGCCAAGGTAGGTGTAATTGGTGGTAATGCACCCCGCCGCCAGCAAACCTCTTGCCAACAACGCCTGGATCCAAAGCTCCCAGTCTTCCCCTCCCATTACTCGGATGGTATCGGACACCTCTTCTTCATTTGCCGGCTCAAGGGATAAGGATTTGAGCTCCCGAGTGTTGAGATCTATGGTCGAACCTTCAAATGGCTCACCAATTGGCTTCAGAGTAGATCTGACGACGGATCCATCTGGAAGCTGCCTGGCGGGAGCAGCCAGCGAATAAACAACAAGATCAATCTGCCCAAGGTCCTTCTCTATCAGGTCGCAGGTGGCGTCTTTGATCCCCTGAGAGAAGGCATCACCATTAATGTTAGCGGTATAGAGCCCTTTGGCTTTCGCTTTCTCAGTGAATGCGGCGGTCTTGTACCATCCAGGAGAGGCAGTACGGTTCCCCGAAGCCGGGCGCTCAAAAAAGACACCCACAGTTGACGACCCGAATCCAAATGCCGTAGAGATTCTGGACGCCAATCCGTAACCACCGGAGGCACCAATAATCAGTACACGCTTCGGTCCATCCGACCTGATACCCTCGGATTCCGCATGATTGATCTGGTTCGCCACATCCTGAGCACAACCCGCCGGATGCGCCGTGGTGCAAAGGAATCCCCTGATTCGAGGTTTGATTATCATAATGACTCGCTTATTGATTCTTTTGATTGTTTCTTAAATAGCTGTGCGCAACGAATCCCAATCCGAGAATAATCATGGGTAGTGAAAGCAGCTGCCCTGTTGTTACCCAGTCAAACACCACAAACCCGATATGACCATCGGGTTCCCGGAAGAATTCAGAGCATATTCTGACACTACCATAGCCAAACAGGAACATACCCGATACTGCCATGGTTGGACGAGGTTTCATCGCAAATACCCAAAGGAACGCAAAAAGAACTGGCCCCTCAAGCAGAGCCTGATACAAGCTGGATGGGTGGCGGCCAAGAATTTCGCCGGGATAGACGAGCGCCCAGGGTACTTCTGTCACACGACCTGGCAGTTCAGCGTTGATGAAATTACCAATACGTCCACTGCCAAGCCCTAATGGTATGGAAGGCGCGATAAAGTCAGTAAGCTCAAAGAAGGTGACACCCTTGCGCCAGGCAAAAGCGCCTATCCCCACAAGTACGCCAATAAGCCCACCGTGGAAAGACATCCCGCCCTCCCATATCCTCAGCGCCGCAAGAGGATCTAGCCTAAGCATCTCCTGCCCATAAAAAAAGACGTACCCGACCCGGCCACCAATAAGCACGCCCAAAACGGCATAAAAAATGATGTCGGAAAGGTCTTCATCAGTCCACTTCAGTCCGTAGATGCGAATACGATACTTAAGCGTCCACCAGACAAGTCCAATGCCGACAAGATAGCTGATCGCGTACCAGTAAATACTGAAAGGTCCAATACTGATCGCTACGGGGTCAATCGCTGGGTAATGCCACATCCCTCGGGTTCCTTCTATCAAATGGTCGAATAGGAAAACCCCATTATCCGTCATCGGGGCAGTCTGATAAACTCGCGACTTTTTCGGCGTCCCGTTATGTGCCTAATTCTTTTTGCTGTCAATCCTAATAGCCGGTATCGCCTGATCGTCGCGGCGAACAGGGATGAACTTTATGCTCGCCCCACCAAAACAGCGGGCTTTTGGGAATCACATCCTGATCTGCTCGCTGGCCAGGATGAGAACATGGGTGGTACATGGCTTGGTGTCAACAAAAAGGGGGCCTTCGCCGCCGTGACCAACTTCATGGAAACGCCCCCCGATCCATTGCCACCCCGCTCCCGTGGTGACCTGCCAACCGGTTTCCTGGCGACTGACTCCGATCCAAATGCTTACCTCGACCACATCAGCTCTAGGCGAAACGCCTATAAAGGCTTTAACCTCATCGTCGCGAACCATGATAGCTGCAGCTATTACGGAAACCGGGCCGGCGCTCCCCGCGAACTGGGCACGGGTTACTACGGCTTGAGCAACCAGGTCCTTGATTGTGACTGGCCAAAGGTTATCGACGGTCGTGCAACGTTAACGGAAATCATCTCGGCCTTTGATGACCCTTGTGAAGCATTGTTTAGCTTGCTACTGAAACAGGGTGATGACAGAAAATTCTCGAACAGTTTTATTGCCGCGGATACTTACGGTACAAGAGCCACCACCGTTGTTCTCATCGGCACTGATGGTGACGTCGTATTCGAAGAGCGTAACTTCGGCGTCAATGGAACTCCTTTGACGAGTAACCGATTCCAATTCAACTGTGACGACGGCTCCTGACAACGTTACCAAGGCCGGCTTTACGCATTTCATCGTCAATGAAATTCTTAATGAGATAAGCGTTGTCCATCTTCAGAACACTAGCCAATAGCTCACGGGCGTGGCTCGCTTCAAAATTACTAAGCGCATGTTTAACCATCAGAAGGCTGGTTGAGTTCATGGAAAGGACATCGAACCCCATAGCCATCAAGAGGACGGCGGCAGAGGGGTTACCTGCCATTTCACCGCAGATCCCGATTCCCTTGTTCTCGGCATGAGCTGCTTTGACGACATGGTCCAGTGCATGAAGAACAGCCGGATGAAACTCCTGGTAGAGCTCTGCAACCTGGGCATTGTTCCGATCGACCGCAAGCATGTACTGAATGAGGTCGTTACTGCCAACCGAAAGAAAATCGACACGCTTAATAATATCACGGGCCTGATATACCGCGGCCGGCACTTCAATCATGACACCCACATCAGGCATCTCCACCTGAACCCCTTCTTCAATAATCTCCCGATAACATTGACTGATCAGTCTCTGGGCTTCGTCAACCTCAGCAACGCTACTCACCATAGGCAGCATAATCCTGAGCATTGAATCAATGCCTTCGCTGGCGCGGATCATTGCCTTAACCTGGGAGAGAAAAATCTCCGGGTGATCCAACGTCACACGAATGCCACGCCATCCAAGGAAGGGGTTTGCCTCATTAATAGGGAAATAGGACAGCGCCTTATCACCACCGATATCCAGCGTTCGCATGGTTACCGGACGAGGCGCGAAGGCCTCCAGGTGTTCCCTGTAAATGACGCGCTGTTCTTCTTCGGTGGGAAATCGATCATTCATCATGAAATGAACTTCTGTCCGGTAAAGGCCAACGCCTTCAGCACCGCGATCCAGAGAACGGGCAACATCCGTCATGAGCCCGGTATTGACCCAGAGTCGGACCCGGTGGCCGTCCAGCGTATGACAAGGCTGGTCTCCCGAAACCTTGATGTCTTCAACCAGGGCAGCTTCTTCCACGATGATACGGCGGTAGTAAGTTTTCTCTACCTCTTTGGGATAAGTGATTACAACACCCTCGAACCCATCAACAATAATAGGTTTTTCGTCCAGTATCTCGATGGGCAGGTCTTCGACACCCATCACGGTCGGTACACCCATTGCTTCCGCAAGAATAGCAACGTGAGACTTCCCTGATCCTTTTACCGAAACAAAACCAGCCAATTTTTCGCGCGGAACTTTTGCCAGATCAGCGGGCGTTAACTCTTTGCTTACCAGGATGGTATCGTTCGGGTAAATCTGCACCCGCGTATCAGTCGACTGGAGCTTTGACAGCACGCGATTCCCCAGATCCCGGACATCAGCACCTCGCTCTCTGAGATAGGCATCTTCCATGGCTTCAAAATTGTCGACATGAGCTCCAATCACCTTCCTGAGCGCGCTCTGGGCCCATTCACCATCCTTAATCAGGGCAATCACCTCACCACTGATCGCGCTGTCGTCTAGCATATGCAGGTAAGCATCAAACAACGCAAGCTCTTCAGGCTGGAGCCTGTCTTCCAGTTTCGCAGCAATAGTTGAAATTTCATCTCGGGTCGCGGCTATCGCTGATTGAAAGTAGCCGATCTCCGTTTCCACATCATCTACCTGTTTGTCAGGTACTTCGTGTAATTCTGCTTCGGGAAAACTCACAATCGCAGTACCAATGGCGACACCCGAGGCACCGGACATTCCCAGGAACCGCGTGGAATCCCTTTTCTTGCCCGCGTCCGTTAGCATCAATGACCCTGTTGCCTCAGCATGGGCAATCACACCTGCCAGCTGGGCCGACAGGGTAATCAGGAAAGCCTCTTCGCTCTCATCAAAACGCCGGGTCTGTGTTTGCTGGACGACCAGCACCCCAAGAACTTTGCGGTGGTGGATAATCGGTACACCGAGAAATGCATGGAACGGTTCTTCACCAACTTCCTCAAGAAACCGATTGCGTGGATGATTTTGGGCATCTTCAAGGTTGATAGGCTCTGCCCGCTCAGCAACGTATCCCACCAGGCCTTCATCAAGCGCCAGTGAAACCTTACCGACAGCGTCAGTATTCAGACCACGGGTGGCCATGAACACGAATCGCTCATCGTCCTCATCGTGAAGATAAATACTGCAGACCTCGGTGTTCATCGCGTCCTTGACGCGCTCAACAATAATGTCCAGCACGGCATCAAGATCACGCGCACGATTGACTTCCTGGATGACGCTGCGCAATGCTTCAAGCATCTAGGAGAATCTCATTTGGAAAAACATTTTGATAAGCACGGCGCCAGCTCTTTCATTGCACGACGATAAACATCCTGCTTGAACGACACTACCTGGCCAAGAGGGTACCAATAGCTAACCCACTCCCATAAATCGAATTCCGGTGTGTTCGATCTGTCGAACTGAACAGCCCTGTCCTCCGCCAGCATCTTGAGAAGAAACCACTTCTGCTTCTGGCCAACGAATGAGGAGTTATTAGAACGCAACAACCTGCGCGGCAATTTGTACCGCAGCCAACCTCTCGTTGCACCAACTATCTCTACCTGACCGGCTTCCAGTCCAACCTCTTCCTCCAGTTCACGATAAAGTGCTTCCTCAGGCGATTCCGTGGATTTAATCCCTCCCTGGGGAAACTGCCACGCATCCTGTCTTACACGACGTGCCCACAGAACCTGGCCATGATCATTGGCAACAATTATGCCTACATTTGGGCGATACCCATCTTCATCAATCAACTACCTGAACCTTATAAAGCGATTGAAAATCATTGTGCTTGAAACTCAGACATTCAGCAAACCAGCAGGACAAGCTACACTGCGCTCTTTACAGACCGGACCTGCTTCATGCCACTAACTATTTTTGATCTCGACGAAACACTTATAGCCGCTGACAGCGACCATGAGTGGGGGCAGTTTGTCATCGACAAGGGTCTTGTCGATGCGCAGAAACATAAAAAAAAGAACGATGATTTCTACGAGCAGTACAAGGCCGGTCAACTCGATATCGATGAGTATCTGCAATTCTCCTGTTCAATTCTAACTCAGTACTCAATCGAAGACCTGCATCGGTTTCGATCCGAGTTTGTCGCGCAGCGCATTCTGCCCATCATTCTGGACAAGGCACAGGATCTGGTGAAAAAGCATCGTGAGCTGGGAGATACACTGCTGGTCATTACTTCTACAATCGAATTTGTCACCCGCCCTATCGTCGACGAATTTGGAATCGATATTTTGATCGCGCCTGACCCAGAGATCGTTTCAAATCGCTACACGGGCAGGATTGTTGGGGTGCCAAGCTTCGCTGCGGGAAAAGTCACCCGTCTGGAACAGTGGCTGGCAAATCGACAGGATTCCCTGGAAGGCAGTTCCTTCTATTCGGACTCACACAATGATCTTCCACTACTGCGATTGGTGGACAACCCTGTGGCAGTCGACCCGGACCCGATACTCAGAGAAAAAGCGGAGGAAAATCAGTGGCCTATCATCAGTCTTCGCGACTAGCGGCTATAGGGTTTTCGTCCTTAGCGCTCTTGAGTTTAGTGCTCTTCGCAGGATGTGCCGAACGGCTAGAAACGGAAACAAATGCACAGGATCCCATCCAACTGGCCATCGCGATTAGGTCATGGCAACAAGGCAAGACAGAACCCATGGTCCGGGCGATGGAACAACTAAGCGATGCGACCGAATTATTCTTCAGGTCGCCAACCATTGAAAGCAGATTAGTATGGCAATCGGCATGGATCTCAGCGCACGATAACTTCCTCGGCGCCAGCATCCTGTATTCCCCTGACAAATTTCAAAGGATTGACGCGTGGCCAATGGAGGCGGGATTCCTGGATTCCCTGTCCGACTATCCCGGCTCCGGTATCGTCAGTGACGGCACACTGGAAATCACTACTACATCGCTGGGAGAGCAGCATCAGATTACGGATGCGTCCGAGGTTGCCCTCGGGTTTCATGTGCTTGAGTACTATGCGTTCGAACGCGACATTGAGGACTTTGGGAGCGATGCGCCCAACTACCAAAAACGCCAACAATTAGTTCAACTGGCAGCAGAGCTTCTGCTAGTGGATATTACCTCCTTTTCCCGAGCTCAGGCGGCTGAATCTGAAGCCAACCAGAATTTCTATCCTCTATTGCTGTTAAAAATACAACGGCGGTTACGACTGGTGTTCTCGGAATATGCCCTCCTCGGCGAGCATATTCCACCCAACTACCGGTCTACTCAGAATGTCACCACCCAGCTTGACGCCATAGCGGAATTGTTGGGCGAGCCCGTTGGCTTGAACCACTTCCTGATCGAATTGAATCCAGAAAGTACCCTGACATTTAACGCAACCTTGATGGAAGCACAAACGCTACTGTCCTCTATGGAACAGCCTGATGAAGTTACGTCCTCCCGGCTAGTGTTATTGATTGCTTTTCTGGAACAACAACTGGGAGATTTTGTGACGATGCTACCGGTCGAGGGCGAGATCTAATTCCCTTGCCGCTTTTACATCATCCAGCCTTTTGACCGGCATTGTATGTGGCGCGCTCGTCACAACCTCCGGGTTGGTTCTCGCTTCTTCCAAAATGGATGCCATCGCCGCAACGAAGCCATCAATCTCTTCCTTCGTTTCCGTCTCTGTTGGCTCGATTAACAGACATTCCGGTACCAGTAATGGGAAGTAGGTCGTTGGCGCATGGTAGCCATAGTCCAGGAGACGCTTCGCCACATCCATCGCAGTCACGCCGAGCTCCTTCGCTTCTTCTGACAAAGTTATGATGAACTCATGAGTCGCACGGCGCTCAGGGTACGCCAGGGTAAATCCGGCTTTCTCAAGCTCGCGCGCCATATAGTTAGCATTTAACGTCGCAAACTCTCCCACTCGGTGCATGCCTTCCCTGCCGAGTAATCTAGCGTACGCATAAGCCCGCAATAAAATGCCAGCATTACCCATAAACGCGGACAAACGACCAATGGAATCCGGTATATCGACACTGGTCAACCATCGGTAAGTAGCATTTTCCTTTCCGACAATAGGCGTTGGAATAAATGGCACCAAGCGCTCACCAACACCAACCGGGCCTGCACCAGGACCACCACCACCGTGGGGTGTCGCAAAGGTCTTGTGAAGATTCATATGCAGCACATCAAACCCCATATCCCCGGGTTTGACCTTGCCAAGGATTGCATTGAGATTGGCCCCGTCATAATAGAGCAACCCGCCTGCAGCATGCACAACCTGAGCGATTTCCTGGACTTTTCGCTCGAACACCCCACAGGTCGAGGGATTCGTCATCATGAGGCCCGCAGTCTGCGGGCCTACTGCCTCCTTTAGCGCATCCAGGTCCACGTCGCCTTCTGCAGTTACCGCTATTTCCCGAACTTTATAACCACACATGACGGCCGTCGCGGGGTTTGTGCCATGCGCAGCAGTCGGCACCAAAATTTCCGTTCGCGACAGGTCTCCCCGTTTTTCGTGATAGGCGCGAATCATCGCTACACCCGCGAACTCCCCCTGCGCGCCAGCCATCGGCGTCAAGGATACCGCCTTCATGCCGGTCACGTCCTTGAGATATTCCTGAAGGTCATAAAGACAGGCCAGGAAACCCTGCGACTGGGCTTCAGGCGCCAGTGGATGACGAGCCAGAAAACCAGGGATGCTTGCGGCCTTGTGTGCACCTCTTGGATTGTATTTCATGGTGCACGACCCGAGTGGGTAGAACTGGCCATCAATCGAGAAATTCTTTTTCGAAAGATTGGTGAAGTGCCTGACCACCTGAAGTTCAGAAACTGCAGGTAACCCGACTGCCCCGTTACGAATGTGTTTTACAGGCAGGTCGAGAGGATCGCCATCTTGTCTTTCAAACTGCGCGGGGGCAATCCGGCCTTCGCTGGATAAATCGTAAATCAACATCCTTTTGCCTCCAGCGCATTCAAGAGCGCAGTGCCGTATAGCGCCAGATCCTGCTCCGTTTTTGTTTCCGTCACGTTAACCAGCAAACAATTTTCCAGCGCCCGGAAAGATAAACCAAGATCATAGCCACCCAGGATTCCCTGTTCAGCCATAAGGGGTAATACTTCCTTGGCCGGTATCGGCAATTCAATCGCTGCTTCATGAAAACATGGCCCGGTGAACCGTGTCTTTATTTTTCCGGTTGATCCAAGATTCCTGAGCAGCTGCTGTAATCCCTGGTGGGATCGAATCGCAACAGACCGCAGCCCCACATCGCCTAATAGACTGAGATAAATCGTCGCGGCAGTCACTAACAGCCCCTGGTTGGTGCATATGTTAGAGGTCGCCTTGGCACGCCTGATATGTTGCTCTCGTGCCTGGAGTGTCAGAGCAAACCCATCGCTACCGTCCACGTCGCTGGTTCTTCCAATAATCCTGCCAGGCATTTGCCTGACAATTGCCTGTTTACAACACATAAAGCCCAGATAAGGACCGCCGGACGAGACAGGGATCCCTAACGGCTGCCCTTCACCAACCGCGATATCGGCGCCCTCTTTTCCCCATTCACCTGGCGGCTTCAGTAAAGCCATCGCGGTCGGGTTAACGACACCAACCATTAACGCACCATTTTCATGACACCAGTCAGTCAAAGCATCGACATCCGGCAAGCAGCCAAAGTAATTAGGGTAACTAACCACCAGAGCAGCAAACTCTCCTGGTTCAGCAGCCAGCCCAATTACGCCGGAGTCTTCATTAAAACCCTGAACCTTCAGCTCGATCCCCTGATTACGGACAATCACCTGACAGGCTTCGATATAAGCCGGATTAATATCACCCGCCACCAGCACCCGTCGCGACTTGTTCTTCTTGTTCGCGCGAATCGCCATCAGGATAGCTTCCGCCATTGCAGTCGCCCCGTCATAGACCGAAGCATTGGCCACTTCCATCTGAAGCAGGCGAGTCATCATTGTCTGGAATTCATAGATCAATTGCAGCGTACCCTGGCTGGCCTCTGCCTGGTATGGGGTATAGGCAGTCATGAACTCGCCCCGCCCAACAAGATCCCAGACAGCGGAAGGAATATGATGCTCATAAGCCCCTGCACCAATAAACGACAAATGCATCTCATCCAGGCGCGCTCGCTCATTCATTGTACGAAGCAGCTCCATCTCACTGATTCCTGACGGCGTCTGTTTCAGCTCACCAGATCTAAGTGCCTGGGGGATCTCGTCAAAAAGTGCTTCAATGGAGGTAACCCCTATCGACGCGAGCATGATTCGCTCATCATTCGGGGTATGCGGGACAAATGGCATTTTAGTTACTCGCGGGAATCAGCTTAAGTATGGCACGCCGCCGGGGTTAGTGTTCTTCCGCTTCACAGAGCGCCTGGTATTGCATAGCAGTGAGCAGACTTTCAACAGCCGTCGAATCTGACACCTTTACCTTGAAGAACCAGCCATCGGCATACGGCGCCTCGTTAACCAGTTCGGGGGAATCCTCAAGCTTAGCGTTTACTTCAACAACGGTGCCTGCAACAGGTGCATATATATCTGATGCTGCCTTCACGGATTCGACCACCGCTATCTCATCACCTGCCTGACACTCCGCCCCAACTTCTGGCAGTTCCACATAAACCACGTCACCTAGCGCATCCTGAGCATGATCAGAAATACCCACGACAACGACATCTCCGTCCTGTTTCACCCACTCGTGGCTTTTCAGGTACCGCAAATCTGTAGGGAACTCCGCCATAGTACTTCTCCAACTTTATTTATCTAGGTTTTTTTGGTTTGTAAACTTGTTTGCCGTTTCGAACAAAGGGCGGGTTGACGCATTCAACCGCCTGCATCTTGCCCCGAATCCCAACCGTCATATTGGATGATGTTTCAGAAACCCGCGCCAGCGCAATAGACTTTCCAAGGGTTGGCGAAAAAGCGCCTGAGGTAATCTCTCCTACCGGAGACCCATCACTGAATACCGGATAATGCGCTCGCAAAATACCCTTGCCAGCCATGACAAGGCCAACAAGCTCGTCATGCTCGGTCTGCTTCCTGAGGACGTCCGCGCCTAAGAAGTCGCGACCCTCAAGAAATACGGTATTTGCCATGTTCGATTCAAGCGGTGTCACGGATTCATCCATATCATTGCCGTACAGGTTCATGCCCGCTTCAAGCCGCAACGTATCTCTTGCACCCAGGCCAATGGGCCTGATACCTGCCTCAAGAAGGCTGTCCCAAAAAGACACCGCCTGGTCTTCAGGCAAGATGATCTCGACACCCTTTTCACCGGTATAACCTGTCCGCGCGATAAACCATCCATCGCACCATCCACCCTGGAAGACTTTCAAACCTTCAATGAGGGCAACCTTCTGTTCCCCAACCTTATCGTCCCCAACAAGGTCTTCCCCGACGATCGACTTCACTTTTTCAATGGCACGAGGGCCCTGAATCGCCAAAATAGCAAATTCAGGCCGTTCAACAACTTCACAATCGTATCCTTCGGCCACGCGCCGCATCCACGCCAGGTCTTTCCCCCGTGTCGCGCAGTTCACCACCACCAGATATGGATCACCCGTTGCATAGACAATAAGGTCATCCAGAACGCCACCTGTCTCGCTTAGCATTGCCGAGTACATCGCCTGTCCGGGACTTTTTACCCGCCCGATATCATTAGCCAGTAATCGATCCAGATAGGCCAGGCCATCTGCTCCATGCAGCTCAATGACTGTCATATGTGAAACATCAAACACACCGGCGTCCTGCCTGACTGCGTGGTGTTCTTCAATCTGTGATCCGTAGTGAATCGGCATATCCCAGCCGCCAAAATCAGCCATTTTGGCGCCAAGGGATTCGTGCTTTTCGAATAGGGGGGTTTTCTTACCCATGGAAAATACAGAATTGCAAAGCCGTGTAGTCTACTAGACTCGACCAGACGCGACACTAATTGCGAGCCGCTTTAACGTTTTATTTTCATTCACTAAACGCAATCCACGACTGCGCACCAATCCAACGATACTTGAATCAGACGCGAACAAACGATGGAAGCCTTCCATCGCCAATGCGGCAAGATGGTTGTCCGTTTTACGTTTTTTTTCGTAACGTTTCAGCACACCTAAATCCCCAACACCTCTGCCTTCAAGCCTTGCAGCGCAGAGCTCGGTGATCAGGCAGCTCGCATCAGCGAACCCGAGATTTGCGCCCTGACCCGCCAGCGGGTGAATCGCATGCGCCGCATCTCCCAGCAGCACCGCCCCTTCAGTCACATACCGCCAGGCCTGCTGCTGCATCAGCGGGAAACTATGTCGCGATGATATACTGTGGACCCGGCCGAGCTTATCCTCCGTCGACTCTTCAAGGGCTGAAATGAATTCGGTTTCACTTATTGAAGCCATATCCTCACTACTCGACCAAACCACTGCGAACTTACCCTGGTCACCCAGTGGCAGCAGCGCGAGTGGCCCCGAATCACAGAACCATTGGTATGCCTGTTGCCCGCGCTCCTCGGTGAACTCTTGACCGAATTGTGCAACACATACTGTCGCCCTCTGGTCGTACGAATAGCCCATCTTCTTCAGTCCGAGCTTTTCCCTTGTAGCAGAGTGAGCACCATCTGCCGCCACCAATAAGTCTCTTTGAAGCTCATCAATATCAGCCGTCTCTGTCCATTTCACCTCAAGCCCCTGACTTAAGGCGCACTCGCTCATCGCTACCCGAAGTGCGCCCTGGTCAACGATATACCCAAGACACGGCAGCCCACCTTCTTCTGCTGTAAAAGATATCGATCCACTTCCCTGCCCGTCAAAGACCGACATCTGATCGTATCGGGTAATAAATCTATCGGGAATCAGGTTCCAAACGCCAATCCCCGACAGAAATTCTGCGGAAACAGGATTCACGGCGATCACTTGTGAGGTTACTGTTTTAGGCAACACCGGTGCGGCGGCCTTATCATAGACCTCAACGCCAAACCCCTGCTTGTGTGCGGCCAGCGCAAAAGACATCCCAATGAAACCAGCACCTATGATCACTAAATCAGTCACGAGTAGTCCCCATAAGGGTTTCAATTTCATCCACCGTACGAGGCACTTGGCCCGTCAACACCTCGTTTCCTGATTTTGTTACCAGCACATCATCTTCTATCCTGACACCAATACCTCGATACTCCGATGGTACTTCCATCATGTTTTCATTGAAGTAAACCCCCGGCTCGATTGTCGTCACCATCCCTTCCTCGAAGACCCGCCACTGACCACCCACCTGGTAGTCTCCAACGTCATGAACATCCAATCCGAGCCAGTGTCCGGTTTTGGTCATACAGTAGGGTAGATAGGCTTCTTCGCCAATAAGATCGTCAAGCTTACCTGACAATACACCGAGTGTGACAAGGCCCTTGCTCAACTCCCTGATCGCCGCTTCATGCGGATCATTCCAGGTATTGCCAGGTCTCACCGCTGCAATGGCGGCATCCTGGGCACGCAAAACCACTTCATAAACCCTGGCCTGACTTTCTGAAAACCTGCCATTAACAGGAAATGTACGTGTCAGGTCACAGGCATAACCCTCATATTCACCACCTGCATCTACAAGCACAAGGTCACCATCGGCAAGAACTTCGTTGTTGGAAACATAGTGCAACACGCAGGCATTCGCCCCACCCCCAACGATCGCGGGATACGCACAGTGGCGTGCGCCGTTGATCGAAAATTCGTGAATCAGCTCAGCTTCCAGTTCGTACTCCATCATACCGGGCTGCGTTTTCTGCATAATCCGACAATGGCCCTTAACCGTGGCATCAGCAGCCAACTTCATCAGCGCTATCTCGGCAGCACTCTTAAAGAGCCGAAGTTCGTGCAGATAATGATCAAGCTGAACAAACTCACCCGGCGACTCCGCGCCAAGATGATCACTTTGAGAAATTTTCTTGACCCAGTCGATCACTTGATTATCGAAATCCCGGTCTAAGCCCATGGCGTAATAGAGCTTCGAGCGACCTTCAATCAAACCCGGCAAGATGTCATCTATATCGGATACAGGAAAGGCATCATCCATCCCAAAAAGCTGCATCGCACGCTCAGGGCCGGTGATATGACCATGCCAGCGCTCATACTCGTTGTCGCGCTCACGACAGAACAGCAGCGTCTCACCATGCTCCCTGCCAGGGATCAGCACGAATACCGCATTGGGTTCATCGAACCCCGTCAGATAACGAAAATCGCTATCCTGGCGAAACGGGTATTGCACATCACCATTACGAATCTTTGAATTCGCACCAGGGACAATAGCAATACTGCCTTCATCCATGAATGCTGACAGCTCCCGGCGCCTGCTGACATATTCCGCTGGTGCAATCTCCCTGCGCGCCTTCTTTTTTCTCGGCAACTTTAGTGAGTCCCTTTTGATTCTGTTTCCGCGAAAATGAGTAACGTACTGATTCGTATGAACTCGACGATCTCGGTCAAGTCCGACTCATTCTCTTCCCCTTCAGTGACTTGTTCGGACATTGCCGCAATTCGACCCATATCCTGAAGGGCTTCCTTAACATCTGAAGCATCGTCGGCATCGAGCTGACGACCGGATTCACCAAAGCCTGAAAGAAAACCACTACACCACAAAAACACAGATTCTGCTCGTTCAGCAATCCCCTCGTCATCCCCAGGAATCATCAGCGTAAAATCAAAATCCGCATATTCACCCAGACTGTCCAAACTTTGCGTATAAGCTTCTTCAAGCATATTCACTACGGAAGCAGGCGCCTGACCGTCCATCCAGGCTTCAAACAGGGATCTACGCTGTCCTGGCCCGGCGCTATCCTTCACCGCACACAGGTAGCCAACAAGCATCCCATGCAGTTCGGATGGGTGAAGATCAACGCTTGCCCGGGACAATTCATCGCGGAAGTGCTCAAATACAATCATATCAATCAGCCTTGGTTTCTGACCCGGTGGTAAAACATTCCTCAATAGAATGACGATTTTACTCCAACTCAGCTTGAACAACAGGATTGTCCCGCTTTATAGTTCCTAATTAACCTTTAAGTTGAGTGCCGGTGTGGATATCAACACCCTTGAGAAACGGATCGACGAGCTGATCGCCCTTTGTGATGAGCTGGAAAGTAAACATCGAGCGATAGAAGCCGATCGTAAGAAGTGGACGCAGGAAAGAAACAGCCTGCTTGAAAAGAACGAAATGGCCAAAGCCAAAATCGAGGCGATGATTATGCGCCTGAAGTCTCTAGAACAGGACTAAACCAATGTCAGAATCAAAGACTGTACGAGTCTCCATACTCGACAAAGACTATCAGGTCAGCTGTGAGGAGAGCGAAGTGACTGCCCTACAGCAATCTGCCCAGTTCCTGGACCAGAAGATGCGAGAAATGAAAGAGAATTCAAATGTTTTTGGCCTGGACCGCCTGGCCGTGATGGCGGCGCTGAACCTAACCAATGATCTGTTAGCGCAGTCTGAAAAGGCCACCCAACTGGATTCCAAACAAACCGAGATTTCTTCCAGACTCGCCGATCAGCAGACCGAAATCCAGAATTTGCACAACAAGATCGATACCGCCCTAACCCGACTGAAAGCAAAAACCTAAACCGCTGTTCTGGTCAGCCCTCCAAACGGCTATACTCGCTTTCTAGTTCCCTGGGTTGTTCGCCAGTCGATATGTCCTCGACCCTTTACGCGATAACCAGGAGGTCTTTTTTCATCGACCATGTGCATGTCCGTTCAGCGGAAAGCCTGAGGTCATAAGGAGACCACCGCCTTGAACCGCAGGGTTCAAGGACCTATTAGTACAGCGGCAATTTGGGGAACTAATCATCGAGGCCGGCATGTCCTTAAGCCAATTGAGAAAATCCCTTAGATCCGCACGCCGTTCGATCACTCCATTGGAACGCGAAGAAAAATCGCAACTGCTCGCACGAAACCTTGCCCGATACTTGCCATTTCGGCGCTGTAAAAAAATCGCTGTATACCTGTCACTCCCGGAAGAAGTTGACACATCGCCTGTCATAGAGCTTGCGCAACTGCTTCGCAAGGCAATTTATCTTCCCGTCATTGATACCAGGGTGTGGCAAAAACAATCCATGATGTTCGCGCTATATTTACCAGGGGAAACCCCGCTTCGAGAGAACCGTTTTGGCATCAGGGAACCGGCGGTTAAGCCAGGTAACTACATTCGGGGAATTGACATAGAATTCGTGTGCGTACCCGTCGTCGGGTTCAATGATCGTTGCGATCGAATTGGCATGGGGGGTGGCTACTACGACAAAGCGTTTGATAGACGACGCTTCCAGCAAAGCAAACTGGTTGGCCTGGCTTTTGAAGGTCAACAGGCTGATTTTGAACCAGCCACACATGACGTGCCGATGCAGGCAGTGATAACGGAAGACCGCTTGATTGAGAGAGCCCCCAGACGATCAAGTACCCATTAAATCAAGGACGCACCCGCGCTCAACACGACACCCAGTCCGAACATTAAAAACAGGAGGAACATTAGATCGGGCTTTTTCTTCACGAGTTTCACAGACTCCAAAGAATGTTTTGAGCATAGATACTAAAGGCCGCACGACCTATAGCGGTTATCCAGAATAAGCAAGCCTTTGGCCACCAACCCGTGGCACCTGATATCATGACCGCCGGCTATGTGCCCACGAGGAGTCATTTACTAACATCCCAGAGAGGCTATCAATGGCAGTAAGAGAAGTAATTCGCATGGGTCATCCACGCCTGAGAGTCCCGGCAGCGCCCTATCCCACAGCACACCTTGGGTCTGCAGAATTCAACGAACTGGTCTCCGACATGCGGGAAACCCTTCTTGCCTATGGTGGTATTGGCCTGGCCGCTCCCCAGATTGATGTGGGCCTCCGAATCGTCGTCATCGAGATCGAGAACACCAGCACTCGCTATGGCGAAATTGAGCACACTCCTTTCGAGGTCTACATCAACCCGACGATCACTTCCATTGCCGATGAAACAGCCGGTTACTGGGAAGGATGTCTATCCGTACCAGGCATGATGGGATACGTTGAACGCCCCCAGCATATCCGGGTTGATTACCTGACCCCAGGGGGAGTCGATAAAAGCATTGAGGCACACGGTTTTCTGGCCACCGTATTCCAGCACGAATTCGATCACCTCGACGGGATGCTGTACGTCGATCGAATCAAGGACCTCTCCTTATTCTCTTTTGAAGAGGAATTCGTGCAGTTTCACGCCGATATCAATGCAGAGGACGAAAATAGCGTGGATAAAACTGACTAGCTTGCAGTAAGGAACTGGCGGTACGCGGGATTACCGGATTCATTCCAGTACCGGTAATTAATCTTATCCAGCTGCCCCAGAAAATATTTCATTCGGCCTGCAGGAATCTGAATTCCGACCAAGACCCTGCCAAAAGCTGAGCCATGATTTCTATAATGAAACATACAGATGTTGAACTCATTGCCAAGCAAATCCAGAAACTTCAGTAAAGCACCCGGTTTCTCAGGAAATTCAAACCTAAACAGCTTTTCATCTTCAATTTTTGCGACCCCACCGACCATGTGTCGAACATGGACAACAGCAACCTCGTTATCCGATAAATCCTGAACCTCGTATCGCTCAGAAAGCTTCATGATGAGCTTTGACTTGTCTTCGGCGGCTGATGTCTGAACACCGACCAGGACATGTGCTGGCCCTCCGTGAGCATAACGATAGTTAAATTCCGTGATGCTACGTTTGCCAATGGCAGAGCAGAATTTACGAAAACTACCGGCCTTCTCGGGAATACTCACACCCAGCAACAATTCCCGTCGCTCTCCGACTTCTGTTCTCTCCGAGATATGACGAAGTCGGTCGAAGTTAACATTAGCCCCGCTGACGACGGCCACGACGGTTTTCCCTTTTAGTCCATGTTTCTTTAATCCCGCTACCGCGAGAGCCCCTGATGGTTCGGCAATGGTACGAGTATCCTCGAAGAGATCCTTAATCGCGGCGCAGATCTCATCGACCGTCACTGTAATCACCTCATCAACTACCTGCTTCGCCAGCGCGAACGTTTCCTTACCAACCTGCCTAACAGAGGTACCATCCGCAAACTGGTCAAGATCTTCCGCCCGGAGAGAGACTCTCCTCCCGGCTTTCAGTGCAGCTGACATCCCAGCTGACCCTTCACATTCCACGCCAATTATTTTACATTCAGGCTGGAGGTACTTAACGAACGCACCAATGCCGCCAATCAACCCACCTCCGCCTACAGGCACATAGACGGCATCAAGAGAGCCCGTATATTGCCTCATTATCTCCATCCCGATCGTTCCCTGCCCTGCGATTACATCGGCGTCATCAAAGGGGTGTATGTAGGTCGCGCCTGTGCGAGTCGCTTCCCTACGCGCGAACACGGCGGCCTCGTCATAGGTATCCCCGTGCAGAATGACTTCGCCGCCAAAGGCCTTTACCGCATCGATCTTGATTGAGGGCGTATTTTCGCCCATCACGATTCTGGATCTGATCCCAAGCCTGGTAGCAGCCATCGCCACACCCTGTGCGTGATTCCCGGCAGATGCCGTAATGACCCCTTTTTTCCTTGCCTTGGGTGTCAGGCGACTTATCTTGTTGTACGCTCCGCGAATCTTGAAACTGAAGACCGGCTGCATATCTTCACGCTTTAGCAACACCTCGCTTCCCATTCGAGATGACAACAAAGGAGCCATTTCCAAAGGCGTCTGTATTGCAACGTCATAAACATTCGCCTCGAGGATTTTCTTTACATACTTTTCCACGCGCAGGATCCATCTTGAAGGTAGCCTCATCTTAGCCAACTGGATGCAATTTGTGTAAGCCGGGCCAGATCACTATCGATAAAGCTCACTACCATTGCAGATCACTACCATTAAAGCGCACGATCATTAAGCTGAACTACTCGATTCCCCGATTCTTCACATTGGTGACAATTTTAATGAACCAGAACGAACTCAAAGCCGCCGTTGGACAAAGTGCAGCTGACTACATTGAGCCGCTGCTCACCAAAGAAGCAGTCATCGGGGTAGGCACTGGCTCAACTGCAAACTATTTCATTGACGCGCTTGCGAAGTCCCGTCACCGATTCGATGGTGCCGTGGCCAGTTCGCAAGCAACAGCTGACCGACTCAAAAAACACGGGATTCCGGTCTATGACCTGAACGACGTCAACGAACTACTTGTGTATGTCGATGGTGCCGACGAGACCAACCCAAACCTGGAGTTGATCAAAGGCGGCGGCGGCGCACTGACAAGGGAAAAGATCGTTGCATCCGTCGCCAGGCAGTTTGTCTGTATCGTTGATGACACCAAGCTTGTAGACGTTCTTGGCAAATTTCCGCTGCCCGTTGAAGTCATTCCGATGGCCCGATCGGCAGTCGCCAGGAAGCTTGTCGGTCTGGGTGGCCAACCCGTCTACCGCCAGGGATTCGTCACAGATAATGGCAATATGATCATTGATGTTCATGGCCTCTCGATCACCGACCCCTGTGCTATGGAAGACACGATTAACGGTCTTACCGGTGTAGTGACCCAGGGGCTGTTTGCCAAAAGGCCCGCAGATGTATTGCTGGTTGGTCGGGAATCCGGCGTCGAAGAGCTTCGCCCTGCAGGGTCATAACACTGTGATCGGTAAGCGGGGCGTGTATATCGAGATGCCTTACAGATGCCTAGAAATGAAGGCTGCGTGAGGCCGATGGTTTGAGAAGCTCCGAAAACAAGCTGCGTTCAAGTTGGTTTTCGGTGAGCAACTTGTTTAGTGACAACCGATTACCAGATTAGGCCCTCTGATGAATCTCACGCACCTTTGTCACGCAAACGGGTTTGAGGACACGAAAAAACATAGGGGACAGAGAAAAATGTTATCCCCCTACTTCTCATCGAGATCAGCCGTTGGTTTCGCCGCCACTCTACCTGATTTTATTGAATCACCTGCGAGCTGAAGACCCAAATGTCTTGCCAACAGGGTAAACGAGGTGTGCTCACAGTGCGCCTGAGGTTTTACCTACGAATAGCACAATGATTCTGCTGCTGTAAGCGATCATGGGATCCCTGAAGATATCTATATGGGGATCTCCAATAACTCGGGCAGGAATAAACTTGAAAAACCGGCCGTCTCACCGGTCCCCATCGGCCACCGCTACCGGCGCCACGAACCGGAAAAGACTGCGCTCTACCCGATTATTGAACAACACCTATCTACGCTTACCGGTGAACTGACACTGAACCACGCGTCGTTACCCGCCTTCGTCGTCGAAGAGTTCCGTAAGTACCTGCGCTGCGGGTGCCTCGATAGAGTGCCAGTAAACACTGGCCCCGGTTCCAGGGCATGCTGTCAGAGCAGCGTAGGTTCCTCCTGGACTACGTTGTCAGGGAATTCGAAGATTACC
>Ga0209091_10000016_pt1 | contig 169501 bp, 220 predicted proteins | sample ArcticOcean_MG_C_6_FD_187438 | JGI IMG/M metagenome (GOLD analysis project Ga0209091, IMG submission 187438) | Marine microbial communities from western Arctic Ocean - ArcticOcean_MG_CB8_128 (SPAdes) (version 2) | ecosystem: Environmental > Aquatic > Marine > Oceanic | place: Arctic Ocean...
AACAGCAGAACCTGTTGCAGCAGGTACAATAGCAGCTCAACCAACAATGGTAAGTCGCCCAGGTAAAGTAGACAAAAGAACAGGTATTGATAAAGAACCTCTCGCTGAAAAACAACTAAATGTCTTAGAAGAGATCAGAGACATATTAAGAGACGGTGGTGGTGCAGGTGGCGGTAGTGAAAGCGGTGGTGGTATGTTTGATGGCCTTAATCCGTTTAAGAAAAAAGGATCCAAAGGGCCTAAAAAGGCTGGTAGATTCGGTAAATTTTTGAAAAGTCCCAAAGCTAAATTGGCAGGTAAAGCTCTAGGAGCTGTTGCAGCGGTTGGTATGGGTGTTTATACAGCAGTAAGCGGTGTTAACAATGCTGAAGATATGGCAGACGCAGGTGAGTTAAATGCAGAAGAAGAACAAAAAGCTAAATCAGAGGCAATAGGAGAAGGTACAGGTGGAGCAACCGGAGCATTAGCCGGAATGGCTGCCGGAGCAGCCATTGGTTCTGTTGTTCCTTTTGTAGGAACAGCTATAGGCGGTATAATTGGCGGAGCTCTTGGATGGTGGGGAGGTAGTAAAGCAGGTAAGGCAGCTGGCGGAGCGATAGCAGATGCTATTCCTGTATCAGCTGAAGATCTCGCAGAGTCTAATGCCCAAACAGAAAATGTATTAAGCCAAATAGAAGAAAGAGATTCAGGGTTAGCCGGACAAATAAGACAAGAGGCAGCGGGTATAGAATCTACATTGTTGGCAGAAGCTGGTGATTCAGTATCCGACAAAGACAAAGCATCTATTAAAAACGCAGCCATGGTACAGGCATTACTAAATAATCCTGATGCTACAGCAGGCATTGATAGAAACGTATCTGCCATTGATACAACTCTTGAGTCAATAGCTGGTGGAGATACAGCAACTGAAACAGGTACTGCAATACCTGTCATGAACGCGCCACCCTCTACCGGCAAGACTGATGAAGATCTGATGGCCGAAGCGTTCAGTGTATCTCAGACAGGGTTGTCGATGGCTGGATTGAGGACCGGATCTGATATGCGGAGGTTTATCAATGCTCGAGATACAGATTTAGCAAATGGCAGCGCCCAAGTTGGTGTTAATGTGCGTGGTGAAGATGAACTCATACCAATGGATGCTATAGAAATTGAAAAAGGTATGTTTGATTGGACAATTGAGAAGGGGGAAGGTGCTGCAGCAATTCGTAAACTGTCAGATGGTTCTTACAACCGGACTAATGCAGCCGGTACTGAAATTGCGGTTAAAGGGTCTTATAAGATGGGCAAGATGACGATGGAAGAAATTCAAGCAGGGATTCAAGATGGAAGTATTGATCCTGATAATGGCAAAGCAGCAATAGATCAACTAGGAAAACTGTCCAATATTGAAAATCTAGGTGCGCCAACAGCAGCTGCTATTGATAATACAACTAATGCTTTTCAAGATGCTATGATGGCAAATGCAGATATGCCACCAGTAATAGTAGCCCCTACTACTAATGTAGCAAGTGGTGGTGATAGTGGGCCAACAGTAGCAGTGGCAGCTGCTTCGGGTGCACGTATAAACCGTAGCTCGTTATCTAGATGGCAAGATTCAGCGTACGCTTAACCGTTAGGAATTCCCAAACTATAAATTCTAGCTTGTAGTCGTTCCGCTCTAGGTCCGACTTGTTTAAACCAACGACTATCTTCCATTTCTTCTGAAGCTGTTATAAAATCTTCTGATTCAATAGCTGCTTGAAACTTCTTAAACTTGGAAAGCCTAGGACGTCCCATATTAAACATCATATTAACTAGAACTTCTTGTACAGTACCTTGGAACTTATCCCAATCATCTCCGTACAGTGCAACACATTCTGAAATTGAAGTGTCTAAATCCTTTTCAAAACAAGCTTTAACTCTTTCTTCTGATACTAATGTACCTACTTCCTTTTCAAACTCTTCGTCTGATTCTAGTATTAAATGTCCAACTCCAAAAGTAGGATATCCTAGGTGATCTTTGTATACTTCATATACAACACCCTCGTCTACTTTTAACTGTTCAAATATATTATCTCTATTCATCTTTTATTCCTCTTTATTCTTTTGCATATCATACAAAAATTGTGTATGTGGTTTAACGAAACAGTTTGTTATACTGATTCTATTATCTTTATATTTATTAACTTCTTTAATACTACTATGGTTTAAAATAATAGTATCTGTGGATGGGATCTGATGTTCCAGCCATGCAGGCCATATTATTAAGTCGCCCGTCTTTGGTTGTATTACGGTTTCTAAATTTGTATTCTTTGTACCCATTGACCAACTAGTGTACATGTCTGATAATGGAGATTTAAATTGTAATGGTGCATGTTCTTCATCAGCTCTAACATAATATGTAGCTACTAGATAATATTGTCCATGTGAATGCCAAGGGTAAGAGTCAGTCTCATCAAAGTATGTATACCAAGCATAGTTGTGCCAAAAAGAATTAAGCTCGTTTCGTAATTGAGTACCCAGTTCTGATTGCAACTCATAATCTATAGGTTGGGTCTCATCTAAGTAGGACATTACATGAGTCTTTATACTCCTTCGTAAGTCTTGCCAACCGTCAACTCCTTTCATTGGATCTTGCTTTAGATTAAATTTGTGTTCACCAGACTCTGTATAAATGCTAAGCTTACTCTTGTGTTTATTATCCCAATTAGATTTTAGTAATTGCATGACTTCAATCGATGCTTGTAAGTCAGGGATTAAATCTGTTCTTACATTGTGAGCATGATATATAGGTAGGCCTAGTATCTGTTTGTTATTCATTTAGAGAGTAACCAAGGTACTATAAATTTACCTGTCGTATCCCATCTACCCATTACAAGTTGGCCAGGTTTGTCGTGATGATTTGCATGATAATCTTCTCCGCCCATAAAGATATTACAAAACCAATTCAAGTTTGTAGGTGTTGCCTTAGTGCCACCGTGCCCGCCCCAGTTTATAACAAGAAACCAAATCCAACTCCAAGCAAACATAAATGCTAACCATACTACAAGCCATTTGCTTATAAGACCTAATACAATCATATTGCCGAGGTACAACCTCCAGTAATGTTTTGTAACAAACTGTGCGTCTTTTTGTTTAGAGTAGTATCTAAGAAATCCTACCTTAGGTTTTACTTCATCGTATTGTCCGAAGAATAATCTTTTAAAACCTATTTGTAATGGACCATGAGGATCTCCCTCTTTATCTGTGTTGGCGTGATGTTGTAAATGAGATACAACATAATGTCCAGGTGGTGCTTCAGCTGTCATCACCATGAACCACAACATTATCTTTCTACCTATCCAAGTGGGTTGGAATTGCGCGTGTGTTAACCAACGATGATACCCAGCGTTTGCTATTCGTGAAACTAGCGCTGCCACTACAAACCACAATACAACTTGTCCTAGTGTAGGCTGTGCGTATACAAACCACAAAGGAACCCCTATTAATGCTACTGCATATAATATTACTATTTTTGCTGATACTTTTTCTGTATATGTCATACTATTATTTATAGTCAAAAAGAAGGCCCCGTTAGGAGCCTTCAAAAAAACTAATAGTTTTTAGTTATCTTCTGCAAGGGATTTGAAGTAAGATAATGTATCGTCCTCATCATCAGCCGAAACTGTTGGTGTGGATTCTACTGCTGGTGCTGCTTGGACAGATTTAACTTTTTCCATAAAGTTATCGTCTTCTGCGTCATCAGTCTGAGATGAAATCGACTCTGCCGATCTAGCTGTCTTTCCGCCTAGGACCATGTCCAATTTGGATTTAAGCTCTTCGTAGGTCTTGAATTGTTCTGGAGCGACTACGCCAGCTAAGCTGTGTTGTCTAGCCCAAACCTTTTCAATTTCATCATCATTATCAGATATAGAAGAAGGACTTTCAAATTCACTTTTATCATAATTACGATATCCTTCTACTTGTCTGATTTTTAGTTTAAAGTTAGCGCCTTCCCAAAAGTCAAAAGGATTGACTGGGGACTCGTCTTCAAACTGAGGTTGCATAACATCTTTAACTTTGTCAAAGATCTTTTTACCAAACTTATAAAGGTATACTTGTCCTTCATTAGCTGGGTTTGCTTTATCCTCTACTACCATTATATTAGCATAATAACTAAGACGTCTCTTTTGCTTACGAGCAATTTCCTTCTGCGACTCAATACCCGAGTTCCATAATTCAGAGTTTAATTCTGAAACTGGATCTTGTTTATTAAGTGTAGTAAGAGAGTTCTCAATATACCACTTACCGCCAGGTCCTTGAAATCCATGATTCCAGATCCTAACCCATGGCATATCCTCGCCTTGAGGTGCAGGTAAAAACCTGATAACGGCATAACCGTTTCCTGCTTTATCTACTGTTGGTTTCCATTCCCTGTCATCACCCTTTGAAAAGTTAGATGTTGGGTTTGATATTTTTTCGACTTCCTTCATTAGGTTGTCAAATTTGCCTCGTGAATTCCGAAGCTCCGAAAGTGTACTAAACGACATATGTATTCTCCTGTATTTGCGTTGTATTTACGTTGTATAAGAACTATTTCTAGTTCTTGCAATTATATTTATAAGGCCTAGATGCTTTAAATGAAGGTTATTGGTATTCTTTCCCATAAAGGGAGTATACTTGTTCACCATAAGAACTGTATCTTTTAGTATAAGATCGTCCTTATATTCATTAACAAACTGTAATCCTTTATTCAGTATAACTACGGTTTCTATTGCTATTTGTTTACCAAGTAGCAGTTTAAATATAAGAGGGTGTCCACTTGCCACAGTGGAGTCTTCTATATTATCTTGTTCCATTCTTAATTGAATGGTGTTCAGATCCTGTTCAAATGTATATGCTAACTTCTGTTTGTTAGCTTTCCAAATGTTGTATGTTTCCATTGCCTCGGAATCAAACATTCCGTGCCAACGTTTGCCACTAACAAAGTTAGCGACTAATATGTCTATTATGTCCTTCCTGTCGTAATCCCTAGCCATCTTACGAAGTACCAATAAGTCTTTACGCTTAAGAAAAGTTTCTCGCTTTCCTCTTGTAGCAAACTTGTGTTTGGTAATATCATAAGACTCTGTAGTAAAGTGCAACTTCACAGCGAGGTAGATTTTATATACGTCAAAAGGATCCATTTTATAAAGGTAGCTTAGCGCGTTTCTTTTCTTTTAGAAGATTTAATTCTAATGCTTCTTCTTTAATTTTGTTTTTTAAGTTGGATGTGAGGAACTTTCCTATACTCTCAATTTCAATTTCTTTTTTAATACAGTAATCACATACAGCATCCATATTAGATATTTTACTATTAAAAGCCATTCGCTCCATGTATTGTGAAAATTCTGTAGGAGTATGAAACTCCTTTGTAACTAAAAATATATCTGATATTTTTTCTTTTGTCATTTCTATCGTGTTATCCACGATTATTCTGGGTGGCATCATAAGTTTTATTCCTGTCTATCCATTCATTAATATAATTGTGTACATTATGTGTTGCACCAATGTAAGGGTGTTCGCAAAACGTTCTCTGAGCTTCACCTTGCCTATCGAAAGAATGTACCATAGGGTGATCGAAGCATTTTGCTATTGATAAGATTGTTTGAGGATCTCCAGAGCCAAAGTGTGCCGTATTAGGAACGCCTGGATCTGCTAATAACTCTAACATACCTTGTACAACATCGTCTACATGAGTGAAGTCTCTTTCCTTCTTACCTGTTCCGTATATTGTTAAAGGTTGTCCTTTCAAATAATCTTGTTTAAATTTTCTAACAACTGTGCTATACTCACCGTAGTCTGCTTCACCAGGCCCATACACGTTGTAGAAAAACATTAAAACATAATCTAATGAATAGAGTCTCTTATATAAGTCTAATGTAGATTCACACACCACCTTACTAAATGTATATGGATTTGATTGTGACTCTACATACTGTGTACTAGAAGATGTAGCAAAATATAATTTACAATTAAATACTCTTGCCCAATCTGCTACTGCACATGTTGTGCTAACATTATTTGTTATTGTTTCTGTAGGATACTCTAAAGCTCTACGAACTCTAGGGCTATTTGCTAAATGAAAAATACAGACGGGTGGCTCTATAAAACTTTGATGAGGATTAAAATCCTTCACATCACAGTTATGGTATTCGACGTTGTTATGAGTAACGAATACTTTTCCTGTTCTGTTATCATCAACTACGGTTACAAAGAACCCTTGTTCTGATAGTCTACGAACTAGGTGGGAACCAATAAATCCACACCCGCCTGTTACAATTACATTTGGTTTATCTGTTAACATGTGCTTATTATACGACCTTTAACTGCTTTAGTCAACATCTTTATAGAAGATATGGTTATCTATCTTTACTGTTTTATTATAAACCATAGACCATTTGGGTTTAACCGCAGGACTATGATACCATAGTGCTCCTTGTGTGACGTCTACTGACTCGTATTCATACATTACTTCTGCTATTAAATGTATGTCTTCCCACACCTTGTAGTCTCTTACTTTGTCAGATTTTCCATCACAATACCAACTGAATTGGCACGAATGTAAATCTATCTTCCCGCTAGGGTAATACTTGGTTTGTTTAACTACTGCACAAACTGTGTCTGGAAATCTATTATCCTTTACTCTGTTTAATGTAACAAGAGCGACAGCCATTCTGCCTGGTGTTGATTCTCCTCTAGCTTCAAAATATATATTTTCAGCTAAACAATTTACCTCTTCTTGTGTTGTAGTTACAATCTTTTCTTTATTCTTCATTGTAGCATTTACTTCTTCTGCTATCATCATAAACAATATCATCGGTACTGTTATCCATAACTTCATATGGTTCCTCCTTTAATAGTGGGCCCTATTGTAACAGGGTGGTGCCCATACCCCGACTAGCTTATGCCGCTAGTGCGTAACCATTTGCTTCTGCATTTAGTTTGTTTGCTTCTGCGTTGGAAAATACCAACAAGTCTTCCGCCTTGACTTATTCTCCACTTACCTTATTATTCCCTGTCGATCCTAATTCTCCCCCTCATTTTTTATTGGTGGAGGAGCCGGGAATTGCACCCGGGTCCAGAAAACTTTATTCGTAAGTATCAACGAACAATAGTATTTATTATACTTTAAAAGCATGTATTTGTAAAGAGTGAAGAACACCATAAAAGCTAGATAAAGAAAAGGTGCCTTACGACACCTATTCAGTCTACGTTCTGAATTTAAATACCCGTACTTGTAGCGTATATGATACCTATGGGCAATAGTAACGGAGCCGCCATAATCGCTACTAATTGAACCGCATCACAGATAAGACAAACCTTGTCATTCTCCCTAAGCCTTTCAACGTTGGTTTTCATGTGCTTCGCTACATTGCTGAATGTGGCAGTAGTCATGAAACCTCTCCTATTGTTTTAGATGTTTATATTAATTTGTTATAATGTAGTATAGAACCACGTTATAACACTCTTATTTATACAAAGTGACTCTATTTACGATAATGTATTTGTAACTTTTATGTATTTATGGTGTAGGACCTAATCCCAAAGTGATTCGAAGTACTTTCCAAACAATCGAAATCCATTAGTAATACGATCTTGGTATGCCTTACGCCCTTCCCAATCAACTTCATATGTGTCGTTAGGACCTTTGGTCATTTCACTATGACCTTTGAGTTTACCTTCGGTTATTTCAATCCACACAACATCGTGTTCGCCTGATTGAAACTGTTCTTCCCAGTCGTTATGTTTGCTCTCAAAGGCAAATATCATTTCGTCCATCACCCAATCCCAACGCTCAAAGAACTTGCTATCAGTCTCACCATTTTTAGTGTATGCTGTTAGTTCTTTCTTAGTAGGACGCAACTCTGCAGGTACATCTTCAGGGTACACATACGGAGCACCATGCTTGGTTAGTTTGAGTTGCTTGAGCATTGGCTCAATAATATATGCAAGGGTATGATCCATGCTCCACGTATCATAGTTGTCAATACGAACTGACACAGACTGTTCGTTGCATATACCGAACTTCTCGTACAAAAAGTTGTGGTACCAACGATGTTTTGGATACGGGCCTATTTTAATTTTCATTCTTTACGCCACCCTTTAATGGTATCCTGTCTTTCTTAGGCATTATAATCCTTTGTTGTATATTGGTACGCCCTAGTGGATTCGAACCACTGACCCACAGCTTAGAAGGCTGTTGCTCTATCCAGCTGAGCTAAGAGCGTCTTGACTTTTATGAAGCAGAGTTAGCTAAGTGTGCCATCATATCGTTATTGATCTCTACCACTTCTTTGTTTTCATTTTCGTACGCATCTCTAGTCTCAATTAACTGTGGTACGAAATCATCTCTCTTTTCAACCCATATTGCTGGGCCATCATCTTCCTGAGCCATTAGTATTACTGTTTGACTTACAGGGATTCCTGTTCTTTCTTCAAACATAATGGCATAAGCAGCACACTGCATAAAATAACTATAGCATTGTGAACGGGTTTTCTTCTTCTTAGATGTTTTAAAATCTATTACAGAAAGCTTACCCTTGTACTCAGCGATGCAATCTACTTGCCCACCTAGTCTTAGGTGATCTGAATATAAGGTGCCTTCTAAACAATGTATATTATCTATATCATTTAATAGTGGGCGGAACTCCCTGTACATCTCTTGATCGAGAATACTAAGTTTAGATACATCCTCATCTTTATTGTTGAGTGCATCCTCACATAGGGTATGTATTTTTGTTCCTCTTGTAGAAGCAACATTACTTATACGATTAGCTTCTGCCTCACCTACACGCTGACGCCAAGCTTGTATAAATGGCTTGGATTTGTGTGATAGTATTGTGGTTACAGAAGGATATAATACACCAGAAGGTGTTTCATACCGCCTTCCGTTTTCTGTATTCTTTCGTTTAAGTTGTGCTACTTCAACGGGTATATGATTAAACAATATCTTCTTCCTCTTCTTTATTCAACGAAGAAGCAGCCCAGCCCATTAACAACAAGCCTAGGGTACTCCATAATAACATTTGGGATATGTCCATGGTGTCTTTTTCCAGCCCACCGGCAGCGCCCATGATAATCACAAATCCTAACATAAATCTAATCATTCTAATATCCTTTCGTCATATGTGAGTAACAGTCTGGGCCTGAATTGTCTAGTGGCAAGCCACATAAACAATCGGTATCACCTTCATCTTGAAGGCCAGGGAAGTTTGTAACCTTCCCTGCCTGTTCTAAGAATTTCCACTCTCTGTCAAAAGCTTCGTCCAACTTCTGTTGGGGGGATTTGTTAGTATCAAATATATTCATATTAATTACTCTCTCTAAATGTGTAGCTTGGACCGTATTGGTTCGAGCCATCAATTGCATAATTACCTAGGATGTTACCTCTAGGTGTATTCAATGCTGGAGTATTCCAACCTGCTGCTAATAAAACATCACCTTCTTTAAAAGTAACTTTCTTAATACCATTTGCCATTTTACGTTCTTTGACAAATTCGTTAATATTAACAAATCCCCAAACACTCTGGCTTTCACAACCACCAGCTGATACGTTAAACGTGTCTGCTGATATAATTTTAATGTATTTTTTACCTACACTAAAAGTATATGATCTATACTTCGCCAAATTTGGGTGACGTAAATCCCCTTCCATCTTCAGATCTGCACATAACTGCTCAACCTTGTTTACTAGTTCTTCTTTTAACATATTAGTCCTCACTATTTTAGTTTGTTTCTTCATTATATACCGTAAGTATACAGGGTTTTGGACCATATGTCAAGCATTATTTTAAAAAGATTTCAACTCTTTTTGCTAGTAAAATCAATAGGTTAGGTGTTTTCGTGTAAATCTTCCCATGCTACCCGTGCCAAAATGTACTCTTTTACCAGTTCTGAGCGTACAATATCCTCAGGGCCGAACTCTACTGTGTCAAATGATGGCATACTCTCAGCTATTTGTATGAATTTCTTAAGTCCGGACTTGTCGTTGCTCTTGTATAAGTCAGTCTGTCTGAAATCCCCACAAAATATGATCTTAGAATTGTGGCCAATCCTTGTCATAATACTGTTAATCTCCATGTCGCTCATATTCTGACATTCGTCAACTACCACAATAGAGTTATCTAATGTAATACCTCTAACAAATGATGTACACATAAAGTAGATCTTCTTTTGTTCCATTAGCCGATCGTATGGCTTCTCTTTGTCTGCGAACAACTCGTCCATCATATTCTGATATGGTATAGAGTACACGTCTATCTTTTCACCGTAATCGCCTGGCAAGTGGCCTATCTCTCTTGAAGGAACAGCAGATCTAACAATTATTAGTTTACTGTATGGGCCGCCTCTGTGCATAACATCTTCCATCGCCTTGTATAACGCAATAAAAGTTTTACCGGTTCCTGCTGAACCGTGTAATAGTAATGCTTGTTTTCTTTTGTATTTTTGCCAGAACTGGTTTTGTGTATCTGTAATTGGATCGAACCGTTTAAGGTCGTGTTCTGTAACTTTGAGTGGAGTTGATCTCCGTGAATTTTGCTTTTGTTGGTCTTGAACTAGTTGAAGGTTTCTTCTAGCCATTTGGGTTATCTCCTGTTAGTTTAAAATCTATTCAGTCCACTGTGGACTGCTCCTAACATAATATATTTTATACCGGTGGTGCCTCCTTTGTTGTCACTCCGTAAAGATCTCCTACTTTCTTTTTGACACCCTTTACCGTTTCTCTTAGCTTAACGTTTGTTGGGTCCTTTTTGCCGTAATCATCTGCCATATTAGAATATGGGTTAGCGTCTGCTACTCTTGATAACACGTCTTGAAATCCTGCAGGGGGTTTAGTTCTATCACCGCCGCGTGAGCTTGCGATAGCTGGAGCTTTAGTTATGATTGAAATTATATCTGGGTTTGCTTCGAGGTATATTAGCTTGTCGGCATACGACATCATGTCGTCCCAAACTACACCTTGTTTATCTTGAAAACTATATATTGGCATTATCTATCCTGTAATCACATTTTTCTGGATGGTACTTCAATAGCTTCCATCCCGTCTATAATCTTATTTATAAGCTTCTTACCTGGTAATGCTATGAGATCGGAGTTATAGCCCCGTATCAAACATTCTTTTATGTACAATGGGTCTATAGAAGATAAGTCTCTTCTTGTGTAACCTTTCTGTTGAAAGCCCCATGTATTTACACATAGGAGGGCTAAATCTATTTCGGTTTCAGAATAGAATGACATCCGGTACCCTTGTATTACTACGGGTAAAAGTGTCTTTTCTGGGAACTGTAGTATGTTAGCCATCTTATTTTTATTTATACTTTATATCGAATCTAGACGGAGTTTTCTTAACTCTTTTTTGTACGTTAATAAGAATGCAGATACACAATCATCAGTCATATGATTTGGGCTCTTGGTAGCATCAAATAGATTAAAATCTATAACATTTTTCTGAGCAAACGTCCATAAAGGATACAGATCTTCTATGCTACTTGGTATGTCTATACGGTGATGTCGGTGTGTGAGTCGCTTATTTAAACTGTATTCAAAGCAAGAAAATCTTGAAACAAAGGGAGTTACTAAGTTAGGTATAATTACGGACTCTATTGATGTTACAATAGCGTGCCATCTAAGAGAGTCTCCGTGTTTCCACTTTACGTTGTTTACATATGAGGTATAGTCTTTCAGGACTTTGGCACGCAAATCTTTATCCTCGTATGAGGCGGAGGTTTTTGTTTCCCACCCCTCTTCCCACATGTAGTTATTGTCCTCAGATTTGCTAATTGTACAGATACCGTCTGTAATTGAACCTGCTTTGTCGATTCCCTGAGAAATGGGATCGAGGCTATATCTTCCTCTATGTCCACTAGCTAGTACATCTCGACTGGGGTGACTATAACAAATTACAACTCTATCTTCTGGTTCCATGTATTCTTTACACACCATTAAAGAGTGATACAATTTTACTATACCCCCACCACCTGAGCCTGTGTGAACACAATTAAGTCTCTTAGTTATATGACTCCAAATATTTTCACTAGGGAATTGTACAAAGCTATCTCCGAAAAACCATACTCTTGGTACCTTGTTTGATATAGGCAACACCCTATTTACTTGAGAAGGCTGTACGCCTGGATCGCCGTCTTTACGTTTGTTGGGGTAAATATCAGGATCTGATTGCCACTTGCGATGTTGGAATTGATAAGCTACATCGTTTTCTCTCCAATACTCGATGGGAATATTTGGAAATTTAAAAAACTTTGACATTATACAGCTCCTCAAATCTATTACCGTCTTCTATCGTATTTATCATAGGGCGACCTTTGATGTTTAAACTTGTATTAAGTAACATAGGACACCCTGTTTTTATATAGAACGTTTTTAGGAGCTTATATAACCCTGGATGTTGTTCTTTGTTAACAGTTTGAACCCTAGACGTGCCGTCAGCGTGCAATATTGCTGGGTACAGTTCTTTCTTTGTACATTGTATAACGTACTGCATATAAGGCGAGTCGCTTACTGGCATATTAAAACATGTTCCAGCATACTCCTCCATTATAACAGGTGCAAACGGCCTAAACTCTTGTCGTCTTTTTATTGCGTTAACCTTGTCCTTAATGTCTTCGCCTCTAGGGTCTGCAAACAAACTTCTATTACCCAATGCTCGTGGCCCAAACTCTGCTCGTCCATTTGCTACTCCAACCATGTTGCCTTGTAACAACTCACCTAAAGCTTTTTGCACAGGATATTCACCTTCAATATTGTGGCCGAGATAAGGGCCTCTCCAATTAACGTGTTCTTGTGTGGATGCTAGTACTGCTCCTAACGAAGAACCAGAGTCTCCAGGAGCTGGCATTATCCAAATGTTATCGTAATGCTTTAATGCTAAATTATTAGCCACACAATTTAATGCACACCCTCCCATAATTACTAAGTTTTCATTGTGGGGTAACATTAATTTTGCTTTGACAACTAACTTCTCAAATTCTTCTTCATATATTTTCTGCGCTGAGGCTGCAAAGTCATAATAGTCTTTAACATGAGGTAGAAAATTGCGACAACCTTTATGTAGGTTAGTGTCTAATAAATCTCTCATCGGTTTATAATATCTGTTAGGGTCGCCGTACGCAGCCATACCCATTAAAATATATTCTTCTTCATTTGGCTTTAGGTAGCATCTATGTGTAATAGCAGAGTAAAACAATCCCAACGATGTCGGGTATCGTTGACTCCATATTTTATGTAAGCCGTGATGAGGAACTCCGTCCCATATGCTTGTAGTAGTAAACTCTCCAATAGCATCTATAACGAGAACTGTTGCGTTTTGATATGGACTAGTATAAAATCCTGCCGCTGCGTGTGTAGTATGGTGTGTATGAAAGTTTATTTTGCGTTTCTTTAAATATGGGTGTAGAGGGAGGCGCTTAAGTTTTTGTCCTGCGTATAATCGCCTAAGGTTTTTTAGTTTATTATTCTCATACCAATTAATATCTTCTGGTTCGCCGAATTTTAATGCTGCTTGTATTAACTCATCAGGTAAGTTTGCATCGTTCTTTATTCCACTATATCGTTCAGACTCAGATGCGAACAGTATCTCGTCTCCATCAACAACGGAAAGGGCTGCGTTATGGTTGTATGCTGATATGCCCCACCTAATCATATATAAAAGGATCGCTGTGTGGTAAGTCTTTTGGTTTCCCTGTTCTCTTTTTAGGATTATGTTTCACGTTTACCCATTGAAGTTGTTCATTCATTTCTGGGGGTTTCCCAAGTCGAGTTTTATACATGTCTCGACCCTGTACATCTTTCAACATGTAGTCTGCTAACTTCATAACTTCTTGTTTAACTTCACCTGCGGTCCATTGAGAAGGCTCTGCTGGATCTACTGTAAAGAATACACCTTCATGTAACCAGGAGTTAAATTCACAAAGATAAATCCTACTATGTTTATTATTAAAGTATGGTGAAAATTCGGGTTGGTTCATATGAGATCCAACACCAGCTGTTATCATCCAACCTACTTTTAAATTTTTATGACAGCCAACCTTTTCAAGTACTTCTTGTGTCCACAACACATCAACATAATAACTCTCTGCGTTGATTCGTTGTGGTTTTGAATTATGATTAAAAAATACTAAGTCATATTTCTGCCTTTCAAGTAAATGTATTTGTCTCTCTAGAGATGTCTTACTTCTCCAGTCTATGTAAATGGCATTAACATTATCTGGTTTGTCTTCCCAATCCTTGTTAGAACTTATAACGTCTATTTCATCATATCTATATGATAATTGGCGTAGCAATACCTTACCGTATTTAGAACCACACCCTGTTAATAAGACCTTACTCATGTATCTTTATCTCCATTATTTTGTTTCCGCCGTTGTGTCCGTCCCAAAAGTCTTTCATATGCTCTTTCCCGTTTATTATACGCCCTAGTGGCCATCCAAAAGGTATTTTATTATCATCAAAGTCTTTACTTTTAGATATTATCTGTCTATCCTCTCTATCAGAAAATTCAAATCCAAAGTTTACTTGGTGTCCATTATTTATATCAAATTGTTTTGCGTCGTCTTCGTCTATGTATGCTAAACTTGGGCCCTTACCTAATATACAATCTTGTGGTGCCCACACATCATAATCATCTGATGATTGATACTCGTATAAATGAGGAGGAATGTCTATATATTCCATTGATTTCCATTGAATCAGAAATTTCTTTTCTGTCCAGATACCAGGTACCTTGCAGTTCGTTTGTTTCCAGTAATCGGTAGGCATAGGTTGAATTTGTATTGTCTGAATTTTTGGAAGTTTTGCAACTCTTTTAGACTTTGAATATAATATAGGTTCTACATCATGCACAATATTATTTAAAGCAAGGACAGCATCTTTAAAAGGCACTCTCATGTTTTCAGTAATTATAAAGTCTCCTTCAAGTTTAACTGTGGGATCGCCATTTGTCCTTTGTATCTTTTCTCTGTCTATGCAATCCACTTCCCAATTATATATAAATGAGAAATCATATCTTCTGGGATCCCAGCATTGCCTTCTAGTACTCCATGGGCCTGCTGGATACGCTACTCTCACAAAATATCTATGTACAGTATTTAATAACTCTCGTGTTTTCTTCTTAGACCTTTTAAAAGATACCTGTTTGGGTGATACGGGAAAATAATTTTCAGGATCTAAAAATGTGTTTATGTTATCTATTGCATCCTTGAGTTTTTTTTCTTGTAGTCCAAGAAACTTAGATATATTTTCTGAACCATGAATGTCATTATCGGGGGAAAGCAAATTAAGTCTTTTTGAAATAAATGGTTCTGCGAACAGTAACTTGTCAACATACCAAGAAACCCACCATTGTACGAAGTCATTATTCAGATCGGGCTCCCAAACAATAGAAGCTTTCTTTCCAAACGTTTTAGGATTTAATACTACTTCTATTTTCATATCATATCAATATGTAATATTTGATAACCAATAAGTCGAGAGCCAGGACCTGGGTTGGTTATTGCATGTGTTGTATTCCAGTTGTTTAACATAAACACTCCGGTTCCTTTTAATACAGGGCCCTCGTATCCTAGCTCTAAAAATCTAGTACCGGAGCCTTGTGGATTGTCTTGTAGGTTTATAATTAATACACCAAAGACATGTCTGTTGTCTATGTGTGGGGACATATCAAAACCTTCGCCGTCTTGTATAACTACTCCAATGTCTTTAAACTTTGGCATTCTAAATTTAGATAAAGACTTCATCCACATCTGCCTTACCTCTTCTATATTACTTATATCACCTTGTATATACTTTTCTAATATTGTTGTATGTGCGTCCCACGCATCACAAAAGTCTAATTTGTCTATTCCTGGTTTACTTTCTTTTCTTAAATGTACAGTATCTGACTCATACCCTTGATCATATGTATCGTCTCCTGTAAACAAATATTGGGGAACATGAAACCCCGTTACTTCCCAAACAGGAAAGTCATTGTCTATTAAATCTAATCTCATGCTAAATGTTCTCTGTGGTCTGTAGATTTCCGTATCTTTTTGTATGGGTTGTCTTCGTGAGACATTGTGTCGTCTAATACATTCGCCTTACCACATGTCTCAGTACATAATGCTAGTTTTCCATTAGCAGTGGTTTTATCCCAATCATCTGAATACACTTTGTTTAACAGGCCGGTGTCTAGTAATTCTTTTAACGATATGTTGTGTAGATTAAAATTGTCTAATCCTAACTTTAACATTTTTTCTTTTAATTGGTGGGTTTTAAATGTTATAGATGTTTTTTCTGATTTATCAATAAAGGGGATAATAATTCCTATCCAACAACAGGGGGTAACAAAACCACTGGCGGATACATATACCTCTCTGTAGCACCTTGGACGAATTGGTGTGTTGTCCCACTCTTCTAGATGATGCTGTTTAACACGAGTCAAACCGACTGTGCCTTCTATGTATCTATGCCTGTGTGTATTGTCTGGCATTGTAACTTTGTCAAACTCTTTATTCTTTGTTATAATAATATCTGTGTTAGTTGTTTTAATATAGTTTACTTTGTCTTTTTGCTCTGTAGGAGGATATATTTGATATTCAGTTTTACCTTCTTTGTTTAGAGCTGGCATGGTTGCGTGATTATTTCCATCGTCTAATCCATGAGCTTTTTTAGGTGAAAACTGTTTGATGCCTAACTGTATTGACATCTCTTTAGCAGCTTTGACTTGTAGTTCGTTGTGTTTAAAAATTAAAAACTCCCAGTCACTATTACCTTCATGTTTAGTATATGCTTTAACATTAGCCATCAACTTATCCCAATTTACATTCCTTCTGTATATGTGGTTTGTGTCTTCTAGGCCGTCTATTGAGAATATCATTTTCCATGATTCAGGTCTTTTTGCAAACAGCATTCCGATCTTATCCCAAATTTTGGGTTGCTTCATGCCTCCGTTTGTGTGCATCTGTACGCCACAATAGTACTTTGTATTATCAAAAACATACTCTAGTATAGGGACTAAGTCTTTACATGAACCCGGATCGCCGTGATTGCCACAGAATAAAATCTGTTTCATCTTCATTAAAGTCTCTCTTGGAAACCACTCTTTAAACTTTTCTATAGTTATTGACTGTGGGTAAAGTTCAGGAATAACATTGGGGCTATTTTGAAAGTACCGTGGACAGTTAGGACAAATAGAGTTACATACACTAGATAACTCAACGTGCATCTTGTTTATATTGTCGTATGAAAAATAGCCGCTCATAATTGTCTCACGGGAATATTTTTTTCTTTTAACGCATCTTGAACTTCGTTTTGGTGATATCCATAATAGTCAACCATATTATATGGCAAATCCATAAACCATTTATGTGCGTCTGGGTTTGTTAGCTTGTACAAGTCAGGGAGTTTAATTGTTTTTTGGTATTCGTCCCTGTGTAGCGTCTTACTTTTAATTGCACTTAAATACTCTGGACTATCTAATACATCTACATTCTCCTCTTTAGAACGTAAATAATATTTTAAAATATCAATTGTTTTTTCTTTGTTTACAAAAGAAGAGTTTTCAAAAGCTTGTATTGCGTGTTCCATTGCTGGTTTAAATATATGTGTAGGATAAACACATATATCTAAAATACATTGTTGCGCTTTATCTCTTTGGTTGATCATATATAGATGATTTGCCACTCTCATACCTGGCCACTGCTCGAAGAATTTTATATATCTATCAATGTCAAATATAACAGGAGCTGTTAACACACTTGCTACTTCCATTGTAATACCTGCTTCGTGGAACTCTCTCCAATTCTCCTCAATAATATCCCACTTGGCACCGTCCCTTGTATACTCCAAGGTTTCATGTGTTCCATCTAAACTTGCCTCAATGCGCAAGTGTTTAAACTTATTTAATATCTGGGCGACAGGTTTACCTTTCCACATTCTTCGTGTAAGGTTTGTATTATAATGTACTCTAATGTTATCAATATAATCTGTATATTCCGGATCGTCTCTCAGTTCTAACATCTTTTCCATTACAGTCCAATGTACAGGTGACATAAATGGCTCACCGCCTGCCCAATAGAAACCTGTTATTCTTTTTTCTACTAAACCTCTAACCATTTCATCGGCAGTAGCCTTCTCATGTTTCTTATCAACTTTGAAAGGGTTGTTGTATGTACCACCGTTTCCAGGAGAGGCGTTTAAAGCTTGCTCACTAAACATATCTTTAAATAGTTCTATATGCTGAGAACTGTACACTATTCCACACGATACACATTGTAGATTACAATGTATTGTTCTAGAGTCGTAATAAGATGGCTCACTTACTAAAGCACCACTCTCATTTGTTTCTTCTAATATACTTTTATATACATCTTTTATTTGTCCATCATTTTCAAATGTAGACTCTTGTCGTAACGATAGTATTCCGTTTTCTTCGTTCTGATAACATGCGTGGCATTCTTTTCGCTTAACACCGTTTAACATATCTAAACGTGTACGTCTCATATACCCCGAGTTCCAAAACTCTTTTTCTGTTGTTTTTTGTTGTCCCTTTAGGTCGTCAGATATACAGCAATATTTTCTTTCGTAACGACTACCTTGATAGTTTTCTATCCACGGGAAAATACATAGCGATTTATTAGAATTTGAATTCATAATTAAATATATCCTTCCATGGGCCCATTTTACGAGTTTTCTCTACCTCATTAAGAAAAGTCATTCCTTGATCCCATAGGAATTTCGACTCTTCTTTTGCGTCCAAATAACTTGTTAGGGTAGGGGTTAGTATTTGATGTTTGTATTCTGATTGTTCTAAATGTGTTTTTACTTTTTGTTTCCACTCTATAGATGCACAATTTAAAGATAGATAATGAGGAAACACTAACATGTTCTGATTAATTGTTGCTATTCCTAAATCAGGATTTGCATTTCGTTTATCCACAATAGGCTGTGCCCACTTGTAGTAATCATCCAAGTATGGTGCATTAAGAAACTGTACTGTGTTAGTTATGTTGACTGCGTATAAAGACGGAGTTTCAAAAAAGAACTTATGTATGTTCTCATCTATTTGTTCCCAGGTGTTACCTTTAACAGGTTTTCTTATCCACTCGTTAACTTTATCTACACCATCAACAGACATACCTAGAGATACATGTTTAAAGTGTTTCCATATATCCTCATACCAAGTCTCGTATTGAGAACAGTTTGTATTGTAACTTATATGAATGTTCTTAGCAACACCCTCTTCAATTAGTCGCTCTAAAAACTTCCAATGGAATGGCATCATAAACGGTTCGCCACCATTGATGTACATATACTTTAACGTGTCTTTGTGTTCTAATATTTCTTCAATTTTATCGTTGTTGAACCACTGATATTCTTTATATGTCTTGGGATCTGCAACAACAAAATCTAATGCATCGTCCCACTGCTTGTATTCAGATGCAAGAGATGAACTAGAGTCTGGGTTACACATCATACATTTTGAGTTACATAAATTAGACATTCTTAGATCTAGAAACTCTAGTCTAGGTTTTGTTATGTTTTGTCCCCATCGTTCTCTTTCAACTAAACGTCTGGACTTCCCACCTCTCTTTTCTATCTTGTAACAGTTGTGGCAAGCAGGTGGCTCGACTCCGGATAACATCTGTTCTCTTGCCCTTATTACATTACTCTTATCCCATAATGTATTTACTGAATCTGTTGCAAGGTTTAACATTTTGTTTGTTTCCATATCTCTATAGAAACCATCTGAATTGGGGTTCATCATTTCTGATACACAGCACAATCCTACATTTCCGTTAGGGTGTAGGTTCATGTGGTTAAAGGGTAGAGGGCAATACACGTCTGACATGTTTTTATCTGATATGTTTTTAACTTGTATTTTATTAGACATTTACTGCTCCAATCCTTTCTGGTATTTCTGTGTCTATACTGTTATACCAATCTAAAAAATATTGTGGAAATACATCTATAGTTCTATCTCGACGCATATCGTATTGTGTATAGAATCGTTTAAAGTCTCTAATGTTTGCCTTCATATCTGGATCTGCAAAATCATGTCCACGTTCAACTGTTCTAATATAATTAATTAATCTTTCTATATCGCCTTTTTCCATCGCGTTAAGAAACCTGTCATCTTTATTTATTAGATACCAATCTTCAATTTCTTGGGCTAGTCTGTGTCGTATGTCCATCGGCAATACCATCATTGATTGACAAGCAGGGAAACGTAAAAAGTTAATACTAATACCTATGCTCTTGTTTGGATACTGGTGTTTCCATGTAATAACTTGTGTTAGAAACTTTGTTATATTAAATAAACATAAAGCATTAATAGTCATCATTACTACTGTTCGTTTAATATTAGATTCGGTGAAAACTCGTTCCATGTTTTCTTTCCAGTAATCATATTTAAGTCCCCATCTAATATACTCTGCTTCTTTACCTACTGTCTCATTACTAGAGAATAAAGTAAGGTTAGGCATTCCGTGTGACTCTTCAATTAGTCTATTAATTAATGCTGGCTTAGCACCTAGGTTGGAGTTTAGTCCTACTTCAAATGTGTGGCCTTCTTCTTTAACTTTAGCAAACAACTTCCAAACATCATTAGACATCAATGGTTCGCCACCTGTAATCCTTAGTGTTCGTAATCCTTTACTGAGCTCCGGCCACCATTCCCACCACGCTTTGGTGTATGGGTTATCTTCTTCAGGAAGTCTTTCGTATGGATTGTTTTCATCTCCATCTATCATAAAGACTTTACCTCCATGAGTTTCCATGTCGTAACCGCCGTTTTTACGAATGTCCTTACGCCACTCTGTACTGAAGTCTGCGTTACAGTAAGTACAAGCAAAGTTACATGTTCTAGAAAACGATACTTCTATTGTAGGTGGTACCACTCTTTCTGTATGAGGAGCATCGTACCACTTTGACATTTCCTCTTCTGAAAATTGTAAAGACTTATAAATTCTATCTGAGACATAATCCTTACCCATGTCTTCTACTTTCCAGCAGTACTGACATTCTCTAGGACGTTTACCGACTTGCATCTCAAGACGGCGCTCCATTTTTTCTCTTGTATTGTGTAACATAGACGGATCTTTTGCAATGTCGTCTATATTAATATCATGTGGTGAGGGGTGATGGCAACTAGTTGTTTTACCACTATGTAACCATATAGTACTGTTGCCCCACTTAGCCCCGCAGAAAGATTCGCTCTTACTGTTTAGCGTATCGTCTCTATACTTAATTAAGTTAGACGGCTCGCCTATAGTTAATTGTGGTTTATCCGCCATAGTAATTATCATCCATTAAATATGCTAGCTCAGGGAAAGTGTTACAGAAATCATTTCCACGTCTTTCGTCTAGTTGTTTTAAATATAACCTCATGTCATCATATACGACTTTTGGTTGTTTGTCGGTTTGCATAAACTCTACAAGCCTTTCCATTTGATCCACTTCCTCTAAATAAAAACATTCCTCGTCTTTACGTTCGTCTGTTATTTTGTTGGCGTGCATAAAGTCTAACCACAACTCACCATAATATTTTTTATCCTTTTCATTAATTAATGATAACATTAAAGTTCGAGGCCACCGCAAATAATTTAAATGTGTTCGTACTCTGAATACATGCTTTTGTGGTTGGTATATAGAACCTTTTGTGCCACGCATGTCTTTTATCTCTTGTAAGAACTCTATCATGCTAGGTGCACTAGTTAAATTAATTGTAGTCATAAAATGTATTCTTGTAGACTCGGGGGTTTCATCTAGTATCTTATAACAGTTATCTATAAACTCTCGATACACCATACCTTCTCTTGTGTACTCTGCATGTTTACCTGTGTTTTCAAATGAGGTGTATATGTCAAAGTACTTAATGTTACCTTGCATCTCATTTATGTTTTTAATAAGTCTGTCAGCCATTTTATCGGGAACATTGTTGTTTGTATTAACTGCGAGAATAAGATTGGGATTTGGATTCTCTTTAATATAATCAAATACCTTCCACGTGTCTTTACTAAGTAAAGGCTCACCACCTGTTATTCTAAATGTTTCTAATTTAGGATACAACTCGGGCCACCATTTCCAAAAAGCCTCTTTGTATGGGTTGTAGTCTTTTCGGTGTATAGGTAACTTGCCTTCTTTCCTCAACCAATCTAAATTATTTAAATTAAACTCTGTTTGCTTCATGTCTCCGTGCTGACGTATCTCGTCTTCCCATCTTGAGCTAGCTTCGGGGCTACAGTAAATACATTTGAAGTTACATGTGCTATCAAAAGCAACTTCTACATATGTTGGATCAAAGTTTTCTCCTTGCCCAGATTCTACAATTTTATCTATGTGAGGTAGCGACCAAGAGTAAGACGACTTGTAAACTCTATCACTTATGTGTTCTGGATTTTGGTTTTCCACTCTCCAGCAGTAATCACACTCTTTAGTCTGTATGCCTTGTAGCATTTCTTCTCTAGCAAGCATCTTGTGTTTTGTATTGTGTATTCCCCTTGGGTTGTCCTTAATATCTGATAACTGTATTTTATGGCGTGAGGGGTGGTGACAGGAATGTGTTTCGCCACTGTATAATAGTATTGTAGACTGTGTCCATTTAGCAGCACAAAATGAAGGGCTAACCTCATCTAAGTTTTTTCTAGAATCTTTTAAAAATTCAAAATAAGCATTGGGATCGTGTACATCTAAATTGTGTTGTGCGTGTGGACTGTCTTTCTCTTCACGGGTCTCGGTAATATTTGTAGTTTCTATAATCTCTGTCATTTCTTACCCATCACAGTATACCTTGTATAGACAGTTGGTTCATTATCTATATGATTCCAAGGGCCTTCATAATTATCTTGACTTTTTTCTTTAACCATTCGCATCTTGTTCATTTTCAAAAACTCTGTTAAATCCTTTGCCGGCCTAATATGATCTGGCTCATTAAAATCATTGTTGCCCTGAAGAATTACTGTAGTCCCTAAGGGTATATTGTCATACCAAGCGTCATACTCATCTTGGCTTATGTGTTCTGTAATAGTATTTATAACTAGTCCAGGGTGATCGTAAGCTCCATGGTATTTGAAATCTACCAAACTACCTTGCCAGGTGTCATGTTCTTCAGCACACCAATTTAAATATTTTGATTCTAAATCAACACACATTACATTTCTAACTTTAATCATATCTGCTAAAACACCATACCACGATCCAAAGATTACAGCATGTGTAACAAAAGGAAATACTGCCGAGCTCATCATGTTTGCTATCTTTGACTTGGCTGATATCTGACTAGGCCAAAATGCTTGTATGCCATCAGGATATTCTCGTACTAGTTGCATCCACCGTGTTAGTTCTTTCTCTCTAAACTCCATCACTTAAAACTCACTACGTTAGATTTAGGGTTCCAATGAAAATTATCTTCAAGGGTTATTTGATATATGTTTTGGTAATAGTCAGCTGTCAAGTCAACTTGAAACAAATATTCTTTATTCCATTCTAATCGTTTCCAAGACTCTAACTCGTAAGGATTTTTTTCTGCACCCTTGAACAACGACATTTTTCGTTTCTGATAAATTGCGTTCATTGCTCTTGCATCAACAGAGTGTGTTATATAAAGCACTTTGTATTTGTCTTTGCTGTAGTTGTAACAAGCATCAAACAACTGGAAGCCTATTTGTTTAGCTCTGTATTTTTTAAGTACATGTAAACGGCAAGCTCGAGCAGCTATATCAGGATCGCTGGTGTATTCGCTTGGTTCACATGAAATCATACCTGCTGGCTTATCGTCCCAGAATGCTACGAATGTTTCGCCCGGGGAATCGTATGGGTGGTACTTGTTTGTAAATGCTTCACCGTTACCTTCTTCATAGGCTTGGTTTATTATAATGTCAATGGAACCTAGTAGTCCAGTAGACTTTAGTTCTGCCCTGCTTTTAATCTTATACATTCAAAATCTCTCTGTCCTGCTATTGAGCCCATAAGGTAATAACGTGTGTTGTCGCCATTATGGTACACTGCATGTTTATATCCAATGTTTAGATGATACACTCTTTTCTCCTTCATTTCAACCTTTATATGTTCTCCATTTACCCAAAAGTGATTTTCAACGCCCTTGTTGCCGGATAATGGTATAATAAAACGCATAGCATATGTAGTGTTATAATCTATATGAGGTGGAACTTCGCCACCCGGATACATTTTAGAGAAACGAACTCTTATAAGTTTGTCTTGAAACTTCTCGTTTAGATGTTTTTGTAATTCTGAACCTTCGTAGAAATCAACGGGTTGATCCCAGTTATGCTCGTCCATTGAGAACGGAATGTTTCTTCTTAGTTTATCTTTTGTAGAGTACTCTTCTGCGGATTCTAACTCTTCTTCTTTTCTACATTCAGTTAGATGGAAGTGTTCTACATGTTTATAGGTGTCGTTGGCAATGTTATTACTTGCAACTGCTAAACCTTTGTGTGCAGTAATATTATCTTGCCACTTGTCTTGGTTTGCTTGTAAGAACTTATCAATAATATCATAATCTAATTCTATTGGTAACTCAGATATGGCTGGGTAGTTTCGTTTGTTATACTTTAGCATTTCTGTCAATCATCCTAATAAGTTGGCCTCCCATATCCAACGGATGCCAAAGTATTTTTCTGTTACCTTGTTCGTGGTGGATATCGTGGAAGCCTTCACCTAATGTAATAAGTCCAACCCAGGTATCACTATGAGGTTGTTTTCCTCTATGTGAGAAAGTAAATACTAATGAGCCAATAAGTTTAGCAAAGCCTGATGGTATTAACCAAGCATATAGTAATGCCATTGGATCTATAACTGCTAGTACTCCTGCGTATGCTACTATAACATGCCAATAATATTTAACTTGTAATCTGTGTAACGGTTTCTTTAATAGATCACGTGCGTATTTAAAATTGATTGTAATAAGTACTTGTCCAAAGTACGCTAACAACCAGCCTCTATAATGAGGACTATGTGGATCTTTATCTGTGTCCACGAATTTATGATGTTCCCTGTGGTTAGCAGCCCATGTAATTGCTGGTCCTATCATCATTATATGACAGAAGAATAATAGAACATACTCTAGTGGTTTAGGACAGTTCCATGAGTTGTGAGAGTATAATCTGTGATATCCCATTGTAACGCTAAGCATTATACATATGTATGTTGTAAAAGCAATTGATGCTGTGGCTGTTGTCCATGGAAACATGAACAGGGAGCATATGGCGGTTACTTGTGCTATAGTCTGTCCTACTAGTAGTGATAACGGAGCCCAGGATTTGTTTTGTTTAAAAGTTGTTGACGCCACTACTGATCCTTTCTAAAAGATTTAAATTTACGAACTGTTCCATAATAAAATAACATCTTATACCATGGAGTACCTTTATTCATACGAGGTACCGTATACTCCCACGCCTGGCTCTGATTGTCTATCCATATAACATGATGCCCAAACCAACGTTTAGAGTTATACCACTTAGCACGGCCGCCTTCGGTGAGTAATCTCTCGAGTGTCCAGAAGTAGCAATTGTTTTTGTTGGTAAGCAGCCGGACAGGCCATGTCCAAAAAAATACTGCCATTAAGGATATTGTGAACGCTACTCTAAGTGTTTTCATATATGTATTTATGCATCTAATAGAGTATGCCTTAATATCCATTACACAGTAATTTATAATACCTAGTCACGAATTAGATAATTAATGGTCCCCTATATGTGCCAATTGTTATAAATATAGCGACAACCACTTTTAATTTACATTATTCTTATATAATCCAGTCGTGACGTGACTAACCTAGGAAAAGAATAATGCACAAACTCAAATCAATTATTGCTTGGACAGTCTTCGCGGGGTATTTAGCAATAGCTCTAGTACCGGCCGACGCTTACGCACAGAGCACAGGTACTTGTACCGCTGGTACTCAATATTGTGAGACTGTAGATAATACAACCACAACAACGACTACCACCACTGGTACCAACACCAACAATAATACGAACAACAATACCAACAATAACACATCAGCTAATACGAATACTAACACTTCGACGAATACGAATACAAATAATAACACATCGGCTAACACAAACACCAATACCAATACTAGCACGAACACCAATACCAACAACAATACATCTGCTAATACTAATACAAATAATAATACATCAGCTAATACGAATACCAACACTTCAACAAATACAAACAACAATACATCAAACAATACCAATAATAATACCAACACCAATAACAACACAAACAATAATACTAGCACATCAACTAGTAACAACACCAACAATAATACGAACAACAACACTAGCACCAGTACTAATAACAACACAAATAACTCTACTTCAAACAATACGAACAATAATAATTCAACTGTTAACAGTACTGCTAATAATACGAACAACAATAATTCAACAGTAGATCAAACTGTAAATAGCACGTCAAATAATACGAATAACAATAACAACAATACAAAATCTGACAATAACAACACGAACAACAATAACAACACCAGCACAAGTGATAGTAAGGTGGAGACTAATAACAAAAACGAAAATACCAACACCAATAACAACACGAACAAGAATATAAACGAAACAACTCAGAACATTAAACAAGAAATTAAGAGCCCTCCAGCTAGTGCAATTGCACCAAGTATTGGGGCGTCGTATTCTCAGGACCTATGTACAACTGGTGTAAGTGGAGCTTTCCAAGGACAAATATTTGGTTTAGCTGGAGGTATGTCAATTAACGATTTAAACTGTGAAAGAATTAAACTTTCTAAAACAGTATATGATATGGGCATGAAGGTAGCAGCGGTTTCCTTAATGTGCCAAGATGAGAGAGTATTTAAGGCAATGGAAATGGCAGGAACACCTTGTCCTTACCAAGGAGCTATAGGTCAAGAGGCAGCAGCACAATGGGTTGCTAATCCTACAGAAAGGCCTGACTACTCAGAATACCAAGCAAAGTTAGACAGAATAGAAGAGGAAAAACAGGAAGCTATACTTCAGGAAATAAAACTTCAGAAAAGTTTGAAGTCTGATTGGATAAGAGCTTGTAAGAAGACATTACATACTTCCGGCAAATCATCTAGAACCGGCCGTAATTTAAAAGGCATTAAAAAATCTGGGAGCACTTGTAAAAGAGAATGGAAACTTTTAGAGACTTCATCTACAAACTAGCAATTGTAGCGTATCTTTGTATTGCCTTTATTGGTACTGCTAATGGAGACTCTACATATGATGGTACTGACGGAAGCTGGTCTATGCTCGACGGCTCAGAAAGTGGCGGTCCAGGACTAGGTAACATACCTCTATTCAACATTTACAATTCAGGCACAAACTGTAACGGATCTGATGATGGTAGATGTAATGAAACACTTTGGGGATTTAACTTTAGCAGATGGGGAGAAACATTCGACGGTGGTAGACAAAATACTAATGGGTGTCTTAACTTAATTAATGCAGCCGGTGGATCGCCTTCAGACCAATGTAATGATTACACACCCCAAGCACTTCCTTACAGAGACTACACAATATATCCTTTTTGGACAGACCTTATTCGAGGTACTGGAGTTTTACCAAGCGGCGTGAGGGAGACCTCTAAAATGGCCTATCAAAACTTTGGAGACTATGTTGTATATGGTTGGTACTTTATGAGAGAGTACAACAGAAATTCAAGTAACAGTTTCGAGCTTATAATCCGTAATGACAATACCTATGGTATGTTGTATGGAGAATTAGATATTCAAAATCATGATGTGTTAATCGGAGCGCAGGGTAAAGGTGCTGACGGAGAAAACGAAACATTCTTGTATTATGATGACAACACAGGCGGACATACAACTTTTGATAGTTTTGATAATGCTAATGGAAACATAGAAGGAGCAACCTCAAATTCTTCCGGGCCTGGTTGGACATCAGGTAAAGTTGTATACTCAGATACACATGATAATCAATGTGATAACGATCCTTTATCTTCAGCAGACTGTCCAGGCTACGATGACGCATACGCGGCTCAACAATTATTTTTAGAATGTTCTAACGATGCATTGTATTCCTCACAATGTGGAGATTACGAAGAAGCATATACTGACTCAGAGTGTGATAGAGATCCCTTGTTTAGTTCTACATGTCCAGGCTATTATGCAGAACTCCAGCGTATAGAAGACGAACAAGGAACAATGTGGGACGACTTGAACAGCATGCAAGGCGATGAATATGGCTATTCCGATGAAGACAGAGAAAACCAACAAGGATATACAGACGGAAATGATTGTGGTGCATGTGGATACGATCCTAGAGATGACGACTCTATTTCATATGAAAATTTAAATGGCGAACAGCAGATGCTAGTAGATTCAGGTATGAGCTTACAAGACGCAGTCCTTATAACAATGGGACAAGATGATTTAATTCGTTTAGGCTTAGATCCTGATATGCAATGGAACGGCACAAACCAAATGGGCAGTCATATAGAAGATGAATATACAGATTTAGCGGATATGATGATAGCCGGAGAATTAGACGAAACTTGGGAAGAAGTAGAACACGAACAAAACATAGAACACTTTGGAGATGGCTATGAAGACTTTACCATGGAAGACTGGTATGAAGTAGACGTTCGAGAGTTTGGACAAGAACAAGTAGATGAATGGATGGGTTCAGACATAGAGTTTGACGACACAGGAACAATAGTATGGGAATCATATGATTATGCTCTAGATGCTAATATGGCAGAGGACTTATTATATGAAAGTCACATAAGCAATGAGGAATTAGAATACTTAATAGCAATGCCTGGCGATACACGAGATTGTCCTACATGTGAACACGAAGAATTCCTAGAAGAGTTTGAAGAAGAAAGATTTGAAGAAGAATTTCTAGAAGACTATGAACGAGAAGCATTAGAGGAACAAGAAGAAGAAATATACGAAGAGTTCATTGAGGAAATTGGAGAAGAAAGACTAGAGGATCTAATCGACGATGAAGCGTTCGAAGAATTAATTAGTGAAGAAGAACTAGACGAGTTAACAGAGCCAGAGATGGAAGAAGAGTTTTTTCAAGAAGAGCGTGAACAAGTTGAAGTTAGAGAAGAAGAACAAAGAGAAGAAGCTAGAGAAGAACAAATAGAAAGAGACGCACCAGCAAGAGATACAAGAAGTCGTAGAGAAAGAAGTGGCGGTGGTAGTAGAAAGGTATCAGGAAGTCCTATGTCATTAAGTATAGCTGTTAACAAAGCAGACTTTGGTGGTGATAGTAGTACAGCAAGTGTCGTACAAGAAATTATCCAAGACAGTGGTTCAGCAGGTAGTACAGGCGGAGATTCATCTAACGGTGGACAACAAATGCAATCATCAGATGGTAGCAGTAGTAATTCAGGTGGTTATATAGCACAAGAGAGTACAACAGGTGACTCTACTATACAACAACAACAAGAACAATCAATGGGGCAGTCCTCAGTACAAGCAGTTACAACAATAGACTCTGGTGTTAGTACATCAGCGTTTGAAGTAGCACAAGAACAAACACAAACGGGTGGTGAACAATCTCAAGACTTTATACAAAGTTTTGATGACGGACAAGGTATATCCGGTAGTGATCAGGACTTTGGTACCGGCTTAAACGATGCGATTGCATCTGGGACAGGTATTTCAGACTTCTTAAGCCAAAGTACTCCAGACTATGGGAGGTTCGACATAGCGCCCCCAACAAACCAAGAACAGCGAGTAGAAGGAGCAGTTGAGTCTTTAGCAGATCAACTAGGCTCCGAAGTTGCCTCAGCTAACCTAGCGGAACAGTTAGAAGCAGTACAGTCGGGAGATGAAGGTGAATATGGAGATCAAACTATTGCAGTTGCTTACTTAGGCTACACCGCTGGGTTTAGTCAATACACAGGCATGACACAGATAGAAGACGCACCAGGATATGGCGCCCAGTCTCAAATACCGGACAAAAAACTAAATGATAATAAAATGGGATTTTATATGATGGCAGGTAACACGCAAAACAAGTTGCAGAAAATGATTAACGCACAATACACAAAGGAGTAATAACATGGCGTCAGTAGAATACGAAGGAATTAAAATGAGTGGTTCTAAACTACTATTTATTATTCCATTATTAGGAACGCTTATCGGAGGTTTATGGGGAGGGTTCGAACTCTACAGTAGACTCTTAGAAGCAGAAGAGAAACTAGAACAATTAGATCCTGAACAAATAATGAATCAGGTAGAGTTGTTTAAAGAAACAAGTGAACTGGAGTTACAAAACCTTCAGTCCCTTACCACTATACTTAAAGACGAACTGGGTAAAGACATACAGGAAGCTGTACGTCTGGCAAGAGAAGTAGAAAACACATCATCAACATCTCAGAGAGAAGTTCGTAATGATGTATATGCTATTGAGAAAGAACTAATGGCTCGACTTAAAGAGATAGATAGTGATATGCGTACTATGAGAACAGAACTAGAAGATCGCATGAAAGAGATATTAGAAAATCCATTAAACGACGTAGAATAAAAGAGTATAAATAATATTATGTTAAAAGGATTAAAAGAATGGTGGTTTAGACTCTTCTATGAGGAGTACCACCTATCGGTTTGGTTTGAGAAAGATATTAAGGTTGTGGGTACAGGCGATAAACGCATTGAGACTTCGACTAAGGTTAGAAAAGAGTTTAAGCTTAAAGCAATATCTAAATCAACACCGACACACATCAAAGGAAAAGATCTAAAGGGTAGAGCGTTTGAACTTAAAACTGTTAAGCCCTTTGATTATCAAATAAGAAAGATCTACTAAGGAAAGAGGGCTCTAACCCAACCTTCTGTTTGTAGACACTCCATACACTCCTCAAAGCTCTTAGTTCGTATCGTAGTACGGAAGATTGTTCTATTACTAGTAGTAGCACAGCCGTGTAGCGTTTGTAGATCTACTAGGGCTATTTTATAGCTATAACTGTAGCTGGAATCGTCTATCTTGAACATTACAGGGTCATAAACATCGTCTAACATTATGTTAACGCTACATTGTATAGGGTTGCCATCACGATGATAGTCTAACCAAGTGTTGGCGGGTTGATTGAAGAATACAGACATACCATCGTTGTCTGGTAGATCAAACATACGTTGAAAGATATTAGATACATAACGACTGTATGGTAGATTACATGTTACTACCGACATTCCTTTAGCAGCTGTCTTGTCCATAAAGAAACGTTTATCTGCTTTAACCTTGTTGTAGTCTCGCATTAGTTCTTCATAATTAACAACAATCCCAAAATTAGATGGAGCCACCATCAACGAAAGATCCATTATGTGTTTAGTAATCGTCATCGTCCCAACCTTTGATAACAAGCCAAACCATGAGAAGAGTAGCGAATGTAAGAACGGCTAAAGTCGGAAGTATTTGTTCTAGAATAGGAATCATGCAATCCAACTCCTTGTGGACAGATTTACATAACTTTTAAGAGTACCCATGTAGTCGTATATATCAACTGAATAAGTTTTAGTTGTTATTTTATTCTCACCGTCTACTGATGTAGAGGTAACCTCTTGTACGCTGTGACTTCTCGATGATATGTTAGGTATACCAGTTACTCTCGGTATGCCACCTGGTTCGTGATATCTAACATAGATATTACTCTCATTCATAAGAGTTATTCTGTGTCTACTTCAGGTAACGAGTTTATTGTTATAGTAGGAGATTCTGTTAACGTAGATGTTGTAATTGCATCTAGATTAAGATCTTCTGTAGTAATCGTTATTACATCAGAGAACGTCCCCGTAAGAATATTACCGAACTCATTGGTAAAGTCTGATTGTAGTGGCTCGTAGTTAGAGGTGATCGTTGTTGTAAGTCCATCCTCACTGGTTGAGAACACGGTACTGCCAACGGTAATTGTTTCTGTCTTAGTAGCACTTACTAAATTATCTAGATTAATTTCTTTTAAGGTCTTCATATCTTTAGGCATATCAGTATTTCCTTTCTCGATTAATGGACTAACGAAGTTATGACGCAGTCCGTAAGGTTAGTAATATAAGAGTCCATATGCTATACACCACAGTTCTAACAGTAACATATAGATGCTTTCATAAGCTATAATACTCGTTAATAATAGTAAAGGGAATATAACGATACCATATCGCTTAGTTAGATCACGCAACACCGAACATACTCCTTAGAAACGGAATAGGTACCCATTGTTCACTCGGTGTTGACACCGGAGGGCTTTGCATATTCCGAAAGTCTTCCTGCATGAAAGTATCATGTTCTGTTATAGGATAATTATACGCTCCAGTAACAGCTATAGTTATAATGAGAACAAGGAATAGAAACCATCCTGTAATCTTCATAGCTTCGTATGCTTTGTTTTTCGGTATAAGTCCAAGTTGTTTTAAATCTTTCACTATGTTAGGTTTCTTCATGTATATTTCTCTTTACAATTTTATTTATACACACTATAGCATACACGAGAGCGTAAGTAAAGCATACATAGTACCAAAAGTACAGATGTTTCATTAACTGTACAAAACAACGTATATGTATACTTTATGAAACATAATACACATGTATGTATACTCATGTTTAAATTTACGTCATAATTACACACGATTACATACGATTACACACGAACAGAAGTGGTGCTAACATAGTGCTATGGTATCGTTATATCGCCTTTTTCAGAAAGATCTATTTTGGACGGTTTTTTGGCCGTACTTTTTCTGGGAAAGATTTCTCACAAGAAAGATCGATAGGGGCTATATACCTCGGTATGGGCGAGTACCTTGCTGCTTTTCCATAGCTCACCTCACGCATCTTGTCAAGCATTCTTTTTGCTAGCACACACGCACGCACGCGTCAAGCATTTCTTTTGCTTGACATTTCAGATAGCACGAAGCCAGCAATTACGCTGGCCCTCGATGCTTTAGACTAGCTTGCTTTTAAATCCGCTAACTCAGCTTCTAACTTAGCAATTCGCTTAGCAGCTCCTAGCCCCGCCTCTTCGCCTAGAATTAAATAATCTTCAGCAATAGACTCATCATCAACGCTACAGTTTTCAATAGCACACATTACGCATCGTCGCTCCGAGTACTTCACACATATAAAAGGGGCTGTATAAGCCCCCTGTGTGTAACCCCTATATGTTAAACAGTTATATTACTGTTTGCTATTACTTCCTTTTTACATAATGCCCAATCACATTCAACATCATGTTCCTCAAAGTAATCCTCAAACACTATGTTTGTGCAAAAGTCAATTGCCTCAGTTTTGTTAAAAAACACATTACTCATGCTACTATTACTGTATAAGTAATCCCCGTCCTCCTCAATTATGTACAAGTTCACAAAGTCATTAACCCTGTGTGTTTCGCCTTTCTCAGTATTTTGTAAATCCCTCAAAAGTGCTTCAATTTCCACAGTTACTTGTTCAATTTGTACTCCCTCCTCCTCAATGTATAATGTTATGTGTGTTTCCCCTAACGCCAAAGTGTTGTTAAGTGTTTGTAAAGCCGTTGTAAAGTTTTTCATTTTGTACTTCCTTTTTAGTTTTTCATTTTGTTAATATGTACATATTATACTGTTTTTGGGAGTACATGTAAACCTTTTTATAGTACTATAACTGAGGTTTATGAGGGGCTATAGGGCGAAATCTTTTAAAAAGAATGCTTGACAAATGGTCCTAAAGAGTGCATAATAACGGTATAATACAGTAATGGAGAGAACATATGAGATTATACTTTAACTTAGATACCAACAGAACAATAAGATTCAGAGATATGGATGCCCCTAAGGGTGCCACTACATATAGCGCCGGACAGGACTGTGGCGAAGGTGAGCAGATACTGGAGCTAGCAGCAGATCTACGTGGTGTAGGTGTTGATGAGACAGGCTATACGTTTTCATCAGATTTAGACTTCCCTAAGGAGTACGGTTTTATGGCAGATGATGATGCTCACCGTATAGTAGCGAAGGCATTAACAATCGCGGTTGGTGGTGTTTAAGATGAGTAACTATTACATAGACGCAACGAGAGACAACTTAGAGATGAAGGCGACACAGATGTCAACTACAGAGCTAGCAGGAGAGCTTGGACTAGAAGTAGACGCACTAAGCGAGAAGGCATTCGGTGATACCCCTGGTACACATGATGCCCCGAATGAGATTCTATTCACTGGTTATGATATCTTCACTTTTGATGAGCTAGTAGATATGTACGTCACGGCCCAATTCGATGGACTGGCGAGGCAATACTAGAATCCGCTTGTAAAGAAGTTATACGGGGTGTGCACCTTCCCCCTTGTAAAGAAGTATTCTCCCCCATGGTGCCATCCCCCTTGTAAAGAAATATCCGCTACCCTGTACCTAGTCGCTTGTAAAGAAGTATTAGGGTGGGTGGTGGCAACTATCCAGAGTACCAAACGCGCCAATCTCCAGGGCTTGACAAAAGCTTCTGAGTGTGTTAAGACCTGGGCTGAGGGTGGTAGAATCTTTTGGGCGAATAGCTCTGGTACCCTAGCTGCTTGACATTCAAGGCGCGTTAGGTTAGATCTACCCATATACTATACCAGCGCTACCTAGCTATTCAAGTATAGACGGTGGGTGGTTGGGTGGTGGTTAGATTAAAGTGGTGGGGTGGTGGTGGCAATACAGAAGTATTCTACTACGGCTGGGGGTGGTAACTAACGATTATTGCTAAGGCGTGTGGCACCACGCTCTAGCCATCAAGTGCTCTTATCTATTCGTTAAAAGGATCGTTATCTTCTGCTGTGTATGTGGGTACTCTACTACTCGTGCCAATAGATTCTACTTCTCTCTCTACGTTATCTACTATTAACTGTGCCTCTCTCATCATACTATCTATGTCTCCGAATGTCTCTAACTCAGACGTAATAGGCTCTTTATTAATCTCTTCAAACAAATCGGCTTGTATAGGTAATTCGTGAGTATTTACAGCATTGGTGCGAATCTCTGTGTATCCTATATCTCCCATGCGTCCCATCTTCTCTAAATCTGCCATCACTCTCTCTCGCGTAGGCTCTGGAAATCTCATGTTCTCATATTTTATATTAAATGTTACCAGTACATCTTGTATTCTCTGCTCTTGTGTCTTATCTGTCATCGTTATCTCCTGGGTGGAACATGCCGTCTACATAGTTTTCTGCTACGTTCTCAGCATACTGTTCGCTGTGATTATACACTTCTCTGCGTTCTATTAGTTTATTATTCTCAAACAGATTTACATAGAAGCCTGATTTAGGCTTGTATAGAACTACAGCCATTCGTCCGTTCTCTTCCATTCGGGAATAGGTGTGCATTGCCTTAGCATCCTGTTCCTTATCATATTCCTCTGCCATTATTGTCATGTACATATCCAACCTCGTTCGTGCTTACTTCGTAAGCTTTTAAATATACTCTGTGCGTTAGAGTAGTTTGTTTATCGTTACTATATTTATTTATACTATGTTATTAGCTATCGTTTTGTAAACGATTAAGTGCCAAGCGATTGATCTCTATACGACGGCAATCATCAGCATTGTAAAACTCTGTTATCTCTGACATCGTTCGTCCACATCCTATGCACATATCTTCTACGCCATTGTCCTCAATCATACATATGCTGATACATGTAGACTCAACGGTTGGAATACCCAATAGCTTCTTTACTCGGTGTACCATCTATCAAACTCCTTCTTAAACGCATCGTAATTAGTCATAACAGCAATCTTATCTTGTTTACTGGCTATTTTACGATACAACTGTGGCATATAATTATAATCTTTACTAGGATCTATCCAATCAGCAAAGTCTGTTCGCCAATCGCCTGTTAAGTCCTCATATCGTATAGTTTTATCAAAATGGTATGTATCTCGTATAGCCATGTCTCTCATGTCGTCACCAATAAAGCGTTGTATAGGATCGTTGTCTTTGTCCCAAGTGAATGGCTCTAACGCTATATCTGTTGATTGTGAATAATATCTATTAGACGCTTGGGCTAATAGATGTGATAGAATCCTATCCTCTTTATCATCACGATACAGATATATTGAACACACATCCTTTCTTATTGAAAACTCTCTAAATGCTTTGCTTATGTTTGGGTGTTGTAAATGTGCGTCATGGATCTTACATGTCCATGGATCTGAGTTTACACCCATATCATTAAACATCATCTGCTCAATCAACCAACGATTCTGTATTATTTGACTTAGTGTGTGAAATACATAGGTACTACCAGCTCGTGGCTGGCTATATCCTAGTATACTTAGAATGTGTTTTTCCATGTAGCCTTTCCTGGAACGCCTTGGATGCGTCTATTATATACTAATCCTGCGCTGTACTGTGGACTTAATCCACCTTTCTCTAAGCCATCGATCCATTGCTCGTGATCGAATATATCTTTTGTTGGTTCACCGTTGATGATAAGTTCATTTTCTTCAGTCCAAGTCAAATCAAATGCTGGATTGAAACGTGTAAAGATAGGCGAGCCGTAACCAATCAATACTGGTGGTGGGTTCTCTGTCATGCCATACCAGACTCTAACTGTTGCTCCTTTCCTTCTTAAAAGGTCACACATATCTTGCGTAACAATATCTGCACCAAGTACACAATACTCCACACATGTCATGTCCAAGTCTGTGAACGTTGGTTCTGCCTCAAGTAATGGTAAATGTGCTGGTACTAGGTATATGTGTGTGGGCTGTATCCTTATAAAGTTCCTTACATAGGTTTTAGCATCGAACTTCATGCAACTGTAATCACATCCGCTCAATACTGCTGGGTATGCTGATATTGTCCAATGGGCAATGGTGTTCGAGGGGTAAACATCTAATACTCTGCTGTCTTTGGTTAGCTTCATTTCAGCTATAGTATACTCAGCACATTGCTTGAGATACTCCCATGAGTGTTCAATTACCTTTGGCTCTTTAGTTGTTCCTGATGTGTATAATGTAATACTCATGCTAGTTTCATCTCCTTATATTGGTTTATAATATTTATGTGTGTATTAATTAATCTAGCTCCTAACGGTTCTATTTCATTAAAACTCTTCTTCATGTCTTCTAGAGTATAATGTCCGCCTGTGAGATATCTGTGATAATAGAATATGCCAGGAGCGAGCTGGTTCATCTCTACAGGATCTGATGCTATATCTGAGAATAGCTTCCAGGCCTCCCAGACGTTCATAGTTTCATGCTCCCAATTTGCTACACCGCTAGCGTTCATATAGAATTCTACTATCTCTTTATGCTTGTCAGGTATCTCATTAATATCATAGCCTAACTCCTCATGCGTTCTCTTTATAAAGACTCCTGATGTCCAGGCTGTTCTATCAAACTCTGAAGGATTAGTTGCCATTGCGTTCATCTCGCCATCAGCTACCATTAATGGTGCATAACTATATGACTGGCCTTGCATGTTCTCCATTACCCAATTCTTACCGTCGATGAATGTCTCGCGTGTCTCATAAGGCAAGCCCACTATCATTGATATCGTACATCTGTATGCTCCCTTTGCCTCGAACCAATCCTTAACCTTTAATAGTCCTTCTTTTAGTCGTTCAGGCTTCATGCCTTTGCCTACATACTTCGCTGCTTTGTGATTGAAACTCTCAAGACCATAGAACTGACTCCACAATCCCATATCCCAGATGTCCTGCCAAGTATCAGGATTAGCGACTAATAGATCAGCTCGTATATATCCTGCTAAATGTATTTTAAATGGTAATGATCTAATCACATCAGCAATCTTCTTTAGCTTGGCTGGGCTATCGTTTATTGTCTCATCTGATATCGTATAAGTTCGTATTCCCCAGCGTTCGTAATTATCTAATAGCTCTGCTCTTAGGCTCTCTCCACATCGTGAATGATCTCCCTTTACTCCTAGCACTGTAAAGGAACAGAACTTACATGAGAATATACACCCACGACCTAATTCAATCGTTGGGATCTCGTCATCTCTCATATAGTCTCGATCTTCATATTTAATACAGGCTTGAGGCATAGGCCACGCTGGATAGTCTGTTCTACATTGTACTATATTTCTCTCGGCTCCCCAGAATGTTTCTTTGTGTATTTTGATGTCATTAGGCTCCCCTTTGATGTATTTGAGGAGCTCTAGTATGCCATATTCAGCGAAACCACCTACATAATAGTCTAGGGGATATGCTAGGGTAGCTGAAATATTTTGAGATCCACCAATGAAGGTTAATTGAGGATATAATGATTTGATGTGTGCTAGGTTTGTAACAATCTCTTTTACTTTCTCCTGGTTCTTCTTGCCTGCTCCTCCTAATGGAAACATAGCGGAGAGTCCTACAAATATTGTCTCGTCTGTTACTCGTTGTTCAAATAGTTTAACAAGTTCTTCTCTTGTCCACGCAGGCCAGAAGTCTATTACTTCTACATCATAGTCGTGTTCTCGTAACCAAGTAGCAATTCTATGTCCACCAGCAGTTCGTTTAATGCTAGGCCAGAAGTCTGGCTTATCCGCTTCATCTTGCGAACTGATTTGGTTTCGTGTTTCACTGGTGTCCTCTCTTTCGAGTATACCACCAAGTATTATGCCGTGCATTTATATCTCTCCGAGTTGACCTGTTATGAGGAGCTGCCGCCACTGTGTCATGTTTAATTCCATTTTGTTATCTGTAATATACTTATAAGCCATTCGTTCCTCTTCTATATCAAACATGATAGGGCCTTCATATGCCTCACCAAATAACTCTTTAGTAGTCTTTGGTGTTTCGTATGATAATAGAAACTTAGATAGTTTGTCAAAGGGAATGTAAAAGTCAAAGTCTGCATCTGCTAATGTGCTGAGATATGGTTGTAAATGTGTCTGATAAAACATGTTCTCACGTTTTGCGTGTACTTCACGCATGCTAGTACCATGGAGATAGGCTGCGTGTCTGTGTGCTTCCTCAGGATCTCTCAATATGAGGATGTGCGTGTGTTCGATATAATCATTACAAAGCGCTTTCCAATGAAATGGTTTGACATAAGCTAATGTTGTGCGTGTGCCTAGGTTGTTAAAGAATGGTTCAAATGGTGAAGTACCTATTGGACCATGACAATATATTGTAACGTTCTGTGTCTCAGCATATGTAGACAAGACACCATCATCTCTATATCTTTCAGGCCCGTTCATCTACGTGCGTCACCTTAGCCAACGCATCAAGCACCAGCTTGTTATATTCTAATACATCAAGAAACTCTATGTTGTCGCCCTCAAACTTCATCAATGTCATGCCATGTTTGTCTCGTTTTGAGGCACAAAACTCTATCATCTTCGTTGTTCCCTCTCGAAAACCTAACCTGTATGATGTGTAAGCACACCCAGCTAAGCAAGCAATGTATATAAATGCAAATGTTATTTCTAAATCACTCATCTTTATCTCCTAATCCAAATTGTTTTTCTGTCTCATCAACGATATACTTAGATAACTTGTATGGCGTAACAGCAAACCACCAAGGGAAGAAGGCATGTATAATGCCTGTTACAAATACTGCCAATGCAACAAAACTAAAGAATATTGCATAGACAAAATGGTTTAAATAGCTTGATTTAACTTCTTTTAAATGTTTCATACCTGTATTTATACCTATAGCAAACTGATCTGTTTTAGGTAGTCATCTACCTGCTCATCACTTAGATATCCAAGCACATCGTTTGTGATGTCAGTGGTGTAACATAGTTCGTTATCATCACCTTCAGTTACTGCTAGCTCCCATTGGCCTTTATCCCAACCATATGAAAACTTGTGTCGTATAACACTTGCACCATAGCCATTAGTAAATTTGTATTGTTTTGCCACTCCGCCGTTACATTCCTGCTCGGTAACACATAGTAGTTCTGCTATCATTATATTAACCTCTCTGCTATTGCTCTCATTAAAAATAATAAACCAACACCATTAAGTAGTATTAATGCTCGGTCCTTCCATATCAGTGATACAGTTAACCACAAACTAATGCCAACAAATGATAGATACAAGTCGTATACTTGCATACCTTCTACACCACGAATAGACATTGAGGACAATACAAATGCACTGGCTACCCATTTTAGATACCAATCAAGTGTGTACTTGGGTGTTGCTGATTTGTAGATCCTAGTGGAGTTCTTTAACTCCTCTGGTTCAAACTTTTGCTTTGTCTCTTGTGTACTCATAAATCTCTTTCCAGTTTTTCATTACTTTGGCATCACCTACATAATTTAGAGAGTGGCCGTGTTCCATGAGAATAGCATCGTAACCTATTTCTAAGCCTACCTCAGCATTTACATACTTGTCCTCAACCCACATACTTCCTTCGAACCTAGTGGATAGTTCAACTAGGATCTCATTCTTATCATCACCACAGCCTAGGTAGTGGTATTCAACAAATGTGTCGTTACCAAATAGTTTCTTTAAGTTACATGTCCTTAGCTTTTGTGCTGACTCATCAGTTGATAAACTAGTTACAGCAATAAATCTATAACCTAACTCCTCAGCGATTAACTTCATGTAATATTGAGCGTCTCTCAAGGGTGGGAGGAATCCCATGGCAGCTGAAGAGTTAAACCTCTCAACATACTCTTTGGACTCTAATTTGGTTATGCCGTAAGTAGCACCCACATCATACATATGTGGTGTCTTAATCTCCATGCCCATTGTTGACGACATCCAAGTGTGGAAGCCGAACTCCCAATCTAGGCATACGCCATCACAGTCTGTTAAAATTATCTTATCTTTATTGTACATCATATATCAGTTATTCCTTTATTATACCGTTATTATAGCAGCCTAAGGACCTTTTGTCAAGCATTTTTATAGCTTTTATCGCCTTTATTGTGTGATTTGTATGATTTTTAATGTAATCATGTGCTAATAGTGTCTCCATATCCCACGCTTCACGTTCCCATGGCTCACAACGTCTGTCTGTGTGTTGTTTACCTTTCCACATGTTAACCAAATATGGGGGATATCCGAGGCGTTTATCAGTCAACTCTTTGCGTACATATTGCTTGACGTGTACCATTTCGTGGCATGTAGTTCGTATGAGATTGTAATGGTCCTGATGTTTGTCTAGTTTTATTTCACAAATGTTATCGTGTTGGTGCATACAACTTCCCATTATACCTTCAGTTGTTGTATAATTGCCTATGTGTACGTCTAGATCAAGTGTGCTAAAACGTGGTAGCATTTTGTCTATGCAATATACCATCACATCTAATGCTAGTTCTCTTTGATTTTTACGTCCGCCTTCAAGGTGTAACCAGTTACCTGGGTGCATAGCGAGTATCCTTAACAGTCTATATGTCGTTGCTGTTCTGGGTTGTGTTTGTCTTGTATTTCACTAGCGATCGCAAACTGTAGCTTATCGCCCATGTTGTCGTTTGTTAGTGCGTCTGCTAATTGACTTATCTCTACAGATGTCAGCCGTCTAATAGTCTCTGCTATTTGTACTGGCGACATTAACTTTTCTTTTACATATTTCATCTGTTGTTCCTCAACATATCTGCTTCTACTGCTCCAAATCCGCCTAGAATTTGATCCCTAGACATCCTAGGTTCTAGTACTTCAGTGGTTCCTTCTTTTGGTCCTCTGTGGTATACTCTAGTAACAAGGCCTGAGTTATATGCTGTTTCAATATAACCATCTTGTCCTAGTAAATAGTTTACCTCACCGGCCCATTTCTCTGCTAGTATTATATTTTTCTGATTCTCGACTACATCATTATATTCTGTCATGTTATTCCTCAATTTCTATATACATTATAAGTTCTTGTGGAGCTTATGTCAACAGTTATATACATCTTTTGGTCCTATCACAGATAAAAAAACGGGTTACAGATGACTGCAACCCGTTTCTCGTCGGATTGTAACTATCCCTTTTCCGCTGTATAAACGGTCCAGATGCCATAAGCCAATGCTGGCCAGGCTAATAGTTTAACAATAGGCGCGGCTACAATAACTAACAATGAGATACATACGATGGTTACACCATCCCATGAGGTTCTCTCAAATAATCTATCTTTAATATAGTCTACCATATCTCCTCCTAAAGGTTTAAAGGCTGTTCTTTTTGTCTTGGATCTCTCCTCGACGGGTTTTAGCTGCTTTGGTTAGTTCCATAAGAGCTTTACGGGCTCTAGCTGCTGAGGCTTTTACACCTTTTGTTTCAAAGTTTTCAGACTCTGCAATGTAAATAGCAAATGCTTCTACTAATACTTCATGTGTCATATTGTTCTCCATAATGATAATTTATTGTGTATCTAGATCGACGTTCGGTGTTGTCTCTTCAGCGCCTTCTTGAAATACATACTCTGGGTTATTAGCAAGTTCTAGGTATTTAGCCTCGTCCCAACCTGCTCTAGGAGCAAAGTTGTTAGACCAATCAGATACACCAGTGTTAGTCCACCCTTCGCCAGGTAGCCATTCCATGTTTGTATCAGCATTGTAGAATACATCATGTGTATCTTCATGCGTTGGTGAAAGCCATGTTTGAGTAACAGCACTCCAATACGAACTAGTACCTTCAAGTTCTACCGGCATTTCGTGTGTTGGTGTTTCTGGATGCTGGTAGTCGCCCGGTGCAGGTGGTGTAAACCCATCTGTTTCCCCTGCTTCATATAGTGCAAGTTCCAACTCTAGGATTTGTTCCTTGATATTAAAAAGTATCTCAAATACTTCTTTGTTTGATTCAATAGCCATTTCTATCTCCTTGTTATTTAGATTTTGGTTGTTGTTTGTCATCTTCTCTAGGAATAACACTCCATCTACCAAATAGTCTTACAGACCAATAGGCGGGATATGCTTTCCAATTAGCTGTTGGAACATCTGCTTCCAACATAGCCTCTAAGAAGACTTTATCAGCTACAAGCTTTGCTTGCTTTGCTGATTGTTTAGATTCGACTGTTTCATCTTTACCATCAGAACCAATGGGGTATCCATTTTTAATTCTGTTTTGTCGTATTGCTGAGTATAAAGCGTCGTGTATAACAGCAGCTCTCGCTACGTCAAACGGTGCTATTACTACCCAAGCAATTCTAGGTACAGATGCTAAGTCTGTTTTAAATCCTTTTTTAGCTGTGATTTTACCAGCTCTGTTAATGGTGGCGCCAACTGCTTTTAAGGCAGCTCTGTCATCTTCCGATAACTTATCACTATCAAAAACTAAACTAGAATCTAAAGTCCACGTTTTAGGTGGGGTGAATTTGGCATCTAGTAGCCTGTTAAATTTAGACATAATCTCTCCTTTTATTAACTGTTCTATTCTTATTTATAAATACTAATAGGTACACATTACAATATAGGTACTTTAAACACACATATGTTGACAAATGGTTGTTTAGAGTGTATTGTATTGTTTTAAATAATAAAGAGGTAACAGTTATGAGTCAATTAGATTTTAATGTAAATAGATACGGCGACATGAGAATTGCTATATTTCAATCCAAGTGTAAGAATGGCGCTCCACATGAACGTGTCAAAGGTGCCACACCGATAGTACTAGAGAAGATACAGACAAAAACAGCCACCAGGAACATAGGTCGTATGAGTCTATCTGAATTAACCAAAATTTTAAGCATGTCAGCTAAAGAGTACAAATTCATAGACAAGTCTGGCGGTGAGCATGGGAAAACAACTTTATTCAAGAGTGATGAGTACAAAGGCGGTGAAGGTGAGGGGAAAAAGACATTCAACAAAGGCAACGTTGCTGAATTAATATTTGCCGCTGCCATAGCTTGTAGGTTCAAGAGTAAGGAACAAAACGTTACCGAGAACAACATAAAGAGTATGATAAGATCCTTGGGCGCTAGCAATACTGGTAAGAAGTCTTGGGAATCTAAGAATAAGGATGTAACAATACTCGATACTGTGTGTCTTCAATATGGACTTGCTCTTAATAACTACAGGGCTGTTAAGGATATGTCTCTTTGGTCAGCCTTTTCCAGTGAAATTAGCGGCGCTGTAGACTATGCCAACAGCACTATCGTACAAGAGTGGGCGGATTTGTTTTATGTCAATAATGTTAAGAATGAGATAACAGTACTAGCAGACGGTGAAACAGACCAAACAGGTACAAAGGTAGACGTAAGAGTTTTAGCAACAGACCATGAAGGAAAGACTATACCAGTTAACATTAACGTATCACTTAAGATTGGTGGCGTAGGACAGTTTGGACAGATGGGAGGTGTAACATATGAGGTACAAAAGACACTTTGGAAAGAGTTCTTTAATGTAAGCTTGCCGTTCTCTAAGTCTATGTTCAACTCTAAGCTTGGTAGTTTAGCACACGAAAAGGATGCTGCTGTTGCGCTTATGTACAGTTACAAACAAGTAGCTAATAGTGTGGCAACATCACTGTCTGGTAAGGAAGGAAAGAGAGTGTTGGCTAAATCTATAATAAAACACCTTACATTAAATGAGGATTATGTTTCACTCGTAGACTTGAAGGGAGGCGCTGCTATTAACTATAATTTTGATAAAATTCATGACATGATGGAAGGCTTAGACTTTTATTCAGTTATAGGCGTAAGTAAAGGTAGAGGATCTAGTGAAGACTTACCTCTTATGTCTATATATGTTGATAAGAGGAAACGGCCTGATGATCTATTTATTGATATAAGAGTTAAACGTGGTGATTATGGGGCTGACGGATTACCTTACTACAGAAACATATTTGAGAAGAAGAAAGCATTTACAAACCTATTAGGTGTTAAACTCTGATATGAGTAAAGCTTCGTTATTTTTCTTATTCAATCATAAGAATACATTGTATATCGTGGACAACACCCAAGTCCAGGATGTACCAAAGCCTCGTGAACTTATTAGAAGGTTCTCTACTATTGAACAAATAAGACAACACGCGCTACACTTAGGATTAGAGATCGCTAACGATACAGCGAGAGAAAGAACAAAACATCACACACCTGAAGGTATAGAAAGGATACGCTTGGCTAAACTGGGCGACAATCATCCTGCTCGTAAGAATGGCAGGGATGCTGAGTTTAGAGATAAGGTATCAAGAACGATGACGGGTACTAGGAGAGGCAATAACAATCCAATGTATGGTAAGGCTCATAGAAAAGAGACTAGGATTAAAATGTCCCAAGCCTCTTTCTTTAAGGAGCGTCGTAGATGGTGTGTATCACCTGAGCAAGTAACAACAACAATCCCTGTTAGTGAACCACTACCAGAAGGCTGGCAATGGGGTAGGTTCTACGACAAATACAGGCCTGATCCTATTCAGTTGCCAGATCCACAGGAAATATCTTAACAATAGCTTCAGCTATACTCTCAGCTAGTTGAATATGTTCTAGCTGCGTGCCATTAGCCCTACGGAGCTCAATGTAGTGAACCCAACTACGCAACGTTCCATTAACATACAGTCTACTCATTGTATTTCCTTCGGGTAGTACTGCTCTTGCTTGTTCTTTAGCAATGCCGTTCTCAATAGCCCAGTCGTAAGCCATCTTTGCAGTCTCTATTACTGCTGATTGCTTGTTAGCCCATTCATCATACAATACACCATCATCACATACAATAGAATTTTGCCTGTTCTTTGGATCTTGTAAACGTGGTTCTCTAATCTCAAACTCTAAATCCTTTGTAGGATCTGCATACCGCTGGCTGAATTCTTGAAAGCTAAAACTCCTGTGTCGTAGAAGTTGTCTTCCTATGTCTCTAGTTGTCTCCACTTCCATGCACACACTAACCATCTCAAGTGGCGACCAGTGTTTATGTTTAATTAGATATTTAACCAGCTTCTCGTTGGTTGCTGAATTGTTCTGATTGTCTGGGTTACTAACTCTAGCACAATATGCTACAAGATCTAGCATTGATATTTCCCCTGGCTTTGAGCCTACTTGAAAATCTGTTGGTCCAGGGCGTGCTTGGGTGTAACTAATTAGTTTAGTCTTCATCGTCGATCCTTTAGGATTACTTGGTGGCTGTTTTCTTTTTAGCTGGGGCGCGTTTCTTCTTAGCTTTAACTGGCTTCACATAGTCTGTGATACCAAGCAGGCTTAGAATGCCTTCTAGTTTAGGATATATTGTTAACAACTGCACATCTTTAATTGCTGTTATTAAATGAGCTTCCTTAAAATGTAGTCCTTCTAACGTGGACATCCAATTCATTTCCTGTTTCCATGCTGGAAGATTTTTCATGTTAGACTGTTGATCCATGAATGTTTTAATACGTCTATACTCTAAGGCAATAGTTGTCTCACCCATACCAGGGGGTGTATCATCTTTGATCTTTACACTATCTGGCATACCATGAGGTAAACCCCAGTCTGCTTTATCAGCGCCTACACCTAATCTGACTAAAGGAACCACTGTCTGGTTTTTAGCTGCAATAGTTTTAAGACGTTCAACTTGATCTTCTTTCTCATCTATTTCAAAGACCCAATCAAGTGCCTCATCTAATTGCCTAAACTTCGTACCGAGGTTATTCAAACCAGGGATCTCATTGCTTTTCTTTGTGCTCATATTGTATTCCTAAAATTCGTCGATGACATCAATCATATGTTTCATCTTATGCTTAATAAAATAATTCAACAAGTGAGACTTATCTCCACCTTGTTGAGCTGTATAACTATGTATAATACCTTCTTGTATCTCCTGTGGACATCTGGTTAGATCGACTAGTTCTTTATTACGATTATAGCCATGTGCCATGTCGCCATTAACAAAATGCTCTGGTCTTTGTGTTACCCACTCTGCTAATAGTTTCTTACGGATAGGAGTTTGTCTAATACCATCTACAAAACAGTTGTCTGGTGATAGCATGTTAGGTACGCCATCTCCCTTGTCACCTATAATAATGTGTTCAAGTAGTATCTGCTCTGCTGGTACAGAAATCTTCACCCACTTCTTTTGTGCGGGTGCAAACTGTTTAATGTTGGGCCATTTCTGTAACTGTTGAAAGTCGTGATCTCCAGATATAATGAGGTAAGGTTCAGACACGTTATCGCCAAAATCTAACATGCCGTTATCCTCTGGTGTGCCACCGCTAGTCTGACTATACCTAGCGAGTGTGCCTATAACATCATCAGCCTCAGCACCCTCTACGTTAATCACAGGGTACGGAAACACCTCATCTAACTCGTCTCTTACTAAGTTAAGAGCATCAAATATAGTACTCCAGTCCATGCCACTGTTATCCCTAGTCTTCTTACGTCCTGCTTTGTACTGAGGGAACACTTCACGTCTCCAGTAATGTCTGTTATCACAGGCTATTACCATTTCACCAAACTCTTCTCTGTGCTTCTTATTGTAAGCTCGTATGGTATTGAGGATCATGTGTCTAAGTAAAGGTACATTAACATCCACATCAGATCTGCCACGGACCTCAGCCATGAAGGCACCAATTGCTACTTGATTATAATCTATAACTATCATTTACTGCACCTTCAATAGTAGCATGTTAGGATTAATACGAGTCTTAACAGGCATTTGCTTGCCTCGGATCTTACCTACATAATCCTGTATTGCCTTCTTGCTTAGTTTCATAAAGCCTTTGAGTTGTTCCTCATGCTTCCTTAGAGTCTTTTCATATGAGAGTTTGTCGTCATATCCTTGTATGCTTGTGCCATGTACCGTGAGCCCACCTTTATCTAAAGACATATACACTCCCAATCTCTTACGCTTAATATCGTAAGTCCATACCTCAGTACTACCTAGTATGTCAACAGGATTTATAGAAGCAATTTTAAGATCCTTCTCAGCCTTCATGTACCTTAGTCGCGATACTATCTTACGAGGATCCTGAGGCTTCTTACGTCTGACTACTTTCTTAGAAGTCTTAAACGTTTCTAGAGATACTAGACCTTCGGCAAACCACTTCAACGTCTTCCTTAGATTGGGTGTATTAATAAAAGCGTATCCTTCTACCAACTGTTCGTCCCAATCACTCCTCGGACCTTTAAGTTTACGGACTCTTGCTAACTCATCAAACTCTTGTTTGTTATCAGATAGTTCTTTATGTGCCTCTTCAACTTCCTTAGCATTTAAGCCTATAGAGTTAAGTAGGGATTCCATCGATTGATACTTTTTGCCAGTCTGTACATTATCCAAACTCTCATCAGTAGCAGTGAGGAACTGTCCAAGGTTAGGCCTTATAACAACTACTTTAGGTTTAGATACTGCAACCTCTTTAGATGCTAGTTTCTTATCACCTTGTTCTAGTAAGTATTCAAGCTTCTTTTCAATAAAGTCTCTCAACTGTTGTGGCATGTATCCTACTTTACTGCTGAACCAAGCATGCTGTCCAATTGAAATGTAAGCATAGTCAGGGGCAGCTAAAACTCTAGTCTGAATGTCTTTAGTCCAGCCTGAAGTTTTAACCCAATCCCTGAATGCTTTATTAGATTCACGATCAGATATTTCCTGGTGTACAAAGTAGTTCGTACTTCTCCACGCAGCGTATCGTTCGTCTTCTGTTGTGGCCAGTGAGTGCACTGCCCAATTTGGCTCAGTAGTTAAGTACTGAGATCTGTTTTTAGATTTTGCCATTTAAGGACTCCTTTTGTATTAATAGTAGTAATTATACGACCTATTGAAGTACAAGTCAAGAAATCATTTCATCTTTTGGTCCTACTCGGTGTCGCTTAATACAAAAGTACTAGGATTTTTTGGTTGTTTCCTATTGTCTCCTAGTGACGCAAAGCTTATGACTGAATCATATCTCATTGAGCGCCAGCCATCATTCTCATAGTCGTATACCACAAGTATGCCAGGTTTTGCTCTTGACGATAGCTCTTTGTTGTATTCTTCAGGCAATTCTTCCACTCGTAATGTGCAATACATTGTGCGGACATCACCGTTAACCTTTTGGAATACAAATCTTCCGTATGTAGTCCTCAGTAGTTCTTCTATATCTCTTCGCCAGTCATCGTTGTTACGTTCTGGGTGGAAATTCATTTCTTCTATATTAGCCATTATTTGTTACCTTTCTTTTTGTCTATTAACCATTGTAAGTCTACTTCCTTCTTAGGATCCATAGCAGACTCTTTTCCATATTTGTTTGATACCCATTCATCATCGTCATCGTGAGCTAGAATTATAGGACCTTTTAAATGTTCTGGTCCTAAGGTTCCATCTGCTGGTAACTCAATGAGTATATCAACATCTTCACGCACTTTTACTTCATCCTTCAGTTTAAAATATTGTTGCCAAGGATCCTTAGTTGTTATGCTACTACTAGCAGCCCAACTACCTTCTTCTGGTTTCTCTCCTGCTTCAAGTTCCGGTACACTTTCTTGTACGTCTTCTTGTGCAATTTCTACACTTTCTTGCGGTTCATCCTCAACTGCCTCTATTTCATCATCCATAACCACTGACGTTGCATTGTCAGGCATTACGGCAACTGCGTATATCCGTTCACCACGTCTTTCCTTTAAACTTAAATTAGCTGCTATAACTAATATGATCGCTAAAGGATCGAATACAAATATAAGTAGCATTATAACAAATTGTACAGCTTTGTCAACTGCTGCTGTACCACTTTCGCCATATAATAGTTGTGCTACATATTTAATCGGTCCTATCTCTTGTTCTAACTCTCTAACAACAGAGTTCTTGGCATATAAGTCTGTGCTATAGTCCTCTATTGAGATATAAACTGCGTCTATTTGTCCCTGGAGATCATCGATTTGTATGTCTCTATTAGATTGTGCTGAACCCTCATTATCTCTTAGTCTGTTTATCTCAGCATTGGCATTGTCTATTGTTGTTTGTGTGGATGTTCTGTATTCTACTATCTGATTACGATATCCTGATATCTGTTGTTCTGCGTATCCTCTGAGCTCTGTCATCTTATCATCAATAACACCTCTCTCAGTTTTTTGTTCTTCCCGTACTTCTAAGCCTGTTGCCACATTATCTCTACGATTAAAGGCTCCGCCTGTAGTACCTTGGCTTGTATAAGATGCTACTATAGCGTCTAAACCGTCTACCTTTGACTGCTGTAGTGCCAAATCAGTGTCCAAACTAGCTCTAATCTTATCTATTTGCTGTTCTGAGTAGTCTATGTCACCTTGTATTCTTTCCCAGCTCGTATCTCGTATCTCTTCCTGTTGACGTATAGATTCTGTAACATCTAATACACCACCATCTTCTATTCTTTGTATCCTGTCTTCTAATGTGGTTATCTTCTCCTTCTCTCTATCAACCAACGATTGTAATCTAACTACCTCAGCTCCTGCGTCTCCAGAGCTAGCTGCTTGGTCCATGTGTGCCTTACTTAGGAATCCAAATATACCAACAGAGGTTATGATAGATAACACAATGACTGCAAGTATCATGTATGTCTTCATTAGGAAGCCTATGCGTTCCCAATACTGATACACCCAAGATGCTGTTACTAGTTTAGCTATCTCTAATACTACACCCATTGCCAGTATGGCCATAGGGAGAGCAGAAAATATTGCAATAAGGCCTGCAATGGAGAAGTACGCAGCCACTACTGATATAGCAAGTGCTGAGAACAGCGTCATTATGATAAATGATAGGTTGGATTGTTTAACCATCTTGAGGACTCCATTGAATTGGTTCAAAGTCTTTTAAAAAGCTAGCTCTTATTCTTACATGTAACATATCGTTGATACATTTCTCGTCGTGTCGTTGTTGCCATTGTAATAAGAACTCCTGCATCTTTGCTGGTGCTCTAGTAGGGTATTCAATTATTACTTCTTTTGTAAGTAATGCCTCACCCTCATGTGGTTTACAATCAGCTGTCGCCTCTGCTAGTACTGCTTTGATCTTAGTTGAGCTACCAAAGTATTTCTCGAACTGTTTATCTGTCTTACAAGAGTATCCAATGTAGTATCTTCCGTCTGGGAAATAGGTACAATATACTCTGTGTGTTTGTATTGGTTTCTTTTTTCTTTTTGCCATAATAGTATTTATATGTGTTAATGTGATCTCTTTCCGTCGAACACACATACAAAGTACATAGGATCGTCTGTATCGTTAATAACCTTATGGAACTCCCCATCCTTTATTAACACCACATTACCAGGTTTGACAACATGAAACACCTCATCTATTTGTAATATGCCTGAGCCACTAACAAATTGATAAACTTCTTCTTGGCCTGGATGTTTGTGTCCACTAGTAGACTGGCGTGGATTAAGCAACGTGCTGCTTAATACTAAGTTATTTAATGTAGTGTTATCTTTAACAGTATACACTTCACTCTTTTTTGAGACATAACCACCAATTTCATCAATAGTCAGTAATCTCTTCTTCTCCTTCAAACGGCTCGTCATTGACAAACTCCTCTTCCAATTCAAGCTCTTCTCCACAAAATGGACAGAACTCTACATTATAAAATGTGTGGTCTAAGTCGTGTAAGAATGAACCGACTCCCTCACATGATGAACATTCTACTCTTATCTTCTTCATTTAATTACCTGCGATAGTTTATCGGCTGCTTCTGTGTGCCACCAATCGCCTGCGTGAAACAAATCTCTTGCGTATTTGTTCACATTGAATAATATGTTTTCTTCCTCATCGTCAGAGTAGAAAACGCTCTTTAAAAACTGTTGTTTAAATACTTCCATGTCTCTATCGTATGGTCCACTAATATTAAGCCAATCGCAATTTACTTTATCCTTCATAGGATCTGGTGAACTAATTTCTAATATAATAAGCTGTATTCCTTTATCCTTACAAATATTTTCAGCAAGTTTAAAATATATATGCTGTTCGAGTTCATCAACACCCGTTGCTTCTCTTAAATGTAGTGACTGGATTGCGTTATCAGCCCACTCTTTCCCTCTCGTTCTTTCTATTCCTTCTCGGTACGCCAAAGTCCATGGTCCTACTGTTACCATCTTATCCTTTTCAGAAGGATCAGGTACTGAAAATAGTTGGGGTAATACTGATTGCATTATAACAGCCTTGGGGGCGTTGTAATTAGTTACAAGATTAACAAAATTATGCATCTGTTCTAAGTTACTAAACCCTGCCACACCCATATTGTAGACTGGTGTGTTAATAGTTCTTTGTAGTTTTTGTTGGAAAGTATCCTCATACGCAACACCACCGCCCTCTATGGGGCTGCTACCAAGGGTTACAATGTAGGGTTCGTATTGTATGTCCTGTAATAACTTGTCGTCTCTGAACCCGTCGCTATTGTATGTATATGTCAACTTGGACTTTGTGTTCGCATAGTTCCAAGCAATACCAAACCTTTCAGTTATTCTATCATACCATGCCTCATTGTCGGGTTCCATCCAATCATGTGCAACGTTTCTTTCATTATTCTTAACAATGAAACCATTAGGATCTAAGAAACTTTGTTGACTCATTTAGCTGCTCCCCACACCTCACCCCAGTCTCCTGATAAGGCGCCTCTTGCGTAATCTGTAGATCTATTCTCAAAGAAGTTTGTGTGAGTAGGAGCATTAATCATGTCCTCAACCCACAACAAAGGATTCTTCTTAACTTTAAATATGCCTTTCATCCCCATACTTATAAGTCGTCTATCTGCAATATATCTGATGTATGTCTTTACATCTTTAGGTGTTAAGTTTTCCATATCACCCATGCTAAATGCCAAGTCGATAAACTTCTCTTCTAGTTCTACCATCTTCTCGGCTATTGTGTATATAGCATTCTTTAGCTCATCATTCCAAAGCTCTTGGTTCTCTTCAATATAAGTTCTAAACAATTTAATCATTGACTCTGAGTGCATTGTCTCATCTACAATACTCCATGTAATAATCTGTCCCATGCCTTTCATCTTACCGTGACGTGGGAAGTTTAACAACATAATAAAAGATGAGAACAACTGCATACCTTCTGTAAATGCTGAGAAGGCTGCAATGTTTGTAGCTACAGAAGCTGGTGTTCCGTTAGCTGCTGACAATTCCATGAAGTAATCATGCTTATCAGCCATTGTCTGATACTCTAGGAACTCGCTGTATGTACTATCAGGCATACCCAATGTCTCAATTAAATGTGCGTAAGCAGCTACATGGAGAGCCTCTCTGGCTGCAAACCCTGACAACATCATACGGACTTCTGGTTGTGGGAAGTAGGGTAGGTAGTTGTTTACATACCCGCCTGCTACATCAATATCTCCTTGTACAAAGAATCTAAATATATTTGTAAGGAAAGACTTCTCAGGATCTGTTAGTCTAGATTTCCAGTCCTTGACATCATCTGCCATAGGTACTTCTGTGTGCAACCAATGTGATTGCTCATGTTTTAACCATGCGTCATAAGCCCATGGATAATTGAACGGTTTGAAATAACTACGTTCATCTGTTAATTTTAATTTTGCCACCATATCTTCCTCTACTAATTTATACCATTGTCTATATGTCCTGCTACTGCAAAACCCTGTTCCCTTTCTTTACACCAAAAACACTCACCACATCTGCCTCGTATCATCTCTACACAAGAGTGGGATACTTCTGATATGCCTTCTAATATACCAAGACTATATGCTAGTGTAACTATCTCATCTTTTGTCATATCTGCAAATGGTTGTCTTATAATATCTTTTATGGGTGTTCCTTCGTGCACCGCATCACTATCCCTAGATAAATTCCTATCTCCTGGTGTGTGATAACTGCATAATGTTTTGTAATTGTCTGGATAGGCATTGACGCCGGTGTAAACTATGTCTGCATATCCATCTAAAATAATCTCTCTAATACCACCCATTAACTGAGCAGCTACTTCATCTCCTTGGTAAGGTTCGTCTCTATTCCAATCTACAGAGTCTGCATGTACTACTATTGGGTGTAATTGTTTTGTGCCATAATGATTACAACTACCCTCCAACATTTTAGTAGCATATGTTAATGCACCGTCTACTTTAGGAACAGTAAAAGGTATACATTTTTGATTCCGTGTTAAACACTCACCGTATATAATGTGCCACATTATTGAACTGTCAAACCCGCCCGATACTACGACACCTATTGTCTTATTATGGGGAATTTCTATTCGCATATTACCTCTGCTAACCTTTTAATTGACTTTGGCCCTGGGTGCATATTATCAAAGCCTCTGTCTAAGAATTCGAGATGATATAAACCCTTTGCCCAACTATATTTGTACCAACCTATTTCTAATGCAGTTGGATTTAAAACTCCAGGCGCTCGCACCACTGGTTTTATATACCATTCAAATATCTCTGTTCTACCTTTACACATTTCTCTTACTGCCATCATATAGTCTGATGTTCTTACTAATAAAGTCTTTGGACATAGCGAAATCATATCTTTTCCCACACCCATCTCCGGGGTGATATTCGATGTCCAATGTCCTATTGCCTCTACTGATAAAACATCTGCATTTTGCTCATTCACAACACACATTCTCCAAGGAGACGTCCATCCTATTACTACTTTCTTTGGATAACCATGTTCTGTTACATGTCGTACAAACTTTTTAAATATGTGTTCATTAGACTGTGCTGGATAACCAAAGTTATAAACCTTCTTTGCCTGTATATTTTCTAGTTGTACGTGCAGTCTATCTTCTTCATCTATTGCCTCGCCCCATGTACAAGAATCACCGTACAAGGCTACAGAATCTGCCCACTCAACGCCTGGTCCATCGTAATGAGGGCGATGTCCTTTTATAGGAGTGTAATATAGCTTAATAATATGCGTTCTCCTTTATACTATGATCTGTAACATCTCTTACGCCTTTAAGCTCAGGTATTGCAGCCATCAATTGGCTTTCAACCCCATGCTTTAATGTTGCGTCTACTCCAGCACATCCTTGACATCCGCCACCAAAACTTAATACTACTATATTGTCTTCAGTTATCTCTACCAGATTACATTCACCACCATGTTGAGCGACACCAGGATTTATATCGTTATATAGAATATAATTAACTCTATCTACTAGTGTAGCATCTTCTCCTACCTGAGGCGTGCGTGCCTGTGGAGCTTTGATAGTAAGTTGTGCGTTGGTATTGTGTGTTGCATAATCTACTATTGCGTCCTCTAAGTAAGGTACACTCTTTTTATCTATGTATACCTTAAAGGTTTTGTATTGCTCAAACAAATCATCATCTAGTTCTTCACCAGGTGCCGAAAAGGCAAGACAAGTCTCTGCCCGTACCTGGCCTGCATTCTCAATAAATATTCTTACTGCAACATCTTTAATAGTGTGTTCTGTAAGTATCTTTGTGAGGAACTCTTGTGCCTCAGCTGTTATGGTTACTGGATTTATCATTAGCCTTCACACGCTAAACATTCGCCATCTGCGATTGCTGCCATATCTAATTCCTGAATAATCTCTCGTTCGATTCGTTTACTTACTCTATCTGCTTTACCTAGTTTCTCAGAACGGCAATAGTATAGTGTCTTAACACCTGACTTCCATGCTAGGAAATGTACTGCGTGTAGGTATTGTATATTAACATCTGGCCTGAAGAATAGATTCAAAGACTGTGCTTGATCTATAAACTCCTGTCTATCTGCTCCATGTTCTATTAACCAACGTTGATCTATTTCCATAGATGTTTTAAATACTGCTTTCTGTTCGGGTGTTAGATGTGTTATGTGTTGTACTGATCCATCGTTTCCAATAATAGAGGACCATATTTCGTCATAATTTGTCCTAGGGTTAGCCTCACAATAATCTTTAATAATAGCATCTAGATATTTGTTCTTATTAAGGTAAGCGCCTGACAATGTGTCTTGCCTATAGGCATTCGCCCTTAGAGGTTCAATACTAGGTGAAGTGTTACCCATTATAATACTAGAACTAGCATTAGGGGCAACAGCCATAACATGACTAAACCTTCTACCTGAGCCTTTAACATCAGGAGCCTCTCCTCGTTCTTTACCTAGAATCTGATTAGCTTCATCTAGTCTAGTTCTAATGTGTCTGAACATTCTAATGTTAGCGCCCTTTGCTTGAGATGTTTCCCATGCCAGCTTATTCTTCTGAAGATAGGCATGGAATCCTAATGCCCCAACACCAATACTCCGTTCACGTTTCGCTGAGTATACAGCTCTCCCTACTTCCTTTGGTGCTTTCTTAATAAAGAACTCTAATACATTGTCTAACATCTCAGCAACGTCTTTTAAAAATTGTGGTTGTTTACTCCAAGTATCGTAATATTCTAAGTTTACACTGGACAAGCAACATACTGCTGTTCGTTCCCTGTTTGTAGGTAATATAATCTCTGAACACAAATTACTCTGGTGTATTTTAAGTCCCAATGCCTTTTGCTCTGGGTTCAATGCTCTATTACTTGTATCAATATAATGGATATAGGGTTCGCCAGTTTCCATTCTTAGTTCTAATATCTTTTGCCATAGATCCTTAGCTGATACGGTGTCTTTAATCAATCCACTATGAGGATCTGTTAAGTTCCAGCCATCGTCTGCATCAGGATCTACCATACATCTTTCTATTATAGACATGAAAGCATCTGTGATGTTTACTCCATGATGAAGGTTAGCGCATCGCATGTTAGGATCGCCTGTTCCCTTCCTCATTTCGAGGAACATCATAATATCCGGATGACTAATATCAAGATAAGTAGCATAGCTACCGCGTCTAGTGCGCCCTTGCCTGTACGCCAAGCATGAGGCATCGTAAGTCTTAAGATGAGGCATAACCCCAGTAGACTTATCGTCGCTTGATCTAATACCAAAGCCGATGCCGACACCACCGCCAAGCATGCTAAGCCAGTTTGTTTCTGATAAATTTTCAACTAATCCCTCCGCTGTATCATCAATAAAATTTAAAAAACAGGATATCGGCATACCACGTTTAGATCTACCATATGATAAGATAGGTGTGGAGTATGATAACCAATGTTTACTACTGTAATCGTATAGTCGTTGTGCGTGTGCTTTATCAGAACCGAAAATGCTACTTACATAAGCAAAACGTTCCTGTGGAGATACTTCCTCATCCTTCATATAACTTTCTTTAAGTCTCTGTATTCCTAATATATCAAAAAGATTGTCTCTATCTAGGTCTACTGTTACTCCATGGTATTCTGCTGTCTTCATTTATCTATCTCTTTGTTATCTAATTCTGTTTTTAATTCTTTTATTCTAATATACGCACTTTGTAGTTGTCGCTGTAGCTCGTATACTTCATTTCTCAGGGCTCTTTCTATCATGTCTTTGGCTAGAATTGCCTGTCTATATGTCTCTTGTTCGCCGCCTAAATTTAATTTATTCAACACTTTCTCCAAGCTGTATATTTTAGTTCTGCCTCTAAATTCTGGAAGGTATTATTACTTATAACATCTTCAACGTTGACTCCAGCTATAACCATTTCATTAATATCTTTAGCCTCTATACTCTCAGGCCATATAACAACCTTAATCCCATTGCGTATATGCTTTAGTAAAATATTACATACCTCAACATTATGGGGCTGATTATCTATGATAATAATATCATTATCTCCTGGTGTTATCTTACCGAAGGCTGTGCCAGCACATGCAATACTATTTGTTAGAAATAAACTATCTAAAGGACCCTCTACTATTTTTACTGGCGTATCTTTACTTATAACATCTAAACCGAAGATGGTAGGTGAATCTTCAACTATTTTCACCATTATATATCTCAGGGAGCTGTTGCCGTAATCTCTCAAAGTAAGGCCTGTTAGTTTACCATCTTCGCTGAAGAATGGGATAGCCAATCGAGGTTCTGTAGTTTTAATTCTATCTTTGTACTTTGGAGCTAATTGAGATATAGTACTAATATCGTCTATGTGATATAGTCTATGCCAAACATCTTCAGGGATTTGCCTCGACTTACAGTACTCTACTGCAATGTGTGTATGTGTAGTACCACATGCCTCAGACAATTTATCTACTCTATCCATAATACTGTCTATAAGTTTTTCTTTATTCTGCTTCCTAGCACTGAAGTCAGGAGCTTTAAAGTCAAACTCAAATACTTTCTCTGGATTGTTGTTGCCTTGTTTGCCTGTGTGGCCTGCATTGCCTTCGGTGTATCTTTCTAAGACATATTGCTTATGTAGTAAAGGATCTATTGTCTTTAAGAGATTACCAAAAGTTGTCCCTGCATCGCAATTATGGCACTTATAGAACATATCGTTACTCTTCCTATACAAGTAACCACGAGCTTTGTTTTTCTTCTTATCGCTGTCGCCACACAAGGGACACCGAAAATTAAACAGGTAGTCGTCTTTTCTCGCAAACCGCTGAAAACGGTGGGAAGACATGTTTATATATTTCAAATCTAAGTGTAACATAAGACATATTATACGACCTTTTAGTGCTTTAGTAAAGCACCTTAGGTACCAAAAGGGTTAATTAGTTTTAAACACTATAGGAAAATGTTTGTACTTATATGTATACTAGATTCTGTTATCTTGAATAGATAACGGTTGTATTAGTGGTTAGCCTGTGAAGAACTCAGAGACTGTTCCTAGTTGTGGAAAAAATATGGTAGCAGCTATTAATGCTCCAATGAGAATCCATCTCCACTGCTCCAATTTGTCGATACGTTTTTCAAGGTTTCTTTGATCGCCATTAACTTCCTTTCGTAACTCTTGTATGGCAGTTAAGATTTTATCTTCTGTTTTCTTAATGCTGTCGCTCATGTTTCTGTGTTGCTCCAAGTTTTCTCGGGTACTGGTTGATATACGGCTGTGGAGCTCTTTTACGGCGAATTCGCCAGTCCGTACTCTCTCCCGATTTGTAGTTTCGTTTGATATAAGTCTTTCTTCATGTACTGCTAAGATTGCGCTATTAGACGTAAGCGCCTTACTAATGCTATCCATAGTCTCATCTAATTTCTGAAACAAATGGCCCATTGCAGCAATATCTGCCTTAATGGTTCCTAATTCTCTTTCAGTTTTTGCTGTAGTATTATTAGTTGTCATGTTTTAAGTCTTTTCTTTTTACGTCTTGTTGCCATTGGCATAAGTCTAGGATCAACACCAGGTTCCCCTTGAGGACCTATTCCTATACCTGCTATACCACCACCACCAACACTATTCTCGTCTATGAAGCTTCTGAATGAAACAATATTTTGTTCTAATAATTTAGAATGTAGTATAACATTCTCATCTAGAGAATACAACTCTAACAAAGCACCAATCTCTACCCTATCATCTTCTTCTTTGTATTCCTTTAACAGAGCAAGAGCTGCTGCAAAAGATAAAAGACGTCTACCTTTAAAGTCTGAAGATTTGGTTAATGCGTATTGTACTTTAAATACAAAACGATTTAGGAATGAGTATGCGTTTTTTTCGGTTGTAGTAACAGCCTTCTTTAAATTTTTGCCACTGGCGTCGATTATACCGAGCTTATAAGCGGCAGACTGTTCTATTGGTGTAGATAAGAGTTTAAGTATCTTATATACTACAATAGTATCGAACGCTCTACCTTCCTGCAATGCCATTTAAATTTTCCTTAGTACTGTTATTAAGTCTTCATTAAGATGCACATCATCTTGAACTCTTTTAATTCTAACACCTGCTGTATAACTCTCTGCCAGTGGTAGTCTATTTAAGAATACTAAAAATGTTTTTAAGTTGGACCAATATTTTTCTTCTAACTTAAAAAACAACATTTCTGTTGTTGCGTTACCAAATACATTGTATAATAAAACTAAATGATTGATTACTAGTCTTTCATTAGCCTCGCCTGTTTTAGTATATCTATTTAACAAGCGTTTGAGGTATTTAAACCTCTTTAAATCATCTTCTAATTCTGCCATCCCTGTACATGAGGGATTTCTATAGTTCTTAATTGCAAATATCAAAAAATTGTCATCATTTAATTCAGTCATTTATTTTTAACTCACCGTTGCGCTTCCTCCAATGAAGAACCACTTGCTAAGGCCTGTATCGTACAACATTGTTGCCGAGTTACCTGCTGCTGAGAAAGCCACATTGTTCTGTACGTTAGCTCCTTGCAATGTCAAAGTATGTGATCCAGTATTGGAAGACATTATAATAATTTTAATTTGTCCGTCGAGACCGGTACCTATTGTAAGGTTGCCGGCGCCGTCGGGATTGTGTATGTAGGTGACGTTTGTTGTCGTTGCCACAATTCCTATCGTTGTAATAGTATCGTGATCGCCAACTTGGATAGAATTTGTAAACTGAACTGGCGTTGATATATTGCCAAACAGATTTTGGACAGTAATAGACTTTGAAGTACTACTCTGTACAAGATATGTTAGATCAGCTGCCGCTGCTGTAGTAGCAGCGGTTAATTCTGAGATCTTAGCGTCTGCCATGATTTATCCTTACGCTACGACTGTTAATGTACCAGCTGCTGTACCAATACCCGCTACACTTGTGATAGTAGAAACTTGAGCTTTTCCTTTATCTTTAATTGTACCTGAGTTTAGTCCAAGAGCATTAGCACCTATGCTTAATACATCGTCTGCGTTTGTAGCTGCGTCTGCTGCTGCTACTACTAGTGAGAATGTAAGTTCATTTGAACCTGTTCCACTAGCGTATGATAGTAAGTGTGGTCCACGACCTGTGCCTGTACCTTCGTTGCCGTTGGTTACTGATACTTGTGGTGTTCCTGTTACATCTACTGATTCGTTGAATCTTACTAGAGCTGAAAGCGTAAAGCCTGCTGACTTATCTGCTGCTGTTGTAATCCATTCAATCTGTGTAATATCCGCTGCGCCTACTTTAGTTGCAAGTGACGACATAGCTACTAAAACCTCAGAGTCGGCAGTTGTTCTACCGTTACCTGTTTGTTTAGAACCTGCTTCCACTTCCCAACCACGGGCTGTAGCAAATATTTCTTTTTTCTGAGCGGTTGTAAGATACTTAGGCTTACTTTCGTCCGCGTCTGTTGCTCCCCAATTTGACATATTTTTCTCCTATTAATCTATATGTGTTTTAAAATTATTGTGTGATGCATGTCCATGAGACTGCATATGTTCTTTATCTACTGGCTTCCCACTCATATATTTATTAAGAAATTTATGTGCATGTTGAGCAGATACTTTATGTGTTTTTCCATCTTGGAATTTTACACCATCATGTTTGTCACCTAAACTAATAGACTTTCTTAACTGAGCCACAATGTGCTCTGGACCTTTATCTTTTGATCCGTCATGTTTATTAGCTTTGCCTTCAGTAGGTTTCTTAGGTTTAGATAAGTCCTTGTCTTTGGCAATATCTCTCATTGCATCTTCTTTAGCGCCTTCTTGTACATCGTTGTACAGTCTGTCTGTTTCTGCTTGAAGAGCCACATTAGGGTCTACTACTAAAGGTACTTCTGAAACGTTATTTTTGCCTGTTAAGACATCCATTACAGTTTTGTGTACATCTCTAATCTTATCGCCTTGTGTTCTATAAGTTTGTGTTTCTTCTGGTGTATCTTCGTTCTCTTTGATATCTTTACCCATAGCCTTTTTAATTGCTTTGTCTTTAGAGCCAAAGTATTCATCTTTTTTAGTTTCTAATTTGCCGTCACCGTCATGGTCTTTCTTAGCAATTTTAGATTCTGTTTTAAATGTCTTTGTACCATCAGCTCTTTTAGTAACTGTTTTTGCCTTAGATCCTACTTTACCTGATTTGTTAGGTCCTACGCCATGTTTTTTAGCTTTATCATCTAGCCATTTATGTGGGTCTTTAGGTGGGTTATCAAAATCATAGCCATGATCCATGGCAAAGTTTTTTAATGATCCCTCTTCTAATCCTAACTCTAGTTCTTCATTCGCTCGTCTAAGTGCGTTTGAAACATCTGGGTGATCTGACAATCCTTTCTTAATTTTCTCTGCCTTTTTAGCAGCGCCTGAGTAATCTCCACCTTTATGTCTAGGGTCAAATGCTATGCCCTTGGCCATTTTAATTTGTTTGTCTGAGTAAGTAGCCTCTTCAACATGCTTAAATAGTGATCCCTTAATAGACTCTGGAATATCTCTTACATTGTCTACTTTATTATTAGCTAATGCTCTTTGTAGATTTTCTTTGTAAAGATTATTAAACTTGATAAAGTCTTCTGCTACGCCTGCTTTCTCTTTCTCTTTTCTGAGTTCTTTAGGCATATCTTTAAGCTTCATTTCTTTAGACCTTCTTCCCATACGAGAAGCTAATCTAGTAGCACGCTTTCGCATACCGTCTGAATCTAGATCTGAAATTAAGCCTTCCTTAATATCTGGTTTAGTCATTTGCTTAGGTCCATCTGTTATTTCGGGGTTCTTTTTAGAGCCTCCTTGTACAGGTGATTCCGTATCGCCTTCTGTTTTATCGGCTGGACGATGAGCTACTGCTTCATCGGTTCTTTCCTTGCCGGGTTCTTTTGGTTCGCCTTTCGTAACGAGGGAGGACTTCGATTGTTTTTTCATTTTCTTCTCTTTTTTAACGTCATCTTGGTCTTCCGATCCGTCGTGAACAACGATTTCTATATTATTATCTGCCATTCCTTTCTCCTCGGTTTGATATCTATTTCTTTGAGTATGTAGTTTAGCTCTGTTATAAGTTATATCGTCTCCGAATTGGAACCCCATCATCTTATCCATAAGCTTTGAAATTGCTTCTCTTTCCATAGGTTGTAAATTCTTACCCATTTTAAGATTGGCTAACGCTCTATGTAAAACCGGTAATTGACTAGCTGGCATCATGCCTTGTCTTATCAATGTGTCCAGTCTCTTGTGATCTACGCCTGCCATATACTCTTCTCTTGTTTACTCTTGTATTTATACAATCTATACAGTTGATCTTAATTTTTTAATTTTATAATCTTCAATGAATTTTTTAGCATACTCTACGGGTGGTGGTAGTTCAACCATTCGTTTAGACATATCTTCCCATTTATGCTTAGGGTCTATTAACCAGTTGTGATATGAAAATGGTAATGGGGGTTGATTCCCACCTGTAAAATCGTTATCATACCACTCATGTTCTAAGTATGATAACACTTTATATAAATCTAATGTATCTGACTTCCAGTTCATAAAAGACATTTCTTCTTGGAATGTGCTGTCTTCTGTATTGTATACTATCTCATCATTGTTTGATTCACGTTTAACTAACCCCTCATACAATTTTCTAAACTGTCCTCTTGGCCCGTCTTCCCAAGGTGAGTTGTTATTATTACACTCTGCCATTGTAGTTTTGTGATAGCCATACTTCTGAGGGTCCATTGCAAATCTGCTCTGTTCCTCATACTGTCTTGTCTTATCTGGAATCCATAAAGGCATAATCTGAGATGTTTGTCCGTCCCAATTATTAACTATCCATCTTTTTGTTTCTCTTAATGAATCTAAAGTCTCATGTGGCAGGCCTGCTATCAGACTTAAATGCGCCTGGAAGTGGCCTCTTTCTCTAGCCCACTCTTTATATGCTAGTAAACCATCTTGTAGTCTACCAGAGTGCATACCCTTACCTACAGCTTTTGCGGAAGGTGTGTGAAATGATTCTATACCGTAAAACTGAGAGTTTAACCCTATGTCATGTATCATTTGCCAGTCTTTAGGTTTACATACTAACAAGTCGCCACGAATATAACCTGCACAATTAGGTTTGAACGGGAGTCTCTTTATAGCTCCTGCAAACCTTTCTAATTTTTCTGTGTAATCGTTAACCGTCTCATCTGATATAGAGTAATTAGTTGTGCCCCATTTCTCATAGTTCTCTAACATCTCTGTATATAAATTGTCCTCAGACCTGCTGTGATCTTCCTTAATGTTCCTATATGTGAGGGTACAAAAGTGGCAGTTAAATATACAACCACGCCCAAACTCTACTGTAAGGACCTCCTGTGGCTGTATATGATCTCTATCTTCGTAATGCGTGGACAAGTTCTTCATCCTAGCAGCCATGTAGTCATGGGTAGCGTCTACGCGCCTAAAAGAGTTTCCGTTTAGCCATTTATGTTCTGTATATTTAACATTACCACTAAGAATAGCACTCATAGCTAACTCTCCATAACCATGTACCATGTAGTCTAATGGAAAACCTTCACAATTATGGAATGCTTGAGAGCCACCTATGATTAGAATGTCTGGATATTCTTCTTTAAACCAATAGGTAAATTCATATAATGTTTTAAATCGTATTGAGAATGTAGCACTAAGTCCTAGGAACTTTGTATCCTTAGATACTCTTTGTCTAGTAAATTCTTTAAGCTCTTCTACTGTCCATGATTGAACAAAGTCGAGAACTTCAACGTCCCACCCTTCTCTCCGTAGATGTGTTGCTATCTTATGTGCGCCGGGTGCTCGTTTGATTGAATCATAATAATAATCAACCACACCACCTAATATAATTCCGTGGTTCATAATGTTATTTATATGTTATAAGGTAGGGTTTATCCTTTTAAGGCATTCTTCAGCCCACTCTAAGTGAGTGTTTACGCCTGGGTGATGCCCGGTATTTCCATCATCATAGGCGTAATCACTCCATTCCCATCTTTTAAGTGTGAACTCTGGGTATGCTTGTGATACATGAAAATATACGTCTGAGTCCCACCCACCCATTATAAGATTAATATTCCTTTCATTACATATTTTAACAATAGCATCAATATAAAACATTAGAGCTTGTTTAAGATTTATAGGTTCCTTACCTTGTCTAACGTCCTCTCTTAATTCCTTGTAGTCGTCGGTGGCTAAGTTTTCCAACAATGTTATCCACTCTATTGAGTTAGGTTTGATACCTGATAGTGCTGATAGTGAACGAAACATGTTATCTCGGAAACATAGTAGTTGTAGGTGAGGGAATGTAAATATAACCGTGTCTAGATTAGTTACATGTAGAGTAGCAATAAACTTCTTGTACATATGAATAATATGATTTGATGGTGTCCCTAAATTAAACACACCCCAATCATCTCCCAATCTGTTTTGTAATATCTGAGAATAGGAGTTCTCTACACCAACACCCATTGTTGCACTACAACCAAATACAGCAACGTTCTTCTTTCTACCTAGAGGAAACTGATCGCGGAAGTTATACTTATTTATTGTGTAGTCCCAATCTGGGTGGGTCTCCCATTCAGGCCATATTGAGTTTATTTGGAACTCTTCTTTTAGGCCTAGTAATAAATCTAACTGTTCGGGAGTTAATACACCGAGACTACGCATGTCCCAGAATGTTTTTGTGTATCGAGGATCGAATAATTCCAGAGTTTTCATAGAAGCTATCTGGATTCTTGCTACCTGGGGTAGCCCCCAATTGCCTTTGGGCCTCATAATATTTAACCTACTGAATAACTAAATGCTTTATAAGCCTTGGAAGCCTTTTTAATTGTTGGACCACCAGATTTAATTCGTGACTTGAATGCTTTTGCCTTAGGTGCTTTAAACTTGCCAGGCTTCTTAATTTTATATCTCTTAGCCTTCTGACTAGCTGCTCCACGTATTGCTTTAGCTGCTTTGTACTTCTTACTAGTAGTAGCCCCTGCCTTACCTCTACTTCCTAAACGTTTAATTTCGTTCTTTCTCATCTGAGGTAATAGTTTAATTGATATACGATTAACTAATGGTTGGAATCTAGTAATCATTTTCTCTACCCTTGCCTTCTCAGCAGGTGGTAAAGATCCTCTATCTCTTCCTCTGAGCAATCGTTTGTATACCATAAGTCTCGCACCACGAGTAGCTCTTCTTTTCAATCTGTCTGGAGTTGAACCACGTCTTAGAGCAATACGTCTTGCTACTTTTAATTTTTGTTTGTTACGTCTCGCATTAAAACGTCTTTTCATACGTCCTTGTACAGATAGTACTTCGTGTATAGCTACATCATTGTTTGGATCGCCATCGAAGTCTTCATCTTCTAGTTCTTCTTCGTCATAAAGACCTAGATTAAGAGCATCTTTGAATGTGAAGTTGTCTGCTGCTTTATCTAACTCGTCGACATCTATTTGTTCTATATACCACTCGCCGTCTTTACCTGTTAACCAATGGCCTTCATCACCTGTATCATGTGTCTCTTTCTCATTGTTAACAGGGTACTCGTGTTTACTGTGGTTTGCTTGATTAGGTTCAATGTGATCGTAACCTACAAAGTTTTCAGGATCTGCATATCGCATCAAGTCAAATGTTTCATTGTATCCTTTAACAACAGGGGCGTCCTGGTGAAGAGGATCCATGTCCCCCATATGAGGTGATATCAACTTCTTCTTTTTGTTTAACAGTTTTTCTGTTATCTTTGTACCAATCTCATCTTGAGGCCTTCTAGCCTTAATAGGCAATGTTTTTAGAGGTTTAGATACTTTCCCTTCGCCTGGTGTTAGAGATTTAAAATATGCTGTGCCTTGAGGTGTTCCCCATTCCATACCGCCTGGAGTTGGATCGTAACGTTCGTCTTCTTTAATAGGCACCGGGGAGGGATTCTTTTTAACAGACTTCTTTGCTGAGTCTATCATTCGTTTTTCGTGTTTTGCTAACGTTTCTTTTTGTTTGGCATTGCGATCGTCCCAGTAGCCTTCTTTCTGAGTAGTTAACGAATCGTAGCTTATCTTTTTATTGAAGGAAGCTTTGTAATCCTTAATAGATTTGAATTTACTTCTGTCTACTTTTATCCCAGCTTTCAATCTATCTTGTGGTTTAGGAACGTTGCCTGCCGACATTGCAGCTACATTTTCTTTCTGCATCGAAGCGTCTTGGTGTTTCCACCAATTATGATCGTCTTTTTTGGAGAGTGCTTTTAAGTCCTTATGAGCGGACTTAGGTATTACTACCTTTTTTTTTGAGAGTCCACACGTTTTTTAATATTTTCGCCTGAGACTGGATTGTAAAGCTTCTTCTTACTAGGTGAAACTGGTTGTTTCTCGTTGGCTGAATCAACTGCTTTGACAACCTTATCAACTCCGCGCCTTACTAGATTGGCTAAACTTTCTTCCATATTATTTAAATCGAATACAATATGGTTTGCTTCATTTACCTTAGGTGATTCCTTCGGTAGGCCTGCTTTCTTAAGTTTCTCTTTAGTTCTTAAATCTGAAACAACTGGATCGTAATTATCATTAGAAGACTCTGTTTTTAAATTCTTCATTATTCCTACTTGTCTTGCACGGATGTCTTCGCCAATTCGTTTATCTTTTGGATCTTTGAACTGAGATGCAATTTTATTTTGTAAATGCTTAGGTATAGGCTTATTACTAGGTTTATATTTAGGTTTTAAGTCCGCTGCCATATCTTTAATATTGTAGCCTTCACTCCAATCTTTTCTGACGGTTTCTTTTCCACCAGGGCCGATGTCTGTTACTTTTGTTTTAATAGGTGGACCGTTGTATTTAATCTTAACTGTTTTAAGACTGTCTGGCTTTGTGCTGTGTACTACAGCTTTCTTCCTACCTGCTAGTGCTTTTGCTCGCCTTTTTTCGTTATCATTAAAATCTTCATTTTGAGTGGCTCTTTTTGCTAATTTCTTAGTTGCTCTAATAACACCCTTTGCTCTCTGGACACTTTTCATGTCTTCTTTCTCGCCTGCGTCAAAATCATCTGAGTGTGCTAATTTGTGAGCTCCTTTAGAAGCCAAATTACCTACTGATTTTTTACTTAGAGGTGATACTGCTTTTCTTACATAATTGGATAGTGTCTTAGTTTCTAGCTCTGTGATGTTTTCTTCTTTCATCTTAAGGGATTTTAGTGGCTTTACTGAAAAGTTTTTTGAATTGTCGTTATGTGTGTCGCCCATTGGTTTCACCAAAGCTTTTTTAGCTGGCCTACCAGAAGCTAAGTCCTCACTCATAAGTTTTATTGATTTTTCGATGTCTGTTACTGGCACTTTTAATCTCTCCCTTACTCTTATTTATACACGGTTAATCTTTTACTTCCGGATCTACTGGTTCTTTAGGTTTATTAGCAATAGCATCTTCGTAATATACGATAACTGTCTTTTGCTGTTCTATATAACGGACTAACTCTGCCATGTTTAATGACAGGTTCTCATAGTCTGGGATGCTAAGTGCAAAGAATACCATGTCTGCGTGAGTAGTTGTAAATTTTTCTTTAAACTCTTCAAAGTTAGCTTCTGTTACCGCCCAGTATTTCGTAGGGTATAACGAAACTCCTCGTGGCCTAGGTTGTATAGGAATTGCTCTTTCTATAAATTTGGTTTGTACTTCAATCTGTGGTGGAGTTTGAAGTAAGCTACAACCACTACTGACTATCAGTAGAAGTAATAGACTCGAGCTCTGTAGTAAGCTTTTGTACGGCATTGTTTACCCTCGTTTCAATTAACCCTGGCTTTCTTAGGGTTAGTGCTGTTAAATTGTGTTCTCTTAGTTTTTTCGACAGTTCACTACCATAAGCCTCTGAAGCCTGTAATTTTACATTTAGCTCATTTGATAACGATTGAAAACGTTCTCTGTCGTCGGATAACGTATCTATCGTATCCTGATTAGTTTGTGCAACGATTGATAACGCTGCGTTGTTCTCGGTTAGTCGTGTTATCTTCTTTTCAGTAAAATAATAATAAGTGCCAAATGCTAACGTCATCATCAGGAACATTCCAAAGAATACTTTACTCATTTTTATACCTTTTCTTTTCTAGTTTACTTATCCTCTCCGCCAACTCTGTAGCATTACCCTTCTCTATGGCAGGGTGTGCTTGTGCCTCTAACTTGTCTATTCTTGTGGCAAGTAATGGATAATCTTGTCTCCACTTTGCCTCTTTTTTGCCTATTTCTATGTCGTATTTTTCGCTTAGGTAAAACATAAAGTTATCCAAATGTACCTGGAACCATACTCCTGCCTTTGTACTTAGGAACCACTTACTAAAAGCGTTTCCAAAAACTGCTGTTATACAAGCGATACTTAATTTTATTAATATTAACATCTCCACCTCTTTAATGATTGGGCCTTTCTAGTCGGCCGCCCTTTATCGTCTTCCTTAACACAATTATCTACAGTTCTCTTACCTTTCTTCTTAGAGCCTTGTAACTTGTATCCGTCCCAACATGCTTTACCGTCTAATCCTTTTGCCTTTTCCTCAGTAAGAAAATTTGAGAAGTCCATCATTCCTCTCTCCTCTTTCTGTAGATTCATTCCTTCACGAGTCGCCTTGAATAATTTCTGTCCATGTTCGTCTGAATGGTTAGGGTGTAGTCCAGATTTAAAAGATTTGTAATCGTTATTAGTGGCATGAGCTCTCATCTTTGTTCCACTTATACCCGACACACCTTCAGCATCAGGATCTCTATGTCCTGCTGAGAGAATATGTATTTTCTTATAGTCGTATTCTTTTCCGTTGTACTTATGAGCCAACGCTTTAAATTGTTTTACTCTGTCAGAACCCACAACCATTGTTGCGTGTGTATGTCCTTCCTGATTGAATTTTTTAAGTTGGTGTAAAAATGAAGGGTGTTCTTTAGTAGAGTTTGAGAAGTTTACATCAGGGTGCACATGTTTTAAATAATCTGTCTTATGATTGTGATGTAAAGGATCTGTTTTAGGTTTTTGTGAATGACTAACAACCACTGAATGGTTAGCACCAATCTTATCTGCATGTGATTTAACCTTGTCAACTACCTTAGAATGTCCAGCAGTTGGTGGGTTCATCCTACCATATGAAAATACTATGTGTTTATCTTTATTTTCTGTTGTCATTTTTGTTAAAGTTTAGTGCGCTAAACTCCTTCCTGTCTACGAATTTGGATGGTCTTCCACCTCTAATGGCTACAAAGCCTTCTGGTTTTACTTTCTGTCCATCTACCTCATGTCCCCATTCTGATTTCTGGGACATTGTTTTTGTAATAACATCTTTAGCTGCTTGTAAATGTTTGTGCATACCCATTGGACCTTCAAAGTGTTTCTTATTCTTATTTATATGTCCCATAGTATTGTCCATGGTAGTTTGGTGCCTTGCTTTAGCTGCATCTGTCTTAACACCATCTATCTTCTTCTGATGGCTCTTACTGTGATGTGCTACAAACCCCTCATGCGAGTGTTCTTCACCTGTCCGTACTGTATGATTAATGTAAGTCTTCATTGCCACAGCGTGTTTCTGGACTGTCTCGTGGTGTTCTTTTGGGGTATTTTTGAAGTGAGCCACAGCCTGTTCCAAGTGATGGTCTACTTGCTTACGATCTTCCTGTGTGTAGTGATGACTGCTAACATCGTGGTTGGCACTCATAAGGTGCACATCTTTGTGCTTTGTGAACTCCTTAGCGTCAATAGCACCGTGTTTAGCCTTCATATCCGCTATAGTCTTACCCTCGTACTCCGTGTGTATCGCTAACCCTAGCTTAGCTCTCTTAGCTGCTTTACCGTGGTCTGAGTCTGCGGGTGCGTGATATGTTATTAACTGTGGTGTAAAGTCTACCCTGTTGTTCTTCTTATCGTGCTTCACATCGCCTGCGTGCATTATGTCCGCTTGGTATACACCGTTTGGCTTTATCTTGTGAGCGTGATCTAAGGCACCTTTGAGCTTACTTACTAACCCTGGTGCGTGTCCATGATTCTTTTCTATATCCTCATGGGTGTGATTAATCTTTGGTGTTTTGTTGAATGCTGATTTGGATGCTACGAAAAACTTACCGTTCTCGGGGTGTTTACCAAATACAACAGCAGGGCTACCATCATATTTAATCGTTGTCGCTGTATCAGATTTCCCTTTGCCTTGTAAGTCGTTATGCACATCATTAATAGTATGGAATGCGTGTCCAAAACCTTTGTGTCCAGCATGGATGACGTGATCCTCAACATGTTCTAAATGCTTGAGTTTATCTTCTTCTGCGTCTTCTTTTAAAAATTCTACAAATCTCATATCAGTATTTATAACTCCTGAACATACGGAAAGTCCAGCCGAGCTGTTTTTGTTCCTCGTAATTTCTCTACTTCTGGTGGTGCTAGTGGTGCGTAAAAATGATCTTCACTAGTATATACTGTCTTATCTACTGCGTTGTTTACGCTACCATGCTTTCCAGCACGGACATGGTCTATAATAATAGGCGTGTCTCTGAAAGAAACATCTAATTTTGCTACTCTATTCATAAACTCTCTGTCCCCGTGGTGGTGTCCTGTGAAGGACTCGTCATACCCACCAGCTTCCCAGAATATTGTCTTAGACATCAAAAAACAATTCAAATGGCCTGAATATCTAGTGTCACTCGTTAGTCTAAATAGCTTTTGTTGCCACCTAGCATAACTCATATGATGATAAACACTATTAGGAGTAGGACGTATTTGTCTGAACCTAGCAACTTCCCCTGGGGGGATAATCATATCTATATCTGCAAATTGTATCCATTCTGTTGGGGCAACTGTAGCTATTAAATTTCTACAGCCATGACTATTAAACCCTAGGTTCTCTGTAACTCTCCAAACTTGTAGCGTTGGACCCCACTCTGGAGGCCGCCAATCGCCAATAACTTCCATTGCAGAAGTTTGTTCGGAGCCATCGTCTACGAGGACTATATCACATCCTTGACTGTAATGTTCCCATTGCGCTATCTGTTCGCGCAGTCTGTCGGGCTCGTCAAAGTATGTGAAACCGAAAGTTAATCTACTCGGTTCCCTCGAAGTCTTTGACATCTGTTGCTGGGAAGTCAATAGTGTCTCCATGTTGTAGTTGAAAGTGTTCGTTGTGTGTCAAGGATTCAGTTAGATATAATTCATAGCCTGAATATACCTCTGCAAAAGAGTCTGACATTTTTCCTTCCAACATATGCTGGAACTCCTGAACCATTCTACCTATTTCAGATATAGTTGGCTCACCATCAAAATTACCTAGAATGTATTCGTTGCTACCAGTTGGTGCCCACATGGGGAAGTCTTTCTCTCCCTTTGCTGTCCATAGCCTAGTGGATGCTACTAGTTTCAACTTCTGCATTATACAACTCCAAATTTTTAGTTATTTCTTTTAAATCGATACTGTTTTTTGTAGCTAATTTCTTAGCTGTGTCTTTCCAATAAGCTCTAAAGCTAGGGTCTAGTGTTCTACGGCTTGCGTTCAAGCAGTTAACTACTCTGCGCGTGTTCTGATCTAGTTTTTTCATAATCTTTCCTCTGTGTAAGGCAGTTCGCCTTGTATTAATAATTCGGCTGACAATTTAGGGCCTGCCTCCACGATTCTATTTCTTAGAGATGTACTACTAAAAGTATGATCTCGTTTGTTATAGAATAATTCAATGTTGCGATCTAAACAAATCTGCTTGGCGGTGAATTCTTTATTTCTATATTCCTCACCTAGTATTCTCATGTTCAATGGGAGTGTTAGAAATAAATCTTCCAATTCGTCTTCAGTAGAGTACATAACGATCTCATCAACATACTTTACAGCAGCTAATTGTATTTGTCGTTCTACTATACTTTGTATGGGTCTGTTCTTAACATCACCACGATCAATAGTAGGATCAACCTGTAGCGCTGCTATGAGATAATCACAATGACGTTTAGCTTCTTCTAACATTACAACATGTCCTGCATGTAACAAGTCAAATGTGCTACAGGTAATTCCTATAGAGCCACAATCTTTATAATCTAATCTCATTGTATCCATCCTATAATTATATTTAGCATTATTAAATACACACAAGCAAGGTTAGACATTACTATAAAGGTTCGGATATATGAAATTCGGTTTTCATTATTAACATCATATCCATCCTCTTCGTCAAAAGATCCTAGTGCGTGTTTCCATATTGTCCACAACTTATTCATCCTGTGGCCACACCGAACCGAATGTCCTATCATATGTTCCATTAAACCCTGTGGCTGGTATGATATCTGTTAAATCTCGTCTCCAGGCATTAACTGTGTCTGTTACATAGTCCTGGTATTCGCCTGGATCTACGCCATCAACATCTAGTTGTTCTCGGAACCATCCACCAGACTCTTCTCTTTGGCATACAAGGTTATCTTCGTAATTGGGGGGTTGTTTATATCCCGCATATCCATATGTATCATCGCATCCTGGATTGTCTGTTACCCAAACACCAGCAAACATATAGAACTCGTCTTCGTATACCATACTTAGAACACAATACGGATCTACTTGAATCATATGTTCAACCAACTCCTCGAAGAATACATCAGGGGCAATCCATGCTGATGTTATTTCAACAGCAGTACCCATGAACTCTGTAATCCTAGCTTCCCTAGGACCTACAAACATATCCATAAACGCCTGGCGCTCTTCTCCCTCGTCTGGGGTGTATGGTCCAAAAGTATATATATCCGAATACTCTAATCCACGCTCATCTTTATTCTCAATCTCTGAAAATACTCTTAAGAACTCGTGTTCCGATTCAATACTACCAGATTCAAATCTGATTGTTGAGTATACGTTATTTGCCATGCAGTTTCTCCCTTTGTTTAACGAATGTTTGTGCTGTTTCTATTGCTAAAATTTCATCACCTAATATTTCTGTAAAAATCAAATTATCTTTACTAAAAAACTCTACTTGGAACAGTTCGCTGTCGCTCTTAACTGGCGCCACCACTGCTCTAAAAAATTCGTTTCCAAAGGAAGTATTCATCTTATCTCCAATGATATATGGAGCTTGAGATAGGAGTCGAACCTACGACCTGAGGTTTACAAAACCCCTGCTCTACCAACTGAGCTACTCAAGCATTTTACTAATGCTATTTATTTATACATGGCTCTTAAACCCTATTAGGGTAGGTCAACCAATAACCTGGAATAAGTATGAGGGGCTGGGTATTACCCAACCCCCCAAGCACGGTTTAACTAAAAACCGATGCGCCTTCAGATGAAAACGCTGCTGCTACCATAGCCCTTGTAGGGGTTCCAAGTCTATAAGTAGGGTTACCTATAGAATTAGTGTTAGTATATACAGCATAGCCTTTAGATCTAAGATCAAAGATCCTAGCAGGTAGTCTATTTACCTTTAACTTGTGCGTTGCTACTGCATTGCTCAAGCTTTTGCCTTGCTGCAAAAAGTTTAACACTTTCTGAGCATCGCTCACTTTACGATTAGCCATTGTTGGCCTCCATGTTGATGTTGGCAGAATTGCCTGCACCCTCGTTAACAATTACAGTTGAGCTTACGCTTACTGTTCTTGTAGTCTTAGGTACATTCCTATACATGACTCTTTGGAGTGCGTCTCTTGCGTCAAAGTTAGACTTAATGTCTTCCCTCTCCAACAAGTATTCTGACGCAGCCTTCTTAGTCATGGCTTCCGGCAGCTCAGCGAACCACGTATCGTTGTTCCCCTTTGCCGTAAGTTTCTTGATGCGAGACACCATATCATTTCCGAACCGTGCTTTACACACGCCTTTCTCTGACATTGAATATCCTGCATATTTAAATAATTGATTACTCATAACAACTTTCCTTTTTTTCATTTAATGTTAACACTATTATAAACTCTTACTAAGTAAAAGTCAACCTTTATTGTACCAAAAGCATCAATTAAGCTGCCTTTAAGATACGCTTCACCAAACGCTCTTCTGAGTATTTTAAGCCCTTGTGGTAGCAGTAGTAACCTAAGTCACCTTCTACGTCCTCAGCAGCCATGTCCCATTTAAGAGCGGTTCTGATGTCCTTTGCACCCATATCAACTAAGTTGCGTAAATGTGCCTTCCAGGCTGTCTTAGCCTCTTTTGCCATTTCATTTTCACGCTCCCAAGTCTCATCGGCTGCTTTCGAGTAGTACTCGATATCTTTTTGTAATTCGTCAATGGAGCAAGCCTTCCAGTCGAAACGAGCTCTAAACCCGTTAGCTTCCTTCGAGATGTCGGATATAGTACCGTACATCTCCCACTTGATGGCGTCCTCAAGAGTGAAGACTCCAGCCTCATTGTAATACTCCACAGTATCAAACTCTGAGACCCTACCATATTCCGCCAAATTCTGAGCCTGCTTAGCCTCACAAAATGCTTCTAATGTAGTGTAGTCTGTTAGTTTGATGTATGTCATATCTTTAATCCCTTTTACTTAATTATACCGTTATTATGCACTCTATTGAACCACATGTCAACCTTTTTCTGTGCTTTTTTCAAAAGAGTTTTGTCAGCCTTAACAAGGAGTTGTACCAATTGGTCCTTTTCCTTCATGTAAACCTTAGCAAAATCCTCATCATGTTCGGTGATTGACTTGGTGTTATCAAGCAAATCTGCAATTTTTATAGTCTGTCCCTGTGAAGATGCTTGGGCAGAATGCTCTCTGTCCATAGTCTTTCTAAATGCTCTGTTACCATCTTCTGGCTTGGATATATCAGTCAATTCTTCAACCAAATCTGCTACACAATGTCCAAAATGGAAGGCAATCTGATCTAGTGTTACATCACAGTCCTCAACGGTGTCATGCAATACAGCTGCCATAAGCATTTCGTCCGTATGTTCTACAGTTTTAACTGTCTCCATAACTGCCAAAGGGTGTACTATGTAGGGCTCTCCCGTGTATTTACGGGTCTGTCCTTCGTGTGCCTTTGTGGCAAATGTTATGGCTTTTTCTATTTGTTTCTTCATTATACCGTTATTATAGCAAGCGGCGGACCATATGTCAAGCATTATCTATGTTTTGGTGCAAATCTTTTTATCTATGGAAATCAATTACTTAGGTAATCCCTGTAGGGGGCTGTACAAAGGGGCTATTTTAGGGTAGCCTAGGGTACTACTTGGAGTAATAAATCCCTTACAGGGTGTCTGTTAGAGCCGATATTAGCTCATATGTACGTTTCTTAGGGTCTAGCACGTCTGTAGTGTACTTTACTTCAATGCCACGCCTAGTGAACTCATTTATTATCTTAGTCCTTTGCTTGGGTCTCCCCTTGTTTAGGACATCAATTAATGTCTGAGGTGTTGCTTGTTTCACATAGTAATGATTAATTTTAATCTTACCTGTTTGTCTGTCTTTTATCTTTTCACTTGATCTGTATTTAGCGGGCATTATGTCTCCTGTATATTATATTATTTTCCTTTGGTGTATGCTTGGGCGCCAAAGAAGGCCGCCACTATTCCTGCTACTGCAACAAAATATGTTGGTGCCATATCTCCTAGGGTTGCCTGTGCTTGATCTAATCCTGCTAATGATGCACACACCACAGCAAATGGGTATAACAACAAGCCTGCTAATGCAAACCATGTCATTTTTCTCTGTGCATCTCGCATTGCATCAGCATCTTCTAGTTCTTTTCTTTTGAACTCTAAGAACATTTTCTCTTCAGCTTTGCTTACTTTACCGTCGCCGTTTGTATCGGCTGGGTGGGCTATTTTAGCTGCCTCTTCTTCAGTCCAATCGTTTTTTGAATCTACCATATTTACTCCTGTGGAAATAATTCCGTGTAATTATTATTCTTTCCTTTACATTGTAAAAGTTTGTTGGAAAGTTCATTTATATTTATATTAGTTTTTAACTTAGCAAATGGGATATACCCCAACCTTAATGCTTCCATGTCATCAGGTAGATTTAATCTTGTTTTAAGATTGGCGTGCATTACTTTAGCCCTTGCTTTAAATCCTTGTGATGTATGCGAATTGATCTCTGGTCCTAACCAACAATGGAAACTTGGACGGCAAAGGCTTTGTGGATGATATTGATCCTTTTTAATACCAATGTCCTCAGAGAATACGATCTCTGCAAAATGTTTACCAACATGAGCATAATTTACATACAAATGTCCAGGGACTCTCTCCACGGTGAAATGTTTGTAGTCTTCTTCCCGTACATTAATTTCTGCATTAGTGTTGTTTTCATTACCCCGTACACTATGTCCCCACCTAGGAGGAAACCCAGATGATTGTAATTCATGGTAATGGATCAAGTCGTTAAGTCTGCTAGCGTCTGGATGATCTGGATGATCTGCAAACATCTCATGCAATTTATTCATGTCTGAGTCTGCTGGCCAACCAGCCATATAAGCTATCTTTTCAATCTCAGATTTAATCTCTCTTAAAGTCTCTCCCATGAAAAAGAATTCGTTTGTTTCGTGTACGTTTGCTACTAGGAACTTAGCAAATCTTTCAGCAATAGGAGTATCAAGTACTTCCCATTCTACGTCGTTAAAATTTAAAATCATTGTAATTTCCTTCTGTTTTCCCACGATCGAATACTGGCATTTCAATATTCGCATCAGTTAACTGCTGTTGTGCAGATTCGTCTAAGTCAAACAATTTCATCCTAGGCCTATCTACCCCTATCATAAATCTTTTGTTAGTTGTAGGATCTGCATATCTATTCTTCAACTGTTTAATCATTAGCTGTCCCATATTCTCTAACTCCTCATTACTTATAATAGCAAACATTAAGTCTGCTGTAGCAGGGAGTCCAAAACTCTCAGAAGTATCTGTTAGTGAGACATCGCTGTTATCGTAACCACCCCTTGTTGTCTGTGTAGCACTTACAATAGGAACGTCTTGCTCTACTGCCAAACCTCTAAGCTCTTCCGCGATGCTCTTAATAATAGTATAAGAGTTAGCGCTACTGCCAGGTTTAAATCGGCTACTAGAACAAATATTCAAGTAGTCAATAAAAATAATATCTGCAGAGAAGTTTCTCTTTAGTTTTAATTCATTTATTAATGCCTTAAAGTGTCCACTATGTGCTGATGCTGTAGGATATTCCTTAACAATAAGTCTACCTTGTATCTTATCATTAATTTTTTTAATCCTATCATCAAACATCTGCTTAGATAAATCCTTCAAATCACCAATAGGTATATTCATCATGTTAGCGTCTATACGTTCTGCGATCCTTTCCTCTGACATCTCTAGTGTAATATAGAGTACATTCTTACCCTTTGAGATTGCCGCTGATGCCATATGACACATAAACAGGGACTTACCTACTCCCGTGCCTGCTAGTGCTATGTTTAATGTTTTGTTAGACAATCCACCGTCTGTTATCCTATTAAACATATCTAAGTCAAACTCTACCTTCTCTTCTAGCCTGTGATAATATTCATACCTACCTTCTGCATCTTCAATAAAGTCATGTCCGATGTTAGTATCAAATCCTACAGACAATGCCTCTGATAAAATCTGAGGTAAAGCATCTGCTGTGTGAGTAGTACTCTTACCGTCTATGATCTGTATGCTTTCCATAATACTATTGTACAATGCTTTATCCTTACAAAACTTCTCAGTCTCATCAATAAGCCATTCCAAGTTAACCACAGTACCATTCAAATCATTAACCACATCCATACAATGTTTGTAGCTTTCATCGTTAAGAGATTTATCCTCACCTAGGGCAAGTATAATAGCCTGCTTGCTAGGTGGGTTGTTATATTTTGTAACAAAATCTGAGATTATATTAAATACTTTTCTATCCTCATGGGCTGAAAAATATTCTTCCTTAAGGAAAGGGATTACCTTTCTGATATAGGTGTCGTCTTTAACCAGATTTTCTAATATAACTTGTTCTATTCTATTCTTCATACGGTGGCAAATCCTTAATATGCTGGTTATAAACTATAGCTACACACGGTCCACAAATATACATCTCTCCTTCAGGAGTATGAAAGCAATATGCTTTGTCTGCCTTCAGATCTATTTTTGTCTCGCAACGATCACACTTCGGAATATGCTTTGTCAATGTCTTCCTCATTTATTTCTTTAGCAATCATATCAACTGAACCAATAGTGTACCTAGCTTTAACCCATTCTGAAAACGAAGGGTCTTGTAATATAGGTAGCCAAAACTCTTTCTGCAAATCTTTAGCTCTTACTTTAGGTTCTACAACTTCGCCTGTATCCATATTAACTCTCTGATACCAACCATTGCTAGGTTTAATTACATGTCCAGATTCTATTCCCATATCCAATAGCCCAGACCATTTACTAATGCCTTTCTCCCAGGATACTTCTACAGGGATTTTAGATTTCTCTCTAACAAACCTAGACTTCTCAACATTAATTACAAAGGAATATCCTGTAATTTCTGTGCCTGTTTTCTCTTGTCGTCTACCGATAATAAAAATGTTATCTGCTGAGTAGTAAACACCTGTGCCACCACTAACAACATCTTTAGGAAACAAACCAATCTCTTTATATGTATGATTAATTACAATAGCTGGGATGTCTTTAATAGTTAAGTGAGGAGTAACCATTCTGAATAAGGACTTCATTTGTTTAGCCCTTGTCATGTCTGCTACACTCTTACCTTCTAAAGCATCTTCTACTTCTTTCTTACTTGCTAAGTTACCAATAGAGTCTACAATAATCATAACGTGGTCTTCACGTTCGATACCTGCCAACTGTTGCATAATGTCATGCTTTAGTTGTTCAATATCTGCGATAGGTGTATGTACTACTCTATCTGTATCAATCTCAAATGTCTCAAAATAAGACTTAGGTGCACCAAATTCTGAATCGTAGAATAAGATTACTCCGTCCTCATATTTGTTTAAAAAACTTTTAGCTAACAACATACCGAATGCTGTTTTAAAATGTTTACTAGGACCTGCGAATACTGTTAAGCCAGGTGTCAACCCGCCATCTAGTTTTCCACTTAATGCAACGTTAACCGCCGGGACGGATGTTTGTATTAAGTCTTGATCGTTAAAGAACTTAGATCCTGTAAGGATATCAGTCTGTTTAATTGTTGAATTCTTCTGAATTCGTTCTATGAGATTACTCATTATTTCTCCTGCTTGTGTTAGCTTCGATTGCTATTTTCATTATATTAAGTGTATTATAGCATAGTGTAGATGCATGAGTCAAGTCCTTAGGGAGACATGTACCACCAAAACCGATGAGTCCATCAGGACCGGGTACGTCCCAATGTGTACCACCTAAATTTTTATCTTCCTGCATAAACTTTTTAATAACACTATAATCCATATTAAGGCTGTCGCAAATTTCATTGAAATCATTTGCCAAGCCCACCTTTACTGCTAACGCTGCGTTTCTAGCCATTTTAATCATCGACGCCTCTAGAGGAGAACAAACTACAACTTTCTTTTTATTACCATACCAGGCATGTTTAGTCCTAGTAATCCATTGTAAAATATTATCACAATTATTACACCCTATAACAATAGGAATATCTGAGTCATCGACATCTTCTTTCCAATGTCTTTCTCTCAAAAACTCTGGCATTATTACATGTCCTTTGTTAGCATATTTTATACATTGATCAGGCCCAATAGTACTTCTAATTATGGCTTGTTCGATGGGTAAAGTTTCTAGTATATTATCTATAATAGAAGTGTCTAACTTTCCATCAATAAGGTTAGTTGGAACACAAATAAAAGAATATTCAATATTATCCCAATCAGTTACATTGTAACCTTTAACAGGATCATGTATCTCTATTTCTAGTTTTTCAACCAACCAAGATTTCAGAAAGTATTCTGTTGCTTGTCCTACAAATCCATACCCAACGATAGCTACTTTCATTTACGGTTACCCTATCCCACCTGGTGATGTGTAGTCTTCTTTTTGTAAATTCTTAATCCAAGCAGAAGTGTCTTCCTTTATAAAGACGCCGTCTATCATTGTGCCTTTTCGATCTTTAATATCATTATACGCAACTGCCAAACAGTCTCGGAGTGATAGATCGTTTCTTTTAGCAATATTGATAAGAACAACAATAATGTCTCCAATATCATCTGCTACGTCCTGTTTCTTACAGACATTATCTGATAACTCACCTACTTCTTGGATTAGTTTACATACTTGATCCTTGTCTGTAGCACCATCAATTAAATTCCTGTCCACATGCCACTTCTCAATATTATTGATTAATGATTGTAGACTGTCTCTCCATTGTTCACTCATACCATCTCCTCAACGACACCTAGTGTCTCTGCTGCTATTAATAATCCACCTGCCATAAAAGTGTCTCCTGCCATTAGGAAACCACAAGCGACTCCTCGTATTAAACTCTTAATCATACTTACTACAAAATGTCCATCTATAATCATGAAAATAAATCCTCTAATGTTGCCTGGGGTTCTGTGTTCCATCCAAGCGGTGATAAAATGTTAATTAACGGATCTAGGAATGCTTTCTGGAATATTAAATCATAGTCCACATACCTGGAAACGTTAAACTCTTTAGGGAGAGTAGATATAAAGGCAATAGTGTTCTCATGTAGACTATTAGGTTCCTTTAGGTAAAGGAATTTAATCTTGTCACCTTCTTGTATCTTCTCATACCTCTTGCCTAACTTCTGCTCCTTAAGAAGGTTGTTGTACAACAACGCCCCTCGAACATGTATAGGAGTTCCTTTAGCATATATGTCTGCTTGGCTCGTATACTTCGTTAGGTTATTACACCCTCTTGGAAATGCTATCTCCTCAGGGGTAAACTTTTTAAAATCCGTCTGTGTCTGTAAAATGTAATCTTGTAAAGTATCCTCATCACTAGTAAGAATAAGACGAACCGCCTCCTTTAAACTATCTCTAATAGGAGCAGGTGTCGAGGACCTTACAATCTCCAACCCCATAACCTTTAGCTTGGGTTCTTTAAGTCTCAGGCCTTCGTCATCTAGAACATTAAGTGCATAACGTTTCTTAGCAACAAATATGCCTTTGTCTGCTATAACCTCACGCTTAAAGTCTATCTTGTGTTCAAAGGCGTTAGTATAGTTGCCTAACTTTCTCATAGCATTAGCTATCGCAGGTTCTATCTTATCAGTACCTATCTGATCCAACAAGCCAACTACTTTTTCTGTAGATTTATCCGGAAAGAAATTATCAACAAGAGTCTTACATGTAATATAACAAGAGTCAGTATCACTATAAAAGGAATACATTTCTTTCTCAGTACCACAAACCTTGTTCATGTATTCATCAAGAGCTTTAGCTGTGTCTCTGATAATCAACTGTCCTGACATTGTAATACCCTCTGCAATCCTATCATCATAGAATCTAAAGTACTGGTTAGCCATGGCGCCATATAAACTGTTTAACTGAATCTTACGAGCCATCTGGAAGTTGTTGTATTTAGCTATCTCATTCTGATAAACTTTAGCGCCTGTTTCCTGGAACTTCTTCTGTGCCTCCTGCATCAACCTTTTATATTTCAAACGATCATTAAAGAAGGTTTGTACTAGCTCAGGCATAAAACCTTTCTTGTCTCGGGTGTAACAGGAACCGTTGCCTGCCATTGCCAAGTTCTTTTCCTTAAGTTTGTCTAACTTATACCTGTCCAACTGATCGTCCACTGTAACATCATAGCTAAACTCATGGGATATAGTCTCAGGACTCATATTGTACTGCATAATAATTGAAGGATATAGACTTGTAGCATCAAAGCTAGCCACCCATTCATAACTCCCAGGCTTAGGCTCCTGTACATAAGCTCCCTCTATCTGGGACTCCTTCCTACCACCACCCTGTCCAATTACAACTTTCTGTTTCCACAAATAATTATATATCAACGAGTCCCACAACCTAACAGGTGAAAATACATCTCCAAAGTTACACTTGGCATCGTATGCCATAGTAAGAGCTAACTGAATAAGTCTCATCTTATCTTCTAACTCATCAACAAGGACTGTATCAATAATATTGTATTCTACAAACCTATTCCAATCACCATCATAAAACTCTTTAAACGTGTCAAAGCCAGACTCTAGTTTTTTGTGTCCTAGTTCTGTTTGTGCAATAAAGTCTAGTTTGTAGGATTCACGGGTAACATAAGTAAACTTCTTATATAAGTCCAGATAATCTAACTGTGCAACACCTGTAATTTCATATGCTGTCATCTCACGATTAGCAAATTTAATAGGACGTCTATTAACTAGTCCAAAAGGAGAATAACGTTTATGTTCGTTCTCACCTAATACACGTTCTGTCCTTGCAATAATATAGGGTAAGTCAAACAAATTAGAGTTCCAACCTGTAATAACATCGGGACAATTATTCTCCCACCAAATAAGGAACTCTTGTATGAGATTCTTTTCGTCCTGGCAATTAATGTAGGTTACATCGAGATGTTTTGTAGCATCGCCTGGGACAAAATCCCCACAACCAAACGTTGTTATTTTCTTCGTGTTGTTATCTTGTAATGTAATAAGTAACAAACGTTCGTCGGGCATATCTACGTTAGGGAATCCACCTTCTGATGATGTCTCAATATCAATCGAATAGATCAACATATCTTTAGCATCCCACTCAATAGTGGCGGGGAACTTCTCCGTAATATATTGGTATGCGTAATAGTTTTGTCCAAATATAGGGAAGTTAGAAACTTCCTTGTATCTGTTAAAAAACTCTGTAGCTTCTTTGTTAGTCTCGAATTTAACAGGTGATACTAACTCACCATATATAGATTTATATTCTGAAGGTTTGTCAGATTTAACAAAAAGGGTAGGCCTAAAATCATGGCGTTCTGTGTAACGTTCACCGTTACGGATTCCTCGAGTTAGGACCTTATCCCCATAATGTCTGGCATATGTGTAAAAATTCATAATAAAAGTCTCATCTCAAATAATATAAAGTAAGTATAAGCTCTTACGAAGCTAAAGTCTACCTAAAGTAGACTTGTTTGGTACTATGCCATTTTAGCAACAGCAGCATCATAGTCTTCTTGACTTACGACACCTTCTGCCAACAACCTTGCTCTATTTACTTCATGTGCTGCTTGAGTCTCTTCTTTTGAACCACCAAAGTAAGGAACACAATGTCCTTCTTCTGTAAGAATCTCAGTTACTTTTTTCATTTCGCCGTTGTACTCTACTTTAAAGTCTCCTAAGATCCTTCCAAACTTGCCTTTCATATCTTCGCCATGTTTGTCTTCAGTAGTAATAAGTCTGCCACCATTCTTCATTAGCTCTTTTAAACGTGCTTTGGCTGCTTCGCCAAATACGTCTTCTACTCTATCACTTGTGCGTGACTCTGGAGTATCAATACCCATGATGCGAACACGTTCATCGTTTAAACTGACGCCAAAGCCTAAATCAATATCAACGTCAACGGTATCACCATCAACTACTTTAATTACTACTACGTCATATTCGTTATTTTTCATACTCATATTTTTGTCGAGGCCTCGTTTAGAATTTTTTTGTTAATAAATTCGGGTTGGATTATTTTACTGAATTGCTGGTTGTATGACTTAAGCATTTCACTGCCTGGATCGTAAATTGATACGACATGATTTGGGAATACAGGAACTTTATGATCCTTTGCAAACGGTGCGTAAGGAGCGAGCCCTACACCAAAGTCTGTTTCGCTACCTGGCTTAGGCATCATCATAATAATAGCGGGTTTGTTTATAATCAAAAACGCTCTTCCTTCTACTTCAAGTTCCTCGACATCGCCAATGATGTCTTCGCCTGTGGTTAGTTTAACAATTTGTATATTTGGCATAGGGTTCTCCTTATTTAATTATGTAATTTTGATCTCTTGAGGTTTCTTTTCCTCAGGGATCTCTCTTTTTAGTGCAATTAGCAACATGCCATCTGTGAACTCACCGCCAAGTACTTTGACTTCTTCAGCCAATGCAAATGTACGAGTGAAGTTTCTAGCTCCGATGCCTTTGTGATAATACTCTGGTTCATCTTCTTCTCGGTTTTGTACACCTTGAACTACCAGTTTGTTACCTTCAGGAACAAGATGAATATTGAACTCGTCTTTTCTGAAACCAGCTGCTGCTATTTCAATAGAAAAATGATCTTTGTCTTGTTTGATAATATTATAGGGAGGATAATTATGAGCGATATCTGAAACTGTGTTTAGATTTGCTAGTACCTTATCGAACCCTATTGCGAATGGACTAATTCTGTTAAAAATATCGTCCACATGTGATGTGTTGAATTTATGTTCTGCTACCATGTTGTTTCTCCTTTAATAAGCAAGTTAATAAATTATATACCCTTACGGCGTATACAGTTTTATTTATACAACATAACCGCCTTACATATAGTCTTTGGGTGAATTATTTTAATTAAAAGCTTCGTGTCCTTCAAAATACATCTGTATTATTACATATACGGCTGTATTAGCAAAGATAAGAATTCCGTACATTATGTACCCTTGCATAATCATCGTTGAGCTTGAAGATTATTATAACCTTCATCATCTAAATGTGTAATAGCAAGCCAGGCATGAGTCATTTCATCTCCTGTCCTACTACCGCCCATTACCCACATATCTGGATCTGGATTGTTTGGATTGTTTTCTGTGTTGTCGTACCACTGCTTCAATACAATAACTGCTCCAGCCGGTATAAGTGGTGCTACGTCTGGATCGTACAAATGACTGTGGTGCCATGTTGCACTCCAATTACTTACTTGGCTAATCTGTTCTGTTTGTCCTGTCTCAGGATAGAATATTTCCAAACTTGCTGCGTTCATACGCAAGTGTCCGTGTGGTTGAAAACTATCTAGTCTAACTGGATGATCAAAACTGTGGAAGCCTTGTGTCATGTAATAGCCGTTGGGTGGAATAGTAATATCGTCCTGGTCTCCTAGGCGATATAAACTCAAGTCTTGTTTGTATTTCAGTTCTTGGCTTTCCTCTTCGGTGTATAACCAAAGACCAATCTCCACTACGTTGTCTCGAATAACTGATCCTGGTGCCATTGCTCCAAGTCCACCGGGGAACATATGAATGTCCCATGCTACTTCTGCGTTTGCTGGTATAGTACGACATACTCCTTGTGGTACTATTTCTCCCCACTTTCCCATAGCATACTCAGTTAGCATTCCTTGTCTGCCTCCCTCAGTAATAATACTTGAGTTAGCATGATGTACTACTGATTTTGCATCGCCACGTGGTTTAACTTGTACTGCTTTAATGCAACGGTCTTCACTTAGTCCTGTTGGAACATTGTGCTTGTGCCACAAGTCGTTACCGCTTGCTGGAATGTCAATTGCAACACTGGCAATAATTGCGTCCGGTGCTCCAAAGTCTTCTTCAAAACTCCATGCTTCTGGATCACGCAAATTTACTGGCTGTACTACCTTGTCTGGATCTCCATAACTTGCTCCGTTATCCACCCACTCAACCACTGTGTCTATGTCTTTTTGTGATAAGCGCCAATCACCTTGTAGGTCTTGAATTCCAATACCGTGGTCATACGCATATGGCGGCATTTCTCTTTTCATTACTTTAAGTGATATTAATGGTGCCCAAGGGCGTACTTGCTCGTATGTTTCAAAGCTCATTGGCCCGATGCCGCCGGTGCGATGACACACTACACAGTTATCGTTGATGATAGCTGCTACTTCGTTAGTATATGTTTGTGCTGATAGTGTTATAGGTAATAATGATAATATTAAGAATAGTTTGTTCATATTAGAACCCTCTTGTTTAACTATTATAAATATTTATAGTACTGAGTGGCACAAATTGAGGGGTTTAGAGCTAATGTTACAATTAATTACATTTGAACTTAGGTAGTAGTTTCTGTGAATTCAACTACTAGTGTTGAGCTGTGTCCTTTGATAAGAATTCCATACATTATGTAACCTTGCATAATCATCTCTCAGATATCTCCTGCTTTGGTAAATATTTTTGCCATTGTAGTGGGACATTGCCTGTATTATACCATGCACCAAGATGCTGCTTGAACATATCAAGATCATATGGGCCGGCTCTAAACCAAATATTGGCTGCTATTTTTTCGCCTGATGTTACTACGTCTGCTGAATGTAACGAGTGAGGATTTGGAAATGCCTGACTAGGATTGGTGTTTTCAAAGAATATTGCTGTTCCTTGCTTTGGTTTTATAGACTTTCCTACATGTTTAAATGTTGTATTTCCTCCTTCGAAGTCATCATTCAAATATAACAATCCTGTAAGTATTCTATTACCTGCCTGTTTAAAGAATGGATCATTACTCTCAGGATTAAACGCATCCATGTGGCCGTCGTAGAACTCTCCCTCGTTGTATTTAACTAATTGTAAACCTTCTGCTTGGAATTTTTCCATTCTTGTAACTGCACAAGCTCTAGCCCTGAATGTATCGGCCCATCCATGATATCCATATCCTGATATATGGTTTGTTCTTCCAGGGTGTGCCTCCTCGGAGCCTTTCTCAAGTACAGCACCTTTTCGCCAAGCTGCGTTATCTTCTATCTCTATAAGTGCCCGTTCACATTCCTCTGGACTAAACAAGTTTGACACCATGAATATGGTAGGATTAAAATAGTTTATAGTGCTAAATTCATAAGTATTGCCGTTAGAAACGGTCTTCATCATTAAGTCTTCATTCATAATATATTTCCAAATGTTTCAAAGAAGTTTGTTCCTCTTCGCCTATCGTGTTCTGTAGTAAATGTCCAAAAGTCTTTTCTGTGTTTAACTAGTTCTTCACCTTTGAATCTGTTAGATGTTATCCATCCAACTGTTTTCTCAAATTTTTCAATCTCCGATGTATTAAATACATCATGATCCTTCATCTGCGTTATACAATTCTCCATAATACTTATATGAGCATCGTCTGCAATTTGTGCTGAAAGGTGAGATGGTTCTACCATAAATGGCATGTCTACGGTAATTAGATCACCATAATTATTTTTAAGCTCTGCCATTTTGTCAATAAAAAGATGCGTCTTGGGTATTGATAGGAAGTTGTATGTATTCATTATCCCTACAGATACTCCTGAGTCCAATACAGCGTGTAAGTTATCCTCAAAGTGTTTAATATCCAATCCGTTTCTAATATACTCTGCCTGCTTACCCCACGAATCTATACTGACATATAATTTTGCATCAGGGATGTCTTTGACTAAATCTATATATCTTAGTACTCTCTTTTTAGACACCATAAGATTAGAGTTACAATGAAATGTTAATCCTTCTTTAGGGTGTTCTTTCACATACTGGAGTAACCTATATGTGTTCTTATCTAATAAAGGCTCACCTCCTGTAACTCTAAGAACAAATAAATGCTCATATGCCTTTGGAAACCACTCCCAGAACTTTTTGACATAGGGAGAGTTTTCTATTTGAGGTGTATGAATCAAATTGTAATCTGATGCTAGTAGCTTATATGGACCATGCTCTTGTATTTCCTTTTCCCATGTAGTGCTAAATACAGGACCACAGTAACTACATGCCATTTGACATTTATTAGTGAATGATATTTCTAAATATTTAGGGTAAACATAAGACGTTCCAGCAGCTACAGCTTTTAGGTCTATGAGGTTATCGTGTGTAAAAAACTGTCCTGCTAAAGTCATCCTATCTGATCTTAGGCCTAGATCCTCTACGTCCCAACAATAAGAGCAGTTTTTAGGGCGTTCACCTGCAAGCATTTGTCTCCTCTCTTCTATCTTTTGAGGAGTGTTGTGTAAGTCGGAATCTAAAGGTATCAGATGCGTTGGGTTATGGTAACAGGAGTGTGCCCTGCCATTGCCTAAGTGCATTTCTTGATGATACCACTTTAAGACGCAAAAGCCTTTTCCGACGGTATCTAGTTTCGATTGTATTAAGTCGAGGACTTCTATCTGGTTTTTATTTAACTTTTTTTCCAATATTGTACTTTGGAACTAAGTTCCATTCCCCTTTTTCTTTAAACGCTATTATTTTAATCTGAGATAGTGGAGCGTAGTCCTCTACCTGTGTGATTAAATTAACGAGCCCCCAATCGCCAAGCAATTTGGCAATGGTGTTTCGTCTGTGAATATCGTTCTCTTGGAAATCAGCTGCCTTACCATCCAATGCAAAAAGTTCTTTAAAGTGTGTTATAAAGTATCTTCCTTTCTTGTGTAGTATATGACACGACTGATATAGCACCTGTTCTTTTTTCGATGCTACTCCAATACGAGATAAAGTTTCCCTAACCTTCAGAAAATCTTCTGGGTCTTTTAAGGAAACTTCTAAAGGTTCGTACCCTGGAAAGTCAATGTTAAAGTAATTCTCTTGATCACTCATTCAATTCGCCTATATGTTTAATTATATAATTTACTTATATAGACTTATTTATATCTTTCCGCCTTTTGATGTATTCACATATAATCTAATCTGTTCTAAATCAGTTTCTGATAAAAGTCTTAGCGCTTCCTTAGCTTTCATAAAACTATACCCAAAAAACTTCTGTACTACTTCTATATTCTCTTCTTCAGTTTTTAACCATTTACTGTATCGTTTAGACTTTCGTATAACTGAGGATAAGAAGTCAAACTGTAATTTATTGTCCAGGTGAGGCCTAGCGTTCATCTCGTTACCAGCTATAACCGTATCTTTACCAAACCCCATAGAGCGATTAACAATAAAGGGATTATATTCCTTCTCTGTAGTTTCGTCTACTATGAGGTTTTCTTTAGTGTAGTTAATTGCATTAGCAAAGTCGAATGGAGAGATCTTTTTACGTTTTGTAACGAAGTCTTCTTCATTAACGTCTACGACAGGATCTCCAAAACCTTCTAAAATTGAATCTACCATTGGTGTAATACTCCTGCACATATAAAGAAGCATGTAATAAAGTTAACCATAACGACTATTGTTCTCATTACAGCTACTGCATCTGCGTCTTTAGTATTATCTGATGCTTTGTCGCCTAACGACTTCGCCCACAATTTCCATAGTCTAGTTAAAGCCAAAATCATTATCCTTCGAGTCCTCATAACACTTCATAAGCATCTGCGAAAGTGTTAAATTTAATCCTTTAGCTCTTTCCTGCATTTCTTTCTTTTTTGTAGGAGTTGCCCTTACATGTATCTGTAATGTCTTTGCTTCGGAGGGTGTTTTCTGTTTTGTCATTTCGTGAACTCCACGTTTGCCATAATTTCTGTTAAACAAGCAGTAAGGTTAATTTCCTGATCTGCTACAAATGCTGCCTTGTACTGATAATCTGCAATTAAAAGAACCAACTGAGGTATTGACTTAACCTGAGGAAGTAGGATGTCGTATATCTGACGAAATATTCCTTGAGGGTCTGTGTCCACATTGTTCACTACCCATTGTCTCATCTTCTTCCAGTCTTTAGCCTTGAGGCTCTCAGCAAGTGCCTTAGCATTTACTTCCTGGAAGTTACTAAGTATACCCTCATCTATAGAACCGCCACTAGAGTATCGTTGTAGCTCATTTAGCACCCTTCTATAGTCCGGAAAGTACTTCATTAGGAGCTCAGCAACCACTTTCTCATTGTACTCGATCCCTTCACTATCTAGTATATACTTCATCCTAACCATAAACTTAGATGCTAGTTCAGGGCGATCTGAGGGATTAATCTTAAAGTCTACAACCGTTGTTCTGCTATGTAAGGGAGCAATTAGTTTGTTAGCATAGTTACATGTAAAGATAAACCTACAGTTCTCAGAGAACGTCTCTATAAACGCCCTGAGAGCAGGTTGTACACTTTCCCTGTTCATGTAGTCTGCCTCATCGAGGATTACTACCTTAGTCTTACCTTCAAAGGAAACTGCTGATGCGAATTGTTTAATTTTTGTTCTTAGTGTATCAATCTGCCTGCCTTCATCACTACCATTAATGATAATGTAATCGCAACCCAGATCCTCACATAACGCACGAGCAAGAGTTGTTTTCCCTGTACCTGCTGTGCCACTTAATAATAAGTTAGGAATCTCACCTTTTTTAATAAACGTTCTAAACGTGTCTTTAACACTATCAGGAAGGATACAATCCTCTATAGTGCGTGGACGATATTTTTCTACCCACAAAAATTGTCCTACTTCCATCTCAACTCCTAATCATAATTATAAAAACTTTTTTTGGCCTAAAATCGTGGCCACATTTTCCGAGGGTAAAAAGGTCTACTGAAAAGTCTCCTTAACATCAGTCGTATCTGAAAATGCTAAGTCTATGTGCTTACCTACGGGAGGTTGCTTTACATATGCTAATACATTCTCTGGTGTAGATGCCTCGTAAGGATCTCCATCTAAATTATCACTGAAGCCTTCTTCTACAAATGCTTTCTCTAATACACCATTGTCATAAACTGCTGCGTATCTCCAAGATCTAATTCCGAAACCGATGTTATCTTTTCTAACATCCATGCCCATTTTAATTGTAAACTCTGCAGAGCCATCAGGAATAACTTTAACATTAATAAGGCCTAGATCTTCTGCCCACTTTGTACATACAAAGGTGTCATTAACAGTAAAGCAATAGATGTCATCTATGCCCCACTCTCTGAACTCCAAGTACAACTCCTCAAACCCAGGCAACTGTTGCTCCGAACATGTAGGAGTAAACGCTCCTGGTAGTCCAAAGATTACAACTTTCTTGTCTGTAAACAGAGTGTCGTTAACAATGTCAACGAACTTAGATGTACCTGAGGTTGTTGTAACCTTTTTAGTTAGCTTAAAGGGAGGGATCTCATTTGGAAGACTACTCATCTACATCTCCATCATCAAAAGGATTCAATTCACCCTTCATCACTTTTCTAACTAAGTTAATGGCAGGGTTTGGTCTTGTAAAGATATACTCAACCGTCTCACCATCTCTATTAAGTTCTACGATCCAGCCATTTGAGGCTTCTCTAATAGTAACTTCTAATTTTCCTTCGTCCATAATCTACTCCTAGATATCTGATGAGCGTTCAAGCGCCAACCAGTATTTAACATCACCTTTGCTACTCTCTAAGAACATGAACTTCTTTTGTGAGAGAATAACACTATACCCACCTGGAACTACCTTAAAGTTTTCAACTGCTAGACGAGCGTCAAACGTTTTGTCTGTTTGTGCAATAACCTGTTTAAAGGAATTAGACTTAGGTGTACTAGGGTCGCCAACTGTAATTGTAACTTCTCCATCTTTACCAATGATGCTTAACATAGGTGCTGCTGTAATAGCTGCTGCCTTCATTATCATATCAATATCGTCTTTTGTTAAGTCGAATTGGAAGAAGTTATCTACTTCGATATTCTTATCAGGGGCACTAACAATAATGTTAGGGTCTGCATAATAGTATTCAAAGACTGACGTACCTTTACTAACTTTAAGACTCTCGTCTCCAAAGTCAACATCGGTGTCGTCCATAACGGTTAGTAGTGATAGCAAACTATTTAAATCATAGATTGCAAATTCTTTAGGGAAGCTTTCTGATATCTCAGCTCTGGCAAAAATGTTTTTACCTGTGCTAATTGTCGAAAGTGTATTCCCTTCACGAACTAGAATGTTCGTGTTAATTGTGGCAAAGTTCTTGAGTATGTCAAGAGTCTGTTTGCTTAGTTTCATAATATATCTCCAATATTTAATTATCTATAAGTGTATTATAGACTCTTACATAGTATAAGTCAAGGCCCCGAAGGACCAGTTTTACAAATTAGCTAAAGTCAGTTGTAGCTAATAGGGTTGAACTAACACCAGCCTCGTTGACTGCTATTACTTCCATTGTTACTGCACGTTCAGCACACGCTGCTTGAACTTGTGATCTAGGCTCATTACCTTCTGTATCTCTTGCTGCTTTAAAAGCATTCCATACAGCCTCAGTTCCAAACTCGATTTCTGTTACAAGAGTCAACTCATCTTCTGATTGTGCAAACGTAATACCAATACTATTATCAGTAAAATATTCTCGTCTCCATGTGTCATGTTCTGAATTATAGTCAGAGAATTTAGGGATTGCAACACCTGTACTAGGTCTTACGAACGTTGTTGTTAAAGTATAAGCCATTTGTTTTGTCCTTAGTTTCTTGTAGTTCTAATGTTATTATTTATAAGAGTTTAGTCTGCTAAATAATGTTTTGTGGTATTATTATCATGCTCTGAGAGCGCTATAATAGCATAGTGTAAAACTTTCATTAAGTCTTTTCTATGATCGTCGGTAGAACCTTTTTTACCATATCGCTGTGCATACTTTAGAATATTTCCTATAGTAAACCCAACACCGTGTCCACAATCACTAATGAATTCCGTGGACTGGAATTTATTCCTACTGTAATGTCCAGAGTAGGTGCCATCAATATAAGTTTGGAGCTCTTCTATTAGAGCTCCCTCGTTAAACTTATAATCAATGTCATATTGTTTCATTAATTTATTCGCCATCTGTATGGATCTCCTGTTCAGTTGTTTCATCAACTCCTTCAGCTAATTCTACTGAAGGATCTACCTTGGCGTATAAATCTATAAACGCCTCTTTGGTGTCATCGTCAAACCTGTTAACACAAAGTTGGACTGCTTTAGTCTTGTCTTTGAAAACTGCGTATGCGTTAACAATATGCTCGAGTCTACGTGTTGAAATCAACTCGTCTATGGCACCTTCGTAATATGTCTTACGAATAACATCACTCCAAGTTACAAGATGAGTAGCAAAGTCTTCGTCTAGGTTGTTCACCCTTTCCATTTTCTTCATTACAATCTTTTTCTCGGTAGCCATTGTAGGGTACTCCTGCTCCACGGTAATAGCAAACCTTTCTAGGAATGCCTCATCGAGGATGTTGGCGGAAATAAATTTGCCGTCATCTGAACCTCGACCCTTAGTATTGGCCGTAGCCACTAAGTTAAACCCTGGAGCAGGAGTTATAGTATCGCCTGTCTTCTTGTTGAAATAAGGCTTCCCCTCAAGGATGGCTTGTAAGCACATCAACTTGTTTGAACCCCTATCTACTTCATCAAGAATGAGAACAGCGCCCCGCTTCATAGCGGTGAGGACGGGCCCTTCTCTATACACGACGTTACCATCAACTAGAGTATTTCCACCTATCAAATCGTCCTCATCGGTTTCAATACTTATATTAACTCGTATGGCTTCACGTTTAAGATTAGCACATACTTGTTCAACCATTGTCGTCTTACCATTACCTGATAATCCGCTAATGAAAATTGGGTAGAACATACTTGTAGAAAGAACTGTCTTTAAGTCCTTGTAGAAACCAAACGGGACGAATGTCTCATCTTTATTTGGGATCAAGTTATCTACAGTTACATTCAAAATTGCCTGAGTCAAAATCGCTGGAGCCGGAGCTACCGTTGCTTGATTTGTTTGGACTACTGCCAAGGGCACAGCCTGTGCAACTTGTCCACCAAACATTGTAGTAAGATTATAAATCCCACGCTCAACCTTGACTTCAGGTTTGCCGTTTATCAACCACGCTGGGAAGCCAAGTCCAATGGACGCTGCTGCCTCGATGATTGCCTTACGGGTAAATACACCAGTACCGTTGTCTTGTGACTGCAGTGTCTGGATTAAGTTTTCTCTGTCTATCATTTTCATATTGTAGTCCTCACTAATTTATGTTGTTTCTTCATTTTATACATGTATTATGCACTCTTTAGAAGCTTTTGTCAAGCATTCTTTTGAATTCTTTTTAGGGTCTATGAGAGGGGCTATTATAGGGTATGCCTTAGTATACCCTTGGGTACTAAAACCCCTTAGAGGGGTGCTAGTAGAGCCGTTTTTGGTGCTTTTTATCATCTAAGCTACTAACTCTATGATCTTATTGAGGAAAGTCCTTGAACTCTTCTTGGTCTTATTGAAGTTTCTAAAGCCCCTCAGTAAGTCTCCCTTCTTGGCTGACTTCACTATAAGTTCCTCATTCCCTACGTCTAAATCCTTGTTACCTTTAATAAGGAACCGAGCATTGTAACCGAAAGTAGGTGTTACTAAGGTAAACTTGTCTTTAAGAATCTCTTTCCAAGTTGTCTGCTCCCAGTCTCTTGTTACCCATCTAGGAGAGTTCTCACCATCCATCCATGCTGCTGAAAAACATTCTCTGTGGAATGCGTCTTTCTTGCCGTCTACAATGTGGAAGTTTATTACTGTTGAACCTGTAATTCTTTTGTAATGTTCTAGCATCGTATGGATTGAGACACCATCGTATCTGCTGAATGATTCTTTGGATGGGAGCTTAGTTACAACCGGTCCGTCTTTAATTGCTATTTGATCGTTGTATACATAACTGCTACCGTTTTTACCTGTCTCTTCTGAATCTCTGGAGTGATCTCTGTAAACTATTTGGTCTGTAGCGCCGCCGTCTGTTAGGAATATTGTAGTAAGAACTTCAACATTATATTTCTTTTGGAATCTTTCTGCCATTGAGAATGATGACAACACACAATTAGTAAGTGGAGTACCGCCTAGACTTAAATATCTATTTCTGATCTGTCCAAAATAAGTACTCTGATCTTTGCCACCCCATTGTCTGGAATAGTTATTGTAGCCTACTTTCATTAGTAGTAGGTAGCTAACTGCATTTATAAACTCTGACTTCTTACAAGTAGAGCTAAGTAAATGTACTAGCCTAAAACCATCGTTTGTTAAAATCATCTCACCATTAGGTGTGTCTGCTAGAATCTTTTTCTCAACTTCTTTGTTCTGAGAGAATGGACCTGAAGTATCTTCTACCCACTCACCTGAGTCATTGTAAAATCCATCTGAATGTCTATCTGAAAATCCATACACATCAAATGGTATGTTTATTTTTCTGCAGAACAATGCCATGTTAAGCATCTGTTCTATTGTTCCTGCCATTGATCGTTGCATACTACCTGAAAGGTCTACATACATTATTATACCGTGGTTCTTACCATTAGGAACCATTGTAGTTGAGTGGAATAAATCCTCTGTCAACTTGTATGCCCAGAGCTTGTCCTCATTCAACTTACCTGTTTTAGAAGTTTGATTCTTCTTAGAAGATGCTGCTGCCTTCTTCATCTCAAATTGCTGAGCCATTGAAGCTATAATTGGATTGGAGTTTCTTATGAACTCTTGGTACATGCCATTAGCAATAGCCTTGTACTCTGATTTTGGAACGTCTTGTGTGTCCCAGTAGTCTGTACCAGTAACCTTCTGTAGGTCTATGGACTTGTCCCAGTCATATAGGTTGTCCATTGAGATGACTAGTTCATCACCTTTAAATCTTTTTGGGAGGGTCAAGTAAACTATTGGCTGAGCATCAAGTTGAACCAATGTTTCTTCATTAAGTCTAAACTCATCATCTGTAATTGACTTCTGTCCACCTTGGCTTAGGAAGTCATGCATCTTTTTAGTTTCTTTTATTTCTTCTTCTATCTTTGCCTGCTTCTTCTCAGCCTCTTCTCTCGCTTCGAGGTATTCGTTGTTAGCTTTTTGCTCAGCTTCTTGCTTTGCTCTTTGCTTTTCGTATTCTGCTTGACGTTTAGCTCTTTCTTCTTTATACTCCTCATTTTTACGATCCCAATACTCATCGTCTGTCTCGTCTTCGCCTTGCTCACCGCCTGGTGTGCCTGGTTTTGGGTTTCCGTCTTCATCTGTATCTTCAGATGAGCTGTTACCTTCACCTGCTTCGTCGGACTCTTCTTCTTCACCTTCTTCGTCTGAAGATTGATCGCCAAAGTCACTACGCTGAGGTTCACCTTGTTGTTCCTCGCTTAATTCATCTAGGAGATCTTGAAGTTCTTGTTGAAGTGGCTCCAACTCGTCTTGTCTTTCTTCTGATTCTGCTTTAGACATGTCAGCCAGTTCGAGAGATAATACTTTAACATCTTCCCAAGTTTCTGTCTTTGCAACTCTGTCTAGAAAATTCTGTTCGTCAGCTGTAAATTTAAGACCTAGTAAGTGGCCTATTTTAAAGTGAAGGTTAACTCTGTCTACGAATGGGAGTTTAGATAAGTCTCTTCCTTTAACACCAAAAAAGTCTTTGTCGAATAATTCTTGGTACCCTTTATGAAATGACTTTGTTAGTCCAGGGTATTGGGCTTTAATTTTTCTTTCAATCCTTGCGTCTTCTATAATGTTGTAGAAGGCTTTAAGATTAGGAGTATCACAAACCGCATCATGCCATCCTTCCTCAGGAGTGTTACGAGCATGGCCAACTTCATGTCCAATAAACAAATCATATAGATCGTTTGACATCTCTTTCCAAACTGGAAGATATAATGTACGAGCCTTGACATCAAATGCCGCTGTACTCATCTTAGGATCATGTACAATACTGATGTCTTCAGTAGCTAATAGCTTGGCTAGTATTGTCTTTGTTTCGATTTGATTCATAAAGTCCTCACTTTGTTTGTTTTCTTCATTTTATAGTACTATTATGCACTCTTTAGAAGCTTAAGTCAAGCACTTTATGAAATCTTTTCTCCTGTTATATCAGTAACTTACGTCAAAAGTTATAGATATTTGCCTTCCACCTGCTCCATATCCAGGGATTATCTCGAATTCATTGTCGAAAAGGTCCTGAATCTGTATGCCAAGGCGTGTTGTTGGGTTAATCCAATTACCGTAGTTGATTGAGAATACTGATACATCATCAATTGGCCTGCCAATATAGTCCAGTCCCTTATCAAATTCGCCTGCGTACTCAAATGACACATCACCATATGGTGCCTTTGTAACTGTCCAAGCAAACATTGTTCTATACTTAGCCTGAGAGGATACATCTGTATCAATCAATCCAACATAAGCAAAGAACTCACCAACGTCTGTCATGTATGTTTTTCTAATGTTCATACCTCTAGAAATGTAGTTGCCTGTATTAACATACTGCTGATTAGCGCTGTCATAATCTATACCTTCAGAGAAGTCATAATAGAATACTGATACAAGATCCCAACCAACTGTTAGTCCAATTGCTTCCTCACTTGATAAATCGGGGCTTGCTACAACATAGTCATCACCGTATCGTTCGTAAAGACTAGGACGCCTAACACTATTACCTAATGATATATTAAACTTACCTAGCTTAGTACCAACTCTAATTGTGTGATCTCCTTCCTCAGTTCTAATACCTAACCCTACATTATTATAATCGTAATTCAAGTAACCAGCTACTGTGTCTCGCCAGTAGCCTAGCGTTGCTGTATCGTATGACTCTCTTTGTGCTGTTATACCTACAAGTAGTCCTGGCATTATCTCTTTGTTTACATCACTATATATTCTATCTGATTTAGATTCCCAGCCCGTATTATGTTTGGAATCATCTAAGGTATATCCGAATGTAAAGATATCATTTCTTAATGAGGTATCTACTTTGTATCCTTCTTGACTACAATCGTTTGAGGGAGTCCACCCTACCCAACAATTATCATAATCATATTTGTATTCTTGGTAACTAGAAACTAGTGTCCAGTCTTTGTACTCTCGTTTTGTTTTAAACGATATTGTTTCAAAGAAGTCTTCTTCTTCATTGTCTGTTCTTACTGAACCATTAGATCCTTTGTATGCTGATAGTTGAAAGTTCTCATGTCCTACTACTAGGTTAACTAAACCATCACCGCCTTTATAAAAAACAGATCTATCGAAGTTGTCCTCAATAAGAACTACACCTCCCATAGATGAGCTACCATATAATGCTGTTGGTCCTTGGTATATTTTATACGATTGGAATAAAGGAATATCTAATCCTATATTATACCAACCGGAACCTGGATCGTTTACAGGGATCCCGTTTCTATATACTGCTGTATGTTTTGCGTCTGTGCCATTTAGTTTTGGTGCCATGAAGCCACCAACACCACCGGGGGTGTATAACATCGTAGGGTGTAGTGCTTCTATTGCAGATGAATCCGTTTCCGGATCTGAGTCTGTAACAGATATCGTTGCGCCTACAACTATTACTTCTTCTATGTCTGAGGCGTATACTGTTGTCGTAAAAAATCCTACAAGCAATAATGCAAGTAGGAGTTTAGTGTTATTAACGTTCATTTTTCTCCTAATTTATTTTATTATTATTTAGATAGAGATTCTATCCATTTTTTACATCCTTTGATTCCGTAACCAAAAGAAGCACCTGCTTCACCGCAGGGATAATGCTTAAGATAAGCTTCCCTGTCTGTAAGTCCTCGATTTCTCTTTTTCCTAGGGAGGTCCATCCATTGACAATACTGTCCTGTTCCATCCACATAAAAACATGTGTTGTATGTAGGCCAGGATGTCTTTCTCGATGGTTTGTTTATTGGGCTGATGGGAGGTATAATTACTGTCCCGTCAGGCAAAATAATTGTTGCATGGTTTGGGACTCTTTTATCCTGTTTAAATTCATTAACAAGAACACCCCCAATAATAGATCCTATGATGAGGTTATTAAATTCTGCATCTGCTTGTGCTGGTTGCGAAAATACACCTACTAGTAGTCCTAGTAATGCGCCTGCAATAAAAGTTCCGTATCGTAGTCTCATTATTTATCCGCCTTATCTTTTAGGAGTTTTTCAATTCTCCTTTGCTGTTCCTTTATCTTTTCTGCTTGGTGCATTATTGTGAGGAACTCTTTATCTACTTCGCTCCTTTGTGGAAACTCTATTACTTTATCAGCCATATATTCTCTCCTTTATTTACTATAAGACTAAGTATACTATCTATTTAACCTTTTGTAAAGTACTCTTCGTTGTTTTTGGTCCTTTACTTTTCTTGTTAGCAGCTTTGTTTCTAAGTTCTAAACGCTTCGTAACTTGGTCTGGTGTCATCCAATAATCCTTACCTCTTATCATCTCTTCAATTTCTTTGTCTGTAAGGAAGTCCTTGTACACTTGTTTAAAGAGTTGAGTAGCCCATTTGTTATCTGCCATTACACTCTCTAGTTGTTCATGTCCTTTACCCCAATTACCTGAGCTGTAAGTATGGAACATGAAGTGAGAATGATCTGATATCTCACATACATCTGCACATAAGAATATTAGAGTGGCTGCTGACATACACATGCCTTCTACCGAGGCAACTACTGTTGCTGGGCATTGGGATATAGATCTCATTAACTGAATAGCTGTAAATATTTCACCACCAGATGAATTGATGTGAATAATAACCGCATCGTTCTCACCGGCTTGTCTCATTAACTGGTTCCAATCCTGATACTCTTTAGCATCTGTAATTGTACCTGTTAGATAAAAGTCGTATACTCGTGCCAGTGGACGTTCATATGCGTTTTGTAATTGTAGGGCTTTATTGTTAGACTCGTTCATAATATCTCGTTACCGCCTTAATCTTTTCAATCTGTGTATCAATGATAGCCACTCTGTTAGGCCAATGTATATATTCCTTTTCAGGATTCTTTTGCAAATTGTAAAGTAGAGGAAGAACAAGATCTTCTACGTCACGAAGTTTAGTTGCCACGTCGGACTCAATTAACGCTCTGTGTTCGTTAACCATTCCAGAGTTATCAGCTTGTAGAATTTTTGCTTCTAACTGCGTGAGTTTATCTAGTAATTTATCTGTTTCAATAGAAGGAGCAATAGCCTGTTGAGGGTTTAAATTCTCTGGTTCGTCTACTGCTGTAAAGCCAAAATCGAAAGCGTCTGCCATGATGTCTCCTTATTATATATTATTTATAACTACTTCTTAGGAGAAGATAGCCTTTGGTATTTCTTAATCTTTTTATCTATAGACTTAAGAGCTCTTTTAATTTTCTCTTTAGACGCTCTCATAGTAAAGTTCTGTCCGAGCATGTGATCGTATTCATGTTGTATTACTCTTGATGTAATACCTTCATACGTCTCCATCTTTTCTTCACCTAACTCGTCCCAATACTTAATCATACATACTGTAGGTCTTGAAATCATTAACCACAGTCCCGGGAACGATAAGCATCCTTCTTTCATTGCTTCTGTCTCTTTACCTACACCCATGATCTCTGGGTTAAAGAATGCCTTTTGCATTCCATCAGGTTGTCCGTCGCCAATTACAAACACCTTGGCGTCTATGCCAACTTGGTTAGCAGACAATCCTACTCCACCTAGTTCAGCCATTCTCTCTAACAAACGAGCCTTTAGTGCAGGTGCATCGTTGCCTTCAAATACATAAGGAGTAGGAGGTGTTCTAAGTTGAGGGTCTGCAAAGTTTATAAGCTCTAGTGGATCTACTTCCGTTGCTTCTTGTACTTCTGTCAATTCCATTTCTTCCATAATTAATTTCCTATTGTTGGTCGTTTATCGTCTTCAATTATTCCGTCGTAACCTTTGAATCTATAGTATACTGTTATCTCTTCGCCTGACTTAATAGGCATAGTAGCATACAATGTTCTGTCACCTGCATCAGTAGTAATAAAACAGTTTGGATTCTCACTATGATTTATAAAACCTCCGAGGGGCGTTCTAATCCATTCATGTCTGTCTCTGCTGTGTACTAACACATGGGTCTCACCAAAGACCGTACCGGCATCAAAAGATTGCTCTGCATGTAATCCTAAACCTTCGATCTTACTCTTCTTAATTGTAAGCCCTATAGGAAGTGGTCTGTATGTTGCGTTGGTATTAATTTTCATCATCCAACTTAGCTATATATTGTTGGTAACCACCAATTGATTCTCCGTCTACTATTATCTGTGGGAAGGTTCGAGCAGTTGGAAACTTCTCAAAAAACTCTTCCTCAGTATAGTCTGCATCTAACATGAAGTATTCATGGTCTATGTTTCTTTGTTTGGAAATATTCTTAGCTGCATCACAATATGTGCATCTAGACTTTCCATATATTTCTACCTTCATTTTTATCTCCTTCTTAAAAATCTTATCCCAATTATCTGAGTACGCCTTATCGTTGGCGTTCCTTCTTTTGGAACCCTTACCACCGTGCCACTGGCTCACTTACTAATAACAGAATAGTTCTGTCTCTTCTCAAACCTAATAACAGATCTAAATTTATCAAACAACTGATCACCCTTGTGTGAGATTACAAATACATTCGTATCATCACCTATAGTGTTCAACAGTTGCATCACATAGTCTGTTCCATTGTTATCTAAACTACTATCAAACACTTCATCTAATAGTAGTATGTTTGTACTAGCGCTGTTCTTCATCTTAGCAATCGTTCGCCATGTAAACACTAGGGCTAAATCTATTCTTTGTTTCTCACCTTCACTAAAAGATGCGTAACTAAATTTGTCTCTGTGTCTAGACTTAATAGTCTCTTTAAATGTGCCGTCTAAATCAAACTGCACAAAGAAGTCCATCGCTGCTAAATATTTGTTTACAAGTTTATTTATTATAGGTAGATAGGCTTTTATGATTTTTGTTTTAATACCGGTATCCTTCAGCATAGACTGTGCGACGCTGTAGTACTGGCCTGTTTCACTTAGCTCTGTTCTGTTTACTGTTTTAGTTATAGCTTCTTTAGCTAATGTTTTTAATTTCTTTCTTTCGTCTGTAATGTTACCTACTTTAGTTTCAGTATCATTTAATTCTAGTTGTAGTCGCTGTTGTATTCTTTGTTGTGTAATGATCTCATTATTAGACTCCATAATCTTACTGTCCAACTCTGAAACCTTTGCTACAAGAACTTCAACCTCATCATACTTTATATTCAATTCTGTAAGAGCACTATCAAGAGCTGAGATCTTTGACTTATCTCTTGTAGTTATAGTCTCCTTGTGTTCGTGTTCTATGCCTTGCTGACATGTAGGACACTCTTCATTTGAATCAAAGAATTCTATTTGCTTTCTGTGTGAACTGATTTGTCCTTCAAATTTTGTTCTATATCCTTCAAGTTGTCTTTTCTTTTCTGAAACAGTACCAATCGCCTGCTTTGCCTCTGTTGTCTGTCGAACCTCATCTTGAGCCGTCTTGATCGCATTATCAGTTTCCTTTATTGTTTCTACGATTGCTTTAACCTTAGAGGACTTATCGTCTTCTAGTGTCTTGATATACTGTTCTTGTATTGTAGCTTTTTGTTTGGCTACAGTCAAGTCTCCTTCAACTATTCTTTTCTTATTTTCCAAGTCTGCTAGTTTAGTTTTTAAAACATCGTTCATAGATGAGAATATACTAATGTCTAATATGTCCTCAATTATCTCACGTCGAGCACCCAGGTGTAACTGCATGAAGGGAGTGAATGATGCACTACCTAACATAACAATCTGAGTAAACGATTTATAGTTAAGTTTTAAAATAGACTCTTCCAAATACTTCTGGAAGTCTCTTATGTTAGCGTTCTTATCTAACTGATCGCCGTTAATCTCGATGTCGAAAATCTTTGGGATCTCGCCACGCCTAATGAGATAATTCTTACTGCCTATACTAAATTCTATTTCTACTAACAGCTTCTTCTTATTTATAGAATTAATTAATTGGGGCTTGGATACAGATCTAAATGGCTTGTTAAACAATGCGAACGTTAATGCATCTAACATTGTACTCTTACCACTGCCGTTCTCTCCTAGTATTAATGTGCTAGGTGAATGATCAAACTTTATTTCTGTCCATGCGTTGCCAGTAGATAGAAAGTTTTTCCATCTTAAATTTTTAAATATTATCATAGAGTGTCCTGTGCCTCAATGTATAACGACTGTAATAGATTCTTAACTCTATGTTTATCTAAGTCTGTCTCTACTTGGTCTACATAATCTTTTAATAGTGTCATTGTATCCTCCAAGTCTATGTCCTCACCTAATGCCTCGTCCTCAAACTCTGAAAAGTCTTCAATAATTTTTAAGTCTATTAGGTTACATGCGTATAGCTTGTCTACGAAATGATCAAACCTTGTGAAGTCTGTCTTCTTACTTACAATTAGTTTAACACAACCGCCGACAATAGAGTTAAAATCAAAATTGCTAATATCATTGACACCTTCGAAATCGTTATCGTTGTAATAAATTTTGTGGAAGAGTCTAAACGGGTTGTCGCTGTAAGTAAGATCTCTTTTAACCGTGTCGAAAACGGCAAATCCCCTGGGATCGTTATAGTCAGACCAAGTAATTTCATAAGGGTTTCCCATATATGTAATGTTGCCTCGACTATGACGGTGATGGAAGTGGCCACTAACGACAAGATCAAACATGTTAACAGAACTAGGATCCATCCCATGAAGATTAGGCATTCCAGGAAGCATGTCATAACCCGCGAACTCAAAATGTCCGAAGCAAGTCTTTGCATCGGTTCCTTGTATTGCTTTAATTGTTTCATCATAATTTTCACCACATATCCATGGGAGAAATAATACCTTCTCCCGATCTAACATTATCTCAGTTGCTTCCTGATACAATGTAACGTTATCGTATCCCCCTAACAATAAGTTAGGAGAGTTTACATCATTTGTATTTTTAAAATATGTATCATGATTGCCTGGAATCATATGTACATCAATGCCTAGCGATGATGCCTTATCAAAGAAGTATCTCTTACAAGACTGTAATGTATTAAAGTTTATATACTTACGTCTATCAAACACATCTCCAAGATGGCAAATTGTTTTTATATCTTGCTCAACTAATTGAGGAAAGAAAAATTCATCATAAAATTTGGCAAAGTAAGCATCGAAAGCTAGGCTATCTGAGCGTGCACCAAAGTGTGTGTCTGTTACAAGAGCAACCTTCATAGATTACGCCTCGTATATCGCGCTGTTAGCTCCGTGTTCACGAACCTCACAAGACGTAGCGAAACATCTACCACCACTCTTTTCAGATACCAAGTTGTCTGCAAAATGAAATGCCTGCTCAGCAAACTTCTCACAACCTACGCCATTCATAACTCTCACTTCTGAAAGTCCTCTAGCTTCTGTTTGTAAAAAGAATTCCATTTCAGGATCGTCTTTTGCTACTGCGTGCTTGTGATCAAAGTTATCTTTTAGCCATGCTTTAAGTTCTTTCAAGTCTCCAAAGTCGACTACCCAATTTTTGTCATCTAAAATATTACAACCAAATGTAAATTTAAAAGATAAAGCATAGCCGTGTAGTAAACTACAATGGCTGTGTAATGCTAGTGGTTGTCTAAACATACAGGATAATCCTTCTTCGTGTCCGTATGTCTTAGTTGATAAGTATTTAAATTCTTTCATTATGTAAGCTCCTTATATAGATTAGTAGCTGAAAAGTATTCTTTTTCCAGCTTATCTCTGTTTGTTTCAATGGCCGTTTGTACTGCCTGGTGTTCAAAGTTTGTCATCAAGTCTGTTATCTTCTGACATAACTCTTCCTTATGGTCCTGGTATGTCCTCCAATCTTCAGCCCAATCTGATGGGTATTTAAATATGTCATCATACATTTCCATATAAGAAAGTCTATTAGGAACTAATGGAATCCCACCGCCTCTTAATATCTCATAACAGCTGATGCCTAATGTCTCTTGATTGTTTGCTGAGAATACCATTTTAGATTCTTCGATAAGTCTGTTGTATTCTGGTTTTGTAAGATTGTAATCATTACAATTAATAAATTGGTATTGAGGTAATTCCTCTGCCAGATCTAGAAATATATCTAGTTGTTTTTCTGGTGCGTTTCTGTGAGGGAATAGAATAATATCTTTCTTTTCTGTACCTGGATTTATATGTGTATTAAGATACTCCATAGGCCATCCTGTTCTTACAATTTTACTTCTTAAATATTCCTCATCTTGTTGTCCATCAAACATTACAGTAGCAAACATACCAATGTGAAATTGAGATGCAAAATAGTTTCTATCGAAAGCATCAAACATAGCATACTCTGTATGTCTAACCCACTTCTTATTTCCTATACGTCTACCTAAGAAGTCATGTGCATCGTAACTACCTGCGTGCCATAAACCATGTGTAGTTATATCAACGTTCAATAACTCTGCCATGTATTTAAGTTGTAACACACCAGGGTGCCAAGCATCTGCAAAGACAAAGTGATCTCCATCTTCTACTTTTTCTTTCTGAAAAAGATCTGCTATAATTTTAACTTGTTCAGACTTATAAATGTTCGTGCCTGCAAAGTCTAAGAAGGCACCGGGAGTGGTGCCATTTGCTATGTCTTCTGGTCCTTCTATAACAGTAACGTCCTGTCCTGTTCTATCAGATATTGACTGGGGGAACTCGTCTTTCCACTGAGCTGTATATCTAGTCTCTACATATTCTAAATCAACTAAATAAATCATTTTCTATTATCCCTCCATTCTCATTATCCTCGTATACTTCAACTCTAACAGGTCTGTTAGGATACTGTTCTTCTATATAATTTATAAGAGCTTCACCTATCATTTCACAAGACTGGTGGTCTAGTTCGAGGACTGCGGTAGAGCTGTCTACTTCGTCATAAAGTCTTTCTAGTTCACGTTTAAATTGTATGAACTCTACATCTCTGTCGTTATGTTCTACACCGAGTGTTACATAGAAATGGAACATGTGTCTGTGAGGATATCCTAAAAAGCTAACATCGTCCCATTCACCTGTAGCATACTTAGGATTTGTATCTGCTCCTGGGAAAAAATGTACTCCCTCTTTTTGGAAGCTTACTTTTATGAAGCGGTTCTTATAAGCCATGTTGGTTCCTCTCTGTTTGTATATTTAGCAAAGTCAATTTTGTATTTGTTGTAATACCTGCGATAAGAGTTGACTACACTCTCACCTTTTACATCGTCTGGCATTGCCAACGGTAATCCTTTTACATCTGCCTCACTAGCAAATGGAATATTTTTAGGTGCGTACTTCAAAAGATGTTCTAATTTTTCTTGTGTTAAGTGAGTACGCCCATACCTGTGAGTATATTCTTTAGATAGTTTATACCATAGATCATATAGATAATTATAATTGGCAGAGCTACTTCTAACCCAGATACCATCTGGGTGGTTAACATGGCTTGCCTTATATAATGTAGATTCCATATTGTTATTACTATGTCTCCATCGCTTGATAGCTCTACCGTTTTTTGTTTTGTCTCCATATAAATCTCCGTCTAATACTCTATGTGCTGTAGACATTAGTTGTGCGTATTCAATTACCATTTTAACAACATGCTTATCACAATGTTGTTCTGCACATAGTAGTGGGTTTTCATTAAGTAAAAATATGTTCATTCAAATAAATCCTCTAAACTACTAGGTGCCTCCGTACCAACAGCCATGCTCTTCATACTGCCACCTAAATACTGGTTGTTTTCCCAGGCATCGTATTCTTCACGATTAGTTACATTGTACAAGTTTCTGAACTGTCCGTCAAGTTTTAACTTACCCGTAAACTTCAATAAGGTATCCTTGTCTAACATCATAGATTCTAAGTGTGCCATAAAGTTTCTAATGGACATTAGGATAAATGCTGTCCTAACATAGATCCAAGTGTTTAAGTTGCCATATTTCTCTTTAGCTTTTAAGGAAGGTGTGTTCATAAGCTCGTGAAATTCGTCTAGATCTACGCCCAATTGGACTGTTTCCTGCACGTTATTGTACATTTCACGATACAAATTAGACATTTTCCTATTGAACTTAGTTGTGCCTTTACCCATGTAATATAAACCCGTCTCAACCGCCCTGCTGTGTGTAGTAGAGTCATATGATATTTCTACATTGTCATACAAACCGTTCTGACAAAAGACTAAGTAAGGAAGCATACGTCTGATACTACCTACTCCCAAGACGTGTAAGTGCATGATCTCTTGTGGCCATATCTTAGCAATCTCAGAGGCAATAAAGGCTCTTTTAACATCTTCTAATGGGCCGGTGCCTAGAGCCGCTGCTCCCATTGCAACACCACCAATTCTATCGTGCCATTCTGATGGTACTTCTTCCATTAGAAGCTCATACCATCTAAGGTATGTATCAATACAGTTACCCTGTAGGATAATATAAGGTTTACATGTACTACCTGCTTTATCAAATATTTCTAATTGTCTTTTAACATTTCTACCTGTCTTACGAGCCAGTTCTTCATAGTTCTCAAAGTCAAAGAACCTAGCCTTTGTATCGTTTCTATCTGACTTACCGCCTGTAAGGATAACAGGTATCTCATCAAAGCACATGCCAACGTCTGCCCACTTGGCTTGGTTCTCATATACTTTATCTTTTAATTCATCTGTAATTACCATACCTTGGGTAACAATCTGTAGTCCACCTGAGTCTGCGTGGATCTCATTTACATGAGGCTTATATACTGTGAACCTTTCACCAAAGCTTGACTCTGTATGTGCGTTGTAAAGCATAGAAAACTTGTGGCTATGTACATCAGTTACTAACTTGTCTATAAGCATGTTTATTATCTGGGAGTTTGTCTCGTCTTTTGCTACACTAGGATTACTAAATCTCATATAGCTAGTACCCGAAACAACATAGTCTAGTTTTCTATTTTTAATCATGATCTAAGAATCTCAATTAACACCTTAGCTTCTGCTGTTGCATCGTCTAAAGCATTGTGGTTATTTGCCTTGGGCAATCTTTTATTCAATACATTCATAAGAGTTCGTAAACAAGATATGTCCCAGAACTTCCAGGGTATGTCTACGTTCACTGCTTTCATTGCACTCTCTAATATAACAATATCAAAGTTGGCACCGTAACCCCATGCTGGGAATGATTGTGTGCCGTACCAAGACACAAATTTGTCTAGTGCTTCTTGTAGATCAACAGGATCTTTTTGCCAAGCCTCTCTAGCCTCGACAGTTTGTTCTTGCCACCACTTAATTGTACCAGGATCTATGTGTAGTCCTGCCTCTTTACATGACTTAGCATCTACATTAATATAAAACGTATCTACAATTTCCATGTTGTCAATTAGTACTGCCCCAATAGATACAATACATGCGTTAGGTTCTGTACTTAGAGTTTCTAAGTCAATTACTACATGTTTTTTAGATGTGTCCATTGCCTATTTCCTGTAATTTAATATTGTCCATAAATTCTTGTTTAAGATGTATGTTAGTTTTTAACTCACCTTTAACAACCGTTGTTTGTGTAGAACTATTACTTGCCATTATGCCTCTGTTCTCACAGCAACCATGTCTCGCTCTAATGTAAACTGCTACACCCTTACTTTGTGTAAGTTTCTCAATACGTTCTGCTATCATTTCTGTTAGCTCTTCTTGTAAGTGTCCGCGATTTGATAAGTGCTGAGCAACTCTTGTGTACTTGGACAAACCAATAACAAAGTCACCTGGCAAACACCCTATGTAACATACACCACTCACTGGTTGGTGATGATGTGAACACATGGATTTAATATTCATTCGTACAACAATTAGTTGATCGTACTGGCCTTCGTTAGGGAAAGAAGCTATCCTAGGATCTGGTAAATACCTACCACTCATTATCTCATTAATATACATCTTTGCCAAACGATTAGCTGTACCTTCTGAATTTGGATCATTGTCTGTGTCTATAATAAGACTACTTAATACTCCTTGAAACTTACTTGCCAACTCGTCTATAAGTTGTTGTCTCTCATAGTCATCTAATATATATTCTGAAATATTATCAGCGGCAAAGTAACGTTTACCGTCTGCCTTTAGTCTTGTCTTAATTATCTCGCTCATTAAATCTGTCATTATTTTTTCTCCCACGGAAATACTAACCATTGTGTGTTATTATACAGAGTCTTACCTACAAAGTCAAGCTCCATTGTACCAATTTTATCATAAAGTACCGCCCATTGGCTAGTAGGCATGTACTCTTTTATCTGTTGTATTGTTAACCCAGAGTCACATATATCATCTACAAATATCAGCTCGTCTACGTTCTCTTCTAAGTTAAGTAGAGTTGGTACATCTTTATCGCTACCATCTCTTGTCTGCCATTGTAGAGCTGTAAAAGGTATGTCTAACATCTGAGATATCATAACCCCTGGTATAAGTCCACCTCTACTAATGCCTATTACTCTTTTATATTCTCTCTCACCTATTCGTAATGCCAACAACTGGACAATCTTTTCCATCTGACTCCAGTTGATATACATTTTAGGCTCACTCATATTTTTACCGCCAGTACAACTAGGATACATAGCTGAATTATAATAACCAACAGTAACTCTAATGCTAAAATTGTGTGATACCATATCCATCTTGTTTTATATGCTGTATCTATTGATACGTCTGCTGGATCTGGATCTAGCCATTGTTCCTTCGGTATCGCTATCGGTGAGGTGCCTCCCCACATTACTTCTTTAAATCGTTTCCACATTTTATGTCCCCCATGCGTTGCCGAAGAGATCTATATGTAATCGAGGACTAAATTTATATCCAGTCTTCATACATGCCTCTGCTACGTCTTTTGCTGTTAGTGCTTGTTGTTCCATTGTTGCGCCTTCTGGCATACAATATACCGAATGTATCTGTACCCCACTTTTCTGATACTGTAGAACAAAATAGTCTACCTCAGTAAAGTCTTCTATATCACGAACAACAAATTTGTTATATAGAAAGCTGTTATATACCTGATTCATTGTAACCAGTGCGTCTGGAATACATGCCTCGTCTTGCTTTTCACCACTAAGGCTTAGCTTAGGAGATGTACTCCATGTTACATGTACTTTATCGTGGTTCGCATTAAAAAACTCTACTAGTGCTGGTGTAACCTTTTGTGTGCCATTAGTTTCAAACGTTACATTCTTTAATCCTATGTTCATACACATTTGTATGAGCTCAGGCCATACTCTCTGCCAGCCTAACAAAGGTTCACCACCTGTAATAACTAAATGTATGTCTTCCTTCTCATCAAACTTCCCATTAGGTAGTAGGCTGACGATATGTTCAAATACCTCATCAGAAGTCTTTGTCATTTGTAGATGCTTATATTTCATAGCCCATGAAGCAGAACTATCACATCCAACAGGTGTAACTGGAAGTTCTGATATGTCTTTGTAAGCGTCTGGATGATTTTTATCGCCCTTAGGATCTAACATGTAGGGCATCTGATCTGTAGCAAGGTAGTTGCCACGTTCCTGTCCAAAGCCTGCACACTCAAAGTTGCAACCGAAAGTTCTCAAGAATACACTAGGGACTCCTACGAATCTGCCTTCGCCTTGGATGCTATAAAAAGCTTCGCTGTATCTAAGTTTTGATTGTTTCATAATATGGTATTATATATAAGTCCTAGGTAGAAGTCAAGACATAAATTCGTCGTTTGGTTGACCGTTTTCTTCAATTACTTTCTCGGTGGGGTTAAGTGCCTCTGCTTCTGCCTCTGCTGCTGCCAAAGCCTCTGCTGCTTTAATTTTTTCGTCTAAGTATTTAGGTCTACGTTTAGGCATCTTCTTGCCTTCGTTCTGTTTGTCTGCTTTAATATTATCTGCTTCAGCTTGTTCAATAATATTTCTCATATAACCTAAGTAGTCGTTAGTGTGTTCAGTACCGTCTGCACTATTCTCTAGAATCTGTTCAATGTCTAACGATTTAATGTACTTGAACTTTGTTTCCATCTGACGCTTCTCTTTCTGAATACGTCTAATGAATGCGTAGTATGTTATTTGTGTGAAGTAAGCAAAGGGATTAGATGATTTTGCTGGATCAAAGTTGTGCATATATGTAAGACAGTTTTCAATGCCGTCTAGGATCATTTCATCTCTGAATGTATAGTTTACAAAGTTTGCCTTGTAAGCTAAATGGTTTGCAATCTTAACAAAACATTCTCCGATGTAGTTTGTTACACGTGGTTTTTCTTCACCACTCTCTTCTGCTTCCAACCTGGAAGTACGGTACTCAGATATCCTTGCTAAGAATTCTTTGTTGTCAATGTAATGTGCCGAGTTTGGGTCACGTCTTTTAGCCATAATATATACTCCTTAATGTATTTGTTTTTTATCTATTGCTTCTGCATAATCTAGTAATTCTTCTAGCTCCTCAAAACTATTTTCTTCTTGGGGAGCCTCTTCTTCTTCACCGATAAAACTACCGGTCCAGTTTGTTGATTCAAGATAAATCTGATCAACCATTCTATGATAACCTTCATGGAAACTTAGTTGTAATTCTGCTGTTGTAATAACATGCTGAGAATCTATTGTAAATGTTTGTCCTTCGGCAATTGCTATCCAAGGCCTAAGATTAATCTGTTCACCTATTAGTCCAGGGATATTAGATACATGGCTTACTAATTCTATTGGGTGTGTTATCTCTATAGAATCAGGGCCGAGCTCTACCTTACCTACTAGTGTGGTACCGTTTGCTAATTTAACTATGATAGGTTCAGACATCTAATTTTACCAGTTTATAATCGAAACCTTCTTCGTTATAAATCTTGATCCTCTCAATTAAGTGATACAAAGTATAATTCTTTTTGGACTTCCATGATAAATCATCACCAATATCAAACAAATTACATCTAGTCTTCTGTCCACCTCGTCTGAGTCCTCTACCTATACTCTGTAAATTTCTTATCCTGCTCTTACTAGGTGAAGCGAAAACAATATTATGTAAGTTCCTTATATTTATACCTGTAGAAAACGTTCCGTATGATGCAACTATTATAGCATCTTTTTCCTTCTCTGTCAATGCCCGAATTCCTTCTCTGGTTTCCGTGTCAGTACCACCATAGACAAAGAACACTTTCCTATCACCTTTAGCAGATTGTTTAATCATATCGTATATAACCTTTCCATGTTTTTCTACATACTGGAATAACACTAGAGTATTACCGTCTTGTGCCAAAGTAAGGTTCTTAATTATATTGTTCCTTGCCTCACATTTAACGATCCAATCTATCTCTTCCTGGTATGTTGACTTAGAGAGTATTTTCTTATCCTCATCCTTATGGTTTATTGTACAACATATAATCTTTAGCTCTGCTAGTTGTTTGTCGTCCATTAACTTTTTAGTTGTTGTAACTTTATGTGTCTGTCCAAACACACCTTCTAATACTAGTTTATGAGTCTTTGTGCCATCTAGAGTACCCGTAGTTCCTATTCTATAAGGTGTATTAACACACTTGTTCATAAGAGTTGTTAGGGATTTAGCCTTAAATAAATGTGCCTCGTCTCCATACATAACATCAAATTCTGCAAACCAACTCTTAGGATACTTGTAGATAGATTGCCATGTACTTATTGTAACAGGGAAGTCATTAGTCTTTTCTTTACCGCCATATATTTTATGGCAGTTGTCTTGTACCTTCCAGCCATTTGCTGTAGAATAGTCTGCAAAGTCACCGTACATTTGTTCTACCAGTGATGTAGTAGGTACAATAATTAATTGTTTCCTACCCTTTATCTGATGATAACGAATGAGGCTGTAAATGATAAGAGACTTACCACTAGCAGTAGGAGATAGTAGTAGAGTCCTTCCAGTTTTAATAGAGTGGGTGACTGCTTCTTTTTGATAGTCCCGAATCTCGATATCTTTTTCATCGCTTTGTAATTTAAGCTCCTTAGTAAATTTTTCTATGTCAAGTGTTTCGCCTATTTCAGGCATGTTAACTTCTATTGGGTACTCTAATGTTTGAGCAAACTCTTTCAAGTAAGGTAGTAATCCAATGTACAATTCTTTGGTGTACATACTATATAATCTAGCCTTGCCGTCCCACATTCTGTTTCTATACATGGGCATAAACTTGGCACCCGGTACATCGAATGTAAAGAAGTCGTTTATCTCAGAGTCGGTACTTAAATCAGTATCAACATGTAGATAAACCTCATCTTTCTTGGTAACTGTTATCATATAATTCCGTTAGTAAACTTGGTCCATTCAATGGCGTTTTTAATATCGAATGATCTACTATTAATAGACTTCATTATATAATCGCATTGTGTAAGACATGTATTAATGTACTCAACTTTATCTGTTAGTCTAATTACATCTGCATCTGTATCTAGGTACTCATTCATCTGATTATTCAAAGGAGCGTTTCCTAAGTACTGATCCCAGCCTAAATTGTTAAGTTCTTTTTGGTCCAACTCACCGCGAAAGTACTTCCACTTCACACGCCTGAGACTTAATAGATCTGATTGAGACTTTCTAAGTTGTAATTTAAATGTTGTTAATTGGTTCAGGTATTTTGAGTGTAGTTCTGGTATTCGTGTAGATTCCTGTCCTAGGTTAAGTTCATTAACCTTACAGTCTATACTCCATTCATCTTGTATTTCGTTAAGCGTTTTCACACATCACCTTCTTTATAATATATACATTATACGACTATTGACTGCTTATGTCAACGTTTAATTGTACCGTTTGGTACTAAGGAGTTTCAAGTGTGAAAGAGGTATATCTAAACATAGCCACTCCCACCATATACTCCGTGGAACCAGTTGATATCTCAAAATCTAGTCCCTGAATACTTACAGGAAACGCGTCCTTAAAGTTTATCTTTTGTATTGGGTTGTTGTTTGAATCTAAGATCATTAGTGTAGCATCACTATATGATGTAGAGCCTCCATCCGAGTCTGGGAATCTATATCCCTGTGATAGTCCGTAAGCTGCGTGTTGTTTAGAATCTTCTGGAAACCCCAACCCAACCATCCAATTGTATAGCTCTTTATAGTTAATCATGTCCTCTTGTATAAGGAATCTAATCATTAACTGTCCAAATTCTATCTTCTCGCCTGGGTGAGGTATGTCTACTAGTGGTGTTGATTGTACGGCAGGCATCATATTCATCTCTGGAATGTTAGCTGCTTGGCAAAAATATGAAACGTTTGGAATATTGTGGACTTGGAACTTAAAACCATTAGGTCGTAAGTAATCTAGCTCGTTAGGATTGTTTGAGGACCACGATGCTTCTGTTACATTTGTTATGTTGGTTGTTGTCATTTCTTATTCCTAGTTGAACCCTACACTAATACCACAACCACATGAGGATGACTGTTGAGGATTCCTATATTCAAATCCCTCATTAAGTCCTTCAACCTTCCAAGCAATAGTAGTGCCTTCTAAATACATTTCTGACATAGGATCAAGCCAAAGAGTAAAATCACCAAAGTCTATTGGTATATCTGCATCTTCACCTTTTTCTGCATAATTAAATTCGTATGCAAAACCAGCACAACCTCCACCTGTTAAACCAAATCTAACTCCTGCAACTCCTTTGTCCTTAATCTTCTTTACGACTTCTACTAATGCGTCTTCTGTAAAGTCAACAATAGGACCACGTGAAGTGGCTATCATCATTGGGTCAAACGTTTTCGGTTGTGTCAAGGTCCGGTCCTCCGTTGTGTAATCTATGGGCTTTCTTTTCGTCCCAATGTGTTAGTGCTTTTTTAATACTATCTTCTGCTAATACAGAACAATGTAACTTAATAGGCGGTAACTCTAATGCGTCTGCTATATCTTTATCTTTAATTAATAGAGCCTCAGTCATTGTTAAGCCTTTAAGCATTTCAACAAACATTGTAGAACTAGCTATTGCTGAACCACAACCGTAAGTTTTAAATTTAACATCCTCTATGATGTCTGTATCAGGATTTACTTTTAAATCTAGTTTCATAACGTCACCGCATGCTGGTGCTCCAGCCATGCCTGTAGCTACATTTGGGTCTTTAGGATCGAACCTACCTACGCCATGTGCCGCTGGATTATCTAAAACATCTTGAAATCTCTGTACTACTTTATCTGAATATGCCATTTTTACTTCCTCTTATACTGTATTTATAATACTTTATATGTAACCAGATGTCAATAGGGATAAATACCTTTTGTATAAATAATAACGTACCATTAAGGTACGTCATACACACACACACAGGAGAACAATATGACAAACACAACCAATAAATCAGGCTTTGAGATCAGAGCAGAATTACTTAATCAAGCACATCGCATGTTAAGTGAGAACAATCAAAGAGAAGCTGATGAAATATATGCTCACAACGACAGTTATCCAAATGATAAAAAAGGGCTTAAAGTTAGCCCAATTTTAGCTAGAGATATAGTAGTTGTTGCTAAAGAGCTTAACGAGTTTGTTACCCAACAATAAACTCTGATAGTCAAAGAAAAGGGCTACTTTCGTAGCCCTTTTTTTATTCAGTCCTGTTTAGGATCTTGAAGTTCGTCGGTTTGTTCATCAATCTCCGTGACTACTGTATCGACAACACCTTCAGCTGCGTCCGCTGCTGTAGATACAATGTCTGAAGCATCTCTAAGAACAGCACTACCAATGTTACCTGCTGTTTTGACAGATGTGTCTATAATGCTAGTAGTTACTTCCTTCCCACCTTCTATAACGGCTCCAATTGAAGCACATGATGGTAAGAATCCTACAAAACCGAGGACTGCAATAATAGTGAATAACTTATTCATATATTATACCTCGTTAATGTCTAAACGTTGTTGTAAAGACGCTACTATTTATAAAAGTCAAAAAAACGGGCTACTTAGTAGCCCGTTCTAATTCTATTCCTAGAAACCTAAATTACATTAAGTTTGTAACTTTAACACTTCTGTAATACTGGTTACGGTCTGCGGTGAATGTATCACCATCAGTTGTTCCGTCAGCCTGCATTACGAATGGGTTAGCTATCATACCATATCGAGTTTTAAATCCGATTTTTGGTTGGAATGTAGCAGGATCGATTGCTCTTACCATCTGTAATGGAACGTAAGGGCAGTAGAAAAGACCTGCGTCATAAGGGCTTGTGCCTTTATAACCAGCTACATAGAACTGCGATGCAGAACCACTGTTAGCTGAGTAAGGGTCAATATATACTTTATATCTACCGTTAAGTACACCAGCGAAAGTGTTGCCTGTGTCGTCAACATTTAGGTTAGTGTTCAAAGCTGGAGCGTAATCTAAAACACCGGCCATAGCCAAAGCACTAGCAACATCTGATGAACAGATGATGAAGTTACCTTTGCCACGTCTTGTGTCTTGAGCGATCACGTTAGCGTCACGTTCGATATTGAATAAAAGACCTTTAAATCTTTCTACAGACCATCTTCCGTTACTGTCGACATCTAAGTCGAATGTTCCGGCAGTTGCTGTGCTGGCAGAACCAGTTTTAGCTACTTTATAGATTGTTCTGATTACTTCTCTGTTGATTTCCGCTAGGATTTCTTGAGAGAGGATGTTTGAAAGTTCTGACTCTGCGTCTAGACCATGAACAGCTTTCAAATCTTGAGCTAGCTCTACGGTGTACTGAGCTTTTAACGCTCTGGACTTAGCCGTAACTGTAGTCTTCTCGATTGAGAATGCCATTTCTTGTAGTGTAGTCGAATCGCCAAATCCTTCTGCTGTTGCCGTTGATACGCCATTTCCCGTGGTGTAAGTACCGTCAACTGGATTAGATCCAGCGTGTGTACCTGCGCCTGAGAAGTCAGTGTCTGCTTCGTTGAATAAAGCTTCAGTTCCAGCTTGTGTGCTGTAATGAGACTTCATTGCAAAAATAAGTCCTGTAGGACCAGACATTGGTTGTACGCCGCATACGTCATATGCCATCAAATTAGGTAGTGCACGTCTTACGAGCGATATTAATATCGGATCGTAGTTGTCGACGCCTGAACCAGTTTGGTTAGCGTGTGTAGCCTCGAAAAGAGCTGCTTTTTCCTCGCGGAGTGCTTTCTCTTGGTTTTCTAGGACTACTGTGGTTACAGCTCTCTTATAAGGATCTGAAATTTCTTGTAATTCCGGATGCTCGAGTACTGGTTGCCACTTCTTTTGTAGTTCTTCTGAAAGATACATCAGTTTCTCCTTGTTTATACGTTTGTATTATGTTTTATAATAACTCTATTATTTATAAAATTGTTAATTTATAACCTTAACTTCCGAACTTTTTGCTTTGAGTAATGCCTTGTACATATCTACTCATTACAGTGTTCTCAGTTAATGTTCCCTGATCAACGCTATCTTCTAGCTTTTCACTATCATCTGCTTTCGCTTTAGGAAAGTAATTTTCCTTGATAACATTTAGTTTCCTTGTATACATTTCCTTACTGTCAAACGTAATGTCTTCAATAAGTGATGCAAACTTTTCCACCTCTGTTTCAGCTAGATCGTCAACCACAGAACTAAAAATAGTTTGTTTAAGTAGTTGTTCTCTGTCTTCGCTGATTGCGACTGATTTATTAATCTCTTCATCTAATTTAGATTTTAACTCTTCAATCTCTTGCTGTTGATTAGTCAACACATCGAGTTTGTCTTCAGGTACATCAATATAATGTTCCGTGAATACTTGCTGAAGGCCTTGTATAAAGCTCTCAGTAATTTCGTTGCGTAGTCCGTTCTCAATAGCTAGCTCGTTTTCAGCCATCCACTGCTCAGTTACATAACTGAGGTATTTGTCGATGTTTTCAACAAGTTTTTCTTTTGCCTCGTCGAAAGCTTTATTAGCTTCCTCTACCAACTCTGCTTCAATTCCTGAAACTTGTTGGTTTACTCTGGCCACAACTGTAGCTTCAAATAATGATGCTGCTTGTGTTTTAAATTCTTCTGAAAGATGTTCTTCGTCTGCAAATAAGTTAGCAATGTCTTCCTCGAACAAAGTATCTACTTCTAACTCTTCGTCTGATTCGTCTGTAATAACATCTTCTGCTACTACTTCTTCATCGGACTCTTCGTCTTCTGTAATTACTTCGTCTTCACTCTCTTCACCGTCAACGATTTCTTCGCCATCTACATAAGTATCTTCTTCTAAAGCTTCATCTTCCGACTCTACTTCTTCTTGAGCTACATTACCTTTAGACGATGCTTGTGCAACAACAGATTGTGTTGGTGTACTATCGTTATAGTTAGGTGCCTTACCGGCGCCTGAGTTTGAAGGACGAGGGGCACTACCAGCTTTTGCTGATGCTTCTTTTCCTACCGCGCTAGTCAATCCGCCTTCAGGGTTCGCTGAACCGCTAAGGTCTTGCTGATCTGGATTTGGATTGGAGTTGCCTTGTAGGGGATTTGTAGCATCACCATTACTAGAATTATCTAGAGGACGATTTGCCGCTCCTTCTTCTAGTACTTCAACAGACTCGGATTTAACCTTGCCTTCTAGAAGTTCTCTGATTTTGGATTCTACTCCCATTTTACTTCTCCTTTTAGGATTATGTTTAATTAATATAATCTAATAAACTATTTATATTTATACAGATTTCTATTAGAATTTAGACAGTTTATCTAAAAAATTGCTAAATACTTGTAACTTAGCTTCCTCTAGATTAGCACTAGACGTTCTCTGAATCAACCCTTTCGATTCTTCGATGTCTTGTTCTGTCCACTTATTATTAATGAAGATCCATTCCCTTCCTTCCATTATACCGGAAACAAAAGCGTCTGGAGCGCTAGGATCCGCAACAATATCTGCTGCTGTGGCAAGCATAAAGTCGTTCTGTACTTCATTAATGCCATTCCTCTCTTTCAAAGAGCCCAATCCTCTGGAGCTAACTCCAAGCTGAGCGCCTTCGCTAATAAGTTCTTTTACAATACGACCCATAGGCGTGTCCATCACTTTTGCCTTACCGATCCAATTGTTGCCGTCTTCCCGAAGGGAGACAATCATGTGTGATACACGATCTAAATTAACTGTAGGTCCTTCTGGGTGTCCCAGTTCTCCATAAGCTCTTTTAGTATCTACGTTTTCTCTAACGTAACGATTGACTTCAGTTCGCATAATATCCTTGGGATACATACGGCCGTTTTTGTTTGTTAAATCTGATTGTAAAAACACACCTTCTATAAAGACATTAGGTTTCTTAGGATCCTTAGTCTCTTCTGTGAGGTAGTTAATACTTTCGTTAAATTCTTTGATTAGTCTCATTGTGACTCTCCGTTAACCTAGACTTCCACCGTTATAAACACTACCTGAATCGTTGGTGTCTAATGGTGCGTCTTGGTGTTGTTGTGAACCATATCCAGAAACTTTAGCACAATCAACTATAACAGTACCGCCAGCTCCGCCGGCTATAACTACTTCTATATCTGATGTTGCTTCTGAGTTGTCTGAAAATCCGTACATATCTATGTTACCGGACTCCGTAAGTTCGTATAGTACGACGGAGTTACGTTGCACCTTAGCGGATGCCCCGGATGATAGTGTCCATTTAAGGCCTTTAATGTTAACTGCAGGGGAGTTCTGTGACTCTGATGATTTCTTTAGTGTTGTTGCTAAAGCAATGGTACCGGTAGCTGCAGTCCCCCTTACAGATACTACACCCTGTACTTGGGTTAGTTTTAAATTATTTACTGTGACTGCCATGATTGTTTCCTATGTTAGTTGTTTAATATTTTTTCTTGTGGTTCATGTGTGGGCCTTCTTCTAAGATCTCCACATTGGAATCATTCACATCAACTGTTTCTATACCGTGTTCAAACATTACTGAATAACTCGATACTCTACCAAATTCATCTGGTGCAGAATGTTCACCATGTATTGGTGTACCTTCTTTCCATTCTTTGTGCATTATTTTTGAAGCACAAAGATGTTTGTCTCCTTCTAAAGAGCCTGCTGCTACTCCATCTACTGGAGTCTCTACAATAACTCTTTCTCTATATTCTTTAAGTGTTTTCATCTTCGACTGGTCTCCCTGTAGTTGTATCAATATCCACAAGCGCATCATCCAATGAGACTCCAGTAGGTTCCATATTAGGATCTACACTCTTGGAGAAAACAGCCTGTGCTTTCTCTTGTCTCAAAGTATCTAACGCATCAGTAGTTCTAGAGTGCATTAAATCAGCGAACTGACTCTGTGCATCTGCTGAATTACCTGAGATTATGTTGTTTAACATATCTGTTGTAGTTACCTCAACCTCTTGTTCTGTTGTTGTTTCTTCTGTCATTTTATTCTCCATTATCTGGGCCTGGTGGAGGAGTATCTCCGCCTGGTACATCATTACTTATATCACCTTCAGGTGCCGGTTGATCCGTCGGCACTTGTTGTAAGGGACTCCATTGATACTGCCTACTGTACTGTGGCTCTGCCATAATCTCAGTTTCTATTGTATCAATCTCTTCATCTGTTAAGTTAAGCACATTCTTTTGAATGTAACGCTTACTAAAAAATGTTCCTATATAAGCAGCTAGTCCGTTTAATACTTCTACTCTGCTTCTCAAAATCTCTTGTTCTTTAGACTCTGTGTAATAAGCATCTGTGGCAAACTCAAATTCTATATCATCTTTGATGTCTGTCCAATCTTCTTCTGTAATAACACCTTTTAGTAAGAGCTGTGTATGCAAAAGATCGCTTAACAATACTGAGAACTTTCTCCTTAACTTGATGATGAATTTTGTAAACTTCATCTCGTCTCGGTTTATCTCAGCAGCTCTACCAAAATTAAGTCCTGCTTGTTGTTCTAAACGTGATACAGGAATGTTTAATGACTGATACAATTTACGTTGAAAATATACTACGTCTTCAATCTGCCCTAGGTTTTGTCCTGCTGGCAATGTATCAATACTTGTTCCTGTTCCACCTTCTCTTCTGGGTAACCAAAAGTCTTCAAGCATGGACATAAACTTCTTATCATCTCGGATCTCGCCTGTGTTAGCATCGTATACTAACTTGTTTCTATACCGATCCATGATGTCTTTCATGTACTGTTCAGCCTTCATCTTAGGAAGGTTACCAACATCTACATAAAATATTCTTCTTTCAGGAGCTCTTGTAATCCTATAAATTACAACTGCGTTCTCCATCATTCTTAACTGGTTTGCTGGCCTAATTGCCTTATGCAAATATGATAACGCTATATTCTTATCGTGATCTACTAAACCACTTGGTGCGTATGCTATAGCGTCCTTCGTAATCTTCAGCCCTTGCTGATTTTCCGGTGCAACATATGCGCCTGGTTTTGAGGTAACCCCTTTATCATTATAGATAAAGAACTCCTCAATCTCTTTAATAAACAATATGCCTGAAGGATTCTTTTCCTTCTTAACTTCTCGTACCTTTCTAATCTTTCTAGGGTCAATGTATCTTACATCTTTAATCCCTGCCTTGGGATTCTCTAGATCGATTACTTTATGAAAGAATAACTTACCGTCTATATACCAACGTCTAAAATAATCTTGAGCTTTATCTTTAAAGTCCAACATCATTTTGATGTCATCAAATTCCTTCATAATAGACTTACGAACTGACGAAGACAACTTGACGTTGTCTAGGTTAAGTTCCACTGGAGACTCGTTCTCCAACTGAGCAATGCTCTCATTAATAATATCTTCAATAGCTGTATCAACGTCTGCCATCCCGGCTATGTCACGATACCTCTTAATTAATTCAGACTCGGTTTGGGCAACGCCCTCCAAATCCATGTAGGTACCGTAGTAACCGCCTGCGCGTATACTCTCAATAGCACCGTCTTCGGAAGGGGCAACAAACGATTTCTCGTTTGAAGCCTTATCCTCTTTCCGCTTAATCTCAAATCCAAATAAATCCATAATTTTATATCCTGTTTCCCATTACTGGGGCCAACCTATGTGTTTGTATAATGCTGGTACTGGAAAGTAACAGTAAATTCTTCAATTACATCGTTTTGTGCATATTGTAATGCAATCTCAGACATGTTAATCGGAAATGCATCATGTAAAAGATACGTTCCTAATGGTAATGGTTTATCATTTCTGTCTAAATGTTCGACTGTTAAGTCCACTTGATATTCAGCTGGTGTCAATGCTTCAGCACCGTTGTCTACCTTGTCATTCATTATTTCCATCCATTTTTCAAAGGGCCCTCTCAAAGACTGATTAGTATCATTAATGATAGTAATTGTCCATGGATCAAAAATCCTTTCGCCTGCTAATTTAACTTCCCTACCTCGGTATTGTACAATAGCTGGGTTTACTGTAGAAGCTGGTATCGCTGCTCCAGAAACCAATACAGAGTAGTCGTTTTTAAGGCCCGCTGCTGCTAATGTAGGGAATACCAAAAGTACACGAAACTGATTGGGACGTGCGCCGCCCTGTCCTAGTTTCGATTTAAAATCTGCTATGTTCATCTTTATCTCCTTTACTTATATTTATACGTTAGCCGCCGATCTCTTCGAAAGCTACGCCTGTTCTGGTTGCTATAAAATTCAAAGTGATAAAGTTAACTGACTTGGCAGGTTTGATGAAAATATCAGCTATAAAATTATTGCTGTCGATAACTTCAGCAGTATTATTAGATGTATTACATATTACCTTAAAGTCGTATATTCCTCTACGTCCTTGAACGTCCCTTAAGAATGGTGTTATAATAGATGTAAACTGTGCTCTTGTAAATGCATCATTGAATTCAAACAACTGATATTTAGCTGCTGTTGCAATGGCTTTTTCAAGTACAATAAACAATCTTCTGACATTAATTCTATCAAAAGCACTAGGTGCTCCTAATAGTGTTTTGTCGCCGAACAATACAATCCCGTTTCCAGGGCTGTTAATTATTGGGTTAACTCCAATCTTATACAAATTGTCTCTATTAGTCTTGTTGGGGTTCCAGGCTAGCTTTACTGCATTCCTGATCTGTCCACGATTAAAACCTGCTGGTGAATACCATGGATCACGTTCTTGGTCTGTTGTTACACATAGTCCTGCAACGTCTCCGTTTAATGGTACCCATCTATACGCATCGTTGTAGCGATCATACATGTATTTCCAGTTACTATCCATTACACTATAACTAGTGGATGCTAATGCACCTTTGTCACCTGTTATAGATGTCTCTTCATTATTACTGTTATTAACAACAGAAGCTTGTAGAGGTGAATGGAATGAGATACAGTCTTTTCTGACTTTAGAAATATTGTCTTGTACATACTTTTGGTCTACTAAAGAGTGGCCTGCTGTAAGTACTAAAGCAATATCTGTTTGTTCTTTATCATTAAATAAAGCGTATCCAGTTTGGATATCACCTGAAGATGCTGCTGCTGTAATACCACCAGTTAAACTTACTGTAGCTTCTGCTGCTGTAAATTTACTAGTGAATGTTGTTCCAGATGCTGTTGATCCGAATGTTGCGTCGCCTGCTGGATGATCTGTCCAATAAATAAAGTCTGACTGTCTATTAACGACATCTTTATAGTAAATTGAACCACCGTCTAATGCTTTAGCATCTGATGCTTTTGAAACGCCTTCAAATCTTTCTAGAACAGTATTAACTGTGCCTGAAAACAAGCCGTCTTCGTCAATAACAACAATGTGGAATGCGTCATTTGAGCCGCCTTCTGTTGTTACTCTTTGGCTACTATAAGGTGCGCCGTCAAATTCATTTGCATAAGTCCAGCCTGCTGATAAGACTGCTGTAGCTGTTGCTCCAGACCCACCGCCACCACTAAAGGATATTGTAGGTGCTGATGTGTAGCCGTTGCCGTTATTAGTAACAACAATAGCTGTTACCGCTCCACCTGAAACAGTTGCTGTACCAGTAGCTGTAACTCCACCAGCCGGAGCTGCTGAAAATGTTACTGTTGGTGAACTAGTATAAGCAGATCCGCCTGCTGTTACTGTGCCGGATGCTATTGAGTTGGTATCGAAATTACTAGAATCTGCGAATGCAACTTTTAAGCTGTTTCCTATAGCGCCTGGGTACTTAGCGGCAAACATTCCGTTTGTGCCAGATCCTGTGCTATGATTATTTGTGTAGTCGTCTGCATTAGCAATAAGGACCGCTGATCCTGATGCTACTGCGTTACGGGCTGCTGTTCCTACAGCTCTAACTACTTTAAGGTTGTTACCATATGCCAAGAACGATGCTGCAGTAAAAAAGTCTACTGCTGTAGCGTTATCGGGACGGTAAAAACGTTGTACGAGATTATTCTCTGAACTAATTGTTGTGATCTCTTGAGTTGGACCCCACTGGAAGTTACCTACCATAGCACCTGTTGTGGTTGCTACGGCTGGGACTACACTAGTAAGATCTGTTTCTTTAACAAGAACACCTGGTGATAGCTGAAATGCCATGTTTTTTCTCCTCGGTTTATATTATCTTATGAATGATACACAAGTTTTTTTTAATATCATCCAACTATTTATAAGATTTTTGTTTTATACTTCTCGGTAAGTGTAGACACATAATTAGCATTGTGTACACACTACCTATTGATAAGATCCTTAAGTTTTTTCTGCAATGCTACTGGATTATATTCGTCTTCCAGTAACCATACATCGCCACCTAATACCTCAAACTCTGGTTCTCCGCCATCATATCTTATGAAAGGAGTTAGATTAGATTCTATCTCTCCAATCTGTGTTCCATATAAACCTTCTCTTGTGTTGACATCTACCATGTCTTTAAAGAACGATTGTCCACTTAGCCACCCAAAAAGAACCATACACATAACTAAATCATCGTGATAACCTTCGTCTGCTTGATACGATTGACTCTTCTCAACAAAGGTTGATATCTCTGATATTATATGCTCATCAAAGATCAATAATTTTTGTTCCTCAAGTAAAGATTTGAATGTAAAACACCCCTGTCTTTTAACTTGTTTAGATGTATTGACACCTAATTTAGTACTCTTTCCGAAACCTGGACTAACATACTGCCTTTGATTCTCGGTTACAGTACTAAGTATGTTATCGTATTCTACTTCTCCATGTAGAATCTCTACTACCTGTTGGCCAATGTCATTAGTTTCAACTAAGACAAACGCATCGTTGTAGTCTCTACCCAACTTTCCTATTATATCTGGAAACAACATAGGGGCTATTTTATTATCTCTAAACTTAGCCACTACCTCATAAGGCATTGCTGTAATATCTACAACAACACACGCTGAATAGTCTCCACCTATACCTCTAGCAGTATCTGCTACAATAGTATAGTAATGTTTTTCTTTTGGTTCTACATATATATCTAAACCATTCTTTTGATATATTGGTTCTTTTGAACTCAATCTACCAATTGTTGTAGCATTTATTAAAGTATTTGTAGACCCTAGAAACTCACATAAAACTTCTTGATTGAATTTAACCTCACCCAAGAGGCCTTTCTGCTCTTCCAACCACTTCTCATCTCTTCCAGGAATCTCATAGTAAGGTATGAACATGTTTTTAAACCCGTTCGTACCCTTCTCAGATTCGTTCCAAAATTTCCAAAAGTGATTATACCCTAGTGGTGTGGACGTTAATAGTATTTTTGTTGTCTCACCCGCTGAAATTGTAGGGTATACAGATGTAAAGAACTCATCCGCTATGTTGTTAGGTATGATTGCTGCCTCATCAATGTACAACCAGTTAACTGATTTACCTCGAATTGCTGATGCTGTTGTAGCTGCTGATAATACTTTACTATTATTCTCTAACTCAACGTCACCCTTGTTCCATACCCTAACACCTTGTTGCATCCAAAGTGGTAGATTTTCGTACATTATCTGGTACCTGTTAAGTACCTCTCTAGCAGCTGATGCTTTGTTAGCCATGATGGCTACTGTTTTGTCTTCTTGAAATATTGTGTAATGTAATATACACGCAGCTGCTGTTACAGTTTTCCCTTGCTGTCTCCCTTCCATTAAAATTACTTTTCTCTCATCCATAATGAGATCCACTTTGCCTTTTTGGCACGGGAATAATTTAAATGGTTGTAATCCTTTGTCTAGTGTAACGATCTTTACATAGTTTTCTATAAAGTATTTTGTATCGTTCTGACATTTAATATATTCTTCGATTTCATGTTGTGTGAAATCATGTTTGTAAGCTAATGGTTTAAGATTAGGATTGCCGTGATACGATGATGCTTCCATTATTCAACTTCACCTTCTATTGTCTTAAGGTTTTCATCCTTAAGAGCTCTTAGTAACTCCTTAGTACTGCCTACGAATAAATTGTTTGTGGTGCCTGTAGCGCCTAATTGTTTGGCCCTAGGATCTGATGCTGAGATACGTTTACTTTTCTCTTGTATCTCTAACATGTCCTTAGCTGTGTCCTGTAAGTTTTTAATTAACCCACCTGCTACTTCAAATGCACGTGGTTGATCTGAGTTTCTGGCAATGTGTAGTATGCCTTCAATAGCCTCAGCGTTATATGCCTCTGCCTGTTTTAAAATAGACCTAGCATATTGCAAATCTTCTTCTTGTTGTTGTTGGTGTAACGCTGCCTTATCCTCTTCTGTCATTACAACAGCAGGAACAGGGCGTTCTGTTTGTATTTTTCTTAGGTTCTCTTCTAAAGCTTTGGTTACTTTCTTAGTGTCAAAAGTTTCATCCAAGTCTTTAAACGTATTAGGTTTCGAAGGTTTCATCAAAAGTCTCCATAAATGTATAGTCGTCCAAAGGCGTAGCAGTTAAAGGATTAACGGAAGTTGTAAGTGTTCCTTTATCGTTTAATGTAGTGCTAAATAGTCCTTGTGGATCATTATAAACACGGGCAATGGCAGTTTTAATAACTTCATCACTACCAACGTGGCTGTAAAAATTCAATCTCATTGTAAAATTCAATGTCCATACTACACTTAGTCTGTTTTCAAAGGCTCCCTCATACTCGTCCTCATATCCAACATTGTCTAGTGTAATTTTAATATCTCGTTTGATTCCCATTTCAGGTAAATCGTTTATTGTAACGTTAAAGTCTGGGTTGAAGTATGGAAGTACTTGTTCCAATGCTTGTAACCCATCATCTTGGTTCTTCGCAAATATATATAAAGATAAATTCATGTTAAACGGAGTGGAATTAAATGCTACTCTTACAGTATTAACATCGTCTCCTACACCAACTGATTTGTTCTTTTGTATTACTGCTGTCTTTCTTGCTGGATCGTATTGTAATCCTTGTATTTCAAACCCCATACGAGGTAATGTAATAGCCACTTCGCCTGCTGTACTTGTATCTGTTACCCTTGCTATCCTTGTCATAAACTTTTGTTTAGTAGAATATGCTAATGGTATGCGTAATGTCTGAGCTACTTCGCCAGCTGCGTTCTTTCTTTCAATATTTATATTATTAAATATAGTACCAAAAGCAATGATAGCCTTTCTTATGTGACTATGGTAAAATTGTTGTCCCTTAAACATCTAAAAAGCTCCGTAGGTCTTATAAATTACTGTGTAATGGATATTAAGGCATACTGTATTAGCACTATTACTCATTAGTTAATCTCTCCAAACGGGTTCTTCTCACTAAAGTCTAATATACCTTCAAGTGTTAATAGCCTATCAAAGTCTGCGTTGTCTATAGGTTCAGACGTTGATGCTGAGAATGCTTCATTAAGTAATGATCCACTATCTTCCAAAGTAAATAACCCACCATCTTCTAAAAATATCTGATACTCTAACATGTCCTGAGAGTACTTCGTTTCTATAGCATCTATTGCTGCTATACCAGTATCTAAATCTTCTGAGCTGTACTCGAATAGTTCAACTGTTATTTTAAATACATAAATGTTACCTGCCTGGTAAAAGGGATTTTGGAATTCAACATGCTTAATCTCAAAAAGGGATTTTGTTTTGTCAAAGTATATTAAATCGCCTTCAGAAGGTCTGGCTGTTTGTGTAAATGCGCCGCCAGTAACTTGGACCATGTCTTCCCATCGTCTCTTAGCTAGTATAAAGGTAGCTTGATCTCGGACTTCCATTCCGAAACGTGTAAATATGTCGCCCTGTCCCTCGTACCCATTTACGTTGTCGAGATACATTTCCAAAGGATAGGCTGATGTGAATCTAGATAAGGTATCCTCATCAAAGATTGTGTTTTTGTTTACTATAGTTCTTGGTAGGTAGAATGTATCGTGGCCGTATATTTTAAGGCTCTCGATAATAAGATCTTCAATAAGACGCTGTTCGCCTGTATTGCCTATCCCACCACCATTTTGAAAAAAGAAATTTGTAGGCATGTTTTTACCCTATCATAAACGAAGGAGGTAGCTCGTACTTTTTCTGCATCTCTAACTCTATCTGCTCTATCTCTCTAATAGCTTCGTTATAAATTGTCTCACCGTTTAATGTAACTCCGCCAGGCATTTGTACGCCAGCGAACTTCTTGAGGTTCTCACCCCATTGTCTTTTAATTAGTGCTGTTGAATATTTCTTAAGAAACATATCATCATACACTTCATTGTATGTCGCAGGATCTACAATAGCATATGCTTCTGCTACAATAAAGTCCCCGATGTTATATGTTTTGTCCCAATCGGTATCTACATATAGTCTGTTGGTTTTTCTGTTCCAACGTATTTGTCTTTGACTTACTAGTAACTGCTCTAATGTTGACAGATGAGATCTTACCATTGTATAGTAGATCATGTCCGCGCCCATTAAGTTATATAAGTCATTCATTCTAAACTGATACATAAGATCAAACAGTTGTCCGTCTTTAGTAGCATTTGTAGCTGCTCCACCGAAATTAAATACTTTTGTTATTCCGATAATACCGTTACCTATAGGTAGATATCCGTTTTCAATATCCCCTTTCTGATAAAAGTCATTAGCTGCTATAGTAGCAGTGGCACCTGATAGATGCCCTGTTACCGTCTCACTTGCAACATAGGTGCCAGTCTGGGCGTTCTCAAAGTAAAGGAATTGTCCAGTAACATCAGTAGAATCAAACTTGGACAATGCCCCGCTTGTTCCACCTGTTAGTATGTCTCCCCTTACGAAGTTCCCGCCCAGATTAGCTGATAATTTAAGACTCGATCCAGTGACTTGATGTTTAACGTATGTTCTTTCCACACCATCGAAATGATACTCTTGGAAGAACTGAAGGGCATCATCAACTCTATCTGATACTTGGCCCTCTTCTACGTTAATCTCAATAACAGGATGCCCTAGTCTCCTAAGGCAATACTCTGTTAATTCTGTCCTACTTGATAAAGCCATTGCTTATTCCTAGTTTAATAATGTTCCAGCTGCATTGTATATCGAAGTACCTGTAAGTGTGGCTGTTGAGCCTTCACCTGGTGTATGTGAAACAGTAATACCGTTTCCACCTGATACTTGCGTCATAAAGTTACCTGTTGTATCCGTACCTAATGCAACACTATTGGCTGCTATAGTTGTACTTATACTTATATTACCTGTACCATCAAAGTTTGCAGTACCTGTTACATCGCCGCTTACTGCTATTGCTCTAGCTGTTGCCAGTGCCGTAGCTGTTGCTGCTAATCCAGATGTTGACTGGTTACCGGCTGCGTTAACACCTGGCAAGTTGATCGCTGCAGTACCATCAAATGATACCCCACCAATTGTTCTTGCTGTTGCTAATGCCGTAGCACCTGCTGCTAATGTTGAAGTTGCTGCGTTACCACTTGTTGCTTGGTTACCGGTTGCGTTAACACCTGGCAAGTTAATATTTGCAGAACCATTAAATGATACCCCGCCTATTGTTCTTGCTGTTGCTAGTGTTGTTGCTGTGCCTGCGTTACCAGTAGCTGTCCCAGCTGAACCACTTACATTACCTGTAACATCACCTGTTACGTCACCAACTAAGGTAGCGTTAAGGGTTTTGTTAAAGTTCCATCTATCGTCGGCTGAGGTATAAGTTAATGTTGCTGCTGCTCCATCGACTGTTAGTCCTCCACCGTTAGCTGCTGCTGCGTTTGCCGCACCTTGAGCTACTGTGATGTTTAGATCTGCAACTGTTAAAGTTGAAGAGCTAACTGTTGTTGTAGTTCCGGAAACTGTAAAGTCTCCTGTTACTGTTAAGTTATCTGATACTTGTACATTACCACTTCCATTACCTGCTAATACTAAATTAGTATCTGTAGATTTTGATGTAAGTGAATCTGCCGCTAAGCCTGAACCAAATGTAATTGCATTACCTGCTGAGTTTGTGATATTGCTACCGTCCTCAATTTGTAATGTGCTTTTAACAGAAACAAGCCCTGAACCAGTAGCGTCTAATTCGACATTACCTGATCCTGATGTTTGTACTGATACGTTTTGGTTAGCATCAGCTGAGATACTAATTGTACCTGAGTTATCTTCAATAACCTTTTGTCCATTAACATACAATGAACCAGGACCTACGAATACGTCCTTCCATTGAAGTGATGAACTACCAAGACTAAATGTATCATCAGTGCTTGGGAATAGGCCTGTTGAAGTCATACTCATAACTTCTGTTCCGGCTGCGTCGAATCTAATAGTATCTTCGTCTGCTGACTCTTCTACCTGTATTTTCGTATCGCCGTCTGCATCTTTTAAACCCTTCGCTATGATTGTGTCAAAGGTTGGTGTTGCAGTTGTTACTAAACTTTGATCTATTGCCTTCACCGCTGCTAAATCAGATAACTCGCTATCCATAAGAGCGCCTGCTGCTGTAACATTTGTTGTATCTGTTACGTCTGCTGCTGCTTCAATGGCATCTAGTTTGCTATGATCTGCTGCTGTAAAGTCATTAGTTGTTAATCCCCCATCACCTACGGTGTATGTGGTGTTAGTATCTGTTGCGTTAAGTGTTGTCCCAGTTATAGACAGGTTGCTGCCTAAATCTAAGAACGCTGTAGCGCCAGCGCTATCGTCCCAGAAGACAATTTGATCGTCGTCTGGATCTGATAAGGATTCTAATCCTAAGTGGGATAGGTTAACCGTAACTGCTCCGCCTGTTCCTCCACCTGAAAGTCCTGTGCCTGCAGTAACACCCGTAATATCTCCAGCTTGTATCTCTGAAAATTTTGCGAGTCTATGTCCGCCTGCTGTTGAACCGTCATGTACGAGGACTGTATCTAGCGTAGTATCTACGGAAAGCTCACCCACGGCACCTGTAAACGAACCGTTTTGACTCGTTGTGCCTCTTCTAAATTGTACCTGTGTTGGCATGATTTTCTCCTAATATTTTAATATGTTCCGCCGTCTATGCTAGATCCATCGTCTAACGCAGAAGCTGATATTGTACCTGAAATATTCCCTACTGGAATATCCCCTGAAATGTTACCAGCTGTTGCTAGCATGAGTTCTGTACCGCCTGCGGTACTTCCATCGTGGACCCTAATAGAATTGTTTGTAGTGTTAATAGAAAGTTCCCCAACTGCACCGGTGAACGAATTGTTCTGGGTGCTGGTTCCTCTTCTAAACTGTACTGTAACTGCCATAAGTTTCTCCTAGTAGTATGTTATTATACGCTGCCAAGATCTTCAGTTGCCAGTCTATACTTTATGTTCGTTGATAGATCGTAAATTAAGTCTAGGTACTCGCCAAACGCATCAGTACTTAAAGCCGAAGCCACGCTTCCATAATCCCCTGTAGGGAATGTGAGAGCAAGATCTTGTTCGCCGAAGTTAGCAACTTTGATTATTGCATCATTGCTGTCTCTTGCATAAAGTGTTTTATCTACGGTGTTGATCGCTACTTCACCTACGACTAGATCACTAGTTGTTGGTACTGAACCGCTCGTTTCCGATCTTTTTAATTTAATTACTGCCATTTGTCTTTTCCTATTTACTTAATGTTTACTTTGTGTCTTTAAGTTTAGGATTAGGAATCATCGGTAACGGTCCGTCTACTTTAGGGTTGTAACCATTGGGCCTTGGAGCCCTTACCGTTTCCGGTATTCTTGGTTTATCTACAACCTTTGCCTTCTCATCATATGAGAAGTTAGTTTCCTTTACGTTAGCCTCCGGAGCTTTTGGCTCCGGGACTTCCCTCAATTCCTGTAGTTCCTTTGTCTGTATCTGTATTGATTCAGTTAAAGCAACTACTTCCTGCTCTTTTAGACTTAATCTAGTTTTGAATAATAAGTTTTCTTGGGTCAACTCGTTAATCTTGTTCGCTAAGTTATTAATATATTCATTGACTAATTTTTCATCCATTTCAATTACCTTAGTATTGTTTGTTAATAATAATTACTAGTAAGTACCGCCGTCAAGAGCACCAAATGCTGGTGTTCCGTCTGCGCCAGCTATCATTACTTGACCTGCTGAACCTGCTGCTGTTACTTGTAAAGCTCCTGAACCATTACCATACATAACACCTTTAGATGTAAATGTACTAGCTCCAGTACCACCGTCTGCTACTAACAAGTCTGTAATTCCTGTAATAGTACCACCTGTGATAGTAGTGTTACTATCCTCAAGGTGAGCTACAAGTGTTGCCACTGCATAGCCTGTACCACTAGTGTTAACAGTAGTTGTTGGTGCTTCTTGTAGGTCTTTAAATATTTTCCATTTACCACTATCGTTAGCATCTCTGAATAAACCACCGTGTATATCTTGCGATCCACTAGTGTCCATCAAACCATACAAACCAATGTCGACGACATCGCTTGCACCGTTACCTGTAGCAAGAGAGATCAATGGATCTGCTACTGCTAAAGTTGTAGAGTTTACTGTTGTAGTTGTACCTGAAACTGTTAGGTTACCTGAAACAGTAGCGTTTCCGCCAATTGTTACATCGTCTGGTAATCCAATAGTGATTGTGTTGTTTGAAACTGTTGTTTCAATTTCGTTTGCTGTACCCACGAAGTTAAGTGTGTCAGTACCTACTGTTACAACATCATCTGAACCAGTGTCGCCACCGATTGTTAATGATGAACTTGTAGATGCTGTCGAAACACTTGTAATACGTCCTTGTGCGTCAACTGCGATAACAGGAATAAGTGAAGCTGAACCATATGATCCTGCTGACACTGCTGTGTTATCCAAGCTGTGTGTTACTGCGTTTCCGGAAACTACTGATGTAATACCAGTTCCACCTGAAAGGGTGAATGTTTCTGAGTCTGTAATTGCACCAGTTCCAGAATCACCGGCAATGCCGACGTCTGTCATGTGAGCTTGTGCGTCTACATAATCCTTAACAGCACCTGAGGTAGGGATAATTGTATCACTATCTGTAAGTGTTGTTTGGAATTCTGTAGCTGTAATCGTACCGTCTGAAAGTGATCCGAACGTGACTTGACCTGTCATGTTAGCTGTTGCGCCTGCAATGCTGCCAGTTACGTCGCCAGTTATGTCGCCAGTTACATTACCTGTTAAGGCTGCTGTTACTGTGCCAGCTGCTATGTTACCACTGCCGTCTCTTTTTACAAGAGTTGAAGCTGTGTTAGCATTTGTTGCTGCGTCTACGATGTCTGTGTAAAACTTACCACCGAGCTTTTGAATAACAGCGTTACCGCCACTATCAATCGACTCAGTATAAAGTATAGCACCTGCACCGGAGTTCGATCTATCTTCTGCGTAGGCCAATTCCCCTTCGAGTAGGTCTGAAGTAGCTGGAGCTGTTGAACCAGTACTTCTCTTAATCTGAATTGTTGTTGCCATTTGTCTATTCTCCTAGTTAAATGTCTAATTAATTTTGCATGTTATAATATAAAGCTTTATAATATATACGTTAATTAAAACGTTCCACCATCAATAGCTGCAATGGATGCTGCAACAGCGCTTGCTGGTGATGCCTCCCAATTACCGCTTGTTGAATCGTATACCAAAGTATAACCATTCTGTACGTCCGTCGTGTCTACTCCCTGCAAGTTATCAATCTTTTGTGCCGTAGCAACTTGAGATTGGCTTGTAGATGTAGTTATAACTCTGGTAGATCCAGTACCTACTGAAACTTTTACATTGTTACTTCCTACGCTTACATTAACTGCCATTTGTATTCTCCTTTAAGCTCTGGTAACATTTGGTGTTACTGTAACCAGGCCTTCCAAAACTCTTAAAGTCTCTGTCGAACTTGCTATCTCGACATCGTAAACGTATCGGCCTGCTTTAACTGCTGCCGTTTCCGTCGCCGTGAGTGATAAAGTAACTACGCCAGTCGCATCTACTTTTGCTGTAGTAAAACTAGTAGCAGTTGTAGCATCGTATGACTTTCTCATTTGACTTGTTACTGTGTAGTAAGTCAGGTCTTTGGCTGATAAATCGTCGTTAGTAAGGTTAACAGTCATATTGAATGTTGTACCTTGGTCTAAAACAATGTTTGTCATTACTGCCATTGGTGAGTTCTCTTTAAATTACTTGTTCTTCTTATTTATAAATAATAATGATTACAATGAAAACTATTTTAACTTTAAAATATGGCACCAAATATAGTGCTGAAGACGTGAATTCGATATACGAACATACCGATGGTGTGTACGATTACATCTGTGTAACCGATGATCCCTCAGGGCTTAACCCTAACATTAAAGTTATTTATATAGAACACGAACCCGAAGGTAATATGGAGAAGCTTAAACTTTTTCAGATTAAGGCTGATGAGGGGGAGACTATATTATATTTAGATCTTGATGTACGAATACAAAAGAATATAGATCATCTATTCGACTACTGCCAGCACTATCCAGTAATCGCATACACTTGGTGGAAGGATAAGGGTATTGATGAAATGCCAATAGATGAGTTTCCATACCACGCCAGCGAACCTTTAAGCAATTTTAACTCTAGTATTATGTTGTGGAAAGATGCAACGCATATTTGGAATCATTATTGTGAGAAACAAGACGAATATATAGTTAAGTATCCTCACGGAGATGATACATTTTTATACCATGAGGGATTTACCTTTGAACACTTACCCGATAAAGAGGTGTATTCATACATGTTCTCAGGTAGAAAATACAGACCTGAATATACAATATGTCTACTAAATGGGCAAGACAGATACCCGGAGATTGAGAAAGAATATGATGAACTTTGTTTGCATAAAATGGGGCGATAAATACGAGCCTGCATATGTAAATAACCTGTATCGTATGGTACAGAACAATTACAAGCATGACTTTACATTTACCTGCTTCACCGACGATCCCGTTGGATTGGATTGCGACACAAAACCTATACCCGATATAGATCCTCTTCACCCTAAGTACTGGTTTGGAATAGAGAACTACTGCTGGGATAGATCCAAGTTCCTTGTATTCAACTCGCATAACTGGTTGGGGTATAATGGAAAGTGGTGTTATATGGATCTTGATATAATAATTCATAATGATATATCAGATCTAAACGAACTAGCATTGAAACCTAGAATAGCACACTCCAATTGGCAGGATCCTAAACAGTTACATGATAGGAAATTCATAGACATCAGAGGGACTTATCATAATTCTAGTCTCATGTGCTGGAACAGAGATCAATGTGAACACATATTCTGGGACGTAATTCAAGAAGAGCAACAAATATTCAGAACGTTCTTTAAGGGTACAGACAATTATCATTTCTGGAGACAGAGAGAGTTTTGGAATAACATACCTCACGATTGGTTGTACAGTTATAACCATGGTCTTAAATATCCAGATGATTTAGAGCGTTATAAATATAGAGAAGACTGTAAGATATGTATCTTTAATGTAAATAAGATTAAAGGCCAGACTCCACAGTATGAGATAAATGAAATAGATGATGAACAACTTTTGAGACATTGGCATGGTAACACTAATAGCTAATCAGCTAGACGCTAAATATAGTCAATCACATATAAATGCTTTTTATACACAAGCAAAAAAACTGATTGCTGATCCTTTTGACTTTGTTGTCTTTGTAAACCAAACAGAAATGAGTCTGCTAAACACAACCAAAAAGAAAGACGGGTACCTACAAGGGATTACATTCCATGTACCTAAGTACGGTAAAGACTGGATTGAAATTGATATTATCCAGCATACCAAACCAGGCGAGCGTAGTCTACTTGTAACACCAAACGTTATATTAAACAATCCTGAATCGTTCTTTAGTTATAAGTCAAAGGGTATTGACAAACTATATCTTGAAGACGGAAATCTGTGTTACTTCTGCCACCGTAATGAAAAGGTTGAAGGCATATTATCTAAGTGGAATGAGATGGAAGACTCAATGACGTTTGACAACCACTCCTTTGAAGATGCGTTCTTTAGTAACATTGTACCAGACTTTTCGTTTATACAAAATACAAATCACAACTACCCAGAAAAGACTGAGGGCGACATAGTTGTATTGCCTTATTGGTATTCAGATTTCTCTAAAGAACAATTAGAATTAAATTACAACAGAGAGGCAGATCTATATCCTTGGCTACCCGAAAGAGTAGAGATTGAAGCAATAGGACCTACTGGACATTTAACTACTGATATTGTTGAAGATGCTTTTACTGTAGACTTTTGTGAGAAGGCAAGACTAAAAAGAATTAAAATGGTAGGACTTACACAAGATCCTACTGATAACCCAGAGTTGTTTGACATAATACAATACCTAATGGGTAACTGGGGCGTTGCAGTTGACCTTGAAACTGATGGTATTAATAACGACATGGGATGGTGGCGTACATTGGGTATGTTATACTTTACAATAACAAATAATATAGCTAACATTACATTTAATATTAACACCTCACACCCAGACGAAAAGATACTACGACATGCAGACGAGTTACTTAAGCAGGGTTGCAGAGTCTTTTGGAGTTACACACAAACATCGTTGACGCAAGAGAATGATGTTGTAAGAGCTAAAGAGTTATCTAAAAGACATCTTTTTACAGGTTTCATATATAATGATAAAATCGAACCAGAGAAAGTGGTTATAGAACCGAAGGAAACCAGTGAAATGCCAGACTATAATCTCATTACACTTGACACTCTACAGACAGTTAAACAAGACGACATATATAAAGAGAGAAAGATAAAATTTGCTCCACATGTTAAATGTGAAGGTAAGATTAATAATCAATTTTATTTAAGTGCTAAAGGAAATGTATTTCCGTGTAAGCATGTAGCAAACAATATTATCTCAGCAGACAGATCTCCAGAACATAGGACGGAGTTAATGTATAGTTGGGACAAGAACAATATTTGTAATTATACATTAGAAGATATTTTTACTAATGATTTTTACAAAGGGTATTTTAATAATTTATTAAAGTTGAACCCGATAGTTATTCATAATGAACAGGAAGGCATATGTTAAAAGTTAAAGATGGTACGGTGATTGAAGGTAGTTTTAATGATGAGGAATTCATTCCTATTGTAGTCAACTCAGAATTCTCCACACTATTAGTTCAAATAGATTTAGAAAATTTCGAACCAAAGTGTGTTGAAATTACAATGTTGCTTGCAGGTGAAGGCAAACAATACGGTACAGATTATGTTATTGTTAGGAGAGCAGTAAGTGAGAGTTAATATTGTATGTGCCAAGTGGGGGACAAAATATGGTCCTCACTTTGTAAACAAATTAAAGAATATGGCAAAAAGAAACTGTGATCCAAAACACGATTTCCATTTCTATTGTTATACTGATGACTCCGAAGGCTTTGATGATGACATTAAGGTTATAGACTTCCCAGATATTCCAAACATACACCCGAAGTATTGGTTCCAAAAAGACGAATTTAAATATGGCATGGCACGATGTTGGGATAGACCTAAAACATTTGTATTCAATACGCACAACTTTGCTGAAGATAAACCTACAGGACGTTTTGTTTTCTTTGACTTAGATGTAATCATACAGAATGACATAGAGCCTTTACTTACATACAACATGGAACGGCCTACTAAGTTAAGATCTTGGTGGCAAGATCCTCGTCCAATGAAGACTCGTAGATTTAAATTGGCACATGGTGCATACACAAATGGCAGTTGTCAAGTATGGAGCGACGATCAGGCAGAATGTATATGGGACGATGTATTAAAACACCAGGAACAGATATGGTTTACATATACAGACGGTACAGACAATTATCACTCTTGGAGATGGGGAGACTGGGGTAAGAAACTATGGGATCACTTCCCGGCAGACTATGCTTACTCGTATAACCGAGGCCGTAGTTGGGACGATGACGATTTAGAAGTTGACATTTACAGAGAGACTCCAATTGTATGTGTATTTAATATTGATCTACTACCGTTTGAGGATGCTAGTAGAGGACACACAAAACAAGATGAGTTAGCAGACCCTGCGTTATTGAGGCATTGGGTATAATGCACATAGAGTATTTAAATATCTATACGGTTAAACATGGTACCAAATACGGCTCCGCGCATGTTAACAAGATATTAGAATCCTGTAAGCAGAATTTGTCTTACAAGTTTACGTTTCATTGTTTAACTGAAAGTCCTAAAGGATTAGATGAAGACATAGTAGTCATTCCTCTTCCTAAAGATAACAAGTTAGAAAAATGGTGGAATAAGATGTACTTGTTTGATAGCAACGTTGTAAGACAGAAGGGTGAGAATCTTTTCTTTGACTTAGATGTTATCATACAAAAAGACATAGATGATATAGCTAATTTCGATCCTGAGGATTGCTTAGCTTTTGGCCAAACACATTGGCATGATTTAGAAACTATGGCAAAGAACACAGAGCATGTTCCTCATAGATTCACAGATTTAAATAGTAGTGTATTAAGATGGAACGATAACCTGGATACAGAAAATATATCGTTATATTTTAAAGCACATTTGGAAAAGGTCCTATGGTACTATAGGGGGATAGATAACTTCTTCATGCACAAGGGTGTAGCAAGAATTAAATATTTTCCAATAGGGTGGTTTTATAGTTACAATCACGGGTACATATATCCGCATGATGTAGAAAAACAAGTGTACAGACAGATACCATATGTTTGTTTATTTGATTCAATGGGAAGAAAAGAAGATGTTAAATTTTAATTTTTTAAACAGTATGCAATATTGGGGAGAGGGTTTAGCCAAAGTCGAGCATGAAATGAAACACAAGCACGATGACTTTAGGCAGGCGCTTAATCCGAATACTATGGAAGGGGCTATTTGGTTAGTTGAAGAGCTAAAGAAAAGCCTAGACAATTACATGAAAGACGAGCAGTTTAATATTCTTATATTAAATAGCTGGTTAGGAGTTCCTTTAGTTCCACTGCTGTGTGAGAACTTGTCCGTAGGAGAAATGCACCTAGTTGACATCGATAAAGAAGCTTTAGAGCTCTCTAAGGTCTTTAACAAGCATTATAGCACTGAAGAATACATAAAATTAAATCATTGGAACTTAGATGTTCCCTTCGCTTTTGATGAACTTAATCAATTGAATGTTGATATTGTAATTACAATGGGAGCAGAACAGATGTTTCCATTACAGGATTTAAAAACAGCAAACAAACATGCAGTATTTGCTTGTCAATCATCTAATGTTATTGAAGAGATGTATGGTATCAACTGTGTGGATAGTGAGAAGGCTCTTATTGAGAACGTGGGTCTTAAAGATACCATGTACTCAGGTAAAACAAAACAATTTTACTATGATTGGAATGGTAAAGTATACTTCGATAGGTTTATGGCAATTGGCACAAAATAAAAAACTGAACGCAGCTTTAAAAGAAGCATCCTTCGATACTTTTATAGGAGCAATAATAATGTTCCCTTTAAGTGTATTCATAATAAAAGTTTGTATAGAGTACGCTGAAACCACAGCATTTATGGCTGCGTTAATTAACTTTATATCTTTAACTGGAGTAGCCATCGTGAGGAAAACCCTAGTGAGGCTAAGGTTCTCCAAGTACGATGTGTTTGATTAGTCTCGTTCGCCGATCTTTTTAAACTTACGTCTAGATTTACTAAACTGTTTTAAAGGACTCTTAAAGACTTTGTCATTGTATTGAACCAAGTGTCCAGTCTTTTTGTTAACGTGATATATTCCATTTGTTATATTCACGCCATCCCAGTCAGTTACTTCTTGTAATATCTCAATCATTTCTATCTCCTATACCCCAGTCAATTACTACTGGGAAACGTGGAACACCATCTGGTGTCTTCTCAAAATATCTAACAGTAACCCAAGTAGGTTTTACTTCCTGTTCAAGTAATGCTTTTAATACAGCCTGTTGTCCTCTAACTCCACTACCGAAAGTTCTACCATCGCCTAACTCTAGTTCAAAGTGTTTGGCATATCCCGCCCAGTTACCTGAACCCTCTAGTACTTTAACAACATTAAACTCTTCGGTAACAAACTCTTTTCGTTTAAGTAGATTCTTACTTCTTTTATTCTCATAAGGTGTGTCGTTACGAACCATTTGTCCTTCGTATCCTTGCTCTGTGTATTCTGAATATAAAGTATCTAGTTCGTCTTGGCTATCACACCATGTTGTTGTAACTAATTTAATACAATCACTGCTACGCCAAGCCATAAAGTCTTCATTAAGAAAGGCATCTCTATCTGAAAATGATTCGTTGTCTAAATCTACCATATCATATACATGATACTGAACAAGTTTTTCTGCCATTTCTTGTTCTTCCTGTGAAGGTTTTATTTTACGAACTAGACTTGTAATCTTGTTGAAGTCTGATTTTAGTGCGTGATTATAAAGTTCACCATCTAATATAACATCAGGCCACTCTTCAAAGAAAGCTTTTAGATCATTGTATATGTGATTACAAGTTGTAATCTCTTTTCCTGCTCTTGTATAAAGGCCGTCTTTTCTTGCAATACATCTAATACCATCTAACTTAGGTTGACTGAAACCATTAGACTGAGGTCTTTTAGTGTAGTCATGTGCTAGTTGGGGTTTAAACTTATCGTAAGAATCAACAAGTGAGATGTCTTCAAAGTATTCTTTTTCTACTTTCTTATCCCACATTGCTTGAGCTTCTTTTTGTGCTTGTTCAGCATCTGTAGTAGCATTTGCTTTACCTTCGTTCTTGCCGTAAGCATCTTTCCAACCACTAGTAACTAGTTTGCCGTCTTTAATGCCTGCAATAGTTCTAGTAGCATTCATCACACCATTAGAATATTCGACTGTTAGTTCACGAATGTTTCCGTTCGTGTCTCTTTTGTATAGTTTGTTTAAAGGAAATATCATAGTATGTAGACTCCATTTGAAAATACTGTCTGCCAAACAGCTAGGGCTAGTAGTACTAGGATTCCTGCTGCAAGTAATTTAACTAAAAACATTAACATTCCTGGTAAAAATTTAAATGCCAAAAAGCCTATTGCTAACAATCCGATTAGTTCTAACATTAAGCCACCTCTAACATTGAGTAAGGAACATTGACTTTTGAAAGTCCTCTTCCTTGCCAGTTCATTTCAACAACACATTTCTTAGGGTTCATCTTAACAATCACCGCAGAAGTAGATTTAGTCTTTTGAACTACATTTACTTTCTGTCCAACTGAAAATTGATGACACTTGTTCCATGTCGTTGAGCCGCTTTTCAACTGATTTGCAAAGTTCACAATCTGAGTCAATTCATCTTGATTCATTGTTGACATTTCTATTTTTAAAGTTTGAATATTCATTATTTAGTCCTCACTATTTTTGTTTGTTTCTTCATTTTATACCGTTATTATAGCACCCTAGGGACCATAAGTCAAGCATTATTTTAAAAGAGTTCCAATTGAGTTGAAGTAACTTCTACCTTTAATTGGTTCATTGCGTTACTGTTTAGGTAAGCAGTTTTCCATCCACCTGACGGCCATTTAGCATAACCAATCAAGTAGTAATCTGCCTTAATAGTAGGGTGAGCGGTTGCTTTCCCAGCATCTATTTGTAACACTTCACCTGTTAAAACACCAGCTCCTGATGTCCATGTTATAGTTTGCCCTACATTCGCCCAATTACTTACTCTCATATTCTCACCTTTTATTGTTTGTTTCTTCATTATACCGTTAGTATAGCAAGCATAGGACCAAAAGTCAAGCACTTTATGAAAAGATTTCAACTCTTTTTAGGTGTTAAATCAGTAACTTAGGAGAGATGATCTGCGGATTCGCCCGAGATATCCTCAATCATGTTGCGCCACATGTCGATTTGAGGGATAACATAGGCTAATGTGATGCGTGGTTCGTGTGTTCCAGCACAATGATAGTACACTTTCTCGGGTTCTCTGCCCTTGCCGTAGTATCCTACCTTACAAGACCAACCACCAGGATCATCCATAGTGACTATCTCATGTGTTTTGGCGTCCCTGTACTTAAAGAAGCCGCCTCCCTTCTCTGTATATGATAGAAGGATATTATAACCAGAGGCGTTCCAGTTATTGTGCCACCCCATATAACCATCAACTGGATAGTATACATGAACTGCCTCATTTCTAGCTCCTAGAAACTCCAATAGTGTAGATGACATTTGTTCGTGTTTAACTCTAAAGTTGTCAGGGCATAGGTGTTTTAGTCCCATTAGATCAAAGCTTCTAGAGATTTCGGGATAGCCTACATGTGCGCCATCCTTTTGTAATATCTTAGCTAAATACTCAGGTCCACAACAATACTCCATATCAACTTTAGTGTCGTTCTTTTCGTTTTCGTCTGATAACTTATTCAATGGTTCCAAGTCTTGACTAAAAAACCAATCGCTGTAGGGCGTAAGAATATCTAAGAGTTCATCACTTATATCGGTAAATATCATAGTGGTGCACTCCTTGAATTGTGATCTTTACTAAACATTAATTTTTCTGCCGTATATTGTTCTTGCCATGTGTAATCATATCGTGTAGATTTGTTCTCTATTATATTAAGATCGTTGTCAACAAAGCCTACTGCTGTTATGTTATCACACTCTTTAATTATTATATCTAATGATTGCCAAGAGTCGTCTGGAAACAATTCAAAAGCTGGCATACCCATGACTGCATCTCCTACACCTGTTTTAGGATCATTGTAATCATAACCTTTATCTTCTAGCCACTTAATAAAACCTGATTCTTCATCCATCCTATATAAATCTAATTCATTGCCAGGACCTGTAAGACATATTTGTACTTCGCCTACCATAATACAATGTTGAGATATGCCGGTCTCATCTATGTATTCGTCTCCATCTTCAAACACCTCTCTAAGTGTTTTTCCTGTTTGTGCATAGTATGGAACGAGTGCGCCCCATAGTATTCCTGACTTTCCCCAGTCATTACTATGTTTGTCTTCATAATAATATTTTATTCTCTCCTTGCGTTTAACTCCATCCCAACAGAAACTGTTGTAGCTTATTCCTGTCCAACCATATGATTCAAAATCTCCATGCCCAGGTGATATGGCGTGTACATAATTTTCTATTTCATGGCAGGCATTATTAAGGCAATGTGTAGCCCAACGAGTATGGTTATCCATAATCTCATACCACTTACTTACACTCCATGTTTGTCCTATAAGTACCTCGAAGTGATGATGTAGTTGATTAAAATCATCACGAAATAAATCGGGAGTCCAACAACGCTCAGGTGTAAAGTGTTGTGTTATAGTAGGAAAGTCTGTTAGTCGGGTATTAATAACTTCAATAGCATCATTAAGTTCATCACATATCTGTTGTACGTTACGACTCCATGGCTGATCTTTTGTTTTAGGAAAGCCTTTATTCATAAAACGTTTATCTAGAAGTGCGTATGATGTTTGATTATCTATACCTATATAGTTGGATATAAGTGTTTTCTTCCAAAACTGAGATATATGCTTATCATTAATATTCCAATACATGGTGAAAGCACTCTCACCATTAGAATACTCTACAAAGAATCGTTCATTATCAAGTGTCTGTCCAATCATAGACGACCCTTTCTATTCCCAGCAGTTACTTCATGTTGAGGTATAGTGTAGTGATAGAAAACTATATCTTCGTCTTCTAACTCTTCCGGGTTGTGTCCGTTGATAAAGTTCCATTTAACATGTAAGTCTTCTCCCCATCTCACACCATGATCGCTATAAGTTAAAAGCTTCCACATGGTGAAGGTGTCCCACTTACGAGCTGCCTTAGGATAGTCTCCAATTGGAATTGTCTCGTCCTGCTGTTTAACATACTCTCCCCACCAAGAATCCATTAGTCTAATTGTCTTTGGATTATTTCTGTATATAAACATGCCACAGTGCATTGTCATCTCTTCCGTATTAGAGAGTTTCGTTAGCGCTGCGTTGTATGGTCTAATCTTTGTGAACAACAAATCTAAATCATCTGGGAGTTGATCAAACACATCTGCAACTGCCTCATCCTGACATACCATATCGGCATCCAAGTAACAAGTCTTACCCTTGTATGGTGTTTGTCCTAACGCCCATAGTTTAGCTCTTATATGTTTAGGAACTTCCCAATGTACAATATAGTCTGCGTGGTTCCAATCGCTTGGTTGTATCCAAGATTCATCATCTGTATAGACTGTAATGTGTGCTTCAGGCCAAAACAATTTAACTGACTCTGCACATTCAATAGCTGCTTTATAAAATCTAATAGACTTAGATGCTACTATAATAAATCCATTATCAGGGAAGTCCTCAGGCTTTCTTAGCATCTTCACCAATAACTCCTATCAGCTTAAGTTCTTCGGCTAGTAGTATGCTAGTTAACGCTTGCACTTCTAAAGGCGTTTTAGCTTTACGAACTAGTTTCTTGAGGGTATTGTTTTTAGAGCTTTTAAGCATTGGTATTTCAAATGCTTCAAGCTTTACATTGAATAGTTGTTCTTGTTTGGCTCTTACAATTTCAGCTTCGCGTCTTTGTAAGCGTTTCTTGATGTGTTCATCTCTACGCCTGACACCTTCTGCTGTATTAGCATCAATGACGTCTTCGCCATATTCTTCTAGTACTGCTGAGTAGTCTGGGTTTGTTCCATCTTTATCTTGTATTGATGCGGTAGCTTTTCTACCGTCTGGATACTCAATAGTAACGATGAGATGTTTGTGTTCCTTACTAGACCAGTAAGGATCTATAAATTTGTATTTACGTTCTTTTGGTGCTTCGGGTTCAGACTCAATAAACTTCTTGTCGGTCTTAATAACCTTAGCTTCTAAAGGAATGCTCTTCTTCGGCTTTGCCATAATATCTCCATAATGTAAACTTATTTATACTGCTAGTTAAGCAGTTCTCAACCACAGCCTTACCGTTCCTACCGTTGAACTAGAGCTTTGTATTGTATCGCCTGCGTATGTGCCTGCGTATGCTCCAGTATAGTTACCTGCGTATGTACCTGAATAGTAACCTGTATATGTTCCGGCGTATGTACCTGCATAAGCAGATGTTCCTACATATGCTCCAGAATATGAACCTGAGTAAGCTCCTGCGTATGTTCCGGAATAACTCTTAGCACCTGTGTAATACCCTGTGTAATAACCTGTGTAATAACCTGTGTAAGAAGTACCTGCATAACCTGAGTAATCATGAGCATAAGAGCCTGCGTAAGCTCCCGCGTAAGCTCCTGCGTATGCTGAGGTTCCTACATATGCTCCAGTATAGTTACCAGTATAGCTGCCTGCGTATGCTCCTGAATAACTCTTAGCACCTGTATATGCTCCTGCATAGCTACCTGAGTATGTGCCTGCGTATGCTCCAGTATAGTTACCGGTATATGTACCTGAATAACTACCTGTGTAATTTTGTGATGTTACGTTTTTAGATGTATCTGTGAAACCACCTGCGTCTCCCATCTGTACCCATGTGCCTGAGCCAGGAGCAGATGATTGTAAAGTGTAAGTCCCTTTACCTTGTCCATCCATTATTCTGTTTCTAAAATTTGGAACTAGTTGTTCCATTTCGGCAACGGACATTTCTTTAATTCCGTTTGAACCTTCTACTTTAACTGGTTTGAAATTTGAAACTGCTGCTGTTGTAGCTGCTGTTTTCTGCCAAATATACATTGTTGCTGTTGTGCCGTCTACCTGAGTATCGTCTAATTGATATCTAGATGTCCACGTACCACCTGATGGTGTAGATGAATTTAATGAATACTGTCCAACTGTATAGTCACTACCTGAAACCATTGAAGCTACAGTTTTGTCTATAATATCTGTATCTAGTTGTCCGTCTGTAAACTCGTTTAATCCCGTTGTACCTGATGTTAAGTAACCTATAGGCCTGTTGGTAACACTCTCTGATGCTGTTGCACTAACTTGTTTAGCTGTGTAAGTAGTTACAGTAGAAGATGCACCGTCTGTTGGATGTGTTCCAACTGCGTCATCTCTTTTAGTATCTGTAATTGAACCAATGGTTGTACCGGAGCCTGAGCCGTCTGTTGTTACATTAAGTTCCCCTGTACCTGTTCCATTACTATTATCAGCAAAGTCCTTTGTCAGAATTGCTGAGAAATATTGTTCTATTTCATTATCTGACATTTCTTGCAGACCCTGGAAGTTTGAACTACTAACTGGATATGAAGATGCTTTGACTTTTAATGGGATCATTGTTGTTTCCTTAGTTTACTCTGGTGCCTGATGCGTCATATACTACCACTGGAACTAATCTATTCCATTTGGTAGCAGCCACACCGACTAGTTTTAATGAGTGGCCTGATGCTAAATCAACGGAAGCGTTTGTTGCTCCTGCGTCAATAGATTCGCCAGTTGTTGGGTATATCTTAATAGTGTTTGCTGAGTCATTAAGTATTGTTATTTCTAACCCTGCTGCTGTATCAGGTAGTTTAACACCTTGATTTGCTGTTGCAGTGGTTACAATATTGTATGTTGATGTAAGGCCTGTGGCTGCTGCCTGATCTGTTCCAGCTGCTGAAACAGTGGCAGAAGTACTTAGAGTACTTGAACCCGCTACCGAAATATTCGAAGACAGTGCTGCTGTAGTGCCAGTAAAGGCGCCAGAAGCGGCTAACGTTCCTGCTGCTATGTTAGAGCCTGACTCGTATTTATCGGTATTAAGATTTGTAAAGTTACCGTCTACTTCGTTGTTGGTAAGTGGACTACCCTTTGCTGCTCTTAATGTTATAGTTGCCATTTATGTTTCCTGCCTATTTGTTTTATTAACTAGAATATTAAGCATTTGCCTTATTTCAGTTATTTCTTTCTTTAAAGTATTTATATCATTCTCATACTCTAGAATTTTATTATTTCGACTTCTTTGCATCTTGTATGCCTCCAAGCCTGTATAATTTCTACTAAGTATAGCCTTTGATTCCTTATCCCTTACGAGATCTCTTTCTCCGCTAATATTTATAACGTCTTTCTTAGGTTGTTCTTTTATCATGTGTATTATGCCTGAAGAGCTATAGCCCTTAAGTCTTTAAACTTAGGTACTTGTGCTGTATTGGATGATAATGGTACAATTTTAACTGCAAAGGTTTTAAAGCCTGAGTGTGTAACAGTAGCAGTTGCTCCTGTTGCCGTCGCTCCACTACCACCACCGCCTGTAATTGTTATAGTAGGTGTACTTGTATAACCTCTTCCAGGGTTTGTAATAGTAATTGAACTAACTGTTGTACCGCCGTTTAAATTTGCCTTTGCCGTCGCTCCAAAACCATTGCCGCCAGTTATAGAAACAGTTGGTACCGAGGAGTAACCAGAGCCTGCTGCTGTAACTGTTATTGCTGAAACAGTTTCTAAGTCGTATTCAAATTCTCCACTATTTAAACCATATGTACCGGAGCTTTTGATTGGTAAAGTGTACAAATATTCTGCAAAACCATCTGTTCTTTCGTATGGTGCTGTAGTTGATGATAGTTCTAACCAACTTAAATCTTCCTGGAAGTCTCCCTCATCTGCTGAGTTCATTAACTTACCATATACTTTAATGCTTCCTTCACTTGGAATTGAGGCATCAATATATACATTAAGATCTTCTGCGTCCATTCCGTCTTCTAGTATTACACGTCTTGAAATGTACTTGGATTTAGCACTACCACCGGTCCTGCCGTCTTCACCTGTTGATACATTGTTAACATCATTTGCTACTAGTAGCATGTTTAACATATCCAAAGGAATCATTGGTGAGATGTTTCTTTGAGGTGTACTCATTATTAACTTCAACATTGCTGAAGCTTTAGATGCGTATGTTGTTACTTCGTTTGAATAACTGTAAATAGTTTTTTCATTTAATAGATTAAGTGTACTGTTAAATGTTAACGGTTCATACACTGGAGCTTGTTCTGCGTTACTAACAGCACCTGTTTTTGTTAGGGCTATGGATGCAATACATTGTGTTTCTGCGCCTGGCATTAATAGTGATGCGTTTAGCGCAATGTCATTAACTACCTTGTCTGTGAATTTTTCGATTGAAGTATATCCTCTAGCTGAGCCTATCTTCATACCTGTTGTAAACTGTCCTGATCTCCAACTAACCTCGGCATACTTATGTAGGCTATTCCAGCCTTGTACAACACCTTGGTTAAGAGATACAGTTCCTGTTGCTTGTGTAGCTGAACCTGCTGAAATTGTTATAGTAGGTGCACTTAAATAACCTGATCCTGGATTAGTTACTGTTAATGCTGTTATAACATCTCCTGTAACAGTTGCTGTCATTGCTAATCCTGTTCCGTTTGTGCCTGTGTTTGTTACTGTAACAGTAGGTGTAAGTCCGCTATAACCTGTGCCTGCGTTTGTAATTGCTGGAGTAAAGCCAACAACCATATCGCCTGGTGTTAGTTGAACCATTGATGTAGGAACATATGTTCCAACTTCAGGTGTAATCCAATCAACTTTGGCATTTCTCACATACCCTGTTACTTTAGTATCTGTTTTAAAGTCTGCAACCTTAAGATTAAACATCATGTCTTTTGATTGCTCAGGACTCCATGTTCTATCATTAGCCGAGCTAAACATCATACCAGCGTGTGGTTGTTTAGTTATTCTTTCTGATGTTCCGTATTGGTTTTCACCCAACTCTGAGATCCACAATGTGTAATCTAGATTATCGTTCTCTGGTTTTGGAACAAAACAGTACTCTGTATCGTTTTGTAAATACACCATGTCTCGGAATTTAAATGTTGTTGGTGTAAATGTTGTAACACCATCTGTTTCAGATGAAATATTAATCGATGTTCTTTCTAAATATCTAGATCCGTTTGGAACTACTTTAGGTCCAGGGACTCCATTAATTACTTCTCTTAATTCTACTGTTACTCCATCAGTTCCTGATGTAGGTCTTCCCTTGAAGAACAAATCAATTTCAGTTACAAACAATCCTCCGGCCATTCCGCCTACTGAAAATGTTTGTGCTAACGGATCGCCTCCCATATTAAATCCCCAGAAGTCGAAGCCCCAATCAAAGTTCTCTCCAAAATCGAATTGGAAGTCGTCAATAACAGGTTCTGGATCTGGAATTGGATCTGGAACTGGAATGAATATTGGCCAATCTATAATTGGCCAGCCGAATAGAGCAGGCGTGAAGAATAGCGGTGGATCGGGAGGAGCTGTGAATGTTTCAGGTGGCGCCGTGAATGTTACTGGCGTTATAATCTGTGTAAAGGTTACAACTTCAGTAAATGAAGCTACATTAGTAAACGTTACTACCGGTGCTGGTACAGGTGTTACTGGTGCCGGTACTTCAACAAATACCGTCTCTGTTACTGTGTTGTCTATTATAGTAACAATAGGTGGGTTGTTTATAATAACCGGTGCCGGTGCTGGTGGGAGGGGTGACCCTGCTCCAATAGAAACACCTAAAGACACATCTGTTGTTACTCTATCATCTGAAAATTGAGATGTATTAACGTTAGCAGTTTTCATTGCAACAATAGTGTCTTGCTTTGTCTGTGTTAGTCCTGATGACTCATATATTGCTGTTGCTGATGTTACCGAAATCTTATCGTTATTTGTGGGACTGTCTGTTAGTTTAAATACTCTAGCACCTGTTCTAAATACCCCTTGAGGTATTAGGAAGTTAACTGCTACAACTCCAGCTGCGTCTGTCATAAGCACTTGGTTGCCAGTTGATAGTGTACAATTTGTCGTTACACTTTCACCATCGAAGAATGGATAAACTCTAGTATTAGGTTTTAATCTTCTTGCTTGAACTACAACCAATCTAGAACGCATAAATGGTGCAATGGCTGTATCAACTACCTTCTCTCCTAGGTTTTGTGTCTCAGTTGATGCCGAAATGTCTAATGCAATACCCTGTCTAACTTGGGTTTGTTGTGTTGTAGTGGTGGTAAATAGTGAAGAACTTCCGTCTCCCCCGCCTGTTGAAAATGTATCTAAGGCCTGGGTTGTTGATGTAACATTTGCTACACCGGTGTCTTCCCAATCGCCCCATTGTGTGCCCCAAGCGTCTGCCATGTTTTCCCAAGCATCGTAGTTACCATCAAAGTTTACATTGACTGCTGGCCTAATAGCTGTGTCTACATAGTTGTCTACGTTAGGATTGAGTGTTATATCTCCGAAATAGTTAAATTGTAACTCTTTAGCTAAGTTCTCAAATTGACTTGCTTTGTTTTGTTCTATATACATTCTTTGAGAATACGGGAGTGATAATGAACTACCAGTTCTAACTAGAGTTGATACTGTGTTACTAGTGGGATTAGTGATACCTGAATGTACAAGAGTCTCAATGTTTTCTGTAACAAAGAACGGCCTCGCATGTTTGGCTTTACCATCAACTGCTATGTGGTAATCAGGATCTAATACTGCCCCTACGTTGTGGCCTGTGAAAGGATCCACTAATATGCCATTTTTAAATCTATCTGTTCCACTAGCATTAATAATTGTTTGATCTTTAGCATATGTCTCTAATAAGTTTAAAGATGCATAATACTCTAAGTTTTTAATCCTAGATTCTAATCCACCAATGTCTTGCATTGTGAATCTTTTATTAGCTGCTTGTTTTACTACTACACCATAATCAGGCCTGTTTACTGTCTTGGCTAATTGAGGTGAAACACATGGATATGGTGGCAATTTAATATTTGCCAAAGTCATTGATTGAGCAGGTTCAGGTGGTAACTTAGGCGTATTTGAATTTGCCCCTTCTACTATTCTGAAATTGCCGTCAAAGTCTAATACTACTCTAATATGTTTTCCAATGTAGTATTGTAAGTCTGTTGTAAATGTGCCTGTAGGTACTGGATTTGTTAATCCTGAACCGGGTCTGTTAATTGTTTCAGATGCATCAGGGTTAACAGTAGCACCAGCTAACGTTGCTGAGGTTGCTGCTGTATTAATTGTTTTAGGTCTAAAGTCGATTGAATCTCTAAGATCTATATCGCCATATTTATTTGATCTATAAAGTGGAATGTCCTCTGTTCTGATTGTGCCGGATGCTGGTGTTGCAGTATCATCTACAGGGTAACTATCTACACTTGAGAACGTTGCTGTTGAAACTGTGTCCGTAAAGAACGACATCTTAACAACGATATATCTGTTTGTTGATAAATTAATAGTACTTGTTGAATGTTTAAATAGTTTAGCTTGGCCAAAGTAGTTGTCTTGTTGACCTGTTATAAATCTAAACTGATCTGTTACATCTACTTGTCCTGTTACATAGTCTGAATTGCTACCAATTGTAATAGATGATATTTTATATCCATCACAAACACCTAGGTTATATTCACCTGATGTTGAATTTACATGTGTACCAGTATCAAGTTTAATGTATTTGTCTACTTGTAAAGCTTTAGCAATTGGTTGTGCGTTTGCTATTTGAGTATTAACATATACTCTTACATCTGCCGAACCCGCTCCTACTGTAATTGCTCCGCCTAGATCTATTGTTATAGATGTTGAACTGTTAACAGTAACCGAAGCATTTGTATTTGTTGATGTTAAGTCTATATAATCGCCGGCCGCGATTGTTGCTACATTTTGTACGAATCCGTCTTTACTAACAACAATAAAGTTGCTAACAATTTGAGAATCTGTTAATGTCCCAGAGTATGGGAATGTCTCACTTCCGGAAGTTGTTATTGTAACGTTACCACCAGATGTATCTAGTGTTACATCATACTCTTTCATGTATGTGTATGTGTAGTCTAATGAGCCAGCATCGGCTTCTAATGTTTTAATATTTTTATATGGAAGTTTGTAAACTAATTTGTTTACTTTTGTTTCGCTTAGTACAGCTTTACTACTTACTAATACAGCATTTGCTATACCTGGGTTTGCTGTTTCTGATCTAAGGCCTCTGACTGCTGTAAAATCACCTGAAGACATTTTAACATCATATAAGTAAATTCTATATACTGCTGATGTTGCTCCGGCTGTTCCGCTAGTCCAACATATGTGTCTTGCTTTTGCTGTACCAACTTTTGTTCCTGCTGCTGAAGCAGCGCCGTCTTGTACTGCATTGTATAAGTCTACAACTGTTCCACCATCTACATCAAATACACCGTGTGTATGATTTACGCTTATATAATTACCATAAGCAGTAGACAATGTTCTTGATTCTTCAGTCTCAAATGCTAATGATTTGTATATTGGAATTCTTTTTGTGCTTGATAGTTCTCTTTTAAAACCACCAACATATGAAATACCTGGATCTATTCCAATAACAAGTGCTTTGTTTGTTCCGTTATTAGCAGCTGTATATAGGCCGCCATTTGTACCGTTATTAAGATGCTCTCTTATTGAAACAGTATTACCCTTAACTAAGTAGTTGCCTGATTCGTCATAAGTCCTTCCAGCTAGGATTTTACCTACGCCTGATAGTGGATTGTCTTTAAGATTAATCCTTTGAATTTCTCCGCCAGTCCAATTAACATATGTGTAAAAGTTTTCTGGTTTTGTAGCTGTATCATCATATGATGCTAGAGTAACTGTATACTCTAAACGATCTGCTCCAGGAGCATTAAAGTTAAACGATCCCTGTGCCGGATCTAATAAGCTATTATCTGTTGATGATTGTTTTACTGCCTCGCCTATTAGGAAGCCAACATTTTTGGATTTCATTCCGTAGTATTTGTCGACTAAACAACTAATTTTATTTGTTTTAATAAATGCGCCACGTGCGTATATAACACCGGGTTCAAGTATAACTCTACTTGTTTGTCCTGAATAGCCTGTAGCTGAATTTACAACTAGCGTATCGCCGTTGTATAAAGCGTAACCATATCCTGTAGTTGTTCCGTCTGATGGAATGAGTGTTAGTGTTTCACTTGCCTGAAAAGTAGTCTTAGTAGATGTTATACTGCTTGTATTATATACTAAATACAAAGTTTTCATGTTAGGTGCGCCAGCAACAGTTCCTGTTTCAACTGCTGTTATCGTAGCTCGCAAGCCTGTCGTTCCACCCTGGACATCCATACCAACATAACCTTTTAAAGCTGTGTCAGTAATTGCAGCTGAAGCTGCGTCGGTATCTTGTATTTTAATATATGATACTCTTTGTACTGTCTCAGCACAACCTGTTACAACTGCTCCCTCTTGTAACAAGAACCCAAATCCCTTAGAGAATTGATCCTGTAGAATAGTTTGTAGTTGTGTTAGTTCCCTTGCCTGTACAGCGACGCCGGGTTTAAAAAGAATCCTATGAAACTTTTTATCTTGACTAAAATCGTCGTAGTATGGTGATGCGTTTAAATTGAGTGCCATGTGTTAAAACCTAATCAGTGCCTTTATTTGTTCCACTTGTTCCGCAGATCTTAAAATTGGTGATCTGTTGTCTAAGTATATTACTTCGCCGGTTGCATTATCTACTTCCGGTGCTGTTAATGTATTTATACTCAGATCAGCCAAGTTCTGTGTAGTATTTGTTAATACTGAATTGACTGTTATTACGGGGTTTGTGGAGGTTAAATATATGTTTGTTCCTACTATTTGAATGACTTGAAAATTACCGCCATCATCACTAGTCAACAAATCATCTATTGCATAACTTGAAGCACTAGGTACTCCAATAATATGGCATGTTGTTGCTGTGTTTGTTATATATGTAACTCCTGCTGGAGTTTTCATATTCTTAATTAATGCTATTTGTCTGAAGTCATTACCTAAAACTAAATCGTTGTTTGTATTGTCATCAAAAGATACTGTAATACCTATACTACTAGCAAATAATTCTCTTACTGGATTAGAACCATGTCCACCTTGAGGTGATACTATAGCTCTTGCAGCTCCAAGTTGTCCAGGTGAATCTGGTGCTGTGTTTGTAATAGTTATCGTAGCGTATGAGTATCCCGAACCAGGATTAGTAACTCTAATACCTGTAAGTGCTCCTGTTGCTGCGTTAACATATGATGAACACTCTGCGCCGGTGCCATCTCCTGACACGCTAATTTGAACATCGTTAGCTGCGTAATCTTTACCAGGTGCTGTAATTACAACTCTATCTAATGTGCCTTTAACTGAAGCACCCTCGACTGCACTCTGTAGTGCTGGAAGTGCGTCTGCATCTCCTAAGTTAACTGTGCCTGTTCCGCCGGCACCACCGCCACCTGTAAATGCTACAAAGGCAAAACTATAACCACTACCTGAAGAGTTTACTGTAACTCCTGTAATGGCGCCGCCTGTTAGCGTTGCTGTGCCTGAGAAAGTACCATCACCATCTCCTGATACAACTACTGTTGGCGAGCTTGTATAACCCGAGCCGCCGGCTGTAATTGAGATGCTATCTATTTCCCCGTTAACATCATGGGTTGGACTGCCTGTTAATTTTCTAACAGGTATGTAGTCTGCGTCTAAAAACTTTGTTTGATCTGAAGCAGATATCTGAAACATAAATTTCCAGTTATAATTATCTGCGAGTTCAAATACCGATGTACCAGTACTAGATGGTTTTACCGTTGAAGGACCATTACTGTTGTTACTAATACATTTATAAACTTTATATTCATCTGTCATAATGAAAAATTTTGCATCTGCTAAACTAGAGGCCCCGGTATATGATTGAGATGAAGAAGTATAATTATCATCATACTCATCATATACCGTGCCTGAAGTCCAGTCATATCGTTTTGCCAATAGGCAAACGTCTGCTGAGTCAATTCTTTGGGTGAACATCATACCACGACGATATGTTGATATATATTTATCTGAATCAATAGGAGTTTCAGGTGACGTTTCATCGTCCCAAGAATTTGTCCTACCTACTGCAAAATGGAAATAGTCATTGTTGTTTCTTATATCTCTATAAAAAGAACGTGCTAGTTCTACTCTACCTAATCGTCGTAATACAAGTGCCATTTATATCCCTATTAAGATATTGTTACTGTCCAAGTAATTGTCATTGAATCCGTTACTGCTTTGTTAACAACGGAAAAAACGGTTCTACATAACAACACACCACTAGAAGAGGCATTCAAAATACCTGCTTCTGTAACTGCGCCAGTGCCTGTGCCTGCTGCAAAACTAGCAACATAAGCAACTGCGTTAGCTGTAACTGTTGTTGATGTTAATGCAACTCTTGCTGCTTCTGTTCCTAATGTAGTGTCGCCAGCTGCTGCTGCTACTGCACCAGTACCAATGCCCATATGGCTCATTGCTGTTGCTGTTGCGTCTTTCATTCTTCCCGCTATATATGCTAGTCCAGTATCAACCACTAAGTTATTAACTTCTCTGTGATCGATTACTTTACCTGCTTCGTTTTTAATTTCAATAGTAAGCTTACCTGTAGCTTTACTTACGTCTTCTTTAAACATGTTAATCTCCTAAATCTATTATGTTTTTATTTATGTAAACGTCCAACTAGTTCCAACAAGGTCCCCCGCTATATACGATGGATCCAAGTAGTCTTGGCTTACACCAAGTCCTGCGTCTGAAGTTGTTCCACTATCTACCACTGAGGGTAGGGTTAGTGCTTTAACAAAATGCTCTGTTGTCGCCGGTGTTTCTGTTATTCCTTTACTTGTATTTATACTACCAAGAGTATCAGTTGCTCCCAGTGCTTCATTTATATTCTTACCAAAAGATATAATTTCTGAAGTTGTCGCTGTAGCTGTGGTATCAAATGCACCACTGTCAAATAGGCCTGATAGTATGATTGTTTTGGTGTAAGTTAAAGCATCGCTTACACTTACTCCGTCTTCTATTATCGGCCAGTACCCGAAGGCCATGCTGTCCGATGTAGTTGCTATGCTAGATAATACCTTACTATATTGTAACGTAAAGTTGTTATCTGTTGTAGCTGCTGTTTCTGATAGAGCTTTAGCCATGCTCCAGAAAAATGCTGGGTTACCTCTATTATAATCATCTTCAAAATTACTATCTGATGAATCGTTCCAATAGCCTGTTAAGACATATGGTGAGGAGTCTGTATCAGCGGCTACTGCCACTGAGGTGAACGCTCCAGGTGCAACGTGTTTTGCTATCGTTTCACTTGATGTTGCTGCGTCTGTATATGATGATGTAAATATAAACCCAAGAACGTCTGATGTTGTTGCTTGGTCTGTAGACTTGAATACATAATACAATGTGCCTGCCGTCGTAACAGTAAATTCTACATTAAAATCAACATAACTTTTTACTATTAAATCACCAAACACCTGCATCCCAGCTGGGTGAACGGCATTTTTAAGTGGTCGTTCCCAGGTTGTTTTTTCAATTCCTGATTTAATAACATAAGAAAATGGTTGGTATCTTTTATTATCTTGTAATACATTTACATCTGATAATTTACCTTGATCGTTTTTCCACTTACCCTCATACTCGAATAGATATCCTGTAGTAAGTGTTATGGTTGCTACTTCACCTGCAGGAGATGTTATATTAATATCTACTGATGCTTTGGTGAATGTTGAACCTGGGTTAATAACTGCAAAAGTACTCGGTAGTCCTGCTGTAGTTATTGATGTTACTCGTATATAGGCATCATTAGATCCGCCTATGAAGGTGTAATCATCATCAAAATATCCATTAACAGCATATGATTTACCGTCATCGCCTGCTTCGTTAATTGCAAATATTTGTCCTATCTTAAATCCTGCGTTAATTTCTGAGCCTGAATAACTTTTATATGCTACACCTGTAAGTACTCTAACAACATAACCATATATGTCTGATTCGTTATTTGCCGCTCCGTCATCTACAACATATGTTTTTACGTCATCAATATCAAATTCAATGTTTGGGGCTGCTGAGTAACCAGTTCCTGCATTATCTATTACAATGCTTGTAAGTTTGCCACCTGAAACTAGAGCGTGTGCTGTAGCTCCTGTGCCTGCGTCGCCGGCTGCTGGAAAAATTTCTATTACCGGGGCACTATTATATCCACCGCCTTGATTGGTTACGGTTATAGCTGTTAAACTACCACTCGAAACTGTTGATGTTGCAACTGCTCCTGCACCTGGGCCCTCGACTTCTAGTGTACTAGGATCATCGAACGCACATATTAACTCGTAACGTTGTAACGTTAGGCCGTTTGTTTGGTATGTATTCTTTTCAACTCTGGTTACACTAGCGTTTAGAGTTTTAGTTACTGTAACAGTACCTGTGGTTTCCTTAAATCTAATGTCAATCTTTTTACCTTCCAAGTCCAAAGGTTCTAAACTGCCACCGCCGTGTTCTGATTCTTGTATCTTAATTGCTCGTTCAACACTATAGATACCGTCTGATGGTTTTAATGTATACTGATATGGATATATAATATCCACGTTCTCATCATACATAACTCTAAAGAATGTTTCTATTGATCGTTTACTACCTTTAGACTCATAAAAATCTTTGGCTCTTTTATAAAATAAAGATCTATCTACTTTTAAAAGCTTAGGAAAGTCTGATGTTAGTGCTCCCCTCCATTTATCTAAAAACTCTTCTGAAGCTAAATCTATGTCTTGTGTATGATTGTGTATTTTACTTGATGGACTGGTTACTTCGTCCATAAACTGATAATATTTTTCTATGAACGTAGCAAATAACGGGTACTCATTTTGTACAATTTCAGGTAGTTGGTCTTTCTTAAGATAAAATGTATTGTTATCTTCTACTGCCACCGAGTCGTTTGCTGCGTCTAATATAGCCGATGCTGTTGCACCTGTTGCTGTAGTGTCTAAAGCATTAGGAGTTATTACAATAGTCGGAGTGGAAGTAAATCCAGTACCTTTATTTGTTATAACATAACTTGTTACCGCACCACTAAATGTAGTAGCCGTTGCTGTAGCACCTGTACCACCGCCGCCAGTTATTGAAATTGTTGGGGTGTTATTATATCCAGTTCCACCTGCGGTAACTGTTATAGACTTAACGAATCTATAAAATGAAGGGATATAATCTGCCATTAGATTTCTTCAACATCCTGAGTTGCTGTTATTGCCACACCTATGTCTGTATTAATAAGTGATGAAGTCTTACTATCATCTAATATAAGAACTGTATTTCTAGATGGTTTTGCTACAACTGCTGCTGTAGATGTATCCGATGTTCTTATTAGAGCTTGTGTTGTTATATCCTTAATTGAATCATGAGGAGTAACGGTTATTCTTAAATGTGTTTCTGTTCCGTAAAGACTTGCCATTGTCATAGACGGTAAGGTTACTGTACCTGAATCGTAATCAATTGTTCCTATAGCTGATACAATATTACCCTCTGTATTAATTGCGTTTACTATACCTGTACCGGAATAAGTTGGAGCAATAACTGTTGCTGCTGGTGTATCAGATAAGTATACTTTGTGTATAACGTTGTTAACTGTTATATTAAAGTAGCTACTCTTAAGTTCCCTTGGTTGTAATTTCTGATTAAACTTTGCTTCGTATAAGTAAGGGCTATTTAATTTCGGCTTGATTCTTTTTTGTAATCCTAATTGTATATTAATTGAAATTATAGAATCTGATACAGCTTTTATTCCATCGTGGAGTTTAGTGTAATAGAAACTCTTATTTAATTTGTTTAGACTTGTATTAAAATAATTGTTTACTGATGTTTTAGCAGCTACTTCCATTTCACCTTTTGTGAGTACGGTAATTTTAGGATCGTATGTAACGCCAATTCCAAGTTTAATATATGTGTACTCAGGATCAACGAACGTTGGCATAATTGCTATCGGTGTTTTAGGATCGATAATGGTAGATTTTATATTCTCTTTATCTTGCTCTGTAATAATTTGTCCTGCCACAGGATTTAACGAGATGAAAACTCTACCATACATTGGGGGATCGTTCTTTTCGCCACCCCATACTGCACATGATTGTATGTTTGAGTTACTTGATAAGATTAGTGTTTTATAATCTTGCTCTGTTACTGCCCTGTCTCTTGTAGCATTAAACCTTGGCGCGTTGTGTCTGATCTCATCAATTTTTTCTGATGTGTTACCACCCGATGAGTTACTAACTGTTGTTATGGATACGGTTTCACCGGCAACTGCTATTCTACTATTTGCTGAAAACGTCTTAGCGTTATTAGCCCCTGGGCCGGATGCTACAATATAATCTATAAGTATTAAATTTCCTGCGTCTAGTTTTTTACCTATAACACCGTCGCCGAATCTTAATTGAGATAGTGCGTCTATTCCTTCCTCTACCCAATATATTTTAGAATCATTTTTAACATCTAATATCTTGTCAGATTTTAACCATGTGGAAACTGTAAGATCTGATAATGACTCTTGTACCATTGCTCGTATAGTAGTCGTGTCTACTTTTGAGTTAGGAATAACATATGGTCCTTGAGGTTTTGCTGATGATACTGAAAACTTATTAGATACCCTCGTCCCTTCTCGTATAAGTAGGTTATTCCAAACGAATTGTGTGTTACTACCTGACACCGATGCGTTAACTGTAACGTCTTCAACTGGTTGGAACGAATAAGATTTACCATCTACTGATGCTCCAAAAGATGCGTTTCTAGATAGTGTAACTGATGTGCCATTGAATGATGCAGGAACTGTAACAACTAAATTAATTGTTGCTGTTGATCCTAAATAAGATCTAGGTGTGTATCCTAATGACTTAGCAATTGATACAACAGACTCTCTTTTAATAGCCGTGTCAATAAAACTTTCGTTTGTTAACATGTGCGCCAACATACCATTGTAATGGGTGTTGTACGCTAACAAATCTATAAGCACTGACATGCCAGACCCTTCAAAATTATAATCTTGAAACTCTGTTTGAGCGCTTAGAAATGTTTTTAAATTTGTTTTTATTTGATCAAAATCTAATTCTGATACGTTTAATTGTGCCATAGTTCCTTTACCTTAACCTAGATAATGTTAGTGTTAGTATTGCTGGTTCAGGTACACCGACAATTTTAAAATAGATACTTACTTCATAAACCTGTAAATCATAATTTGATGTAACAACTACGTCTTCAAGTTCTACTCTAGGTTCAAAGTTTTCTATTGTGTTATATATTCTTTTCTTAATAAGACCCGGTGTAAAAGCATCCATTGGTTCAAACAATGACTTATGAATATCAGAGCCTATCTCTGGGTGAAACGGCCTTTCATAAGGCATAGTAGACAACAATATTTTTATTGATTGCTTTACTGAATTGACGTCTATCTTTTTATCTATATCATCCGAGAAGAAGTTCTTGCCAAATGCAAGGTCTAAATCTGTGTATAGTCTCGATACTTTTCTTTTAACTAGTGCCATATTAGTATTTATACTTAGAAATCAAAGGTTGGTAGCTCGACGTCTAAAAAATCTGCTCCTTGTTTTTTGGCGCCGGCAGCAATGTCTATAGTTATCTTTGGTTTAGACATAGGTGGTAACGGTACACCCTTTAAAAGTGATACAGGGTCTATGTCTGGAAACGAAGTTGGTGTTCCTTTAACAGTAACATTTATGCCATCAGTATCTAAATTTGGAACTAGTTTACATATATCATCTAAGTCCATTGCTCCCATTCTAAGTTTGTCTGCCAGGTTATCTATGTTTATATTTGAACCTAACCCTCCCCACTTCTTTTTCATTTGATCTATTTTAATTTTCATAAGGGGTGCTGCTAAAGCACCTAGAGCTACGAACGCTGCTACTTCTTTCATCTCATCTTGTAATGTTTTTAAATGATCTGGGATCTCAGGTAACTTAATACTAGGCACCATTGCTTCTAACTTACCCATTACGCCGTTGGCTGCGTCAGCTGCCATTGATTCTAGATCGCCTAGTTTACCTAGTGGTGATTCGTTAACTAAAGACTCAGCCTTTTCGGTGAGCGCGTCTACTGAATCTGCTAATCCTTTTAATGCTTCACTTGGTCCACAACTCATTTCTTACTCCTAGTTAGGTGCACTTGTAGTGCCTGCTGATGTACCTGCTGTATCAGTATGTGTATGTCCTTTGCCGGATATACCTGCTGAATCATGATCTACATCTGCGGTACTTGTTCCTGTTATATTAACATCGCCTGTTACATCTACTGTATTGTTTATGTCAGTATTAGCGGCTGTTGTTGATTGTTGTCCTGTTATAGTCTCAGTCATGTCTGCTTCTGTTGTAATAAGCATATTTCCTTTAGAACCAATTTCCATTATCTTACCTGTAGCAATAGCCATATTGCCGCCAGATACAGATTGAAGTGCGCCGCCTGTCATCTGTAAACGGTTCTTTGTAATAGTAGTGTTATGGCTTGCACCAAATGTCTCAACCACGTTGCCACTAACCACTTCTGTTTTTTGTTTAGCGACTGTTTCTGATTGTTTACCTACTATGTCCTGCGTATCATCCAGGGCTACACGGACAGTTCTGTTCCCTTTAATAGTCTCAGTGACGTCACTAACGACTGATTTGATGTCATTGCCGTTGATTTTTGTAACTCTGTCACCTAGTATAGATAAAAAGTAATCGCCCTCTACTTCCTCATATTTATCGCCTTGGACCAAAACTTTAGCATCTCCTACTATTGTTATGTTACATGAACCTCTTATAAGAACGTCTTTGTCGCCTGCTATAATTTCATAGTCAGATCCTTTAATTTTATTGACCCGGGTTCCATCAGATTGTATTTCGGTATAGTTTCCAATTGGGTGATATTCTGATATTCTTTCGTTACCACTTGTGCTGTCAACCTCAAATACGTGGCCTGCTTCTGTTTCTTTAACTTGATTAAAAGGATATTGAGATGTATATGTACCTGGTTCGGGTGGCTGTCCTGTCCCGCCTGCTTTTAAATCTGTTAATGGGTTGAAGTACTTTGGTGTTTCGTGTCCTCTCGCATGAGGTTCGTCCCAAGTTTTACCTTCATAATCCTTACCTTCTTTGTCATCTAGTACACCATCACCTGTTGCTGCTGATACTGATGGTGCTTTAGCTGTTCTAACTTCTGTTGTTCTTTCTTCTCTTTTGTTAAGTAACGAATAGTGTGTCTCTGCTGATTCGTTCCTAGCTAAACGAGATAAATCAGATTCGCCAACTCCACTGAACCCTTCAGGTATATCAGAGCCATCCATTCCTCTAGGCCAATTTTTTCCTGGATCGTTAAACCCATCCTCTCCTGGCATTTCATCGGTTGGGGCAGAAGGTTTTCCTGCAATTGATCCTATGATTACTGGCATCTGGCCTTCTTCGCCGTCTGCGAAAAATCCAACTACTGTTGACCCTGGTAATAAATTAGGAGTTTCCATAACACCAGATGTACTAGCGCTTGTAGGAGAGTTTATAACTGTTGCAAATGGTAGATCTTTTGTTGGTAGTGTATTTGTATTACCTGAGTGGTAGCCCATTATCCGTACTCTATATCTACCTGCCTCTGCTACATCTAGCCTTGATTCAATAACTCCTATCCACCAAATCCAATCAGGTAGGTCTAGTTTTTTATTATTTTTTAATTTATTTGCCATTATATATCCTCTAAGACTCCATCATCTGCTGGGCCGGCATGTATAGCCAGTCCGTTTTTAACTACTTCCATTATCATTACATGGGTTTCCAAAGTAATTACATGCTTAATAGCTGTTATTAGAAACTTACCTGAAATTAATTTATCGTGTATTTCGTCTGCCGTAGTATCTGCAGACTTATCTCCTGTAGCCGGAAACTTAATAACTATTAAGTTGCCAACAGCTATATCTGTTCTACCTGGCACCGTTATTTCAAACGTGTAATCTTTGAATGAATTTAAATAATTGTCTCTGTACAAGGTATTATATACCACTGCTTCGTTTGTAGACTTTGCTTTACCACCTGGTATAGACATTGGCTTTACATAAGCAAAACTGTTTAATATCTTCACTGATGTCCTTGACATAGGGTGACGTTGTATGCCTGCTGGTATTGGAATTCCAGGATCGGTGTGGACAAAGTCTCCAAAAGAGTCTCTTATATCTATATACGCTTCAACTCTTTCTTTTGTAAATAAATCATATGCTCTTGCCGCTTGTGAATAATAACCTGATTGTTGGCCGTCTAAAATATCTATTGTTCTAGGCAGCTTAATGTCTGAAATCTGTGTAAACTTTGGATCTAAATCAGCGCCTGCAAAATTATATTCTACCGATCGAGTTGTTGGTGATGTTATACCAGGAGCATCGTATCTGTATTGATCGAATATAGCGTCTTCCTGTTTCTTAATAAGGTTTTGTATTGATGTAAAGAAAAAGTTTTTATTACTTTCAAAAAATACATAATCAGAACCTCGAAACTCTGCCCCGTTGCAATACTTTGCAATGTAGTTTAGATTTTGAATAGGTGTCCAAAAATTAGATATGTAGTTTATCTCAGATGAGTGTGGTGTGTCGCCGATAATTAAATCTGAAAACTTTTTCCCAGTAAGGACACGTTTCTCTTTCATGTAGTCGATATATATGTCGTTAACCATATCGTGTGTGTAACCAGTAAATCTTTGAGATAAAGGTTTAGAAGCATCTGTTGTTCCTTCTAGCGACATAAAGTGAAGTACATACCTTTGCTCTCTGTCATTGAGAACTGATCTATCTGTTATAGCATATACTTGGAAACATTTTTCAATTATATTATCTGGATCGTCATCAAATATAGGTGAGCGAAATTTTATTGTTATTACTTCACCACCGATAATTGGAAAATTACCTATTGCGTTTGTGGCGTCTGCCATAAATATATCACCCGACATTACCTGCCCAAACATATCTTCCACTAAACGAAACTCAATCATATATGATTGTAGGTCGTAAGTCACATTATCATTACTAGTAATATCAATACGTTCTATTACTATATCGCCTGCTTTATTAGATTCACTAACCTCAGTCATATTTTAAACTCATTTTACCAAGGACTTATATTGTAGTACTATCTCACCTAAGTATTTAGGATCAAGTAAAAATATTTGTCGCTTGTTATTATTTATTTCTTCTTCGTATTCTCTGTGTGTAACTGCTTGTATTTCACTAGCTGCTAATCTAGTAGCATCCCAGTCGCATATTATATCGTTATCATCTGTTAATACATAGTGATGAACTGAGCCTGAGTTATTAACTCCATATTTGTCATCGCAATATAACGATAGTTGCTCATTAGACAATGGCCATTCTCTTGACACATCAATAATATCGTTTGCAATTAAAACTATCCAATGATATGTTGTATTGCCATAAATTTTATGTGCAACCATTTCTGGTGCTTCACCGTCTCCAATATAGTACGATAAAAGACTTTGTTTAAATTTAAAAAATCTATCTAGTTGAACTCTACGAAATATATCTGGAACAACTGTTCGTGTAACTTTACCGTTGCGGGTGTATGGATAAAACATTTTTGGGAGTGCTTTAAAATACATATTATAATCCATCCTCTATTCTATTTGCTGTTAATGTTTCTAGTTCTGTAAACTGTAGTTCCAAACCATATTCTGTTGCAGCGCCTGTATCTATGAATGTATTAAAATTTCCGTCTGGGCCATAAGTAACTTTAGCACTAGTAAGAACACAAGATGATACTTTTGGTAATTCTGGATTAATTGCCATAATACCATCAATAAGTGAATGAAACTCTATACTAAATTCTGATGGGTACACTAAAAACAATTCGCCTTTTGATGCCTCTGGGTGCATATGATATTTAAACAATGAAATTATTGCTTGTACCTCTGCTAACTCATTTTTATTTCTCGGTGCAAAGGCGTAGTTAAAGGAAAACTTTCTGAAACCCATTGATTTAAATAACTGTTCTTTGTATGGGTTGTTTACTTTCTTACTTGTAGATTCAATTAGAGATGCAAAGTCTCCACTACCTCCAAGCTCTTTAGGTAAATTGGCAGCTGCTCCGATCATGCCTCTTCCTATATACTCAGGAAGTTCTGCTGCATCTGTCATGTTAAGTCTACCTGAACCAAGCGTTCCTGCAATACCTAACTGTGCCTCTTCCCAATTTGCTGAGTATGATGTCATAATTGATGCTGGAACATATAGTTGTATGCTTGCTAATAATCTCACCAAGCTAGTATTCGTTGTAAGCAAAGCCTGAGCTCCGCCTGCTGCTATTGCTATACCTGCACTGATCCCAGCCTGCCCCAACGCTGATGCATCTTTAGAAAATATTTTTGTCGATGCTGCTGCAACACCTATCGCGCCTGCCAATGTTCCTGCCCCCAATGCTGCTGCTTTTGCTTCTTCGCCCTTTGCTCTATTTTCTTTTGTGTAGTCTTTGTCGAAGTTGTCTTGCTGTTCTTGCATCCTGGTGCTGCCGGCATTTGCACTTCTAGATTCTGTTGCTGCCTTACTTGTGCTCCTGGCTTGGATAAAAAACTGGACAGCATGAGGTTGAGACATTGATCCTAACTCTTGCGGGTATTGGTGCCTGTCAGAGCCTGCTGATAAGGTTTTTGGTGATGTTAATTTATTGGCTTGTCCCGCCATGTTGTTTGTCCTATAAATAGTTATTTAACAGTTATAGTCTTATTTATATGGTTTATGCCAAGGAAATTTACAAAGGAAGATTTATTCCTAAAAACCGCCAGAAGTACTTAGGCGATTTTAACAAGATCATCTATCGTTCTAGTTATGAATTAAAGTTTATGAACTGGTGTGATCGTAACGAATCAATTATTGGTTGGGCATCGGAGGAGTTAGCTATACCCTATAGAAGTCCTATGGACAATAGAGTACATAGATACTTCCCTGATTTTTATATAGAAGTTAAACAGTCTGACGGCATACAGAAGTTTTTGATTGAGGTTAAGCCTGATAGATTCACTCGTCCACCCAAGGCTGGTAAGAGAAAGACTAGAAGATACTTACAAGAGATAGCAAATTACGCAGTTAATGAGGCAAAGTGGCTAGCAGCTAAAGACTTTAGTAGCAAACAAAATATGGTATTTAAACTAGTAACTGAAAAAGAACTCGGCATCTAGTATAAATACTGGTATGGACAAGAAACCTTTTAGTAATATACAACACGAGGCTGGTGGCACAGAGCAAACAGCTAGGTGGTATCAGAAAACAGTACGAGCATTTGCTAGTGCTATAAACTCACCTAACGAAGTATTTGGCTCAGACCTAGGAGAGTTTGCTACTCAACTAGATGTAGGCTCCATGTACATGTATACTTACAATCCAAAGACAAAACAAACATTACCTTATTGGGATACCTTCCCTTTAGTAATGATAACAGAACCACTACCCAACGGGTTTAGTGGACTGAACTTACATTATTTAAGCCCACTTCTAAGAGCTACTCTTTTAGATAAGGTTATACCAACAGGTGAGATAACAAGTAAGAGTAAGCTAGGAACACAATGGCATCAATTAAGTAATTTTAGTAAGTTCCCAGAAGCACGAAGAAGTACAAAACGTTATCTATCAAATCAAATAACAAGTAGAATGTTTAAAGTAGATCCGAAGCATTGGAAGTCTGCAATATTTTTACCAGTACAGCGATTTCAAGGAGCTAGTGATGCTCTTGTTTATCGTGAAACAATGGAGAACAACTAATGGCATTAAGAAACTTAGACCAGTTTAGATCAAAGATTAGAAAAACACAATTAGCTCGTACTGAAAGGTTTGAAGTTACTTTTAACTTCAACCAAGTTAGGGGCCTATCTATTCCTGGAGTTGACAATGATGCCTTAAATGAAGAAGTTATTCTGATGTGTGAAGAAGTACAGATACCAGGTATGGTAGTAGCTAACAAGGAAGTAAACTTAGGCAACTGGACACATTACAGAAACGCTAATGTCGGGTTCTTAGGTAATGAAATTAACTTTACATTCATTACAGGAACAGATTGGAATTTAAGAAGAGCATTTGAGGAATGGATAAACAAATGTGTAGATACAACATCAAAACAAATTGGGTTTCCAGACGATGTCCATATGGACATTACAGTAAAGTCATTAGACATACAAGATGGTGAGTCTGCATATTGGACATTAAAAGAATGCACACCAAAGGTTTTAAACTTGATACCGTTAAGCCAAGGCACGGTTTCAATAGTAAGAAATACATTAATTATATCAGCAGCCTATTGGGAATCTGATACTATTAAAGTTGGACTTGGAAGACAAACACCAGTAGAAACAATACTGGTATAATTATTATAGGAGAAAAATTATGTTACCAAAAATTGATATACCAACATTTAAAGGGAAGGTTCCCTCTACAGGAGAGTCTTACACGTTTAGACCTTTTCTTGTTAAGGAAGAAAAAATCTTAATGTTGGTTACAGAAAGTGAAGACTACAAAGAGATGGTAGAAGCATGCCAAAAGGTTGTTGAGAATTGTACCTTTGGCAAAGTTAAAGGAGATGACATTACAATGTTTGATCTACAAGATGTGTTCATTAGAATACGAGAAAAATCTGTAGGTGAGACACAAGAGTTTATTCTTACATGTGGAAACTGTAAAGGCAGATCTCCATGGGAGTTAGCACTAAGTGAATTGACTGTACAAGATTTAGACACTGCTAAAAGTACAACCGTAATACAGATTGATGAGAATATAGCTATTAAACTTAAATGGCCTTCTAGTAGTATAATTAAAGATGCAGGCGATACAAGCGATACTGAGATATTAGCTAAATGTATTGACGGCGTTGTTGAAGGTGAAGAAACAATTAATATGAGCGATGAGACTCCAGAAGACATTGAAGTGTTTTTAGACAGTCTCCCTTTAGATGTAATGGCAGATATGAGAGCTTTCTTTGATAGCATGCCTTATGTATCGCATACTATTAATTATACATGTAAGCATTGTGATACAAAACAAAAAGTAGAGATTACAGGTGACGATCATTTTTTCGCATAGCTCTTTCCCAGGAACGTCTTGAAAACTTTTACAAGACGAATTTTCTGTTAATGCAAGAACATCATTATAGTTTAACGGAACTTGATAATATGATGCCATGGGAAAGAGAGGTTTACGTTAGTATGTTGGTGTCTCACCTTCAAAAGAAGGCAGACAAAGAAAAAGAACGGCAAAAAATTAGGGGATAATTAATGGCCAAGGAAAAAGGAACAGAAGATCTAAGAAGACTACTTAGCGAGGAGCTTGGTAAGTCAAGTCCGAGTGAAGAACGAATTGGTGATCTTAGACAAGAGTTTAAACAAAGCCAAGAAGAAATGGAGACTCACTTCGATTTCCTTAAAGAGCATGCCGGCAAAAACAAACTATTAAACATCGCCCAGGGTATTGATGCACTTCAACAAAGAAAAATTAATAAAGCTAACCTGAACTTTGGGAAGGTAGTAAGTGAGGGGAATACAGCATCAACAGAAAGAGATAAAAAGAGACAACAAAGTAATAAACGTATAGAAACAGCGATAGCAGATATTGGCGCTAAAGTAACTGACATGCACAACAACATGGGTGGCGTGGTTAGCGGTGGCGGACAAAAAATATCGACAGGCAATGAAAACGATGTAGAAGTTAAAAGAACTGGCGCTAAGCCAAGCGCAGGAAAACGAAAACAGAACACGCCTAGCAAACTTGCCATGTTGGCAGTAAACATGCAGGCAGAGAAAGAAGGTAAAGTATTTAATGGTGCCTCAAATAGATGGCATGAGAATTATGAAGAGGGAGAGAAGGCCGGTAAGTTTGTTAAAGCTCCAGTTGGAGTTATCGGAGATGTTATTAGAGATAAGGGTGGGTTCAAAGACAACCAATATAGACAGGGTAGTGGCGCAAGTATGGCCATGCAAACTATTGGTGATGGTTTAGGTAAAGAGGGATCCATGGAAGCTCTTAGCAAAGCTTTTGAATCAGGTTCAGAGGGTGAAGATCTAAGTAAATCTTTCAAGGCCATTGTAGAAGGATTACAAAAACAAACAAATTCTAAATCTAGAGATCCTAAAGAGGCAAAAGCGTTAACTGAACAGATAGCCAAATACCAAGTAGATGCAAAAGCTATGGGTGTAGGTGATGCTATAGATCTTGATGCGGTAATGAAACAGCAGTCAGGTGGTAGTAAATTTAAAGAACTTATGGGCATGGATCAACAGGGAGGACTTGCCTCAGCATTTTCCCCGGATCACTTGTTTGGTAACAAGGATAGTGGCGGCCTAATTAATAATGTTAGAGGCATGTTTGGTGGTAAAGCAAAAGCAGCAGTAGAGTCTGCCAAAGAACACGCAGACAGAGCGTCTCAAGGAAACATACTACTAACAGCAAGAGATGATATTCGTCCAGCTACCGTAAAGTCTACAGACTTTATGGATGGTGAAGGCTTTGGAGAAGGTGACTATCCTATTGTTGAAGGTAAAATGCACGATCGTACTAAAGCGATACATGATAGGCAGGTTAGCGAAGATCCTAGAACAGCAAGGCTGGCCGGTAGAGGATCTATAGATTTAAATCCTCAGGGTAGTCCATTAACTATGCAGCTTAATGAGAACCTAGTTAATGAGAAAATAGGAACAGCAACAGCAGAACCTGTTGCAGCAGGTACAATAGCAGCTCAACCAACAATGGTAAGTCGCCCAGGTAAAGTAGACAAAAGAACAGGTATTGATAAAGAACCTCTCGCTGAAAAACAACTAAATGTCTTGGAAGAGATCAGAGACATATTAAGAGACGGTGGTGGTGCAGGTGGCGGTAGTGAAAGCGGTGGTGGTATGTTTGATGGCCTTAATCCGTTTAAGAAAAAAGGGCCTAAAAAGGCTGGTAGATTCGGGAGATTTTTGAAAAGTCCCAAAGCTAAATTGGCAGGTAAAGCTCTAGGAGCTGTTGCAGCGGTTGGTATGGGTGTTTAT